>Ga0315282_10002182_pt1 | contig 36400 bp, 31 predicted proteins | sample YL17G07_20_MG_FD_203693 | JGI IMG/M metagenome (GOLD analysis project Ga0315282, IMG submission 203693) | Sediment microbial communities from Yellowstone Lake, YNP, Wyoming, USA - YL17G07_20 | ecosystem: Environmental > Aquatic > Freshwater > Lake > Sediment | place: USA: Wyoming | collected...
CCCGCTTTCAACAGCCGGATCGCCCGGAGGCGACGCTGCTCCAGGCTCTGGGCATTCCCTTGTGGTCTCATGCCTATAAGATACGACATTCCCAAGAGAGTATCCATTCAATAAGTAAATGTCAATACTTTGCTTCCTGGCTTGCTTCAAAACTAAAGTTGCTCGGATACAGGGTGTGGATAGATACGAAGAATCTCATCGCCGGGGACTCCTTCTGGCCGTCGATTGAAAAAGTGATTCGCGAAGAGGCTGTAAGATTTTTGGGAGTCGTGTCGCGTCCGTACATTGTCAAAGCAAAAACTCCAGGATCCGGGATCAGAAAGGAGATCTCTTGCGCGAGTACGATCCGGGACATTCCCAATTTTGTCATTCCTATTCGGATTGATGACAGCGATTTCAGTACCGACTTCCCAATAGACTTCTTAGGGATAAAGACAATTGACTTTTTCCGCAAGTGGGAAGATGGCTTGAGAGAGTTGGTGGTGTACCTAGATGAGCTGGCCACGCCTCGGTCGGTAGCCGATCCGAATACGCTTCAATTTTGGCACGATTCATTCAATATTCGAACGACGCTGCTGAATCGACCAGAAGAGTATTACACGAATTGGTTCGAACTCACATTGCCGGAGGCAATCTATGTCCACCAGTTGGATGCCTTGAGAGATAGCCAATTATCAAACTTGCCTTTCACATACCTTCGCATTTCTGACAGAGTCATTTCATTCGCGACGAAGGAAGAGATCACTCTATTAGTTCCCCTTCGGAGTTCTTACAACCTTAGCACCGAGCGTCTAACTGCGCGCGAGGAAATCCGGGTCGATGATGACTTTGTTCTCAGAAAACCAAACCACAAACTTGTTGATTTGCTCAACAAAATCTTTCGTAAGTATTTGCTCGACCAAGGACTCAAGATTTACCAACAGTCAGGTGATAAGGAAATCTTCTATTTCGCTTACACGGCGGAAAATGCGAAACTTGTAAGCCTTAAACGCTTCGGCAAAAGCGGCCGCGCAGTCGTGGGGAGAAGCGGAGAGATCAACTGGCACTTTGCGATAAGTCACGGTGCGTCACTTTTCCCTCGTCCGTGTTACAAAATCTTCTATCACTTGGTCTTTACCGACAAAGGGGGCTTGCACCTCGATACCGACGATCAGCACGCCTTAAGGCGAGGAGTCTCAGCCGATTGGTATAACCGGGAATGGTTTGAGAAACTTCTGGCTATGATGCTTAAGGTGGCCAATATTCCTCCGACGGATTACCTGCAGATCGAAGTAGGCAGTGGCCAGGTGTTGCGGATGAATCTCTTACCCACAAGTGTTACATCTGGCGTTGGATACGTGGAGCCAAAGAATGTCGTTGCAGACACTTCACGTTGATGAGCCAAGACTTACCTTTGGCTCCAACCAAAAAACGGGCGACCCGCGGGACGGCCTGCACCTCTTTGGTCCGCATGAACCGCTTGCTCCGTTCAGCATCCGAGCGGGGGTCGTTGGCACGAAGGAACTCCTGGCCCTCTATAAGTCCTTTGTCCAAAGACTAAATCAACCTTTCATCTCGACTAAACGTGTCTACGGCAAGGTGTTTTCCGACGAAGTGGCGCGCCCCAGCTTTCCGGGCTTCAAGGCAGTTTTCAACATTGAGTGGCCTGTGGAGCCTGAGCTTTTTCTTGAGGTAGATCCTCAGCAGATTGAATACCTTCTCCGGCAACCTAACAAGAAGAAAAGAACAGCCGATTTGGTTGAATTGTACCTGGGGAAGATCACAACGGCCCTCAAACAAGAGGATCCCTCTGTGAATCTCTGGTTCATACTTGTGCCACACAGACTGTATGTTCTATGCAAGCCGGGATCATATGGAAGGAATCTGAGCGAGGGGACGAAACAGTTTTTGCTCATGACAAGGCAAGGGCAATACGACTTCAAGTTTCCCGGTGAGGAGTACTATTTCGAGCAAGCAAGTAAGCTCTTGGATTCGAGCAGTGATTTTCACCATCTTCTCAAAGCCCGACTTATTCAAGAAAAAGTGGAAGCTCCTGTCCAACTCGAAGTTGATTCCACACTCCAATTTCGCGACAAGTACAAGGGTTGGGAACTCGATGAGAACATGAAAGCGCACCTCGCATGGACCCAATCGACCACGGTCTATTACAAACTTGGCAAGCTCCCCTGGAAGCTTGGAGACATCCGTGATGGTGTGTGCTATCTTGGACTGGTGTTCAAGAAACTCAGCCAGGATTCAAGCAAAGGGTATGTGTGCAGCGCCGCCCAAATGTTCCTCAAAGATGGGGACGGGGCGGTGTTTCGGGGTAACATTGGTTTGTGGCAGGGGAGGGACGAAAGGGAGTTTCATTTGGATGACAGAGCGTCGGAACATCTCCTGGGAATGGCCTTGGATGACTACTTCGGCAAGTGGCAGAAGTATCCCGATGAGCTTTTCGTGCACGGAAGAGCAAGATTCTCTGAAGATGAGTGGAGAGGATTCTCGAACGCGGTATCCGCAAGGCAAGCCTGCACCAAGCTGGTTGGAGTAGTAATCAAAGACTCAGCGAGGTTGAAGCTATTTCGCAATGTGGAAGGAGAAACCAGTGACTATGGTGTTCTTAGGGGACTCGCACTGAAAACGAGTGAGAAGGAGGCATATCTGTTTACGCGCGGGTTCATCCCACGCCTTAATACAAGCTCGAGCTTAGAAGTCCCGAATCCACTGCACATACAGATCACACGTGGGGAGGCTGACTTGGAGACTGTGTTGAAAGATGTTTTGGCGCTGACCAAACTCAACTATAATGCGTGCATTTATGGGGATGGACTTCCTGTAACGCTTCGCTTCTCAGACAATATTGGAAATATCCTGACGGCAACGGAAAAGTGGAAGGTCGACCAAAGGCAGTTCAAGTATTACATCTGATGAGCTATACTAAAAGTATCGTGTGACGGAAACAAATGAAGATGGAGGTAAGTGAATCAAGTGAAGAAAAGATTAACTCATTCGTCGATGATGTAATGAGAGCCAAGACCGAGATGTTGAGAGAATAGAGAGGAGGATACAAATGATGCAACGATTTAGAGAACGCCTTGAGGACGCTAGAAATATCTCGACCATCTTGCTCGTGATCATGGCGGTTATCGGAAGCATCGTGGGGTATAACCAACTCAAGTTGAATCAGTGGCTCAATGAAGTGAATCAGCACACTAATCTCGTGCAGTGGCTGGGACGAATTGAGCCGATGCCAACGATAATCCTCAAGAGAGATTATGCGTCCATTTGTGGGCGAGTGAAAAAAAGTGGTGCAGATACGCTTTCTATAGAGCAGATGTCCCCTGAGCAAGCAGCGGATTTTAGACAGATCGGCGAAGCGGGGCGGCTTTTGAATGTGTACTCTGCTTTGGGATATTTGTATGAAACGACTGGTGACGCAGAAATGAAGCGAAACTTGGTCAGTGGTTGGAGAGGGCCTACGGCTGAAGTGTGCGTGAAGCTTAGGCCTGTGATGGAGTTTTATGTGAGCCGATTCGCCAAGCGCATCACGGTACAAGAAGGCTACGGTGCGGTTTTTGAATTGGGAGGGCTGTCAGCGCACTGACTTCAGAAACAAGATGCAGTCTTCAGATCAGCGGTGCACTTCTTATTAATGAAGGCGTGGTAGGCTGTACAAGAAAAACCCCGTCGTCGATTATCGTCCTCACTAATGCGGTGTCTGCAACAATCGAGGCCCAGCGTCCAAGAAACGGATGAACAGGACAATCCCGGCTGCGCCAGCAGAACGTATATTGAAATTGAAAGAGTGATGTAGACAGAGGAGGAGAGAAGCTTAGAGAGCCGTACAACGAAGGACCTTGCTAGAGCTTAAGTTGCATAGCATTTGGGCACAAAAAGTGATAAACTTAATTTATGAAGAGTTACATTCAATTGTTGTGGAAATTCTGTTCTCCTGAAGTAAGGGGGTAGAAAACAAAGCGGCGCATCCGTATCTTGGGGTGCATTTTCACAAACTCTCTAACCCAAGGAGGACACGCCAATGGCAAGGTATCACAAAGGAGTTTCAGGTTCAAGCACAAAACGCAAGAAGATTGAGGCGCTTCCGGTCGTTCTGGAAGCGGGTAGTTCATACGTCGACGAGCTGATTCGGGCTCGGGTCCAGAAGGAGTTGCAGGAAGCCTTGGAAGCAGAGCGAGACGAGATCGTCGGACGAGCCTGGTATAAGCATCACGCCGAGGGCTTGGACAAACACTATCGAAACGGTTACGCAGACCCTCGCTTGCTGACCTGCGGATGTGGGACTGTGCAAGTCCAGGTGCCCCGCCTGCGACAGAGGTATGAATCGAAGATTGTTGGCAAATACGAGCGCCTAACACCTCAGATGCAGCAGTTGATCCCACAGCTGCATCTGCACGGGCTATCGTTGGGGGATTTCCAACAGGCCTATGGGTGGCTCTGGGGCGAAGAAGCGCCGTTATCGGAGGCTTCCTTTCAACCGTCCGGCTTCGCACTCGCGCGGCTCGACGATTGCGTACCAGAATGGGAACCGTCTGTTTAGTCTTCCAACTTCTCAGAAACAGTGAACCCAGACTCAGACGCATCCGCGGATATACGCTGGTAGCAGACGTAATTGACCAATTCATGACAGCACGAACCAAGAGACGGAGAGCCGCTTAGTCAAAACCAGTTTACACAGGACTTGACAAGGACTCCATGTCTCAATTTGATAAGGGAGGGTTAACGAGGAAAGCGAGAGAGAAAAGAACTAAAGAGAACCCATAAATTTAGACACTTCGAAGGTCTTCCAAGATAGCCTTTAGCCCCTTGAAAGCCTTTCTGTGGCATTTGCGCAACTGGAGCCCGGAGCCGCAAATGCATTTTTCTCGGCCGTTCCATTGTGCAGCGATGAGTTTCCTTTTCTGCTCCTGGGTGATCACTCCTATGGCGGCCAGACAGTCGTTCAGAAGGTTGGGATCATTGCCCCTCTTGTCGAAATAGTACTCAAAGATTCCTGCGGGGCCATGACTGTAGTATCCCCAAGGCCATTTGCCGGTTTCTTCGAAGTGACCAAGAGCAAAGAAGTAAGGGATGACGAGGTCCTTGATGAACTTTTCAAGGTCAACGCCATCCGGGAAAAGACGCCTTTCTTCGGGTTTCGGACATAAGCAGATAGAGTCATTGCCGGGATTGATGTGGAGATCTATCTTTTTCTTCACCCGCCGTTTGGTTTGGATTTTCTCAATTCTTCCGCCTGTTTCTCTCGCCAGAGGGAACGCGTCTTTCTGAGGCATCTCGATTTGAACTTCGAATTCGTCTTTCCTTCGAATGCTGTCATATCGACAATCAAACCGTAGGACTCCTTCCCAGAACTCTTTGCCGTTTTCGCTCCGGTATTTCAATCCGGGGTAGGGTGGCAACGGCTGGCGGAAGATACTGCGTAGGAACTCTTTCACTCTCGAGCCCAAGGTTTGGATGGGTTGGTGATAACTACTGGACCGATGTCTTTTTCTTTGTATACAGGCTCATCGAAGACTTTCTTCCAACGGTCGATTTCCACTCTGGATCCATCTTTCAGCATCGCCAATGCGTCGGTTGCTTTGGCCGCAATCGTGTTCTTGTCAGAATCCGTAACGGTATCGGTGACGATATTGTTGGAATTCGCGGGATCTTCTAGGCTGATTTCCCTGATATCGGAGGATAGCTTCTCAATCACTGTGACGAATGACTGCTCAAGGTTGTCCTTTGAACGGGACCCTTTCAAAGCTTGAACGACGAAAATTTCGAGCACGAAGGTCTTGAACGCCACCCGGTTTCTGACCTTCCAGAGTTTGAAGAGCTTGATTACTTCCCGGCATCCGCTCTCTGAAACGAATTTGACGTGCGTGTCGATGTTCGTCTGAATTCGTTCCTTGTCCGGATCATTGAGATGCAGGAAAACGTCCCCACTGTCTCCGTCGATATAACGGCCGGGAACAACATCGATGTGATAGTCGGTTTCTGCTTCACCGTTCTCAACCTTCTTTATCCGAATCGCAGAGGCCTTTCGTTCCAAGAGGTAGTGTTCGCTCAAGGCGGAATAGACGTCCTCGTAAATCTCCTTCAGGGCCCTCTCTGTATCGTGCGGGAAATAGCATACTATGTCGAGATCATAGCTCTCGGCGATCATTGTGTGCTTTGCTTTGGAACCTGCGTAGCGAATCGTAGGCGTATCGCCAAACTTCTTTCGCAGAATCCCTTCGACTTCTTCTCGGTGCACTTCAAGAGCGTCAAGCTGTTCAGTGGATAGCGATTGCGATTTGAGCAGACTGGCTAGATATTCGTTGATGGTCATGGTTGTTTCCTCATATTTAAACGACCTTTAGGGCTGGGAAAAATTCTTGATCTTGATTTCGATGTTCGTACACGACAAGGGGAGGATCGACACCGTGGATAAGTTCACGGCCACAGATAATGGCAACAGGGGACGGCACTGCCGCAAACAAGTGAATTTCAATTGCCTTGCCGTGGCGTTCTCTGATTTCAGTTAGAAGGTCCCGATATGCTTTACGAAATTCTTCGATGTCTGCTTGCGAACTGAGAATATCAACGTTAGGATTAGCGGTCGTGATCTCATAGAATGGATTGCTGCCCCCGATCAACGTGGCCATCACAGCAGAAGGCGTGGTACCGCTCAATGAAACAGAAAGGATAACTGTCTTGCTGTCGCTTTCTATATTGTTGCGTCGGACAGTGAGTTGCACCGGATTTGCATTCGATCCATGATCGCATAGAGACCACCTGCCGCCAGATTTCCGAGTCCGGAGATAAATGTCTGCGGGAATAACATTTCCGATGGAAAAACCTAAATGCACCAATAGGGGAATAGGAGCGAGAGCGAACAAAGAAAGGTGATTCGGTTTGGACGTGCTATGGCCTGTTGACAACTCGCGTTGGATGACAGTGGTGGTTTGCCTGCTGGCAGCATCCCAGAATGATTCTCCGGTCGAATAGTCGAAATTTGTCAGATCGATCAATATTCCTCTTTCGTCGGCTGGATACCTGTTCTCAGCGATTAGCGCCTCGTAAACGTCAGCGATGGGAATCTCAACCTTCCTTCCTCTAATGTTGGACTGAAACCTTAGGACTGTGGTTTTTCGTTCCTGTTGGATATCCGTCTGTATTCTGATCCGGGTTTCATGTTTTTCCTTATAGATTCTCAGTAATTGCACGGGATATCTTTGTTCTTGGTCGTCAATGAGTTTCGCGTGTTTCTGGCACACGAGCATGAGATTAGAAATATCACGGGCCAGTTTTTGGGAAAGAGTTTTGTCGCCCCTTGGTCCGGCTGGTGTCCAGGCAATGATGTGCGCAATATTAGAATAGTTGCCTTCTGAGAGTGTCAGGTCGTCGCGGAGAAGAAATTTGTTACAGCCGAGGAATTCACAGCGTCCGGCCGCAAGAGTCCAAAGCTTCAACTGGGTGTGAAGAGGGATCGCTGGGCGTTTCTTTTTCTTGGTCATTTGAGTCTGGGCTTCTTTATAACCTGCACGACCTTACCATTGACCATGTAATTATCATCCTCATGGATGTAGATTGGAGGAGAGTTATGCGTTGATTCAGACATGAGAACGATTTGCTTATTCGCCTTATCAAAGTGAAACTTCTTGATGTTCGCTGTGCCATCAATTACAGAGAGCACAATATCTCCGTCTTTGGGTTCTCGATCTTCACTGTCCACAATTACGTAGTCCCCATCCTCGATCATCTTCCCGTTGATCGTTGCCCGATTCATGGAAGGACCATCCACCAATAGCGCAAAGAGCCCTCTGGGGTAACGCCGACCGATTAGGGTGTTTGATACTCTGAGATAACCTTCGATGTTGGGCTCGGCGAGAAGTTGGGCGGGTCCGGCATTTGCCGCTCCCAAAATCGGAATAGCAAACAACCTTCCCTTTTTGAGAAAACCCGTCTTGGCTCCAGAACCAGCTTTCTCGATGACTCTGCGAGACTTGTCTATTCGGATTAGCCCCTTTTTCTCAAGTTGGCTGAGATGATGTTTGACCTTTTGAGGAGAACGAGGGCTGATCCCAAGAAGATCACCTATTTGGTCGAGTGTAAGTCGGCCGAGATTCCGCTCTTGAACGAGATTGAGCAGTTTTCTTTGGAGTTCATGCATACCACCTAAAGCTAATCCTTTTAAAATTCAAAGTCAAGTTGACGCACTTGACAAAGTTGACAAATTTTCCGACATTAACTCTAAGATCAACATAGGGCCGGAGTAGAGGGATGGCGGAACCTGAACTGTTGCACCACATGAAGAAATACCATAAATTAAACCAATTTATTGCTGCGAATTGAAAGCACCGTATTCCTTCCGATCGCTGGGAACGGATACATCCCTAGTTTCCCAGTGAGGCTCGGTGAAGTTTTCAAAAATACCCACTACTTCATGGTATAATGTAAATATGAGCTGGCCTAAACGTTCCCCAAAAGCACGTTCCAATTTTTCAAACAAAGGTGAAGAACTTCAGCGGTTGTATTCAAGGCCAATTGCTTCGACGCGGAGCGGCGCTTTGTTCAATGCATTTTCCTATCCCACAAAGATTTCACCTGAGGCTATCGCGGTATTCGTCGCGACGCACACGGCACCAGGCTCTCTCGTGCTCGACACTTTTGCAGGAAGTGGTACCACGGGACTTGCTGTGCTTCTATGTGATCGGCCTACCGATGCGATGAAACGCATGGCGGCATCATTGCGGCTTAAACCTCGATGGGGTCCAAGACGCGCAATCCTCTATGAGATCGGAACTCTTGGGGCTTTTATTGCGCAGACCATGTGCCAGCCTCCCAAGCCTTCCGTTTTTGAAGACGCTGCGAAACGCTTGGTGGATCGTGTAACTTCCCAAAATGAGGATTTGTACACAGCAATTGACCCTGACGGAAAGAAAGGCCACGTGCGACACATCATCTGGTCTGATGTCTTAACATGTCCACGTTGCCGGAAAGAGACATCATTCTGGGAATCTGTTGTGAACATCGCGCCAGTTCAACTTCGTACAGATTTTCATTGCCCGCATTGCCGCGCTAGAACCCCCGTTGATTTTGCAAAGCGCGTGACAGAAAAGTACTATGACCCGCTCCTAAGTCGAATCCTCACCAGAAAAAAACGCATCCCAGTGATGGTGTACGGACAGACCGATGGAAAAAGCTGGCGTAGGTTTGCAACTAGGGATGACCAGAGGCGCTTAGCTAAAATTGCAAGAAAGAATATTTCAGCAGAGGCTCCAATTGAGCAAATTGCCTGGGGTGATTTGTATCGCGCTGGCTATCACACCGGCATCACACATCTCCACCACTTCTACACGTATCGGAATTTTCTTGCAATCCATTCTCTTTGGCAAGCCATCGAGGACGAGCCACCCGAGATGCGTAATGCACTACGCTTGCTTGTACTGAGTTATAACGCTGCTCATTCGACACTCATGACGCGGGTGGTAGTAAAGAATGGGCAGAAGGATTTTGTTTTGACTGGAGCTCAAAGCGGAGTGTTGTATATTAGCAGCCTCCCTGTTGAAAAAAATGTGTTTCAAGGAGTTCGACGAAAGATGCGGACTTTCGCGGAAGCCTTTTCCCTTCTTCAGGGAAGCAGGAGTGAGGTTGAAGTGCATCAGGCAAGTAGCACCAGAATCGACTTGCCTGATGAAAGTGTTGATTACGTGTTTACTGATCCTCCATTCGGCGATTTCATTCCTTATGCGGAGCTGAATCAGATTAACGAGATATGGCTCGGTAAGACGACCGACAGAAGAAAAGAGATAATTGTGAGCCTAGCGCAGGGCAAATCGGTGGAACGGTACGGTAGCCTGATGCGAAAGGTCCTGGAAGAAATTGCACGTACTCTGAAGAAGTCGGGCAAGGCAACAATTGTTTTTCACTCGTCAAAAGCAGAAATTTGGCAGGCGCTGACCGAGGCGTATGAACATGCCGGACTGGGTGTCAAGGCGGCGAGCATCTTGGACAAGATTCAGGAAAGCTTCAAACAGGTTGTATCGGCGGTTTCAGTCAAAGGCGATCCGTTGCTCCTGCTCGAGAAAAGGAAAGCCAAAAAGCACAGGGAAAACCAGGATATAGAAAGAAAGGCTATCATTAGTACAGTGTTATTGAATGGAGTCCACAGCAAAACCCGTGACCTCAGCGAAAGCACGCCCCAGCGTATGTATTCTCGGTTTGTAACAAGGTGCCTTGAACAGGGCATACCGGTAGCCGTCGATGCCGACGCGTTCTATAAAATGGTCCCAGAGAAGTTAGATGCTTAACGTGGAAGACAAGCGACAATTACTGACTGGTGACTCAAGGGACGAACGAAAACGTCTCGGTCAGTTTTTCACGGGTCCGAAGTTAGCTCGACTTTTAATCACAATCGCGAATCCGGTGCGCGCTCAATCTGTGCTTGACCCCATGTGCGGGACAGGGGACATGTTACGAGCTGCTGCTGAGTTCAACCCAAAATTCGATCTGACGGGTGTAGAGATAGACGCTCAAGTACTAGAATTTGCGCGAAATAAACTAGCATCCACCCCACGACTTAACCTTATCCGAGGGAATGCTTTTGCATCAAACACCCTCCAACGCCTCGGTGCAAGGCACTTCGATCTCGTTATCACTAATCCGCCTTATGTTCGTTACCAGTCTCTCGCAAACATAATGGAAGATTCGGAACCGTTGAGTGCATCGAGCATTCGGCAAGAATCCTTGAGGGCAGCGGATTTCTTGCTTGCGGACCCAAAGGATCGATCGCTCTTCTCTGAAATTATCAGATCCTACTCTGGATTATCTGATCTCGCCGTGCCATCCTGGATTTTAGCTGCAATGCTAACCAAAGTTGGCGGGACGCTTGCGTTGGTGGTTCCAGAAAGCTGGCTTTCGCGAGACTATGCACAAATCATCCAATATTTACTTCTCAGATGGTTCAGAATTCGTTACGTTGTCGAAGACGCCAACGCTTCATGGTTTCCCGGCACTTTGGTAAAGACGACACTTCTAGTGGCAGATCGCGTTGCTCGCAGGCCCTCGGCGTTCTCATGGCAAGACGAAGTCTACGCCCACGCGCACATTTCCTGCGACGCGGGCAATGAAGCGAGCGTTGTAGGAAATATCTTCCCGAATGATCCTTTTCCCGAGAAGGCACTCGCAGAGCAACTCGAAACATTGCTACGCAGACGTCAACCAATGGAATCGACTCTGTGGTCTGTGCAGCCTGTTCGATTGTCAGAAAAAGCAGACAACGTCAAGAATGCCATAGGTCACAGAAGGTGGTTCAGAAACTGCGAGCAACCCAGCCATCGAGCTATCAATGCAGCTGTCATACCGGTTGAACTTCGTCGTTGGATGGGTGATGAGGGGAAAAGGGATCTTACAACCTTGGAGCAGATGGGTGTGGCGGTCGGGCAGGGTCTCAGAACAGGCGCAAATCGATTCTTCTACGTGAACCTCATAAAAGAAAACGATGCTTTCGCAGAAGTAGCGCCTAACAGGGACCTTGGACTGGAAATTGCGACCGTACCCCTAGACTGTCTGCGACCCGTGCTACACCGACAGTCGGAGTTACCAGATGGATATCGAATTGACAAGTCCTCCCTTGAGGTTCGAGTTCTGATGTTGAAGGAGGACAAGCTGGCAGGGGATCTTGAAGGTCTCATCAGAATAGGACAAAGAACGAAGGTCCGAGGCAAATTCATACCAGAGTTGTCTGCGGTGAGAACCAATATCAGACCTAACGGCGCTAATGCGAACCCTGTGTCTGGATGGTATATACTGCCTCCGCTGGCTCCGCGTCATACTCCCGTATTGCTGGTTCCACGCGTGAACGCACAATTACCGCGGACATATTTGAATGCTGCGGGTGTGGTGATTGATGCAAATTTTTCCACTTTCTGGTTGAAACATACGTCAATCTTCACTCCAATGTCTCTCCTCGCATTTTTGAATAGTTCTTGGTCTGTTGCGTGCATGGAACTTCTGGGCTCTGTGATGGGCGGCGGAGCGTTGAAACTAGAGGCTACTCATCTTAAGAAGATGCCGCTTCCCAGGTTTAATCCCGCCCACATAAGAAATCTTGACAGGTTAGGCCGTGCTCTGGTGGAATCCGAAGGCCCGTATATCATAGAACGTATTGATGAAATGATCGTTGATACATTCTTTGAGAAAGGCGCTGTGGAAGATAAACTGAGAGAACTACGCGCGATTGTGCAGAGCCGTCTAGCTCGGAGAATCAAAAGAGTATGACCAGCGAAATGTCTTCCCACCAACTAAGCGCCGCCAAAGATTTTATCAGGGGAGCCGTCAAACTGATCGAAGAGGGGAGTAACGAACAGGTTGTTCGCGATCACTTTACGTCAAGTCTGCGCAGTCTTTTCCCGGAGACGCCCACATGGATTGTCGAGCACATACAAGGCGGAGAGGCTGCACTAAAAACGCACCGGAAGAATGCTATCACAACAAGCTTTGTTGATAATCTAATCGGTCTTACTCCGATTGAATACGAGGCCAATCTTCAGACTCCGACGAAATTTGACAGCGGACACAAACAAGTTCAGAAATATTGTGCCTCGCTGCTGAACGACCTGGGCGATCCTACGCAAATAGTGGGTGTACTCTCTGATACTGTCAGGTGGCATGCTTATGGAATTATTGTCAAACCTGGACGCGGCAAACCTTTTGAAGCGGATGATATAGAGCTCCGGGAACTCACCTCGATAGATGTTTCAGCAGCAACAGATGTTGACGCCTCCCGCCTTATCGATTTTCTTCTCCGGTATCTAAAACGAATCGGCTCAAGACCGCTAGACGCTTTTTCGATTGCCCACGATCTTGGATTTGAAAGTCCGTTTTGCGAAAGACACTTTGTCGCACTCCAGGAGGTAGTGAGAGAGGGGTTTTCTATAAAACCGGAATATGCGAAGTTAATCAAAGAGTTGTGGTGCAGTTTTGTTAGTTATGTCGTTGCGAAAGGAAAGACGACAGAATTTGATGTCATCGAATACACCCGCGAGCTCTATGTTCTTACACTCGGGAAGCTGATTTGCGCGAACGCGATAGAAGCGCGGTCTCTCATTAGTAGTGATGTCGAACTCGCAGAAATTCTGCGCGGCGACTTTTTTCAGAGCCGCGGATTGGAAAACTTCGTTGAGTATGACTACTTTGGTTGGCTAAATGCCGAAGGTCAGATCCGGCAGAGGTTAATACATATTGCGCGACAAGTTCAGCAAGACCTACGCGCTTACGACTTCGCCCGCACGCCGGCGGAAGATATCTTTGGTCAGCTGATGGCCCAGTTGGCCGAAAGATCACAGAGAATACTCTTGGGACAGGAATGGACTCCGACGTGGCTTGCGCGGGCACTTGTAAGCAATACGCTCCAAAAGCTTCCTCCGGGGATTCCACCACGCTTCATAGACATGTGTTGTGGATCTGGAACCATGGTCGTAGAAGTGGTGCGGCAGCTGAAACAACGGATTGAAGCAACGGGTACAGTAGCTGAGAAAGCTCAAAGAATCAATTTACTAACCGAGGCGATTACAGGTTTCGATATTGATCCTCTCGCTGTTATGCTTTCGAAGATCTCCTGGGTGCTTGCAGCTAAAGACTGGCTTGAACCATTCGGAACACATAGAGTAACCATTCCTGTTTATCACGCCGACTCCCTCTTTGCCATGACCCCTCTTTCAAGAGAAAACAGCGGTGATGCGCGAAAGGTGAGGTTACACCTAGCGGAACACTCCCTGGAGCTGCCAACGATTCTCATCTCTGCAGGATGGCAGGGCGTTTTCGATTCCATCATCGACAGGGCGTATACCATAGCGACACACACCGAAACACTACGTCTTACGAAGGAGGATGTGAAGAGTGTCGTCGATGTCGCTCTCCGCTTTGCACCGAAAAAGTCAACTGAAGAAGGGGAGGCGATTGCGAAATTTCTGGTCGAGCTGATAGACAAGATTCATAAACTTTCTATCGCGGGACGAAACGGAATATGGGCATACATTTTGCGTAATAACTATCGGCCTGGCCTCGTAGCTGGGCAATTCAACGGGCTAGTTTCTAACCCGCCATGGCTGGCTCTGAGCAAGATCGCAGATAACCCCTATAAAAAAGCCCTCCAGGAGTTGGCTGATTCGCTCGGGATCCGACCGCAAGGACCGTCCTTCTTGCATCTGGAAATGTCCACGATTTTTCTTCTGAAGTCAGTGGATCGTTACCTGCAGGATGATGCCGTATTCGGGTGTGTGGTTCCTGAGACCGTTCTCAACGGACATCAACACAATCTTTTTCGTGCAGGTGCCTTTGCTCAGGCTGAACGGCCCGTTTCGTTCGCGGTTCACGAAATCTGGAAAGTGGATGAAAGTGCTTTCAAGAACAGGGCCGCGGTCGTATTTGGAAAGAAGCGTGTCTCGGCCCATTGGGATTCCATCCCCGGTCGGTATATCGCGCAGACTGGGGCATTCGAAGCCCTTCAATTCAAGCAAGTATTGCTTGGATCGAGAGTTGTCTGGACCGACCAGCAAGCTGTTGATGCCACGAACCTGTTTCATCCGGCGGATTTCGAACAGGGCGCAGATATTATGCCGCGAAGATTGTTCTTTCATGAAGTGAGGAATGCAGAAACTTCAGGGATGGTTAGTTTAGCTCCAATACAGGAAGGCACAAGCAACTTGACTTTTCTGGTATCGGACGCCAAACAGTTGAAAGATTTTCGACTTTCTGTCCCTTGTGTCGTTTCTGAAAAGTATGTGTTCCATGTTTTAATGTCAAAGATGCTCTCGCCATTTCATCTGGCACATTCCGCTAAAGCGTTCCTACCCCTCAAGCGAAATGACAGCGGGGAGTGGACTCCTACGTCTGAATTCGACTTATCTCGGGACGCGGCCGACGCATCGGCCTTACGGGCATTCAAACAAATAGCAAAGGAAATCGCCAAGTTGGACGATGTTGCCCCAGAGGCTATTTTCGAGGGGATGTGGAGACGTCTGAATTTCCGAAACAAGATTGGGAAGCAATCGATAATTGATGGTGAAGGATATCTTGTTCTCACGGGGGCTGGCGGAAGCGATATCTGCGCCGCTTTTCTTGATTTGAGAATAAATTCACACAACAAACTTCTCATAGATCAAACCCTTTACTGGGCTCTCGTTTCCACAGAAGAAGAGGCTCTGTATCTCACGGGCCTTCTGAATAGCGATGCCGCGAACGAACTCATTAAAGCCTTTCAACCACGCGGTCAGCAGGGTGAGAGGCATATCCACGAACTGGCATTTGGAATTACGCCTCCGTTCGATTCCGAGCAGCAGTCTCATATGGAGGTGGTGAATGCAACAAAGACTCTCCTGAGAGAATATCTCGCGTTCGTAAAGTCAAAGCAGGAAGCAGGAGATAGAGAATTCTTACAGTGGTTAGCGCCGAGCAAGAGCCTTGCGAGGAGGCGATCTAAACTGCGCGATGCTATCAGCACTCTTCCAGCGTTTGCTGATTATGCATCTGCGTGTCGCGCTGTATACGGAATATAGCAAGAGATTCATCGTAGGAGATGACAGGTCTGGTTTATTCTGTCGCGTTATGCCTGACCCGTCGCGTCTTTGGTCAAGCAAAAACCTTGGGACCTCTGGATTCGGAGGATCAAAGAGGTTTTTGCGTTCACGGGGTGATGACAACCAAACGAAATAGAAACGCAGTGCAGCGTTTTTGCGCGCGTTAACCGCTATAGCCTTCAAAAGGAATCATTCTGATAATGAGCAAACAAGTCCGCTTTCGTATTGACTTTGAGATGGAAGTTCTATCCATGGATGAAGCAACCCATCAAGCCCAAATTGTCCTCAGACCACGTTCGGACCGATATGAATGGAGGACCGTCGACGGTAAAAGAATGCTCTACGACAAGCTTGACGACCTTCTATTTCCAGAGAGCGTCGTAGAAGAGTTCGCAAAAGGTCTGCACGGCGTACCGGTCGGTTTTGAAACATCAGATCAAGATGTGTGGAACTTTGAGGAGTACATCTCTACCCGCGTACCAGAAATTGAGAAGAGAGCACGGGGCCAAGTCGGTTCAGCATATTTTGCAGACAAATCCGCTGACTTTCTTGAATCTCTTTTCGTGAACAAACTTGAGTTTGCTATTCTTTCAATTGACATCAAAGATTCCAGTGTTCTTTCAAACAAGCTCGAAGCCGAAGTGTATCAGAAATTGGTGGACACATTTACCTTTGAAGTTGGCGGTCTTGTTCCAAAATTCCACGGTCACGTTCTGAAATATTTGGGCGACGGTTTGATTGCCTACTTCCCAGCGCCAAGTTTCATCGTAAAGAATGATTTAGCGATGGAATGTGCGCTCGCTATGCGTAAACTTGTCTATCTTGGACTGGATCCAGTTTTCTCCAAAATTGGTTTGCCAACAATCGATATCAGAATCGGCCTCGACTCTGGCGAGGCTTATGTACGCGCAATCGGCAATCCCGCAGCCAAAAGACATCTGGACATAATTGGTGAGGTCGTAAATCTTGCAACAAAGGTGCAATCGATTTCAGACGTTGGCGGAATAGCCCTTGGCGACGAGACTTATCGAAGTCTTCATACCTCGTGGCGTCATCTGTGCGCCGAACTGAAGTTGCCCGATAATTGGAAGTACAAGGACTCTGATGGTAAGCCATACAAAGTCTTCAAGGTTCAATTCAAACCCATATGACCAATGAAGGCAAGGGTGCTTGACAACCAAGATAATGACGCTCCCTCTTTGATAAGTAATATTGTGGTCGCTCAATGCCCCGCCTCGCGGGAAAATGAGTTCTTCATAGAGCGGCGGGGCACTGCATTGTTTTGGTGAACGTTGGTTGCTATGCGTAGCCGGAGAATTGTGACAAAAGAATCTTCTTTTTCTCAACACGTACAGACCATATGAGCATTCATGGAAATAATTGATTCCGTAGTTAAACTCGCGACCGAAGTTAGCACCAAGGCGATCTCGGAACGAGTGATTCGACTTGACCGGTTGGTTATCTCCCTTAACAAGATAATCAGATCGTTCAAGGTCGGAGCAATTAACCCCGAGGCGCCTCAGGTAGTTCATCTTCAGAACATAGAGAACATCTTCTATCACGATCCTCAATTGTTTGATGATACTCTTATGGATAGTTTCTTTTCAATCAAGGATGAACTCGATTCTGGAGCTAAGGCACTGCCTTTGGCGGGCGCCGAATACGAGGCCCTCTTTTCTAACATCTTGAGCAAAGTGACCAATAAGAGGAATCACCAGAGAAAAATGGCTCGGCGGGTTGCGATCGTTGTTTGGATTATAATCGCGATGATTGCCATCTGGACGCTACTTGTGGGCGCTGCAATCGGAAAGTCAAAATGGAACGAACTTTGGGACCATACCCCGACAGTTGCCATACAGCCTTCACAGATCGGTCAACGCACTCTTGTCGATTCAACTGGAGCATGTTGACTGAATCACGCTGAATTAGTATGCTTGGCCAGCCAGGCGAGACCAAGCACGGCAACTAGCGTCTTATGACAAGAGAAGAAGAATCCCGCTGGCTGTTCGCGGAACGATCGCCGCATGGTACTATGTAGGGATTACCTTTTCATAATGTAATCGCTTGCTCGTATTTGCACCAAACACCTTTCTGACAAAAGATGTGGAGCGACCTTGCTCAGATATTGATTGGCCCATCATCCAAGTTGGCAAAGAGGCTGTGGTTCAGGTTGCGTGTGTGGCGGTTCAAACGCAGGTCTAAGAAACCTCCGCTGAATCAGGAAACGGCCAAAGAGATAGTGTACCTCGCGTACCCGGGCGTGATTGACTCGGTGCACTGTTATCGGAACATCGACTCAGACAGGATCTACATCGCTGCTCTCTGCACCCCGCACCAGGACAGGTGGCCCCATCGCGTTGTCATTCTCGAGCAAGCTGGAAGTACCTATCGTACAATTTGGAACTCGAATGACGCACTGAAGGACGTCGTCAGGGAGCTTGAGTTACTTGACCTCGATAATGATGGATTCACGGAAATAGCAATAGGAGGTGGTTCCGGCGGAACAGGAGCTTTCTCTAGGTTCATCTGCATTTTTTCTCATAGGTACAATCAGCACTATGAGATATCTGAGTTTGTCAACTTTCAAGAGTTCGCGGGTCCCGTGATTCCTGAAGTCAGTATCGAGCCGGTCCCGCCGGAACCACTTCGCAAGGCCATAGAAGCCTTTGCGATGAAAAAAGGATTTCTCAAAGAACCGCCGCAAATTGATTGGGACGCCCCCGAATATGCGATCAAGAGATGGCATCGAGACAACGGTGCAAATCCTTGCGGCCGGATCCAACTAGTGTTTTACGATGGTCCAGCCCCTTCTGAATTAGACATAAGGAAGATTTCAGAGGAGATTCAGGCCGGACGGATTCCAGACATTGCGCAGCAAGTATCCAAAGGGAAGGCGCCATTCGCTTCGTCCATAGCTGATTCTTTAGACGACGGAAAGATTTTCTGGATTTCTTTCTTCAAGAATCCCCTTGTTGGATTCATCAAAGCTGAAAACAAATGGTTCATCGCATACTCGCCATCGAACTTCTACAGCTGGGCGAGATCCCTCGCGTACGATGGAAAACGGATCTGGTTTGCGACGCACACCTCGAACGGAGTCTTCTCGTTTGATTTCGAGAAACGAGAACTGCTGAGGCACCTCTTTCTGAAAGGTATTCAGCTAGGAGAGCCGGAAATAGTCAAATTTGAAAACGGAAGACTAAATATCGGTAATAATCTTTCGCTTACCGTGCAAGAGCTTGATCAGGTCTGCCTCAGGAGTCGTTGAGTCTCAAATCAATTTGATACTGGCCGACTTGAACGTTGCGCTCAACCCACCCTGCGCTGAAGCCGGTGGTCAGTATATGTTTCCATCCTCCCCCCTCCATCCCTTTTCCGTCTTTTCAAACCGAAGCGTCTCGGTAATCGTTTCTCTTTGGCCCTTCACGGCTTTCCTCTTCCCCATGTACATCCACATGTTGAAAGGCCCGGGCTCGCCCCTTTGCACTTCAAAGGATTGCTCGAGAGGGCTTCCCCAATAGCATTTTTCGAGGAATCTGATTTCGGCTTCAAACTCGATTGAGTGAAGTTTTACTCCCAGCACTTCAGCATCCTGGGAGTTCTTCTTCGTGAACTTGACGAGCTCGATGAGACCCTCCGACTGTTTCGAAATCTTGTGACGGAGGACTGATTCCGCGTCGGAAGCCGAGGGAGTAGACGAACAAGCAGTCAAGAGGAGCAGTGGCAAGGGCAACGCAATGTATTTGACGGCGCTCTTCATGTTATATCCTTTCTGTTTAGACCTAGGAAAGCATTTACGTCGGTCGTCCTCTCAAAATCCTGGCAGATGCGGCAAAAATCACTTCTCTGCGAACTTTCCTGTATACCGCCAGTCAATGATGCGTGCATTCGCGTCAACAGTCGCAACAACCGTTCCGTATCCCTTTACCGAGGTGGCCGTGAACGTTATCGAGTTGGATTCGACCGTTGTGGTCTTATATGACGCATTGACATTCTTTTTCATAAGTGCGGGTACTTCGAATCCTTCATAAGATCCTTCCCCTCCGTTCATCGCCTTAGGATTGATGCGATATTGGTACGCCCGCCCGGCAAGGTAGCTCAGATCGTTGATGATGGCGTTTCGGTTGCTTTCAACCGGATCGACTCCCTCATTTGGTTTGGGCGATTCAGGGGTAAGACGCTTCACCAACACTTCCAACTCCTTTACCTTTCGTTCCAGCCTTGCCACCCGTTCCTCAAGCGAGGTTCCTTGTTGGGCGAATGCCCCGATGTACGACACATTGAGGAGCAGCAGGATCATAGAAACGCGTTGAGTCAGCTTATTCTTCATTTCAATTCTCCTTCCTGAAGAAGATAGTTGTGCGGATGATGTGATCTACAGGGGTGGCACGCGGCGTAAGACGTGCCACCCCGTGAGTTTGCGGGCAGCGGCAAAGGAGCGCCGCTGCCGTTCAGGCATCAGAATTTCAGCGTCACGCCGAATCTGAGGATTGCCATGTTTCCGTAGCCTACTTCGCCTTGGACACCAAATCCGGGCGCCAGATAATACGTGGCTCCGAGATAAGAACCGTATCCGGCGAAGCTTCCTCCGGCCGAACCGAGACCTAAACTCGAAGATTGGCGCAACCTTGCATCGAAACCGTGTCCGAAGACCTCACCCGAGACGCAAAAGCTAAAGCCGTTGCAGAGAATTCAGAACTCGCTCGCGGCCGTCATTTCTATCTGAGCAATATCAGTTTTTTCGTCTCTGTAAACTCCCCCGCCTGCAGCCGGTAGAAGTACACACCGCTTGGTATCCCCACGGCATTCCACCGAACGGAATGTGTGCCAGCCTGTAATCTCTCTGAAGCCAATGTTGTGACTTTCTCGCCGAGAAGGTTATAGATCTGCAAGGTAACATACTCGGTCTTGGGTAAAGAGAATTCGATAATTGTCGATGGGTTAAAGGGATTGGGATAGTTCTGCCCCAAAGCAAAAGAGAACGCCAGCTGATCTTCACTGCCAACCGCAGTCACGGTTGCGGTTTTCCAGATGCTGCCGTATCGGAAAGCGGCGTAAACGTTCCTCCCGGCGATCGCGATTGCGTATGATGTCAGGTAGGGGGAACCTGAACTGGCCTGTGACCAAGTTGAGCCGCCATTAGTCGAGCGATAGATTCCACTCCCGTAGGTCGAAACATACATTTCCGTCCGATCGACAGGGTCGATTACGATGTCCTGGCAGAGCACGCCGTCAAGGACTCTTGACCAGGAAGAGCTGCCCGAGGCAAGAGTGTAGACAGAGCCTCTGGGATTGCCCGTTCCCCATTCGAGGTATCCGCCCCCGGCGTAAAGCACATTCGGATTTCCTTCACGGAAGGCAAGCTTATAGATAACGTCCCAGCCGTTGATGCCGGTCCCAAGGCGCGACCAGGTTGACCCGCCATCATTGCTCCGATGGATACTGCCTTCTAAGCCCGCATAGACCGTATTGGGGGTCGTGGGATCGGCGAGCACCGAATAGACAGTCCCATAGGTCAAGTTAATCCAGATCCAGTTTGAGCCGGCGTCGGCGGACTTGTATAATCCGCCTGTGGTTGCCGCGTAGACGACAGAAGAGTTATGCGGATCCACTGCCACCGACCAGACCTCCTTACTGCTGAGACCTGAGTTGAATCCATTCCAGCTCGTTCCGCCGTCCAATGACTTGTAGATACCCTCTCGGTGTGATCCGGCGTACATGACGGCTGCGTTTCCGGGATCGATTGCCAACTGGTAAACATCGATAAGCTCCTTGACAAGCTGCCATTTCAGGCCGCCGTCGGTAGACCGATAGACTCCTCCGCCAAAACCGTAGGTATTGCTCGGTGTGCCAGTCCCCTCGAACCCGGTGGCTGCAAAAAGAACATTGTTGTTGGTCGGATGGACAACGATATCGTTTACCAGTATATTCAGCAGTCCTTCATTCACAGCAACCCAAGTGCCGCCCTCGTCCGTGCTTTTGTAAATTCCGTCTCCATCAAAACCCGTGTAGATGGTCCGGGGATCGGAGGGAGCGATCGCGATTGTCTTGACGATACTGCTGTTGGAGGGGGCATGGTTCCGAGACCAACTGGAGCCACTGGTCACTGATTTGAAGATTCCTGCAGCCGTTCCGGCATAGACCGTTGAGGTCGCTGATGGATCTGTTGCGATGGCGTGGACGTATCGGTTGGCGAGCCCGTTGTTCATTTCGGTCCAGTTTGCCCCGGCGTCAACTGATTTGAAAACACCGCTGCCCCAAGAAAATTCGCCGGCGTAAATGACGCTGCTATTCTGGGGATCTACCGAGATACTTGAAATAAACCCCGCAGAGTACTTGCTGGTCCAGGTGGCGCCAGCACTCTCAGTTTTGAAGACGCCGCTGCTGGTGCCGGCGTAAAGCACCTGCGAATTTGACGGATCTATTGTTAGGGCGCGAACCCTTCGATCGGTGAGGCCGACATTAGCCAACCACCAGGTTGATCCCGTGTTGGTAGATTTGTAGACGCCTTCGTCGTCCACCCCGGCGTAGAGGATGGCGGGATTTCTCGGATCAATCACAACAGCATTGATTCTTTTCGAAGTCAGGCTGATGCTTGTCCAAGTTGTTCCACCATCCGCAGTCTTGAACAACGCATTAGCTTCTGTGCCAGCGTACACAACATCCGGGTTGGTCGGATTGATGGCTAGGCTCCAGATGGAACTGCTGAAGAATCGCAAACGGACCCACTGGCCCCCGCCGTTGGTGGTCTTATAGAGATCGCCGCCGCGGGTGCCGGCATAAACGATATTTGGATTTGTTGGATGAACCCCCAGGCTCAGCACATATCCGCCGGTCGGGCCGCCTGACGGCTGCCAGGTCTGAGCCTTGACAGAGAACACCAGTAAACCGAGAAGCACGCCAGGCAACAAATGATAACGTAGTATGCGAGATGTTTCTGATTTGTTCATCGTCAAATCCTCCTTAGATAGGATGAAATCGACGTCTCATAAGAAGCGCGACCAAAAGAGCAAGCAAGCGAAACAGGGGTGGCAAGCAACATCGCTTGCCACCCTGAGAAGCAAGCGTTCAAAAAATCAGAAGTACCAGCAACACAGCGGCCGCAGTGGCAGCGACGTAGACTAATGCCGACACGCCCGCGGCGGTTGCGACTGCTGCCAATCTCTTTTGGCCTCGTTCCTCAGCCCGTTTCTGCCAAAGCTCCCTTTCTAATGTGTAAGCTTGCTTTGCGACTACGGGAAAGTAGTCTGCCGGAGGAATGACCTCTGACCCGTATACCTCGAACTGGTCTTCATAGTACTGCCGCCACTGCGCGAGCTCTTCGCTTTTGAGGTCCGGCCGTTGAACCGTGGCCTGAGCGCGAGTTTTTTCGCCCACTCCTCCTATACTCGAAGCGCAACCGGTGAGAGCGATGGTGACCAAGACTGTTACGATGGTGAGTGATCGTGTATACATAAGCCCTCCCAAACTTGGGATTGATTGTTGGATGAGTAATTTACCAGAACAGTTTCCCAGAACAGATCGCGGCGGGGCTCGCAGATTGATTGAACTTCTGAACATGACATCCTCCCTTTATTGGTGAGCTGGGATAAAGGCTAACCCTGAAAAACAAAAAGGCGTGAACTCTGACGCTCTCCATCCGAGCCCTGACACAGGCCCACCAAGAAAACGCTTCGAGCCACGCCCTTAATGTTGGGCGCAGTCGAGCAACCGTTTCTTGGTGTTGAATAGTGTCAGTATTCGGATGGAAACAGTGGCTGAATCTACGCTATTCAGTTATTTCAGATATCTTACTGGTTCTGAATTCCTCTGATTGTTGATCAATACCCCGAAACCGCTTCGTTCAGGAATGATTTTCTGACAGAACTCATGTCGTGGTGCCGAAAAATAGCTTGAGTTCCGTCTCTCGGAGTTTGTGACATTCATCTTCTAGGCTTGTTATTTCCTCGTCGGTCAGATTCTTTATTTCGGTCGCAGTGAGCTGCCAGATGTCAATTGGAGGTCCGATCCCGACCGAGACCACATCAATTACTTCTTCAATAACTTTGAAGGCGAGAAGCGCTCCTTTTGCCATCTCGATCTTGTCTGGGAAAAATCCCTGGTACTTTCGTAGTAATGCGTACGCGAAGACATCTCCGATGCCTGACACAAATGGTCTACCTGCTATCCATTCCGGTGTTCCATCCAATGACACATGAAGAATATTCGACCTATTGCTAGAGTACTCGACGAACACAAAATCACCTTGGATTGGACGACCGCCAACAAGATTTGAAAAAGCAAACACACGCTGTCTTATGGTTTTCGACAAGTCGTCCCGTAGGGTCGCCAAAGGCTGCTTCGGGTTAGGTAGAGCCACAAGTCCCTCTTCGACTCGCTGAATGAGAGCCGATTCCCCCGAGGCAGCCCAAAGACAGTGATCATTAAAGTTTTTAATTTTCTTCCCAGTTGTTCGCACTATTCCAGAGGTAATTTGGCTATCTGAAGCTATGAGAAGCCCATCCCTTACGGGAAATGCTAGGATAATAGTCATTTCACTAGCCCTCTGTGTGTCGAATATCAACCCACCTTCATGACCACGGGCATCCTATGACGGGACATCGCCAGTTCGTTCCAAATGGAACAGCGGGGTGATTGGTATTATCCGGAGGATTGTACCTATGGTAATACTCACACTCCTTGAGGTACGCGTCTCTCGGAGAAGTAGTGTACTCGAACCAGAAGTGAGTGTAATAACCCTGACCTGAAGACTGCTTGATTCTCGAGCCTACGTCTGTGTCTGACCTACCAACGTATGCGGCTGTTCTGCCATCTCTCGATAGAACATAAACTCCCGAACTGCTTTGGGTCACATAATAATCCACGCTGCCTATTGAAAATGGTCCCGTTAGCATAACTGTTGTTCTCTGTGGTCTCGTTCTCTGACCTAAGATCAATGGAATTATAGGCGAATTGGCGCGTTTGCGTCGCAGAGGTCAGGTTCTTGTTAGAGGCAACTCTTGCTTCGCACACAACTCAAATTTCGGCATTATCCAAATAATCTCTGTCTTCTCTGCCCCGCTGTATTTCATTGCCCCTCAGATTTGGATCCAAACCTGTGCAGTTCAACCAACTGTTTCGGAATGGCTGAACGGTACCAGCATTCGGTCGGTTGGAAACAGCAGCCGAAGCTACGCTATCTGATTATTTCGTCGTTAGCTGCTTCCGGACTTCCTCGCTTGGAGTGGATCTTCAACGGACAATTTACTAAAAAAATACTCACCCGCAAGTGCCTGATCGTTTTTGAACGACGATGACCTTCCACAGGGCTGCCGACCGGGGAGTTGCTCCCAAGAACAACTTCTCCCTCCTATTGTCTGCCGCCTCGCTTGATACCCTAAAACTATGGCGAACGTCAGCTACAAGCAACTTCCGAATTTGCTCAGGAAGTATCGAAAGGTCCGGGGGCTGCGACAGATCGATGTGGCCCGGTTATTGGGCTTGAGCAGGAGTCGCGTCTCCCGCTGGGAGAAAGGCGTATGCATTCCGACTCTCGTGAATGCGGTCCGGCTCGCCCTTCTCTACCGGGTGATGGTGGACGCTTTGTTCGATGACCTCGTCCGCGCGCTGCGTGAAGAGATCCACAGCCGCGAGAAAAATCTGTCAACAGAAGCAACTTTGTCAAACCGACATGCCTCGCAAGCCGAAAAAGGGGGAACCCGACATTTATGAACGCTGCCGGCGCATTCTCAAAATGCCTGATCTGCCGGCAAAGGAAATGGACGAGATGAGGGAGCATCTCTGCCTGCTCGCGCAGACCGTCTGCGAACACCTGCGGGGCAAGAAATTCTACTAGGGAATGAAAGCACCGGGACAACACAACGAAATCAGAGAAATGAATTCCGGCGGGTGGTACTGGGTTTCGAAAGCCGTGATCCAGCAATACGCCGCCAAGGTTGGCCTCCTGCCAATCGGTGTCTATCACTTTCTGGCAAGTATGGTGGGTGACGACCAGAGTTGTTTTCCCTCGCAGAAATACATTGCGGAGCACCTCGGTTGTTCGAGGGCCTCTGTCAGCAGGGCCGTGAGGGTTCTCGAAACGGAGGGACTGATCAAGAAAGACAAGCGAAGCAGATACCACTGCGTGTACCACCTTTTGAAACCACGGATGTCCAACGGTGAAACTCAGATGTCGAACCGGAGAAACCCAGATGTCAAAGAAGGAGACACTAACAATACTGAGAGAACAATACTTAATAACGATAACGTCATCAAAGACTCTTCGAACGCGAACGCCGACCCTCTCAAAGGCTTCAAACCGCAAACGAGAGAGGAACTCCTGGCGGCCGATTTGGCAGAAGCGCTGAAGGACCATCGGGGATTCGGGCTTTACCTGTCCTACGCACGCCGATTTCCGGAGTCTCTTCTTAGGGAAATCCTCTCGCAGGTGAGACAGACACCGGATCAGAAAATAAGAAAGAGCCGCGGCGCACTCTTCACGTACTTTATCCGTCAACATGCAAAGAGAACAGATTAGGATTCTGGCCATCAATCCCGGGTCGCGCTATCTGGCGTTCGCAGTGTTCTATGAAACCGATCTCAGAGAATGGAAAATACACGCAGTGCGGCAAGGGCCTTTCCGGGAGAAGGCGAAGGATCTCCGGCTATTGATCTCGGACATCGTTGCCCGATACGGCATAAACACGCTTGCGACAAAGGAACTCCATCCATCGAGGAGTTCAAAAGGGCTGCGTAATCTCGCATTGACAATTAAGCATTTGGGCAAGGAGATGCGTCTTAAGGTATGCGAGTTCCCGCTCAATGAGGTTGAAGGCCACTTCTTCCCTGGTGAGCGCACGAACAAACGGGAGTTGATGGAACAAGTGGCCTCGCGGTATCCGTTCTTGTTTCCGGAATTCCGGCGGGAACAGGAAAGCAAGCACCCATATCTCATCCGGATGTTCGAAGCTATTGCGATCGGCGTCGTTTGTTGCAGCAAGTTGGACAGCGCGAAAAGAAAGGTCGGAGGTTCTAATAATTGAATTTGTACCAAATGACATTCGGAGAAAAACAAAGGATTCTGGCAATCGATCCCGGCACGAGGAACATCGGATTCGCATTCCTGGACAAGGGAGCGCTTGTGCACTACGGTGTGAAGACGATCCGAAAACTGAGGTCGCCTCACGAGAAACTAAAGGCGGGGAGGAAGATCGTCTTGAGGCTCATCAATGACTTCAGACCGCAGACGTTGGTTGTCGAGAAAACGTTCTTCGCCAACAACAGGAACTCAGCGTTGCTCAACGTCCTTGCGGATGAAATCAAAGCCGTGGGGAAACGGAAAGGTCTCAAAGTTGAGAGTCTGGCCGCGAATTCGGTCAGAAAGATGCTCTGCGGAAACGGGAGGGCAACTAAAGACGATGTAGCAAGAGAGCTTGTGTCTCGTTATCCGGAGCTCAGGCCATATCTCACGTCGGACAGGAGATGGAAGGAAAGGTATCATAGAAACATGTTCGACGCAGTCGCGCTGGCTATCGCAAGTCGGCACGTTGAGAATCAAGGGAATTCGCCGGTCTCATCTAACAGCCGCTCCCGCTAACGCAATATCAGTTGCATCCAAGACTTCTGGGCCAGCTCTTTGGGCTACGTTTTGATATAGCATTACTATTGAGTTTTTGCAATTTTGTCGTATAATTAAGGTGAGGTGGGCAATTGGTTCGAGGTCATGCGACAGATCCTTATGCCAAAAGAGGTCGCTTCTATCAACATGAGAGAATCTACTTTATGAGAAAATCTACTTTTGTCGTTGCAGCACTGGCTTTGCTGGCGCTGATTGTCTACATCGGCTGCAATATCAGGCGGCAGCAGCCCCAAACACAGACCACTCCAGCTCTACAAAAGATCAGAGTTGCACAATTTGGTGATCTGTTGCTATACCTCCCACTGTACATAGCCAAGCACGAACAGGTGTTCAAGAGACATGGTTTAGATGTGGAGATTGTCTCAACAGGTGGTGATGATAAGACATTCGCAGCTGTCCTTTCCGGGGACGTGCAGTTTGGAGTTGCCGATCCTGTTTTCGTAGCTGTGGCTGCTGAGAGGGGTGAACGGGGTGTGGTGGTTGGTATGTTAATAGATGGCGTTCCTAATTACGGAGTAGCGCTGAGCAAAGCTTTGCCAACGATTCGCGATCCGAAAGAGTTGACTGCCAGAACTGTTGCGACCGTGCCTGCCCCCTCTACTTCATACGCTCTCGTTGCCCGATTGTATCAGAGTGCTGGTGTCAAGCCGAGGATCTATCAAGTTAGCGCCCCCGGCTTGGTCCCAGCCCTCAAATCTGGTGCTGCAGATTATGCCTTACTTATTGAACCATGGGTCTCTGAAGTCTTAGAAGATGGAGGCAAGATTGGTTTTTCGCTGATGGATTATTATAAACACTTTGCCCTGACAGGTATTACAACATCCCGATCTGTGATTACAACAGACTCAAGCGTGACGACGAGATTTCTCGCGGCATTGACAGAATCAGTGCACATCTTCTATGACGACGAGAGTGCCACACTCAAGACGGCTGAAGAACGTTTTCCCGGGACTCCAGAACGGGTTCTCCGTGATGCTATTACAAGGCTTCGCCGTGACGCAATCTACCCAAAGTGCTTGACGGTAAGACAGGAATCTTGGCAGGCATCGATCGACCTTCGAAGGGAAATCGGTGATTTGACAAGGCCGCCGAAAGAGATGGCGTACTATGTCGATAATCGGTTTGCGCAAGAAAACTGTAAGTGAAGAGCTCAGATGATTGAAATAAAAGTATCCAAATCATTTGGACTCCCTGTCGGCACGATTCTCGACGATTTCCATATTTCTTTCAAAGAGGGTGAAATCGTTGCCCTTGTTGGTCCCAGCGGGTGCGGAAAGACCACACTCCTAAACCTTATAGCCCAAGTCATCTACCCAGATCCTGAAAAGCCCCACGCGTTGCCGCTCAAGCTATCTGTAGCGTACGCTTTCCAAACACCGAAGTTGATACCTTGGCGAAATGTTCTACGGAATACATCATATGAAAGTGAGTTGCTCAATTCAACAGCTTGGTCAAGAGACTCGGCCGAGGAACTCTTAAAGATGGTGGGATTGGGATACTTCGGGGATATTTTTCCTTTTCAATTATCGCTTGGGATGCAGCAAAGGCTTCAACTTGCTCGCGTGCTGCATCGACCATCTGATCTGTTGCTGCTGGATGAGCCATTGGGCGCGGTTGACCGTCCACTCCGTCTAGCGATTGCATCGCACTTTCGAATTCATTTGAAAGAGAGAGGGACCTCAGCCATTTGGGTGACACACGATAGTTCGGAAGCAATTACTATCGCAGATAAGGTTGTAGTGGTAGGAGGCAAGCCGCTTTCAATCGTATACGAACACAGTGTCGGTCAGGCCGCGCCGAAAGAAAAGCCCAGGTACTCACCGTCGTCGGTCGAACTGGAGGCATCGGCGATCAATGAAAAGCTTGAGAGCATCTATGTTGCGCGGTCGGAAAAAGATATTACCCAAGTGCCCGGAAAGAGCAAAGCTACTAGCCAAATGTGGAAGTCACAACTCAGGACGAAAACAGGAAATTTCGCAATCGGTCTGGTCCCCCTTGTCCTAGTGCTCGCAGCCTGGCAGCTGGTAGTTGTTCTGATGCCCCGGTTAAGGTTCTTCATCTCAGAGCCGACAGAATGGATTCCGATGATCTTGTCGGAGCTCTCCAAAGGGGGTCTGTTCCCTTATGCTATTCTTACTCTAAGGGAAATGCTGATCGGATTGCTGATCGGATTGGCTTCAGGAGCGTTTGTGGGATTTGTTGCAAGTCTATCAACCAACTTTTCCAGAGCAGTGCGTCCCTACCTAATTGGCATGACAGCCGTTCCACTGTTCGTGCTTGCCCCCGCCTTCATACTATGGTTTGGCGTAGGAATAAAAATGAAGATTGCTATTGCAGCTGCTTCTTGTTTTCCAGTCGTGGCCACGTATATACACGATGCTGCTGTCGATGCAAAAGACACTTACTTTGCCTACCTACGATCTGCTGGCGCGAAATTGGGGAGCCTGTTTAGATTCTTGATATTGCCGTCCTCGATTAAGGGGGGATTTAATTGTCTTCGCTTCGCCGCTGTGGCAGCGCTCATCGGGGCGTTCCTGGGTGAGTTCATTGCAGCCAGTGAAGGGTTGGGTTACTATATTATCTTTCAGGCTTCGCGATACAGGGTTGCAGAGGTACTCGTCGGTGTAGCTGTTTTGTTCTTGGTTGCACTGTGCGTTGATTTCGTGTCGAGAGTCCTATCGAAGAATAGCAACAAGATCATCTCCTTTTTGAATTTGTAGGTGTGCGATTACCAGGAAAAGACAAATAGCGACGATAGATTCTGTCAGCGCTGACGTATCACGGTTTAAACAGCAAACAATGATTGTGGTCGTCTGTGATATTAGGGATTTTACAGACTTCACGGCAAAGGTTCATGACTATATATACAGTAATTACTCAGAACGGAAAAAGGTCAAAAAGCTGCAATCTACTTATACGGATTATGTTTCAAAGACTCGGAGGATTGCGAAGGATGCACTTTTGAAGGATGTTAAAGACTGCGAGAGAGCCGCGACCAAATCGACGGGTGACGGTTTTATGATCGCTTTGAGTCTATGCGACGATCCTAGCCAATTGAAGAAGAATCAAAAGTATCCAGATGTTGAGCGAATGCTGATCAATCTGATGAAACTGGTCGAGGATTCAGACCTTAGAAGCAAAGGAGGCGAGTTTGCTGCCGAAACAAAGAAAATTCTAAGGCATTGGGGCCCCCATCTCGGTATATCTTCGTTCAGAAAAAGAGAACCCGACTACACGAAACAAGCCTCATTTCGATTGGCAGGCGCGGTTGCTCTAGGTGTGGGTTTTTTCACAGACAATCCCCTCGATGCGCTTGGCCATCCCGTAAACCTCGCTTTCCGGCTTTGTGACAAAGCGCTAAGGTATAGCAAAGGGAGGAATGCGCTATCTCCTCCAATCTTGATTGCAAAGGAATGCGGAAGGTTTCTGCTTGACAACGGGTTTGCAGCAATTAGGAAGAAGGGGCGTTTGAAACATTGGGAATTCTCAATCCACAGAGAAAAGATCGACCTAAAAGGAATAGAAGAGTCTTGGTGTTACGCATTGAATCGAAAAGATAACCGCTAACCATCAACTCTACAACTTGACCCGCTACGGAGTCCATCGTTTTTCTAAGCAATGAGACCAGCTTCACGAATTCGAGCGAGGAATAGTCGGCAAAGAACTCTAATTGCCTTCTCAGAGCTGCTGAAGAAAGAGGGGTTCACCAAACAGCCAGCTCAGTCCTTGGTAGTTCCCTATTTCTCAAATGAATTGAACCGGTGCATCAACCATGACGAATTGAATCAGGCGCTAAGAGCAGAGTCAACCACTCATCCACCCAAGTGGTACACCTTAACCCCAGTCTGTAGGCTCAATGACACGAGAAAGGTTCAAAACGGTTTACATTCGACAATATTCGAAGTGCTGGCATCCATTGAGACTGGAACCCCGGAAAGCATTGACCGAACGAGACATTCGGTCACCGATCTTATCGTGAGATTTCTTGTGGATGAGCTTGGTCTCGAAAGGAAACGTCTTCTAGTCACCTTTTTTGCCGGAGGCGAGGTGTTGCCGGGGGTGAACTTGGCTCCGGATTTTGACTGGCAACGGGAGTGGCGACAGCACGGATTGCGGGCAAGCAATCTGTTAGGGGTAAGTGGAATGAAGAATTTTGTGCTGTTTGTGGGAGAGGTCGAAAGGAGTGGCCCAAAGTGCGAAATCCTTTACAGAATCGGCTGGGGAAGACAACCCAGATGGATCGAGTTGGGCACTGCTATTATCGACACCAATCTCGTCTTGAGGGGGCAAAACGGATGGGAACTGCAACATAGTAAACGGATAGTGGGAGGAATCGCCTTTGGATTGGAGCGGCTTGAGATGGCTCAAAGGAATTCTGACTCTCTCATAGACACAGAACTGATAGGGAATTTGTGCAAACTCGTAGAATCGTATTCGACCCAGCCGGTGAAGGCGCATCCTTTCCTAGAAGGAGATGTCCTAATACTGGTTGATCAGCTGAGATCAGCTATGTTTATACTGGCTGATACAGCCGATCAGAAAGCTGCAGTTGTCGGGATTGTGCTGCAGAACTTCATTCGTCGAATAAGAAGAAAGATAGCCATATTGGACGTTAAGGATTGGGCAAGTCTAGTCAAGGAGATCCTCGGGGTGATCGCGCGCTACTACAAAGAGGATTATCCGATGTTAGAACGGTATGACGTGTATATTCTAGAGCTTCTTGAATCCGTTGACTGGCCTATTTCATGGAACCCCGACTCGTACGCTCCACCAAAGCAGTCGTGAGTCATGTTTATGGACTTCAAAGGGAAAGCTTTCATTGTGACTGGTGCATCAGGAGGGATTGGAAGTGAGGTTGCCAAAGTACTGGTTGGCGCGGGGGCGCTGGTTGTCGGATGTGATTTGAAACGTCCCAGTCTTGTGCGTCGTCCAAATTACAGGCATGTCCTGGGAGATGTGTGCAACCCCGCAACGATGCGGGACTGTCTCAAAGCTACCGACGGAAACAAGCTCAGTGGTGTAGTATTATGCGCAGCGAAAGGACCCTTCGACAAGGATCCAGTCTCGACGATAGGAACAAACTATTTGGCGGTAATTCAATGCATAGGATTGGTTTCTCGCAGTCTCAAAGAATGGGGTTCGGTTGTGACGATAGGCTCAATAGCTGGCCTTCGGATGCGGGAAAAAGAGAAAGCAAAATGGGCATGGCTGCTGAAGATAGGCAAACGCAGGGAATGGAAACAGAAGCTGAACTCGCTATCCTCAGCGTTGCCGAATAGCGAAGCATACAAAATATCCAAATGGGCATTGATGGAGTCGCTGCCGCGCTTGACTAAGGACTTGGTTCGATCTAAGGTCAGACTGAATTGCCTTGTTTTGGGGCCGACGAAGACCGGGATGTCTCGGACCCTTTGGCACGACAAACCCAGGGCTTGGAAGAAATATGTTAGTGAAATCCCCTTTGGAGTCGAGAACTCGCCTAAAGATGTCGCACAGCTTGCCGTCGTGTTGCTAGCAGATTTCAGCAAAATGGTCGATGGTTCTTTCATTTCCGTTGAAGGAGGTTGGAGGTTATTCCATAACAATGCGAATAGAAGTTCTCCAAGAAAATTTAATTAACTTCTTTATCCAGAGATGTTTCGCTAGAATCGCGTCTCAAGGACTCGAGGGGAGCTCTTTTCCCGACACATTCAATCCGAGCGCCTTTCACGACTTCATTCTCACGATAGCCAATAGGCAAGCCCCTCTTAGCGACCCGGAAAAGTATGTGGGAGTAGAACGGGTGTTTCGACACGTGGATCTAGGCCACATCGCCGTAAGTGCTGATCATCTGTCCACTTTCAGCATGTTTGTTTTCTTTCAGTGTATTCCCAATCCATCCACCGATAGAGGGTCTTATCGCGAAACCATTCAACTATGTGTAGCCCTGTTTCGGAGCCTTGGGCTGGATTCGTCCAAATTCTTAGTAACGTATTTTGGCGGTGGAGAATTTGGCCGACAAGTTGTTGCTTTGGATCAGGAGATGCTCGATTTTTGGAGGGAGGCGGGAGTGAAACGCTCTCTTTTGATTGAAGTAAAGGGGAACAGGAATTTTACGAATTTCAAAAGGCCAGGCGAGCCTGCTGGTCCGCGGTGCGAAATTTTCTATCCAAAGGTCGATGGCAACTACGTTGAAGTTGCGACAGTCGTTTTTGAGAAATATGTTTTGAATCATGATGGCGAACTGAAGCCTCTCAGAACGCGCATTTATGGCGCCGCCATTGGCGTCGAACGATTGATGATGCTTCTGGAAAACAAGGCCAACATTTTTGACTGCTCGGTTTTCTCCTCTATCAACTCGGTATTAGCTGAGAAAGTCGGAGTTGAGGTTTTCAGGAAGCAGAGAATTCATATTAATCAATTAGTTGATAGTCTCCGAAGTCTGACAGCGATAATCAACAATATCGGACTCCCTGTCGAGAAAGCAAGATATAAGAGACTAAAGAAGCTGAGAAATATTACGATGAAACGTCTCGAAGATCTGCCGGTGAACCGGCAAAGAAGCTTAATGGACGCACTTGCAGAAAAAGAACCCGTGCTTAGGAAGGTATGGGATCACAACGACTTTAAGATGCTGCTTCGTCACCCCGGCTAATTAAACCGCGATTGACTTTAGGTCGTCTATCGCAAACGACGATCCACTGCTGGACATTATAAACTCTTGTAGTGAAACAGGAAGAGAATCTAATCTCTTCGACGAGGGTGAAAAAGAAGCATCGGATTGTCTTACTGTGTCGGTGACTGGTCGAAAGGGCGACTGTTCGTCAGGAGCCGACAGACGTCGCGCGTTTCACTATCCTGTCCATCTTACCCCAACAAGACGCGAAGTCCTCCACTTCAGTCAATCGCAAGTTCATGCTTTTCTGCGCACTGCCGGAATTACCAGCTGCTTTTTAAGGAAAAGACAAGCCCGTCACATTGCGACGGGCTTTTTCTTTATTGAGGCGAACATCAGTCGCCTTTGCATACACTAGGGAGGAGAGAGTTCACGTGCCCTCTCTTCGGCAAGGCGAATGGCGTTCAGAATGCGATTGACGGCTTGCTCAAGTGGCCCTTGACAGTGGCTGGTCGTATCTCCGTATGAGGTCGGAATCGAGGAGATCTTCGTACTCGATCCCTTCGCGGGCCAGTCTGACCAACTCGCATCTTCCGAGCCATTTTGCATTGAAGCAAACTTGGCCTATGAGGAACGCCTCGTTCTTTGTCACTTCGATGAGACAGAGGAGGTCTTCTTCGGTTTTCGTCGCCATCGCCCTGCCCTTTCGTGCGTGGTTGGTAGATTGTCAACCTCAGGAGCTGATTATATTCTATCACGACAGCCGTACTTTTGTCAACTCAAGCCAGCACAACTCCTGTTCAACACAATCGGGGAGAATCGGCCGGCGATTTTAGCCAAAAAAGGCCAGCTTGGCCTCTTACTCTTTCAAAAAATACCGAGTTTCCGGTATTGCGCTTTTCGGCTTGCTCCGATACGTTTGAATCGCAGGCCCGAGAGAACTCGAGCCTTAGTTGTCCGATGTGGTCGCCACGCGATTGATCTGACCGGCTGGAGCATACATGGGCAATGTATGATCTGCTGCGGAGTCTAAATATCAGTTGGCATTCCATCGACGAATTCAGGAGGTGACTATGAAATGGAACTATAGGTGCCCTCTATGCGGCAATTGGCGTTCGGTCGACTGGACAGAGCGAACCAAGCAGTACACTTGCGATGTCACTCAGGGAACTTATGTTCCACCTTCTCCAGCAGAACAATATGACGCATATGTCGATACTCACGAATGGCCGTGGGAGATCGAACAGGCTGTGGTTTCCCTCAAGGGAAGGTTTTGCATTGTTCCAGGCTGCTTGAAGCCCTACGAAACTCTTGATCATAGGGTCGCTTGGTCAAAGGGCGGAAGAACGTCCGTGGTGAACCTCTACCCGATGTGCAACAAACACAACGAGTCTAAGGGGGATTCTGACTATTGGAGTTGGCTAGCGACAAAACCTTAGTCTGGCCAGCAAGCCGTCTTCTGTCGAAAGGAATTTGATGACTTTCGGGAGAGAATAGAGTATCGCTTTGCTCCGATTCTTTTCCCCGTTGGTGACGGTGCTTGTGTCGATGCCAAGAACCTTTGCTGCATCGTACTGAAAGAGGGTGACCTCAAGTCGATGCTTCCGGATGACGGCTCAGGAATCGCGGAAATGCAAATCCACAATGCATATTCGTGCTGGGTGGATCAAGAAAGCCGCCGCAGGATTATGTTTGCGTCGGAGGGCCGTCAATGGTTGTGGCACGTCTTAGTCTTCGGTGTGATGCAGAGGTGCCAGCTTAAGTCCTGCTGCCGGGACCAGCTTCAACGAAGTGACCTCGTCGGTAAACATCGGCGACCAAATCTGGTATTAAGATAGGTCCCATTATGAGATCTTTCTTCACGTGCCGCTTGGTTCCCACCTGAACACATGTCTCAGGCTGGTACATCATCACGCCGGAGTGCTCGTTGACAACTTAATAGAAATAGCGTAACTTGAAATGAACAAGGGGACGAACGATGCAGATTCTTTTTCCCTGAAACTCCCGACCCCAGCTTCTGTCGTCAGTCAGTTGGGTCGGGCATTTTTGTTTTCAGGCGGTGCTCGTCAAGATAGGCTAATAATGAGGTAGGAAATTTTTTGCGAGCGTATTCTGTCGCATTTTCCAGGCACAGCTGATCCGAGCTTGGGGGACATCCGCGACATGGCATATTAAGGCACGACTTTTTTGAGCGCGAGAGCGCAGTCGGTTGGATAGTACCCGCGGGTCGCATCGAGGCCGAGAATCATCTGGTGGACTGTTATCTCTTTGGCCTGTCAGACTCAGAAGGCAGATTTAGGGAGAACGGACGAGGCCCTGAATGATATACTGGGCGAGGAACAGATACAGCATCATATGCAGGAGAGCGCGGAATGTTTCAACGACTCTTTGAATTAGCGCCAGAAGCAACAATCGTGGTCGACTCGAAAGGCGAAATCTTGCTAGCCAACGATGCGGCGCTAAGAATGTTTGGGTACAGCAAAGAAGAAATTATTGGCCGACCACTCGAGGTCCTGCTACCGGAAAGGCAGAGGGAAGCGCATAAGGAACATCGTCAGGTATGCTCTCTTGAGCAGAGCAAGCGGACTATGCCACCAAACCGCGAGAAATACGCAAGGCACAGGAGCGGCCGAGAGTTCTCTGTCG
>Ga0315282_10002183_pt1 | contig 36397 bp, 40 predicted proteins | sample YL17G07_20_MG_FD_203693 | JGI IMG/M metagenome (GOLD analysis project Ga0315282, IMG submission 203693) | Sediment microbial communities from Yellowstone Lake, YNP, Wyoming, USA - YL17G07_20 | ecosystem: Environmental > Aquatic > Freshwater > Lake > Sediment | place: USA: Wyoming | collected...
GGAAAGAACAATCTCTAATTGTTTCTTTTCTACAGAGGGCGTGAGCCCTCACTAATTATTTATGTTTTCCAGAACATTACAGAATACGACCACGGCCTAAAGGCCGTGGATTTCTTTCGGCCTTAAACTAATTCATTTTTGCATTAAGGTATAGAGGTCTGCACTGATATACAATACTCTTGCACACCCTCTGCACTTGTATTGTGCTCTTTTTACTGCGGCTTTTTAAATATGTAATCTAAAAGTTTGCTGATTTTTTTGTAGTAAAAGACAAAGAAGAAAGAGACGAAGAGGAATGCGAACACGAAGACGTAGATGATGAAAATACTGCAGTTGAGCGCGCTGCAAATTAAAAAAGTTATCAAAAAAGTGGTTGCAAGCATGAACGCCGCGATGACCAGCATCTTCCTAGTTTCATAGTCCATATAATTGTAATTGGCAGGGTGAAATAAAAGTTTATTGCTTATTTTTCTACCCAAGAGAACTTGCGCTGCAAAGTTTTGGAATAATATTTTTTCCAGTCAAAGCCGACTTTATTGCACCATCTGTAGTATACACGCGGATCAACGTAGCTTTTCAGCGAAGTGTTCAGGTTATAGTCTCTAGTCTCCTTCATCAGCTGTATTTTCATCTCAGCGTTTTTCACTTTCTGCTCTTCCTTCTCTGTCATTTTGTTTTCTTTAAGCGCTTTCAGCTTGTCACTGTATTCTTTCAGCTTCTTCTTTCTTGCTTCAGTCATCTTCATTTTTTCAAGCTTTTTTATCCTTTCCTCCAAAACAGCAATGGATTTCTTCCTTTTCTCTTCTATTCTCTGCTTGAGCAGCTCGAACCTCTCAATCTTTTTCTGCAGTGTTGCGTCCCAGGTTTTTGGCAGTGTCCTTTTGTGGTTGCAGACAACTGCTGCCTGCAGGTTGGCCAATGTCGCGAAATATTTTTTATTGTTTTCAGTATCTTCTTTTCCAGCCTCAACTTTTTTCAGATAATCATCTACTGCCTTCGAAGCATGGAATGTTCTAAAGACCTTTGACGTCAAGCCAGGAACGACCTCATTCAAAAACAGCTTTACATTTTCAGACCTCACACCGTCAAATATTGTATCAGAGCCTGCAATAAACTCTTTCAGGTTTTTTACAACCTGCTCCGGCAAAGTGATCTCCTTCTCCCATCTGACAGAATCTTTCCCAAGAAAATCAAACTTCATCACATTGTTAGGCTTGAAAAAAACGTTATCTTTTGTGAGAGTAGTCGCGCCGACTGTGTCTGCCTCGTCCTCATCCTTCTCATCCCCAACTCTCATGCTCAATACATCTATCAAATAACAAACAGTGGCTACCTTCCTCCTCTTCACGTCTTCCGCTGCTAGATTGTCGACAATGTGATTTTTTATTTTTTCATATTCATTCCCCAAAACTATCGCCTTGTCGAACTTTTCCATCTCCCTCTCCTGCTTTACAGGTGAAGTGTCTGACAGCCAAACATATTTTTCTTTTCCTCGAAGCTTGTCGTCCCATTTCGCCGTCCACATGCATTCTTTCTCCCACACAATCTGCTTCCATTTTCCTTCCGGCACTTTGGAGTCCGGTGACAGATTGAGAATTATATCGCTTTTCTTCGCGCCTTCCTTCCACTTACCTCTCAGAGGATGTTTGCCTCTACCCATGAAAATTGAACTAGGCTCGACGACATAATTGGAAACTTCAACCCTTTCTCCATCGACAACTACGAAACCATATTTCTCCTTGTTTGCCTCCTGCAGCTTTTTTCTTTCTCCTGTTATCCTTTTCTTCTCTTCTTTCATCATGTTTAACTTTTCCACCCTCTCCTTCTCCACGACTTTTATTATTTCAGAAAAATCCACATCTGCAGGAGAGGCTTTTACTCCCAAAGCCTTGCTGAAATCCTCGAAAAAATTATTTGCGAAAACTTTGTCTTCAACATATGGAGTACCAAGTTTTTTCACCCATGCAACAGCCATCTCCTCCTGCTGTGGTGTCAGCAGTAATTTTTTCCCTTTCACCACTATGTGAAACCCTTTTGCCTCATACTCTGACACCAGCACGCCGTTGTGCGAAAGCTGCTTCATTCAATCACGTTTAATATGAATTTTATCAATAGGATTATAAATGGTTAATTGTGAAAAAAGAAAAAGAAGGTTATGCTCAGTATAGTTTCTGCAATCCTGTTATGTCTGGTTGCTCAAGGTCTCTTTTTTGCGTTTCACCGTAATGAGAATAGCCGTACATTGTGACTGCCGTGCATGATGTTGTGTATATGTCGTCAAGCCCCACAGCATGGCCAAGCTCATGTGTTGCTATATTTTGCAAGTCCATTTTCGTTGAATCTAAATCTGCGTTTCCCCAGCTGAATTTTGTGCTGAACAGCATGTCGAATTCGACTATCTGCCTGCTCCATCTTGTGTACCAAACTGTAGTTATTGCTATCACTCCACTGTTTGAATAGTCACCGAAAGCGATGGCGTTTTTATAATCCTGCACGCCGTACTGCGCAGTATAATCGACTCTGTAAACATTATTGAATAGCTCGCGCGATGTTGCAGCATCCCATGTTTCTGCCGATGTCGATATCGATGAAGTTACAAATTCTTTTGACAGGCCTTGCGGGTTGGTTGGATTGATTGTATAACTTACTGGCAAGCTGTTCCACTTCACATTCATCAGCTTGTAGCACGTAGGCGATTTTGCTGCCTTGCCAGTCAGCTTCAACGTCTCATCCGCGTAATGGATGAACGTTACTTTGTCCAGCGGCTCTTTTGCCTTGTCTGACACTGCAAGAACTGCTGGAACTAGAATCATTGTCGTTATTATGGCAAATATGATTTTTTTCATCATACCACTAATTGTTAGATGCCGCCAAGATATTTAAGCCTTTCGTGTTGAAAAAAAAGGAAAGAAAAAGATTAATTCTAGTACTAATCAAAACTTGAAGAGAATTTTTTTAAAATTCACAACTTTATTATTTTTAACCTTCACACCTTCTTTCTCCAGCAAAAGAATCTTTTTCTTCACGCCACTAGCAAATCCTCCGATGCCACCATCACTCTTAACAACGCGATGGCATGCAGCCGCAGGAGCGTAAGGGTTGCGGTGGCAAGCCATACCTACAGCCCTGTAACCTTTGGAGTGAAGTTTGCGCGCTATTGCTCTGTATGTTGTAACGCGGCCGCGAGGAATTTTTTTCAATAACTGCCAAACTTTCTCGTCAAAATTCATTTCATCGCCTTTGGTTTGTAAAACCTCATTAGTAAAGCATTGCCAACAACTGATATAGAGCTGAAAGCCATTGCAGCAGCAGCTATCATCGGATTTAAAAATATTCCATATGCATACAGTGCACCAGCTGCTATTGGTATGCCTGCAGCATTGTAGAAAAACGCCCAGAAAAGGTTTTGTCTAATTTTACTCATTGTGAAGCGGCTTATATCTATAGCAGTAACAACATCGCGAAGATCGTCTTTGATTAAAATTATATTTCCTGTTTCTTTTGCTATGTCTGTTCCGCTGCCTATTGCTATTCCTGCATCTGCTTGTGCCAATGCCACAGAGTCGTTTATTCCATCACCCACCATTGCAACTACTTTTCCTTGCTTCTGTAATTCTTTTACCTTGTCCGCTTTATTTTCTGGCAGAACTTTTGCCATAACTTGAGTTATGCCAACCTGTTTTGCTATGGCTTGAGCAGTTATCATATTGTCCCCAGTAATCATCACAACCTCCTTTCCCGAATTTTTCAAAGCTGCCACGGCTTGAGAAGAATATTTTTTCAGCGTATCCGCCACTCCAATAATTCCAATTATTTTTCTGTCGTAGGAAACAACAACAGCAGTTTTTCCTGTGCTTTCCAGTTTTCCAAGAATTTTTTCTATATCTTCATAATTTTTGTCATCATTACAGCTTTCCTTGACGAAATCCAAATTGCCAACGAAAATCTGTCTGCCAGAATAGCGTGCACGAACGCCTTTCCCCGGAACTGCTATAAAACTGTCTGCTTCCGGCAGTTTTTCTGCCTTTTCTTTGTACCACTTCACTATTGCCTCTGCTATTGGGTGTTCAGAATTCTTTTCAGCTATCGCCGCTATCTCCATCACTCTGCTTTCGCTATTTTTTCCAACAACAAATATATCTGTCACAGCAGGCTCGCCAGCTGTTAGCGTGCCAGTCTTGTCAAAAACAACTGTAGTTAACTTATGCGCAACTTCCAGCGCGTCGGGCTTTATCAGTATTCCATGTTCCGCTGCCAGACCTGTACCAACCATGATCGCAGTAGGTGTTGCCAGTCCTAACGCGCAAGGGCATGCGACTATTAAAACTGCCACAAAAAATGTCAGTGCGCGAGGCAACCCAGCAGGATACCATGCTATGAATGTAATAACTGCTACAGCAACAACAGCCGGGACGAAGTATGATGAGACCTTGTCCGCTAACCTCTGTATCGGAGCTTTAGAAGTCTGCGCTTCTTCAACCATTTTAATTATCTGCGCCAGCATTGTTTCCTTGCCGATCTTTGTAGCTTTGATTTTCAAAGTGCCGTATTTGTTTATCGTCCCTCCAATGACTTCTTCGCCCTTCTTTTTCGACACGGGCATCGATTCTCCACTGATCATAGACTCGTCAACAGAACTGTAGCCGTCTACAACAACACCGTCCGCAGCAATTCTCTCCCCAGGCTTGACAATCACTATGTCGCCAATCTTCACATTTTCCACTGTTATCTCAACTTCTTTGCCATTTGTAAGAATTCTCGCAGTTTTCGGCCGCAAGTCCATCAGTCTCTTTATCGCCTGGGAAGTTTTTCCTTTGGCAATAGTCTCAAGCCAATGACCAAGCAAAATAAGCGTGACAATAACTGCTGCTGTGTCGAAATATGTGTCGCCGCCGTAGAAGGTTGCGTAAATGCTGTAAAAAAATGCTGCCGACGTGCCGATTGCAATAAGCGTATTCATATCTGCAGTTTTATTTTTCAATGCATAAAAGAAGCCGCGGTAAAAATCAAAACCAATCCAAAACTGCACTGGGACTGTTAGCAAAAGCAAAATTATGTTGTTTAAAAGCATGTTCTGCGTGAATGGGAATACACTTCCAGTCATTACGAAAGCCGTGATAACTGCGCTCAGTATAACCATTTTTTTCATATACGCAAGCTCTTTCTCTTCTGCCACCATAACTTCGTGTTCATGCACACTGTGTGAAATTTTGTTTTCACCGCCAGTTTCTTCACCATCAGTTTCAAACGCCTCGTAACCAGTTTTTTTCACAGCCTGCTTTATTTTTTCCACATCTATCTTTTCTTCGTCATATTCAATGGCAGCTTTTTCTGTTGCATAATTCACATTGGCCTTTACGCCAGGAAGCTTGTTCAGAGACTTTTCTATGTTTACTGCGCAAGAAGCGCAATGCATCCCTTTTATTTTCAGAACGGTTTTTTCCTTCATTTCACATTACCTTCAATTTATTATATCGGGGCAAGTGGTATTTAATTTTTCACTGCTGCATCTACCTTCCTTTATACCCCTTATGCATTTGGGGCAAACTTTTCCCCATTCCCCGCTTTTGATCATTGCATCGCAATCACAGGTTCCATCCTCCCATACCCAATCACCCAAATAGCACATTGTACATGGCGGCTCTATACAACATCTGTATTTTCCCAACCGCTCAGCCTCCTTGATATTAGAATAAAGGGAGGACAAAAGTTTCTCCCTCTTCACTTCGAAATTATTTTCATTTATAATTTGCACTGTAAAAAACGATATAGATAATAACAAAATAACAACTGCAAAAACAATTAATTTCTTTTTCATATTTTTCACCTTCATCTAACCCCCACAACCACAGCCTCCTGCCCCAGCTCCACAACCAGCACTGCATCCGGCACCACAACCTGTTATTGCGGTCGTATCTTGATTTCCATCTACAGAATTACCGTCCATGACCGAAGCTTTGTATGTATTGAAAACATCTAAGGAAAGAATTTGTTGCTTGGATGTTTGTGATGGGTTATAACCCACGTCAAAGAAATTTGGAAATCTGAATTTTACACTCTCCACCCCCCTAATCGATTTAAGTTCTCCTGTGATCAACGGCGCATGTCCAGGACAAGGAATACTTACTTGTAATGTCAATGAACCTACCGAATCCGTGCTTTCAGCAACAGCTGCAAAAGCTCCGGTTATTGACAAACCAGAATCCATATTTGCTACTATTGGAAATATGAGCATGAATAGAACTACATTTATTGAAATGGTTGTTCCATAAAGAGCAGTCAAATATTTCCACTTCCTCCTAAGTCCGCCGCGCAAGAAAGTTATTTCAATACTATTTTTACCTTTGGTAAATGCTAAAAAACCTTGTTTTTTAAAATAGAATACAGCTGACACAGTAGCGAACATGATTGAAATCATTATCAATATGTAGAAGAAATACGAATTGAGCATAAGCGGTTTGAAAAACGTAGTAGCTGCCGTAACGCCCAATACTGAAAAAATTATGAAAGCGATGCATACTGTATGGGGTACCAAGCCGTAGAACAATCCCTGAAGAATAGATTTTTTATTCAATCCTATTTCTTCGCCCTTTGTTTTAACTGTGGAAACATCATTAAGATCGGTTTTGTAGCCGAGGCTTTCTATTTCTTTTTCAATTGTATCCAAAGTTATCTGATTTGGATCAAATTGGATGTATGCTTTCTCTTCTACGAAACTTACTTTTATTCTTTCCACACCCTTCAACATTAAAAGCCTATTTTCTATTGTCTTCGCGCAACTTTCACAACGCATAGCTTTAATATCAATTATTTCTTGCATTCTCCAACCTCTTTTCAATGAACTTTTTGTATTTGCCCTCACATTTGCTGCAACAAAATCTATCCATGTTTTCTGTCGGCATACCGCACAGCCCGCAATGCCTTACTGTGTTTTCCAAGCCTGCATCACTCATTATCATTTTCTTGCATAATGGGCATATTGGAAAATCTTCTTCTATCGTCGTTACATCTTCAATCATCATAAAAAAACGATGATTGAAACAGCATATAACAGGTTGTATGAAACTAGTTTCAACGCCTTTTCAAGACGATTATGTTGGTCATCCCACGTCTTCTTCTTTCAACAATATTTTTTCCTTCCAATCTATCCAGTATTCTCGTGACCTTGACCTTGTTGAACTTCGTTTTTTCGACCAAATCAGATTGAAATATCGCCCCCTCAGACTCGATGATTTTTTCCAAGACAGTTTTCTCTTCGCCATTCAATCTGCCAAATATTTTTCTATAGTTTTCCTTTGTAACCTTCTTCGGCTCTATCTGCTGCCTTATGGTTTTAATTCTCGTGATTATCTTTGTGTCTTCTCCGAAGAAAATCAAGTATAAACCTATAACCACTACGACAGCCATTATCACAACGCTCATGTTAGTCTGAAAACCAATCGTCCCCCACATGGGACAAGTAGTGCCATGAGAGCATGAAGTGCTTACTATGTTGATCATTGCTCTATTGAATGAAAAAATAATGAATCCTATCAGGACGGCTATTCCGATTACCAAAATGCCTACAATTCTATTTTTCATATCATCATCTGGTTCGCATATTTATTTAAAGGCTATGTGCTGCATCAATTATTCCATTTTCACTTCATTTTCCAAATCTTCTTTTCCATTTTTATATAGTCCTTATATCTTTCTTCTATCTCCTTTGTTTCCTTTTCTATTCTCTCATGCCTTTCCTGCAGTTCCTTGGGAATTGGTAGTTTGTTTTTTAAAAGGTAATTGAATATCGCTTCGCTCAACGCATCCGCAGCTAGAACAGAACAGTGAATTTTGATAGCGGGCAAACCTCCTAATGATTTAACTATGTCTTGTTTGGTTACTTTTAGCGCTTCCTCCAATGTTTTGCCTTTCGCAAGAGTGGTTATCATTGAAGATGTGCTGATTGCCGCAACGCAACCAAATGTTTGAAATTTGATGTCAGAAATTATATTCCTGCCCTTTTTATCTTTCTTGACTTTTATATAAAGTTGCATTAAATCTCCACATATTTTGTTGCCCACCCTACCAATTCCATCTGCATCTTTAATCACGCCCATATTTTTTGGATGTTTGAAGTACTGTAAAACCTTTTTTGTGTATAGCCCATCCATACAATCACTTGAACGGCGATATTTTTCTCAGCCTATCAACAACCTCGGGCAAAACTTGCGAAATATATTTCACATCCGCATCAGTATTGTACTTGCCAAGCGTCAATCTTAGTGAACCGTGAGCCTGCTCGTGCCTCAATCCGATTGCAAGCAGCACATGGCTCGGCTCAAGGTCTTTTGACGAGCACGCAGAGCCTGTGGAAGCTGCAATTCCTTTTGCGTCGAGATGCATTATCAAGGACTCGCCTTCAATAAAGTCGAAATAAAAATTCGCGTTGTTCGGCAGGCGAAGAGAAGGATGGCCGTTCAGATGCGAATGATCTATCTTCAAAATATTTTTTATCAGCTTGTCTCTCATTTTTGTCAGTTTGACAGCTTCAGGTTTCATTTCTTTTTTTCTCAGCTCTACAGCAGCACCAAAACCTACAATACCAGCTACGTTTTCTGTAGTTGAACGTAAACCAAACTCATGGCCTCCGCCGTGCAGCAGAGGGTCAATCTTCAAACCCTTCCTGACAAAAAGGCAGCCCACTCCTTTCGGGCCATAAAGCTTGTGGGCTGATGCAGTAAGCAAATCCACATTCAGCTTGTTCACATCAATCGGCAATTTTCCAAATGCCTGGACAGCATCAGTGTGAAAAGGGATATTTTTTGAAGAGCAGATATTTCCTATTTCATCTATCATTTGTATTGTACCTATCTCGTTGTTCGCCATCATCACCGAAACCAGTATCGTATCTTTTCTTATTGACTTTTCAACAAGCAAAGGATCAACCAAACCATACTTGTCAACAGGCAAAACTGTAATTTCAAAACCGAATTTCTTCAGCCAGTCGCATGGCTCCAAGACAGCATCATGCTCTATCGAAGAAGTGATTATATGTTTGCCTTTTTCCTTGTTGGCAAAAGCTATACCCTTTATCGCGGTGTTGTTTGCCTCAGTGCCGCCTGACGTGAAAATAATCTCACTGTTCTCTGCCTTGATCAAATCTGCTACACTATTTCTAGCTTGCTCCATCGCATACTTTGCCTCTTGGCCGAACGAGTGAAGAGAAGAAGCGTTGCCGAACTTCTTGGAAAAGTACGGCTTCATGGCTGCCAAAACGCGCAGGTCTACAGGAGTTGTCGCAGCATAATCCATGTAAATTCTCATAACATCTAATAGTTAGTATTATATTTATAAATATTACACTGTTATATATACATATGTATAATTTGAAAGAATTGTTTTTAAAAGTAAAAGGAGAAACTAACAACTTTCAAAATATTAATGCAGATTTTTTGAAAAGAATGCCAGAAAGTATTTTAATTCTGAGATTGGTTTGCGGGTTGACTCATCTAAAACTTACTGAAATCTACAAAGAGAGATTTGACAAAGTTGTTAGATTCAATATATTTGAACGCAGGCAGAAAATAGGAGATAAAGTTGGAGAGAGACTTTCTAAAATATTTTCAGAGAACATGCCAGAAAAAATCGAATTTGATGATATAGAAAAAAAATATTTACAAACTCAGCAGGAATATGTGAAAAATCGGCATGGAGATGAAAATGATCTTGAAAAAATTGTAAAAAGAATTCTTGTTGATGAAAATATACCATTTGAACGAACCGTATATATTAGAGGTAAATCAAATGTTCCAATAAGTGCTGATTTTGTAATACCGTCTTTATTGAAACCTAAAATAACTATTGAGTGTAAAATCTCTAGGGGATTTTCTGGCCATGATTCTTTTGCAAAAGCAAGAATCATGAGCATGAATTCCATTGAGCTAGGAAAAATTTTGTACATAGCAGTGATAGATGGCAGATGGTCAAAAAATTCTATAAATTTATTGAAAAATTACTGCACAATAATTAAAAAAGAAAATATAAAAGAACTTTTAGATGCTATTCAAGAGAAGACATAAATCATTAATTCATGTGGGAGGTGGGATTTGAACCCGTGCATATAGTAAAGATGCATAGTTGGAAAGAATTATATTTTAGCCGCAACCGCCAGTTGCTGCAGCTGCGCTTGCTCCTGAACTTGTAACATTCTGGCTGCATTCTGCCGGTGCTGTTGTGAAAGCACTGCATATCGCAGTCTTGAAAGCTTCGGACGTCCTGCCTCCATTGTAAGTTACGCCGTTTATTATCAGCGTTGGCGAGCCTGTAACGCTGTACTGGGTTGAAAGCTGCTCGTCTGCCTTTAACAAATCAAGACCTTCGCTGCCTTTCGAGCATGTGTCGATCTTCGTAGCATCAATACCAGCTGTCGCAGCCGCTGCCTTCCAGCACGTGTCCAGCGCAGCAGCGTCAGTTGTGGTTATTTTACCATAACAAGAATTGTCCATGTACGTCAAATATTTCCAATAAGTGGCCTGGTCATAGTTCTTCATTATGCACACTTGCCTCAAGTCTTCCTGCGCTTCTGTTGCACCGTGCAGTGATTGCACTGTATCAACAGTAGTGCCGCTAATCTGCACGATAAAGTGGACTTTGATGTCTGCCTTTGTGCCAAGCAAATCGAAAACAGGTTTCATAGTGTTCTCCGCCTGCACTCCGTAAGGGCAGAATGCCATTACAAACAAGTCAACAGTAGGCTTGTCTGTTTTCGGTATTTCGGCTACAGTTGTCGTTGTCTTTTCCACAACTTCGCTTGTGTTGTAAGGCTGGGACAAAAATAGCAAACCGCCGTCTTTTGTCACGTATATCGGAATGTTCTGTCCTTGATAGCTTGTAGTGACCACATACATGCCACTGAGCTCTTGCACAGAAACCAACTCAGCCTGTCCTGTCTGGACGAGATTGGCGTTTATGTAGTCTATAGCTTTTTTAGCAGCATCCTGATTCGTCAAAACAGGCTGATTCGTCAAAACGAACATTCCTGTCTTCCCGAAAGGAAGCAAACCTGCTATGTTCAAAACCAGAACTGCTAGAAGAACAATCGACACAATCATCCAAATATTCATAGAAGGCAATTTTATCGTTATAGTCTTTTTCTTTTCTTCGGCCATTTTCTTCTCCTCTGCCATGGTATATCACTATTGCTTTTAATGTTTTTATACTTATTGCAACGGGCAGCCTGTTAGCGTGCTCAGGCTTTGCAAAGTCTGCTCACCTGGATACGCTTTACCGTTAATAATCCATGTCGGATAGCCACTCACGCCAGCCGCTGTGCATGCCGCCTCACTTGTCGTGCATTCGACATAAGTAACATACTTGAACGAGTCGCCGAACATTGCCTTCTGATTTTTGCAGTGCGTGCACCACTCTGCCCCGTACATTACAACACCTTTTTGCGATAAGCATTTTGCAAAATTGTCATACTTGCCTGCAGGAATGGAAAAATAACCAGTTAAAGAAAGCCCAGCTAAACTAACCAAAGCTACTGCCACCAATATAATCAAACCGATGTAGACGTGCTTGATTTTTATCTGCATTCTATCAACTTGAAGTATTTACTAGATTCAGACTATTTAAGCTTTATGTATTTGTAAAGTAGGAAAAAGAGCAATATTGACAAGGCTGCTATTGTTATGTAAATGAAAAGCGTCTCCAAGCCGCAGCCTAGGAAACTCGTCGCCTGCTTTATTGTGCACGTGCTTGGGCTGGATGGATCGCATGTGCCGTATACTGCCAGGTTATAGACTGTATACGCAGTGTAAAGCATGCTACCGAAAAAGATTATTACGAAAAGCCAGGAAAAGATTTTGAAATTCTTGTAAAATGCCTTTGCCATTGATGGAAAACGGCCAGCAAGCTTTGAAGTGACTTTCATTTTTATCCTATCCTGCAGATTCGTCCGGCAGGGGCGGAACGTAAGTGTTCGGAACGTGCAGTCAAACGCTTCTACAGCCAATGCTCTATATTTCGCACTGAAAAGTCCCATTATAGAAAATACAACCAGTGCGATTATGCAAATAACCATTTTCTCATCTCAGTGTATTAGAAATCTCTCGCAGTTTGTCAATAAATATCTTTGCCTCTTCCTCTGTGTTGTACAGATACAGTGAAGCACGAGCCGAGCCGCGAGGTAGGTTGTTTGCGTTAAACCAGCTGTGCACGCAGTGCGCACCAGAACGGATTGCAATGCTGGCAGTGCTGTCGAGCATCATTGCTATGTCGTGCGGGTTGAGGCCTTCTATATTGAAAGAAATAATGCCGCCGCGGAGCTTTGCTGGCTGCGGACCGATTATTTTCAAACCCCTTATGCTAGAAATTCCTTCGGTAATAATTTCATTTAGCTCTTCCTCGTGTTTTTCTATCTCCTTCATCCCAACTTTTTCAAGATATTTCACTGCAGCTGCCAACCCAATAGCACCAGCATAGTTCTGCAGACCTGCTTCGAACTTTTCAGGCGGCTTGAGCAACTCGTGTGTTTCGTATGTGGAGTTAGCAACAGTATCGCCGCCAAGCAAAAACGGGCTCATTTCTTCAAGCAATTCCTTTTTGCCGTACAAAACACCCATACCAGACGGCCCGAGCATCTTGTGGCCTGAAAATGCGATGAAATCCGCTCCCAACTTATGCACATCAATTTGTTTGTGTGGCACAGATTGAGCGCAGTCGAACATAACCAAAGAGCTGTTGTCGTGAGCAATTTTTGCAATCTTCTCTGCTGGAAAAGTATAGCCGCTGAGGTTTGATGTGTGAACAAAAGAAACTAGTTTAACACTGCTGTCCATTGTTTTTCTGAAGTTGCTTTCATCGAACTGCATGTCTTTTGAAAAAACTATTTTATGTTTTACACCTTTTTTGGCGAGCATCTGCCATGGCAATAAATTTGAATTGTGCTCGATATCGCTCGTGACAACAGCATCGCCTGACTTCAATCCTAAAGAATTTGCAATCAAGTTGATGCCTTCAGTAGTGTTTCTAGTGAAAATTATCTCCTCTGCTTTCGCGCCGATGAACTTCGCCACAACTTCCCGAGCTTTCCTGTATTCCTCATCAACTTTTTGGCTTAACGTATGGATACTACGACCAGCGCATGCAGGAAACTTTTCATAATACTCGTTCATAGCATCTATCACTTGTTTAGGCCTTAGCGACATGCAGGATGAGTCAAAATAAATCAATGGTTTGCCGTGTATCTTCTGCTGCAATGCAGGGAAATCTTCTCGAATCTTCTTTACGTCCATACTACCACTCAATACTGTATCCCTTTCGTATATGGAATATCCTTTGTATGTTTTAAATCTATTATCTCGTTGACAAAATCCGCTCTTTCTAAAAATTCACGAGGAGCAAAGCGGCCTGTCATCACTACTGTAGTTTTCTCAGGAATGTCTTCCAGCAGTTTGAGTATATCCTTTATCTTCACCAACCCACCTGCTGCAGCTATGTTGACTTCATCTAAAACAAACAGGTCTGGTTCCTCCTTGATTTTTTTCTTTGCAAACTCCACTCCTTGATGGGCTAGTTCATAATCTTCCGGCCTCAGATGCTTTGGATCTACAAAATCAGGCGTACCGAACAAATATATTTCATACTGCTCTGGCAAAATGTCTTGAAACTTTACCTCGCCAGTATTTTTCTGGCCTTTTAGGAACTGAATGATAACAACCTTCTGTCCGTGTCCAATACATCTTAAAGCAAGACCTAAAGCATTCGTAGTTTTACCAGCGCCGCCGCCTGTGTACAAATAAACGAAACCCATAAACCACATCTCTTTTTCTGCGTATAAAAAACTTTTTATACTTGAGCAGATATGAGTAATAAGGTGAAATATATGGGTGGACGTTTTTGCAGCGGATGTATTTAGTGTAAACCCTAAGATTGCTTCTGATGTTTTGGAACTGATTGGCAACACGCCTCTGGTGAGAATAAACAGACTTGCTGGCAAAAATGATGCTATAGTCCTTGCTAAACTGGAAAAGCAGAATATCGGCGGCTCTGTCAAAGACAGGATAGCAAAAAAGATGATCGAGCAGGCGGAGAAGGATGGCCTGCTTGACAAGAAAAAAATAATCATCGAACCTACATCCGGCAACACCGGTATTGGTCTTGCAATTGTAGCAGCTGTGAAAGGATACAAAATAATCTTTGTCATGTCCGAAGCTGTTAGTGATGAAAGAAAAAAAATACTTAAAGCGTTTGGCGCTGATTTCATCCTTACGCAGAAAGAGAAAGGGACGGATGGCGCGATAGAGCTTGCTTATGATATGGCGAAAAAAGAGCCGGAAAAATATTTCTTGCCAGACCAGTTCAACAATCCTGCGAATGTTTTGGCACATTATGAAACAACTGCTGAGGAGATATGGCGCGACACAGGAGGAAAGGTGGATATGATTGTCGCTGCGATGGGGACGACTGGTACAGTGATAGGGACTGGTAAAAGATTGAAAGAGTTGAATTCGAAAATAATCGTTGTGGGTGTCGAGCCGTATCTTGGCCACAAGCTGCAGGGAATGAAAAGTCTGAAAGAAGCGTACAGGCCTGGAATATACAACCGCAAGTTTATTGATGAAAAGATTTTTATAAAAGACGAGGATGCTTTCAAAGCAGCAAGAGAGCTTGCACTGAAGGAGGGAATTCTGGTGGGAATGAGCTCTGGAGCAGTGATGCATGTTGCGCTGCAAAAAGCAAAAGAACTTGGTGAAGGAAAAACAATAGTTGCAATATTGCCTGACACTGGTGAAAGATACTTAACAACAGATTTATTTAATAAAAACTAGAGGTGTAAATGATAATATAGAATTAAGCAGAGGTGGCAGAATCCGGCAATGCGCTCGCCTGCAGAACAATGCAGTAAGCGAGAGATTAGGGGTCCAAATCCCCTCCTCTGCTCAAATAAAAATGTGATTGATTTGGACGATTTATTAAAAAATTTAATGAACAAAGATTTTTGTTATTTCATCGGAGTTATTCAGGGAGACGGGACATGCAGAAAATATATAGACAGAACTAAGAACAAAAAAAGATTATGTTTATTTCTTGCAGGAAAAGATATTGAAATGGTAAGTAGATCTGCAAATATTTTTAATAGCACATTTAGAAAAAATGTTGGAATATTTAGAAGAAGTAGAGATAACTTATTTGGGTTTAGCACGACCGTGAACAGTCTAGCTTATTTTTTCAATAAATTGAAAATAGATTTCTCAGATCCGCCAAAAGCTCCTAATTGGATAAAAAATAATGAAGATCTTTTTGGGTCATATTTGGCAGGATTAATAGATTCTGACGGATCAGTCTGTATAAAGAGAAAAAAGTATCCACAATGCAAAGTTAATATAATATCTGGGCACCCACAACATGACTTAAAAAAGTCTATAGAAAAAAATCTAAAATGCAAAGCATCTATAGAAGAGTCAGGCGGTATAATGAAGTCTACTGGGAAATGGTATCCTGGATTTGATTTGGTTTTCCTCGTCTCATCTAAAAATCGAGAATTTGTTAGAAAAAATGTTTTGCCATTCATAACAATTCCAAGAAAAAGAGAAACTATTGAAAAATATTTGAAAATTCACAGTGAATGAAATGGTAGAAAATTTTGAAATCAGCCGCAGCATTGAGATTGGAGTACACAAGCTTCCAGAAGTTTTCAAAGGCTTGGAGAATGTAGAGGAGCTGAGAAAAGTTTTTGGCGAGGAAGAGCTGAAAAAAGTTCTACAGGATTTGTGCGTCCGCATCACGAAAAGGCACGGCTACATGTGGGTTGATGAAGAGAACTGCCACATCTGTATAAGTTTCGACTATCTGTCAAGGGCTGACGAAAAATATATTTATTTGGATATGGTGCATGAACTAATTCATATAAAGCAGCTGAAGGACGGAAGAGAATTATTCGATAAAAACTATATCTACGTGGAACGACCTACTGAAATCGAGGCGTACAAAATAACAGTGTCAGAAGCGAAAAGAATTGGTATGACAGACAATGAAATAATATATTATCTGAGCGTGGAGTGGATCAACCAGGAGGATAGAGTAAAGTTATTAAAAACGTTGGGATTGATATGACAGTAAAATTTTTCAACACTTTGTCTAGGAAGAAGGAAGCATTCAAGCCGCTGCACGGAAAAAAAGTAAAGATGTACGTATGCGGCCCTACTGTCTACAACGTCCCGCACATAGGCAATTACAGAAGTTTTGTGATGGCTGATTTGGTTAGGAGATGGTTGGAATACCGCGGGTTTGCAGTAAAGCAGGTAATGAACATCACTGACATTGACGATAAAACTATCCGCGACTCTGGAAAAGTTGGGATGACGCTTAAAGACTTTACGGAAAAATACACGAAAATTTTCTTTGAGGGAATCGACAAGCTGAACATTAAACATGCTGATGTCTACGCAAAGGCTACAGACCATGTAAAGGAAATGGAAAAAATAGTCAAGGCTTTGGTGGAAAAAGGTTTTGCCTATGTTGCTTCAGATGGAGTGTATTTCAAGATATCCAAGTTCAAAAAATACGGCAAGCTTTCTAAGCTGAATATGAAAGGAATAAAACTCGGAGCTCGTGTCAACGTGGATGAGTATGCAAAAGACTCGCCGCAGGATTTCGCGCTGATGAAAAGGTCGACGACAGAGGAATTGAAAAGAAACATTTATTATGAGACAGATTGGGGCAAAGTAAGGCCTGGATGGCACATAGAATGTTCTGCTTTGTCAATGAAATATCTAGGCGAGACTGCTGACATACACACAGGTGGCGTCGATCTAATATTTCCGCACCATGAAAATGAAATCGCCCAGTCTGAAGCTTACACTGGTAAAAAGTTTGTCCGCTACTGGATACACGGCGAACATTTGCTTGTGAACAGAACAAAAATGTCCAAGTCGCTTGGCAACATTATAACTCTCGAGGACGTTGTGAAAAAAATCGGGCCGGAAGCTGTGCGGTACATGTACGTTTCCGTCCACTACAAGAAAAAACTGAACTACACAGACAAGTTTGCGGAAAACGCCAAGAACAACTATGAAAGACTGAAGGAGACATTTGAAAAGTTGAATTTTGCGATTGGGCACGCCGTAAACAAAAAATCAAATACTGATAAAAAGTTTTTGAAAAAATTGGATGTTGTGAAGAAGAATTTTGTGAAGGCTATGGACGACAATCTCAACACGCCGCTGGCACTAAAGGTTTTCTACGATTTTTCAAAGGAAGCAAACATATACATGTCCAAAGCAAGCAACAAAAAAGTCTTGGAGAAAGCTTTGGAGCTGTTCAAAGAACTTTCTGACGTGCTTGGATTGTGGTTCAAAAAAGGGGAAGAGCTGCCAAAAGAGATTGAAGAGTTGATCAAAAAAAGAGAAGAAGCTAGGAAGAGAGGCGATTTTACTACTGCTGACAACATACGGCACGTGATAAAAGAGATGGGCTACATAATCGAAGACACGGACAAAGAGACGAGATGGAAAAAAATTAATTGATTAATATGTCGTGGGTTATTTAAATTTTTCCTTCTAATATAGTAGTGTAGATAAAATGTTGACAACTTTGAAATTATTAGGCTACCTTCCCACATTTTTTAAGGCAGACCAAGCAGCAGAATCAGCTGCTTTAAAATTATATAATGGCGATGAAAACGCGCCTAGTTATGCGGCATTGGTTAATCATCCATCACGAATCCTAGAACCAGTTACAATGCTATCAACAGCAATATATGAAGCGATTCATGGTAGAGGTGTAACTGGGGAATTAAAGGAATATTTAGGAGAAAGTCTTTTGATTGCAAAAGCAAGCAGTATGAAAGATGAAATCACTGATGATTTTCTCGTCCCACAGCAAAAGGGAAGAAAATTCAATGTAATGGAATTAAGGAATAAGTTGATGGATGACAACCAACTTTTGTCAGAAGTTGGCAAAGAAGGCCTTCAAACAACAGTTATACTAAGAGACAGATTCCTTCATTTAAAAACTATGAAAGTTCAGGTAGCCGTAAACGGCGCGCATTACGCGGATGCAGTCAGAAAGGTGCAAGAAGGTTATCGTAGTTATCTAGAAAAAGTAAGCCCTAGAGCTGCCAAGACTTTTGTTGGATATTATAATCTAGTTCAAGATGTGCAAGCATGGAGCACGATAATCCAAGTTCTATTACAAGATAGAGATATATCCGGTGTTAAAAGAATTGTTGATAATCTTCCTGGTGATAGCCAGACTGACAAAATTTGTTATCTATTGAACAGGCAAGGTTTCATAGGCACTGGATTCAGTAGGATTACACTTGACAGGTTTTGGACTGGCGGAAATGGCCAGAAAAAAGAAATAGACAGAGGGATGGCATTTTATGCAAATGGGATAACCGTTGGTAATCAGGCTTTTGTTGATGACGCGACTGACGTAATACCAGACAGTGAGAGCTCAAATGCAAATGTAATAATATTACCTGCTGTGCTTAATGGTGCTTCATTTAAAAAAGAAGACATCGCCGATTACCATGAAAGAAACCCTCACGTCATTCCAGAAATTGCTTTATCTCTAGCCAACAGAGGTTTCTTGGGATTAGAGATTTTAAATCGACATAACTTCGGCCGTGAAGCATTTAAACTCGGGTTGGATTATACGCTTGGCAGAGAGAAAAAAGGTTTACATAAATTAGAAAAGGCTCTTAACATTGATGTGGATTATGGTTGGTTAGACGAAGTTAGAAAATGGGAAAACATGTTAGAAAGAGGGGAAAAAATACCACGAAAAGATAATTTTGAAGTTCCAGTTTTTGTATCTTAATTTTTATACTTGCATGATTTTTTATTTCTATAAGAGATAACAAATATAAAGTGATTAAATGGATTTCGAAACTTATCAGAAACTTTCGAGAAAAACTGCCATCTACCCGGACAAAGACAAAAACTTTACCTATCCCGCTTTAGGATTGGCAGGAGAGACTGGTGAAGTGATTGAGAAAGTCAAGAAGCTGGTGAGGGACAAGAATTCTATTATTGATGATGCTACAAGAGAAGAAGTAAAAAAAGAGATGGGCGATGTATTGTGGTATTTGGCGCAACTTGCCACAGAGCTGAAGATATCTTTGAACGAGGCTGCGGAGAAGAATATCGAGAAATTAATGTCAAGAATGGAGAAAGGAACGCTCCACGGAAAGGGCGACGACAGATAGAACTACTTTACGCTTATCGCCTGCACCGGGCAGCTGTCAGCAACTTCTTTCAAATTGCATTTTCCTTTAGGATTTTTCACTGTTGACTTGCCGTCACTGCCCAACTTGAAAACAGCCGGGCATATGCTTTCGCACAGGCCGCAGCCAATGCATTTTTCCTTGTCCACCTTCACCATCGAATCACCTTTTAATTATTTTTTAAATTTAGTTTATAAACTGCACGTCTTGCATCCGCCGTTGTAATCTGCTTCAACAACTTCACTGCTGTCCTCGCGGCTTCCGTTCTCATTGTTCACTGTTGTTATCACCTGCACTTCACGGCTTTTATCACGGTAGACTGTCACGCCCTTGCAGCCGAGCTTGTAGGCCAACATATAAACATCCTCAATGTCCTGCGGCGTTGCAGTAGAAGGAAAGTTGACAGTCTTCGAGACAGCGTTGTCTGTATGTTTCTGGAAGGCAGCCTGGATTTTTATGTGCCATTCTGGTAGAATGTCATGCGCTGTGACAAAAATCCTTCTAGCCTTCTCCGGAATCTCTAAAATTTTCTGTATAGAGCCTTTTCTTGAGATTAATTCCATCAACTCTTCTGTGTAGAAACCTTCGCGTATAGCATAGTTCTCAAACAGCTGGTTTATCTCTATCAGATTCTTTCCAATGCTTTCTGCGACATTTCTCATGTAAGATATTGCAAACAGAGGTTCTATTCCTGCCGATGCACCGGCTATCACGCCTATGCTGCCCGTGGGTGCGATGGTTGTAACAGTAGCATTTCTCATTTGTTTGTATTTGTTTGCAAAAATACTGTTTTCGAAGTTTGTAAATGAGCCACGCTCTTTTGCCAATTCTTCCGAAACAATCACTGCTTCATCATGGATAAATTTCATAACTTTTTCAGCAGTCTCCACTGCTTCCTCAGAGTTGTATGGTATGTTCAGCATAATCAGCATGTCAGCAAAACCCATCACTCCCAGTCCAATCTTCCTGTTCGCTTTTGTCATCTGCTCTATCTCAGGCAGAGGGTACTTGTTCGCATCTATAACATTGTCCAAGAAATGAACGGCTGTCCTCACGGTTTTGCCTAGTTTTTCCCAATCCACTTTTTCGTCCTCGACCATTTTCGAAAGGTTTATGCTGCCGAGGTTGCAGGATTCGTACGGAAGTAAAGGCTGTTCGCCACAATTGTGTACAATGATACCATTGGCAATAAATGAATGTATAATAGATTCATTGATATCATACACATCTTCTACTTGCAAGGGGCTTATACTTGTTACTTTTGACCAGTTGGGTATACTCCTACTATATTTTAGATTTTTTGTTAATTTTGCTATCATTTCGGCGCGTTTTTGTTTTTTTATACTTAATGGAAAACCAATTTTGTCTATAAATTTAAAGAAACTATTTGCTGTTATATAAAGATCATATCGTTGTCTTGCTTTGCTGATTTTTCCTTTGCCATACGGAACACCCTTAGGAGTAGAACCTTTTCTTATAGAGGAATAAATACCTAAAGCGGCAAGCAATGTCTGAACTTGATGCAGAAGTTTGAATGACACTGATGTAAGTATGATCCTCCTTCTATTACGATAAATGTGTTTAGATACGGAACCATCAGAAGAAAATAAGCCCTGCAGAAATCCAATTATGCTATTCCTACCTCCGCTAAGAATAGCATTGGGTATTGACTTTTCTTTTTCGAAATTGATACCAAATTTATCGAAAAATTCCATTGGTTTTTTTCCACAACAAAAAACTTCAGTGCAACCCTTATTAATCCGTTCTTTGAAAGGAATATTAAATTGTTCTAATGTTTTCTTAATTTTATTTAATGCTATAGAATCTTCCTTACTAAAAACAAATCCATAATGTTTATAATTTGTAGAATAGCGTTTGTCGCAATATACCCAACCATCACCTATTAACCAGCCAAGAAGCTGTGCCACATTTTCATCATTATCATTCGAATGAATAGGCAATACGTCTTCTATATGAATATGAACTTTATCACCAATCTTTAATTTTTTTATTTCAACAAAATCATGATCGGTTAGTATTTTATGGTTCTCTGTCGCATCAACAAACATACCATTTTTCAATTTCATTCTATACAACATCTTTTTTCCTGTGTGTATAGCATAGCCATCAACAAAGGAACTCCCTTCTCTTCCTATAGATCTCAAATCAGCCAGCACTTTTAGTTCTGACTCGAAACTAGTCAGGTCCTTCATTTGATGTACACTCCTATTTGTAAGTATTAATGTATCACCAGAGAGGCAGGGATTGGTCGACTCGATTTGCCCAACTTCTGGTGTTGGGTTAGCATCATTAATTCTATCCAAAAATATCACGCCGGGCTCTCCATTCTTCCAGGCCATTGTCACAATCAAGTCCAAAACGCGTCTCGCTGATAATTTGTTGACAACTTTTTTTGTCCTCGGGCTGACTAACTCATACTCCTCATCATTTATTGCAGCATTCATAAAATCTTTTGTCATACCAACCGAGATGTTGAAGTTTGACAAGATACCTTCTCGTTCCTTGCAGGTTATGAAGTCAAGTATGTCAGGATGGTCAACGCGCAGTATGCCCATATTAGCGCCACGCCTTTTGTTGTGCACTAAAATGCTGTTTGCCACAAAATGTTCGGCCGTCGGCACCATTATATCCATTGTGTAGTCTTTTTCTTTTGTTATCGCTTCCACCTGACTGTAGAAATATTCATCCTTCACAACTTTCATCAATTGTTCATCTTGTAGTTTGAAATTTCTGATCAGCTCTTTCAGTTTTTTTCTAGTTAGATTTCTTTCCGAAGTGCGTGTATCAAGATAATGCTGCAGCGCTCTATATAATTTTCTGTTAGCTCCAAGTTTGCTTCTACCTTTTCCACACCCTCTTCCAGGACCGTTGTAAATTTTTCTAAGAAGTTTTCTTTGGTTTGGTATGACATCGAAGGGTTCGCATGCCTTTATTTTCTGCCTTTCAGAGAGTTTGTCGTTTTTTCTTTTTGATATAAATCCTATGTTTTTTATAAACTCGTCCATACTTCTTTGTTGGATTATGCAAAGGCGGTATACCGGATTTTTGCCAAACCTGTCTTGCGACTCGTTTCTATGAATTGCTGACACCATTCCAAGGCCAAAAAGCAGTTGCTGGACATTTTTTACAAGATTCTCCGAGATGGAATATAATATAGGATAGCCATCAGAATGAACATACCCATCACCTTCAAACAATCCTCTCAAAAATGCTCTGGCACTTTCTGCAGATGACTGAAATATTATATCTGGCACGAAAGCATTTTTTGCACCATTTTTTTTGCACCCAATCCTTTCAAAATATTTGCACAGTGCACGTGAAAAGAAAACCAAACATGCGGAATTGTCACCTTCTTTTTTTTGTTCCGTTCCCAATTCCAATCCGAATTTATTAAACATCATCCTCTTTATTTTTTCTTTTAATTCTACATCGCTATTTTCAACTGCAAATATAATTCTTCCATTTGTGCTGATGCACCCGTCAGCCATATATATCCCCAACAATTCAGCAAACTCTAGATCCATCCTTTCTGGTATTTTTATGGGATTAGCATTGAAATGCAGTTTGTTTTCTAATCTTGGAAGCTCAACATCTTCACCAATGTGCCCCCCGAGAACATGCACCAGCCAATCTCCTAGCTGCAATTTTTCAGCCTCTTTCCAAGAAAATTTTCCTTCTTCATCGATAGTGCATATTTGATGACCAGAAGTCGATTTTATTTCTGTTCCGATTTTTGTTTTTATGTTGTAGACTTCTGCAATACTATTATCCTCTGCCAAGAATGCTTGCTCAAATCCACCATTTGTATAAACCAAATAATTAGTGGGATTTTCTCCTAATGGCGGGCAGTTCAACAACTTGCCTATAGGCATAACTCCTTTATCAGTTCTTACAAGGCTTTTAGTTGAAATGCAGCCGCCTTGCTTTATCACTTCTGTAGCAAGATCAAAGACGCGCATAAACGACAGCGGCCCTGATGCTATGCCACCAGTAGATTTGACAACATCATTTCTCGGCCTTAGGCGGGAAAAGGAAAACCCTGTATTGTGAATAACAGTAAGCCCGTTTATTCCTGCCAAATAGTTTTGATTCTTTTCTACAGTAAAATCATAAAATTCACCTTCATAACAGCCCTTTTCTACTTTTACAACTTTTCTTAAAGATGGAATTATATTCTTCAACAGAATCAACAATTCCTTATTTTGCTGGCTCAAATTATTTTTCAAAAGCTCGTCTATCAAGTCCAAAATTTTGCATAAATTTGCTTTATTTTTTTCTTTCCATCTAGACAACCAAAACACATTGTTTCTTATTTTTATCGATTTTCTATGGATATCAGTCGTATTTGTTTTTATCCCAATTTCATTCAAAATAGGCTCAATGAAATTAAAATCAACAGAACCAGATCTTGAACTATATTTTTGTTTAGAATAACTTTTTAATCTACTTCTCTTTTCGTTATTTTGTATGTATTTTCCAATCTTTTCGAAGAATAAAATTGTTTGGTCCCTCCCATCAATACTTATTTCGTACATGATCTCCCAATTTTTATCATGTAGCTTTCTTTCCCTGATGGAAGCTCTAAACCCAAGCAATGAAAATAAGCTTACAAGAACTGTGGCAAATTCTTTACTTGCTGTTGAGTAAGAGACCATTGCCTTGGTTTTATCAACATAACCATCCGAGTCTATCAAACCGCCAATAAAAGAAAATATTGCATCCAATGGTGATTTCCAGATGAAATTGGGTATAGTTATTTTAGTTGACTTTTCTCCAGCAGCAATATTGCATATTTTGAGGATTCTGTTTATCAAGTGTTGATTGTAGAGTACTAAATATAGTGTTTTATTTCTGCTATCTTTTTGTATTGTATATGTTTTACCAGTTAACTCTTCTAAAATTTTAACGGTATGCATTAAAGTTTCTAATGTAGAGTCAAAAAATCTCAGCCTAAACTTATCCTTGTACCTACCTATTGAGCCATCTCCCAAGAAATAACCAATCAGCCAAGAAAGGTCACTTGTTATTTGAATGTCATCTATATAAACAGGTTCTCTGAATAACCAATTGTTCAATATTGAAGTATTTGCAGATATTAAATAGTCCCCTTCTTTTAACTCATCCGCTCTCTTTTGTATTATTTTGTTATCTTTAAAGACGAAGAAAGGATGCCAATCGCTGGTTACTACCTTAAGCCCACCTTCTGCGCAAATTGTAAAAGTCCTTTCCTTTGGCAATGTGTATTGCCATATTTTCGATATTTTGTCTTTGTTGAATGCGCCGCTCTTTTCATCAAATGAATAAGTAAAAATATTTTTGTCGATTACATTGATAAATTTTCCATTTTCACATGGAATTTCCTTTTCATCAAGTCTTAATTTTTCATATATTTTTTCGATGTTTTCTAAGCCGCAAAACGTTGTAAAAACTTTTGATCCTTTTGCTATACAGCCGCCGCCTGCTTTATGTATAATAGCAGTGGATTTAACAGCGTCGAAAATGCTTTCTATAGAATCTTCCACTGGCAGAACGAAGCAAGCTGATAAACAAAGATCAGAACCTGTACCTGCATTCATCAGCGTAGGCGAATTCGGCAAAAATTCAAGCGAAGCCATCATGTCAAAAAAAGCCCTTTCAGTGGCAGCAACCTCCTCATCATTTTTGCCGTATAAGCTATCAACAGCTGCTATCGTATGAGCCACACGGTGGACCATTTGCCTTGTTGATTCTATAACCCTTCCATGCTCGTCCTTCTTCAGGTATCTTTTTTCCAAAACTGTTATCGCATTCAACGGAAGTTTTAAATCATCTATCACTCCCAGCATGGCTTTTGCTTTTCTTATCTCAGTCCTTTTCTGCCGATAAAGTATGTAGGATTTTGCAGTCCTAGCCTTGCCATTTTCTATCAAAACTTTTTCCACTAGGTCTTGCACCTGCTCTACTGTCGGCACCTCACCGGATTTGAACTGTTTTTCCATCAGGACTTCAACATCGTCAGCGAGCTTCTGGGCAAGCTTTTTATCCTTCCCGCCAACGGATTTTGCAGCCTTAAAAATAGCTTCGGCAATCTTGCTTTTGTCAAAATCTACAATCCTTCCGTCACGCTTCTGTATCTTAGAAATTATTGTCAATGCTAGCACACTCTGGACTTTTTCTAAATGAGTATTTTTAATTTATCGCCTACTTAAATATTCTTTTGTGTCTGACGATTTATATGATGAAAAACTGAAATGACTGGTGCGTGACTACTAAATATATTAATCTTTGCTGTGTAACAGATAGTTATGGTAAAGAGAAAGGGCTTGCCGGAATGGGGCGAGTTGGTTATATGCACTGTTGAGAGAGTGACACCTTACGCTGCATGGTGTAGTCTGAATGAATACCCTGGATTGGAGGGCATGGTTCACGTGTCAGAAGTAGCAGGCAAGTGGGTTCACGACATAAGGGACTTTGCGAAGATAAAAAAGCAGTACGTCGCCAAGGTTGTAAGGATTGATTATCAAAAAAATCACATCAATCTCAGTTTTAAGCGGGTAACAAGATTTGATGAAAAGGAAAAGATGAACGCCTTCAGGAGGGAGCAGAGGGCGGAAAAGATACTGGAGCAGGCTGCCAAAGAATTGGGAAAAACTTTGGATCAGGCCTACGAGGAAGTGGGATATTTGATGCAGGAAAAGTTTGGGGAGTTGTTCGTGGCTTTCGAGGAGGCACACCAGAACAAGGAAGTGCTTGCAAAAAAAGGCGTCCCTGCTGAATGGGCTGAAGTCTTGCTGAAGAACATAGAAAAAGGATTCCAGGAAAAGGAGATTGTTATCAAGGCTGATTTGGAGCTAAAAAGTTTAGCTAGCGACGGAGTAGAACAAATTAAAAAGATTTTGGCTGAGTTGGAGAAAAACACTGGAGCTACGGTGAAATATATTTCCGCGCCCAAGTATAGGATTGAACTTGCAACTAAAGATCCGAAGAACGCAGAGAAAAAAATTATTGCTGGTTTAGAGGAAGCTGTGAAACAGATCAAAGACGGGGAAGGAAGCTACAAGCTGATTAAATGATACGGGATGGAAGAAGCAACAAAATAATATTTATTTCACACTGCATTCTGAACTCTAACGCCATTTGCATAGGGCCGAAAACACCTTCTATCTGGCCGGGAATGATCGACGAGGTTGTAGAGTGCTTGAGAAAAAATAAGGTAGGAATAGTGCAACTGCTTGTCCTGAACAGCAATTCTTTGGTTTTGTGAGGAAGAATGATGTGAAAAGCGGGATGGATAGTGCGGAATTCAGAGCACACTGCAAAAAGTTTGCTGAAGAAGTGGCTGATGTCGTAGAAGGTTATGCAAAAAATAATTTTAAAATCTTGGGCTTTCTAGGAAAGAGAGGTAGCCCTTCTTGCGGAGTAAAAGAAACGTGGACAAAAATTTCCGGCGAAACAAAGCTAGTGAAAGAGCAAGGAATTTTTGTCGAAGAGCTGCAAAGAGAATTGGAAAGAAGAAAGATAAAACTGAAGTTTGTTGATTTTGAAAGGGAAGAGGTAGAAAGTTGCGTGGAAGAGCTGGAGGGGTTGGTAAAATGAAGATGAAAAAATGCTCTTGCGGTGTCTATACATTCAAGGAAACCTGCCCGAAATGCGGCGGCAAAAGTGCAAATCCAAACCCGCCTTCTTTCTCACCGGAAGATAGGTTTGGTTATTGGAGACGTAAAAGTATTCAGATAAGTACTACTGAGAAGAAATGAGTTTCAATAATTCATCTTCAAAATTCTTTTTATTTTTCCAAAGCTGATAAAATTTTCTAATATGCAGCTTTGGAGTTGAATTACAAATTTTTTTGATAGAAATGTGGGGATTCTTTAATTTCGAATAGAATTTCAATACTTTCTGTTTGAGCAGTAGGTCTATCTCTGCCTTATTTCTCCACTTTTTCAATAAATGAATACCTTCAGAAGTAATTTTATATAGGTAGGCTTTATTTTTGAATCCAATAACTTTTATTAATTTATTTTGTTTTAATGTTCCTAATCTCTTATGTACTTCTTTAAATGGCATATCTAATTTTTTCTCGATATCTTTTCTAGTTAACATAATATTATTTTTCATGAATTTCAAAATTTTAATATCGTTTTCTACTATACTTAAATGATAACCCCTTGATTTTCTATCATTAATTTCAGCCAATTTTATTTCAATGCGTTCAATGATATTTTCTAAACTTTTTTGTTTATCTCCAAGATTCAAAATTTCACCAAAATTTTTATTCAAATTTTGTAAATCTTTATAAAATTTCAATACTCCAAAAAACTTTATTTTGAAGCAATAAATAGAACGTTTATTTTTTGAAATATTTGAAATCTCATAGTTTAATGATTTACAAATTTTATGAAAATTTATTAATAATTTTTTACTTTTTTGAGATATTCTTATCTCATAATGAGTTTTAGAGATATGTCCCTCATCCATTATTACCGAAACTAAAGCTGATATAAGGCAATTTCGCGATAAATGTTCAATTTTAGGAGGTTTATTTTTATCAAGACTTTCAGGCACATTAAATAATTTTGAGAATATTTTATACATAATTCTAGGAATGTATATTTCTCTGTGTTTATTTGAACGCCAATTATTTATTTTGCCTAAAGTAATATTAATTTTTTGGAAAAATCTTTTCCGGTTGAGTGGATGTTTTTCTAAACTTTGACACCAATTTTCGTGACTTCCATCCCCATAAAAATGAAATAATAAAGAAGTAGAAATAGGATTTTCTGTAATTGGAAATTTAGGATTCAAAATCAATAATTTGCTTCTAGGTGGCTTGATTATCAGTAAATTCTTCTCCATAAAGTTTAATGGAACAAAGATAACCTCGCATAATTTTCGTAAAAATTTAATAGGAATTGGTAATTGAATATTGCCTTTCCTAGAAGCTTTCTTATCAACACATCTTAAAATAAAATTGCTAATTGTGGAATACGAATAATTTAAAGTTGGTTGAATGTAATTTGCACATTCATAAATAGAATCAAATTTACTAAAAAATTTTTCTTTTATGACTTTCGATAACTCTGAACTAATCCTAAGTACGTGTATATCCAAATCCCATGAGTGGACGGCATTTCTTTTCATTTAATCACTTACAGTAATTATTACTGTAATTTAAGTATTTAAATATTACTGTAATAATTATATATATGGTACTTGAGGCCAAGTCAACTTTAATACCGCACAAAAAAGCAAAGACTTTATATTTAACAATACCAGCTTCTATAGCAGATGATTCTGCCTTCCCTTTCAAGCCAGGGGAGGAAGTTAAGATAACCATAAAAGAAAGGAAACTTGTAATAGAAAAATAAATTCAGAACTCACTTTAGTGGTGGTAAATTAAGAGTTTATCTATTTTTCAAACATATCCAGAAATTAAGATTGCGCCTAAAATCATTATAACTGTGGCAAGAATTTTCAACGATATGTCTTTTCTTTCCTTGAGAAGCACAATTCCACCAATAACTGTAATCAAAGTCGCGAGTTGTGCTATTGGAAATACGACACTTACTTCTTTCAACTGGTATGCCCAGTACAGAGTATAAGAGCTCACAGCACCTAAAGCTGTCACTAAAATTACATACAAATATTTTGATTTCATCATTTCCTTCAATCTGTCCCTTCTGCAAAATGCCATTGTTCCAAGAACCAATCCCGGAACAAAAAATTCCAGGAACAGGTAGGGGGCCACGGCCCAGTATTTTAAGGCTGTCTTGTCAACAATGGAAACTACTGATACCAAAAAAGCGCTCAAGAGTGCGAGTTGTATCCCTTTATTTTTCAAACGGGAAAAGAATTCGCCACCTTTGTATGTCGCCAATGACAATCCTGAAAATATCAGTATAGTGCCGGCAATCTTGCTGAAATTTATTGTTTCAGATATGAAAATTACAGAAAGGAGAAGTATGAACAACAGCCTTGTCTGCGAGACAGGCTCCCTCAAAGACACTTCAACCATTTGCAAACTTTTGATTCCCGTTATGTTGATTCCAAGCCACAAGCACATTCCTATTGCAAGAAGACTCCATTCATAGAATGTGCCAGGGAAAGAGAAATTAAGCAAAACCAAAGGCAAAAGGAATGCTGCGCTGAGCATATTCCACATAAACGCATAACATATGTAATCGTGTTTTTTCAGGACGTATTTGCCTATGATTCCTATGAAGCCGCCTGTAATGGCGGATGTAAGTGCAAGCAGCAGCCACAACATAATAATAATTGAGCTTCAGATTTTAAACATATTTAAAATAGGAATCAAAATACTATGTAATGAGTACGAAGATTATTGAGCTTGAAAAGCCGAAGCTGAGGAATCCGATTTTCATCGAAGGTCTGCCTGGCGTTGGCAATGTCGGAAGAATAGCCGCAGGCTACCTGCTCGAAGAGCTGAAGGCGAAAAAGTTCGCTGAACTGTTTTCCTCGCACTTTATGCCTTTTGTTTTGCTGCATCAAAGCTCTGCAGTGCATGTTTTGAAAAACGAATTCTATTATTATAAAGGAAAGGATAGAGATGTGATAATACTTGTCGGAGACAGCCAAAGCGTCAACCCAGAAGGACACTATGAGATTGCTGAAACCATACTCGACTATGTAGAGAAGCTGGGAGTGAAGGAGATGATAACTTTGGCTGGGCTGAGCGTTGGCGAACAAGTAAAAGAGCCGAAAATCATCGGTGCTGTCAGTGACCCAGACCTGGTGAAAAAATATGGCGGATATGGAATTGATTTTGAAGCCGGTAGTAGAGTAGGAACTATCGTAGGAGCAAGCGGTTTGCTGCTTGGATTGGGAGCTGCAAGAGGGATGAAAGGCATTTGCTTGTTAGGAGAGACAGTGGGTTTTCCAATTATACCAGATCCAAAAAGTGCTGAGGCTTTGCTGAAGGTGCTGATAAAGATGCTCAAGGTGAAGATAGACGTGAGCAAACTGCAAAAGAAAGTGAAGGAGATGGAGGATTTCATCAAGAAGATTGAAGAGTTCCAGATGAGGGCCATGGGTCAGATGATGAAACCGCAGGAAAAGCCTGGAGAGCAGAAGGAAAAGCTAAGTTATATAGGATAAATTAAGTCGCTTATTCAAGGTAAAGTTTAAGGTAACCTCTTAATTGTTCTATTCCTTTTTTCTTTATTTTCAATGTTTTTTCTAAAATTTGTATATGTGTTTTTTCATAATCATTCAAAATTTTTTCAAACTGTTCTCTACTATAAGCACCTGGCTTTATATTAATTGGTGCTATGCCAAAACATACTTGTGGAAACACTTTTGTATCTGTAGTTTTGGTTATGTTTTCAAACTCTTCCTTTAGAACATATTTTGATACTATGATTTTACCGCCAAGTTCGTATATAAGTGCTCTAGGCATATTTTCACGATAGTAATTAAAATTTAAAAGCTTATAAGCTAAGGAATAAAGAACAGATAATTATGCCAACCAAACTTTTGATATCCCGGCAGGAGTACCTAGCCTCAGGAATACACATTGGTATGAAACAGAGAGTAGCTGACATGAAAGATTTTATCTATAAAATTCGTGATGACGGACTGGCTGTTTTGAACCTTCAAAAAATAAACGACAGGATTAAAGTTGCTGCAAAATTCCTGGCTGCGAGAAAAAACATAATGGTTGTCGGAAGAAAGACTATGGCTCATGAGGCTGTTGCAAAGTTTGCAGAAGTGGTCGGTGCACAAGCAGTGGTTGGAAGGTTTCTGCCTGGCTCACTAACAAATCCGCAGTTCAAAAAATATTTCGAGGCTGACGCTATAGTTATCTCAGATCCGCTGATAGACTATCAGGCCCTGAAAGAGGCTGTAAGTGCGAGAGTTCCTATTGTAGCAGTGTGTGATACTTTTGACGAGACTCGCAATATTGATCTGATAATTCCAGCAAACAACAAAGGCAAAAAGGCTTTGGCAACTTTATTCTGGCTTTTAGCAAGAGAAATCTTGAAAGAGCGCGGCACTATTGCCAGCAATGAAGAGTTCAAGTACAAAGTGGAAGATTTCGGCGGAATAGAATAAATTCAGATGAAGAAGCTGACTGAAAACCCTATTACCAGGCAGGTTAATTCTAATGCGACGCACATCCAGTAACCACCCACGGCAGCCCTAGAAGTCATTCCCAAAGCAAAGGTGAGGAGCAAAAAGTTGCTCAGGGTGTTTGTCAAGAAGCCGAGAACAAAAGCCAGAGGATAGATGAGAACCATCCTCAAATTTCCTGGCAGGACGGCTTGAAATGCAAAACCCACGCCAAAAACCAACAGGTAAACCATCGGATCCATCAAACCACTCATGTATATTTAAAACTTGGATTTAAATTAATTCTGTTTTTATTAATGGCATTGAGAATATAAAATAGTGAAAGCATGGTTGACGTGAAGGATTTCATTCCGAAAAAGCAGACTGCTGACGAAATAGCGAAGCAGTTCAAAAATACTTCTTTCAACGCAAGAAGCTTGGGAGAGGCTACGGACATTGTGGAAGAGATGATCAGAGACAAGAAATGCGTGAAATTTTTAGGTTTGTCTGGAGCTTTGGTAGCAGGCGGGATGAGGTCCTGCGTTGTGGAAATGATAAAAAACAGGTGGGTTGATGTTGTTGTTTCCACCGGTGCTGTTGTCACCCATGACATGGCACAATGCTTCGGGGAAAAGTTCACGCAGATAGACCCAAAAAAGGCTGATGACATGCAGCTGCGCAAAAAAGGATATGACAGGATTTACGACACAGTGTCCTCAGTGAAGACGATGGCCATGATGGAGAAGAATGTGCAGGATATTTTTGGAAAAATAAAGGACGGGGAGTATGCTACCTATGAGATAATGGAGCAAGTTGGAAAAAACATTGGCGGGAATTCAATAGTCGGCGCTGCTGCAAAAAACGGCGTGAAGGTAATCGTCCCTGCTTTTTCTGACTCCATACTGGGAATGCAGTTCTGGATGCATTCGCAGGATAGGAAAGTAAAAGTGAACGAGATGAGGGATTTGGGTTATTTGATAAATTTGAATTTTGATTTGAAGGAGCAGAAAAAAAGCAGCGGTGTTGTGGTACTAGGCGGGGGAGTGCCGAAAAATTTCATTTTTCAATCCGTGCTGATGGCTGACAAACCGCACAGGTATGTTGTGCAGATTACAGCTGAACGACCTGAATACGGAGGGTTGTCTGGAGCGACACTAGAAGAGGCAAAATCATGGGGAAAGGTTGACGAAAAATCAAAATTATCCACAGTCTATTGCGATTACACAATAGCATTTCCAATAATTATTTCTGCACTAAAAGAAAGAATTTAGATTTTTTTCAAAAAAAATTTCTTGCGATTGATTTATTTAGTAAGAAAACAAATAATTTATTATTGTAAACATGAATATTAATGATGAAAATGCTTTTAACGAAAGCATTAATGTAATTGTTAATTGTACTAAAGACGAGAAATTGAAAAAAATTTTAGTAGACATCAAGGAAAAATATTCTGAATTTGATTCGAAATTCAATTTTAAAACTACAAATGAAGTTCTGGAAAGCTTGAAATGGGTTGCGGAAAAAAGGAAAGACTCGCAGTCTGTGAAAGATGCTGCGGAATGCTTGCTGATGAACAGCATAATGGATTCGATGGTGAAATACAGAGGGGAAGTGTCGAATGAAATTTTTGTCAATATACTATACAAAATTGAGGAGCATTTGGACAAAGGTATAGTAAAAAGATACATAAGCTGGGTAAATAACGGGCATGCTGCAAAACTCCTTACTTTTGCCGATGAGCTGAACGGGGGGAACCTGAAAATAAAAACAGATATTTTTTCTATAATAAATGTGAATGAAGACGGGTTGAAGAAATTTGACTTTTATGCTGACAAGATAAGCAGCAAAAAGCTTTTTATGGAAAAAAAGGTGGAGCTGCTTTCGTTACTTAGAAATATTGTGAACAATAACAAGGATGAATATGCGGAAATTCTTCTGAACAGAGGGATAAAAGAGTTGACAAGGTATGTGGAGAATGACCTGAGCAGAATAAGGACATTGGACAACACATTCTCGCTTAATTGCGGAATAAATTTTGTTGAAGATATAAAAAGGGACAAGAACGCAGAATTTTTGTTTGCAAAATGCAAAGAGTTTGGGACTGTTAGGAAATGGATTTTTGAAGATCAAGTCACGAAAAACATGATAAAAAAGATGGAAGATGCTGGATTTAACTCCAAGCTGTACGTTGCAAGTGGGGAGCTGATAGCGCAGAAGAGGACTGAGGGCTATTATTCAGACAACTGGAGCAATGCGATAAAATACATAGTTATGAAAATCGTCGGAAGCAAGCACAATAAAATACTGCCGAAGATAAGCGTACCGAAGGCATCTCCAGGTGCAATATTCAAAAAAATAAAGGGATACTATGATGATGCGATAAACCAGGACAAGACTGCAGCGAAAAAGCTTTTGAAGGAATTGAAAGATATAATACAAAAATCTTATACTGGAAGAAAAATACCCAAATCTACGAATGAGATATTGAATGACATGGATACAATTGAAAAAACCATACTTTACGGCGGGATTGCTACGCTGAAAGGCGCTAAAGTTGTAGCGAAAGTGTGGAAGAGGAAGATTCCTGAAGACCTTTACGACAGCAACAAGCTTTCTTGCTGCGTTCTGCTGCCTGACGGGGAGAAGGGGGAGATAGTGATGTTCATGATGGATCCGAAAACTACCCTTCTACAGTTTTATATTGAAGGAATAAATGATCCTGTCTCGATTGTTTTTCTTTACGCTGGTGTTGTAGACGGCAAACCGGCAATACTTATCGACACGTGGGAAGGAAGTGCGTTGGTTTATGCCGCTCTCGGACAGGAAAAGATGAAAGAGTTCATTTACAAAAGCATTCTAAAATTTGCCGGAAAAGTTGGTGTAAAGACTGTTGCTTTTTATACAAATCCGCACTATGGAAGATCGAAGGAATTTTGCAGCTATTTGCGCGATATCGGCCTTCAACCAAAAAAAATATATTTCGAAGCTGTTGATTCTGAAGATTCTGTTCTTCAAAATTATTCTCAGGGTAACAAACATCATTACACCGATGCATTCGGTTCGAAGCCTATAAGGGGTAAAGTCGGGGCATTTGTTGTGGAATTGTGCCATGATTAAAAAAATCCTTACTCAAATTTTTATACTAATTTCAACAATTAATTTATATATCAAATGGTCAACAAATTTTTAAAACACGCGACGACGCCAATTGAAGTTTGGCCTGGAAAAAAAATCAGCGAACTAGCAAGAGATATGGCACTGACTGGTTTTCAGGGAAAAAAATTAGGGGAATCTGTAGATGTATGGGCAAGAATGCTCAAAAAAAGAAATATTGTGATATGGCTCGGCCTTTCTGGAGCGATGGTGCCGGCTGGCATGAGAAGAATAATTTCTTATCTGATAAAAAGAAGAATGATCGATGTTGTTGTTGCGACTGGAGCTAATCTTTATCATGACTGTTTTGAAGCAGTCGGCGGCAAGCATTATCTTGGCGTGCATGCCATTGATGATGTAAAACTGAGGAAGAACAGGGTTGACAGAATATACGATGTTTTTGCCAACGAATATAAATTTTACCAAACGGATCTGTGGATAGAAAAAGTGTTTTCACAAACCCTCAGAAATCACTATCCATATTCTTCGAGAGAAATACTTTTCCTGCTTGGCAAGATGCTGAAAGAAAATGCGCGTGTCAAGGATTCCATACTTGTAAGTGCATATGAAAATGGTGTTCCAATATTTTGCCCTGCATTCGGAGACAGCTCCATCGGCTTTTCCGTGATGTTTGCCAATCGACGCGGGGACAAGAAGATAATTGTGGACCAAATAAAAGATGTGAATGAGAGCTCTAGGATAACTGAAAAAACAAAGCAGAGTGGTGTGATTTACATAGGTGGGGGCACGCCAAAAAATTTCATACAACAGACAGCTGTTGTAGCCGGCTATCAGACAAGGCATGATAGAAGTCACAGTTATGCAATACAGATCACAACAGACTCGCCGCAATGGGGTGGGTTGTCTGGATGCACTTTTGAGGAAGCCCAAAGCTGGGGTAAGATAAGGAAAAATGCAAAGATGGTTGCTTGCTATTGCGACGCGACTATTGCTTTACCTGTTGTTGTGCATGCATTGAGTGATAAATTCAAAAGATTGACAAGGAACGTACCTGTGTTTGATTTTAAAAATGGCGACATCAAACTTAGCTATGAAAAAAGAAAACTTTGATTAAATCATCTTGTCCAATTCTTCTACAATCTTTTTGACCATTATTTCCGGTCCGCGCGTGACATGTATGTTTAGGAAAGGTATTTTGCCAGCCAAATATTTTATTACGGGCGCTGTCTGTTTTTCATAAACTTGCATCCTATCTTTAACTACTTCCGGCTTGTCATCGTCCCTTTGGAACAATTCCCCACCGCATTTGTCGCAAATACCACTCTTTTTCGGGTTCATCGGTGGCAGTATATATTCCACCCCGTCTATCGTTTCATGGATGTCAGCGATATTGTATATTTCTCCACATTTCCTGCAAATCCTTCTTGCGGAAATCTTTTCTATGAGAATTTTTTCCGGAACTATCAAATTTATTATTACATCAATGTCAACGATATTTTTCAAAGCCTTTGCCTGTTCTAACGTCCTGGGAAAACCATCGACTATGAAACCTTTTCTAGCTTCGGGTTTTTCAATTTCTCTTTTGAAAAGCTTGATGGTTAATTCGTCTGATTGCAATCCTCCGGCATCGTATATTTTTTTCACCTCTCTTCCGATAGGCGAATCTTCCTTCAAAATTTGCCTGAAAACGTCGCCCATTACAATTTTGCGTATTCCGAGCTTTGGTGCTAGCCTAGAAGCATAAGTACCTTTTCCAGATCCAGGCGGACCGAAAATCATAATCTTCATTCAATCATCTTTCTCTTACTTCACAATACATAAATTTAAATTTTACTTTATATGGAGATATATTGATAGAAGCCGAGGTAGTTTAGCCTGGCTAGAACACAACGCTCATAAACTTATGAGCTTTGACGAAAGGATGAAAAAATAAGGTGTTTCGTTGGAGTCGGGAGTTCAAATCTCCCCCTCGGCATTCAAACCAAACTATCTTCAAAATCCTTT
>Ga0315282_10002184_pt1 | contig 36387 bp, 22 predicted proteins | sample YL17G07_20_MG_FD_203693 | JGI IMG/M metagenome (GOLD analysis project Ga0315282, IMG submission 203693) | Sediment microbial communities from Yellowstone Lake, YNP, Wyoming, USA - YL17G07_20 | ecosystem: Environmental > Aquatic > Freshwater > Lake > Sediment | place: USA: Wyoming | collected...
CTCTTTGCTTCTGGTTCTATTCCACCGCAATATCTTTCCAAAAACTCTTTCCTGCTTATCTTGTGTCCCAAACAAAGACCGGAAACATCCATCCTGTCACATCCCAAAGTCTGATAATGTCCATTAAATCTTATCGCTTCAGAATGATACATCATACTATTACACCCCCCCTGAGTTATATGGCGGACATGGGCCAGAATTATAACGTTACCTATGTGATATGCTCTCACTGACATTTGACTCCTCTGTGCAGATTTTATATGCGCCTCAGCCTATGTGAGGGGTTAGAAAAGTGCTTCCACCTAAAACATGAAAGGTTCATTTTCGTTCATTGGGGACACTGTTCAAAGGTGAGTATAGCAAAATGAAATCGGTTTCCCAGTTCGACTCCTTATTTTTTTATTGCCTTTAGTATAACAGATTGTCTTACATTTATGTTCTTAAAGGGAAGTTTCTTATTGATTTTCAAAATCTCACCTTTTTGTAAAATACCTTTTTTAACACCTCGGCTGAGATGATGTATAGGGCCACGATTATTCCCATTAATACAAGAAAAGAAAGCGGCAAGGCTGTAAATCCGAAGAGCTTTCTTCCAACTGAAATGAAAGGCAAAACAAGCGTAACACTAACGACCAGTAGCGTTGCTGTTAACAGATATTTCCCGGGAATGCTCTTAAAAAAGGGCATCCTTGTTCGCACAACAAGTACAACCAATGACGCCGAGATGACCGACTCCAAAAACCAACCGGCTCTGAATTCCTCGGGTGAGGCATGCAGGATGAAAAACAGTACTCCAAAGGTGAGATAGTCAAACACAGAACTCAAAAGACCGAAAGTCATCATAAAGTTGCGTATGAAAGATATGTTCCATCGGCGAGGTTTTTCAACTAATTCTTTGTCCACATTATCAGTGGCAATTGTCATCTCCGGAAAATCCGTGAGCAAATTGGTAAGCAGGATCTGTTTTGGAAGGAGAGGGAGAAAGGGGAGAAAAAGAGATGCTCCTGCCATACTGAACATATTGCCGAAATTAGCGCTTGTAGCCATAAATACATACTTGAGGGTGTTGGCAAAAGTCATTCTTCCTTCTCGTACGCCCTGCACAAGAACAGCAAGATTTTTTTCCAGGAGTACGATATCAGCTGCGTCTTTTGCCACATCAACGGCGCTATCCACAGATATGCCGACGTCAGCTGCATGAAGCGCTGAAGCATCGTTTATGCCATCTCCCATGTAACCCACAACATTTTTTGCCTTTTTCAGCGCAAGAATGATGCGTTCCTTCTGATTAGGTTCGACTTCCGCGAAAACATCTGCTTCATTTACCCGTTTGAGTAGCGCTTCATCGCTCATCCGGCGAAGATCCGGACCTGTAAGAATTCTTGTATTCGATAAGCCAACCTGCTGACTAAGGTGAGAAGCAACCAGACGGTTGTCCCCGGTAATAATTTTGAGTGATATTCCGAGGCGACGGAGTTCTGTGATGGTTTCAATGATTCCAGATTTGACTGGATCAAAAAGAACAAGGAATCCTAAGAACGTCATGTCAGCTTCATGATCTTTTGTAATTTGCGAAGCAGATCCTACATCCCTGTAGGCAACACCTATCGTGCGTAATCCTTGACTGCTGAGTTCCTCAAAGCGGCGTTGTATCTCTTCGCGAACTCCTGCTATATCCACAATTGCTCCATTTGAATTTTCTGCTGTTGAGCATGCATCAAGTACATTTTGTAACGCTCCTTTCGTAATCATAAGATGTGCGTTACCTTTAGAGACCAGGATGCTCAATCGCTTACGAACAAAGTCATACGGTTCTTCATCGAGCTTCTGATAGTCTGATATGTCAAACTGGCGATAGGAGCATATTGCTTCATCAATCGGGTTTGTGAATCCCTTCTCGTAAAAAGAATTGAGATAGCCGAAGAGCAGGACTTTTTCGCTCTCATTCCCATCAACATCAAGAGTAGATTTCAAATGTACCACCCCTTCGGTTAGAGTGCCGGTCTTATCAGAGCAGAGGACATTCATGCTGCCGAAGTTTTCAATAGAGGCAAGGCGTTTAACAATTACTTTTTTGAGTGCCATGTATTTTGCACCATGGGCAAGGTTGACACTGATAATAGCAGGCAGCAGTTGTGGGGTTAATCCGACAGCAAGTGCCAAAGAAAAGAGAAATGAATCCAAAACCGGGCGCGCCAGGTATACATTGACTGCAAAAATGATAATTACCAGCAGCAATGTAACCTCCATGAGGAAGTAGCCGAATCTCCTGACACCACGCTCAAATTCAGTCTCAGATGGTCTGAGCGCCAACCGTTCGGAAACCTTGCCGAATTCAGTTTCCTTGCCTGTGTGGACAACCAGTGCTTTCGCGCTGCCACTGACTACATGTGTTCCCATAAAAAGAGTGTTCGTCCGCTGAGCAAGTGGAGTTTCTTCCGGCAATATCCCGGATATTTTATCTTCAGGATATGTTTCACCGGTCAGCGCAGCTTCATCCACAAAGAGATCTTTGGATTCAAGAATCAGGCAGTCACCCGGAATGACGTCTCCGGCGTTGAGTATGACGATATCTCCAGGCACTATCTCCTCAACAGGAATTTCCCTTATAGCACCATCTCGCAGTACCTCAGCTTTTATTTGTACGATGGACAGCAATTTTTTGATTGCGTTTGCTGCTCCCCGTTCCTGCCAGAAACCAAGAAGACCGCTTACTAAGACAATTGCCAAAATGATGCCGGCATCGACAGGATCACGCAAGAAAAATGACAACCCGGATGCAAAGATGAGGATAAGGATGATAGGGCTTTTAAATTGAGAAAGCAGAAGAGTAAATGTGTTTGATTTTTTTTGGGGCTTCAGAAGATTAGCGCCATAGCTGATAAAATGCTGCCGTGCTTCATCATTTGTCAGTCCCTGTGGAGTTGTTTGCAGTTGCTGAAGAAGTTCAGCAGCCGGAATGCTCCAAAATGCCGGTTGAGGGTCCAAATTTAATTGCCTGCCTTGAAAAAAGTTTATCTTTAATAAGAGTATACTATTCAGTATTTGCCTTATCAATTACCCCTTAAAAGTTCGATAGTTTTAGTATATAATTAATACATCACTATTTTAAAATAATCTTTAAACGAGGAGAGCAAATGATAGGAACAGATGAAGGAAAAAGAAAAGAATTGCTGAAATTCCTTAATCAAAAAGTATTTGACCCCATTCTGCGGGCCTTGCCTGAAGATTATGAAAGTGAAGATCTCAAAAAAAAGCTTAGTAATGTGAAAAGGCATACCGAAAGCGAGAAACACCTATTTCATGAGTTTCAAACCGCAGAAGAGGTCAAAAAAAATTATCTTATTAACATGGACTTTAGAACAGCTAAAAAGATAGATCACGAATTAGATGAACTCAAATTGCCGTCTTTGCCCAAAGTAAAAGATGAATTTCTTGGATTATGCGAAAAGTTGAGAGTATAGTGAGGATTTGTCAGATAGCCCTTTACTCCTCCCAAGGTTATAAGGTTATATTGTAACCTAACCTTTCGGTGTGTCCGTTAAACCGGGGGGAGTGCACTCAAACTACAGCAACACTAAATTATCTCTGTGTATCGCCTCGTCAGAGTATTTATATCCAAGGATCTTTTCAATCTCTGAAGTCTTTCTTCCCTTTATCTTCTCAATCTCGGGAGAGGAATAATTGATCAGGCCTTTAGCAATACGGTTTCCTTTTGAATCAAGGCAGTAGACCGAATCACCTGTTTCAAAATCACCTTCAACAGAGATAATGCCCGAAGGAAGAAGGCTTTTACCACCATGTATCAGGGCCTTCACCGCACCTTCATCTATGATAAGGCTCCCTTTTGAACGGCTGCCGTATGCAAGCCATCCTTTTCTTGAAGACAATTTTTCCTTTTTTGGACTAAACACAGTACCGCAGTGCTTACCTGCCATAAGAGATGTCAGGAGTCCATCTTTTTTCCCGCTGATAATATGGACTGTAATACCGTGGCTTACTGCTCTTTTTGCAGCAAGGATTTTTGAATACATTCCCCCGGTACCTATTGTGCTTCCTGCCCCGCCTGCCTTTAACTCAAGTTCAGGTGTTATTTCCTCAACGTATTCGATAATCTTTGCCTTTTCACTATGTCGCGGATCCTCGGTGTAAAACCCATCAACATCTGAAAGGACTATAAGCCTCTCAGCCTCTATAATACCTGCAACGAGAGACGCAAGATAATCATTGTCGCCAAATTTTATCTCATCAGTTGCAACGGTATCATTCTCATTTATTATTGGAACAATCCCGTATGAAAGCAATGTAAGGAGAGTGTTTTTAGAGTTAATATATTTTTTTCTATCAGAAAAATCATCACGTGTAAGTAACACCTGTGCTACCTTTTTCCCATAATCTCCAAAACTTCTTTCATAAGCCCATATTAGACTGCTCTGGCCGATTGCTGCCGCAGCCTGTTTGAGTTTTATATCTTTCGGTTTTTCCTTTAACCCGAGTTTTTTCATACCTGCAGCAATTGCGCCTGATGAGACAATGACTATTTCATATCCTGTATTGTGCAGTTCAGCTATTTCGCGTGCTATAGATGAGATTCTTTTTATATCAAGTCCTTCTTTTCCATAGGTAATTATATTACTGCCTATCTTTACGACAATCCTCTTCATATGAAAATACCTCTTTATATCATTCCCTGCAAAATTATACATCGGGAGTGATTCTATTGTCATTAGCCTGTTTTACTTGTTTGACGATTGAACTTATAATGCCTTCAAAGCTGCCTTTGCTACCCGGGGGTCAAACTGTGTGCCTTTACACCTTTTAAATTCCAGAAAAGCATATCCTTTACCGGGTGCCGGCCTGTACGGCCTGTCTGCTGTCATCGAATCAAAGGAATCGGCCACATGGAGTATACGTGCACAGAGGGGAATCTCTTCACCCTTAAGTCCGTCAGGGTATCCACTTCCATCTATTCTCTCATGGTGGTGTCTGATAAAGGGAATTATATCCTTTAATTGTCTTACATCTTTAAGGATATTTACCCCCTGAGTTGGATGTCTCTTTACAATATCAAATTCTTCGTCTGTGAGTCTTGCCGGCTTATCCAGAAGATAATCATAAGTACCTATTTTCCCGATATCGTGAAGGATAGCGGCAAGCCGAAGATTTTTCACTTCTTCCTCATGAAGGCCCATTTCTTTTGCAATCCTTTCTGCATACGCTGCCACCCTCTCGGAATGACCTTTTGTCCATGGACTCTTTGCATCAAGGGCATTGACCATTGCCTTCACAAGGCTCATAAAAAGCTCTTCGAGTTCTTTGTAGGATTCACTTACATCCTCAAGCATATTTAAAAATGCATCCCTGCTCTTATGGGTTTTTTCAGCCCACTGTCGGAAGTGAGATTCGCTCTCGATTAACAAATCCTCTGTTCGCTTGCGCTCCAATGCATTCACAAAAATTTCTCCCACTATTTTAAGCAACGCAATGCTGTCTTCTGACCATACCTTTTCTTCCCGTACCGAATCGAACCCAAGAAATCCAACAAGGGTTCCTCGATAGACCATGGGAACGTTGATAAGCGATTGAATTTCTGATAGATGAAATTCTTCTTTTTCAGCGTTCGCTTCGGATGGAAGATCAATGACACGTGGAATATAAATAATCTCGCGCTTCTTTATCCTATTAGCGAACCATGGGAAGGCATTAACCGATAGATTTTTGAGTCTCTGGATTTGCGGTTCAATCCCTTCGGCACACCATTCGTGTGTATTGTCCATTTTCGTTCCCTTCTTAGAAAACAAAAAGACATAACTACGGTCAACACCTGCAAATTCTCCGATTGTTTGTAATGCAAGGTTTATCCATTTGTCAAGATCTTCCGGTGCAACGTTGATGAAGTTTGTTGATAAAACAGTAATGAGATTTTCGAATTCAACTCTATATTGTAATGCCTTTTCTGACCGCTTGCGCTCAGCCCGCTCTTTGGCTTCACATAATGCTCGCTTTGCTGCTGGTACAAGGCGTAAAAGCCGATCTTTAAGAACATAATCCGTTGCACCTCTTTTGAGGGCTTCAATTGCCCGTTCTTCGCCAATTGTCCCTGAGACGAAAATAAAAGGCACATCAGGACACCGTTCTTTTGCAATTTTTAAAGCTGAAAGACCGTCGAATGATGGAAGTGTATAGTCTGCGAGGATAATATCCGGCGCAAAGTCTTTAATTTCTTTCAGGAACGCCTTTTTTGTTTCCACTCTCTTCGATAAGAATGCTATTCCCCCTTTACGTAACTCGCGTTCAATCAATTCAGCATCGGCAGCAACATCTTCGAGTATCAGTATTTGAAGTTCTTTGCCCATTTATTACTCCCTTTGCGCATGATAGATGACGGATAACTGCTTCGACAGGACAGAAGCGATTCTTTTATTACCTGTCCTGCATCCTTCAACCCTCATCCTTCTTATACTTTGAGAGTTCAACCTTTAAGCTTTCTATTTCATTCTTCATCTCCTTCATCTTAAGCTCTCTGCTAACTGCCATATCATAAAACTTTTCAAGATCTTCTATTCTCTTTCTAAGTTCTTCCTCCATCCGCTTGCGTTCGGTGATGTCGCAACCCACTGCCTGGAACTCAATGAAGTTACCATGCTTGTCAAATATCGCCCGGTTAGTCCACTGCTGCCAGCATATTTCACCATTGTGACTTATAACACGGTGCTCATGATTAGCTACAGGGTTTTCCCTGTTAATAAACATAAAGTGTCTTTCTACTTGTTCATGATCCTCATCGGGAATAAATTTCATAAAGCTGTTCCCAAGCAACTCCTCACGCTTCTTTCCAAAATAGCGGCAGTAAGCCTCGTTCACAAAGGTAAGTGTTCCGCCAGGCAAAAAACGACAGACCAGCTCGGTCTGATCCTCGACTATAGAGCGATATTTTTCTTCCGATTCTTTAAGCTGGTGCAGTCTCATTGCACGAGTCAGCGTCATATCGAGTGACTTTAGCCTGAACGGTTTTAATACATAATCAAATGCCCCGATCTTTATTGCTTCTACCGCAGTATGAATCGTGCCCTGCCCCGTTATTATGATGCCGACAAGATGCGGGTCCATTTCCAGCGCGGCTCGCAGCAGTGCAATACCGTCCATTTCAGGCATCATAAGGTCTGTTAAAAGCAGGTCAAAATCTCGCTCCTTCAGTGCCTTCAGTGCATCCTTGCCCGAGGTAAAACCTACCGTCTCGTAGCCAATCTCTGAAAGAATATCGCACAAAGAGGTCAATAAATCAGTTTCATCATCAACAATCATCAAGCGTCCTGATTTAGACTTTATCATTAAAAAAATCCTCTTCTATTATAAAAATGATTTTTAGCTCTTGCTTAAAATACTTATCCTGTAAAAATATTATACAACTTTTCGAAATTTATCCTTTAATCTTAAGAACTTTTTAAGGTATATTGATTTAGATGAAGAAACCGATTAAAAAGAAAAAACCGAAACCTCGGCTTCCTATTGAGGCGGCTTTAAAACTTCGCAGCCATCCAGTTGCAACAAGAAAGGGTGAGAAAGGATACGATAGAAAGCGTATCAAGAAGCAAACAAGCAAAATCATAAAAGAATAAAAATTTGAAGAAAACATTTGAAATTTAAGCTGATTTCTGCTATATTTCTATTGTTGTGTGATGGAAGATAAGGAAAAGATATCGGTGCTTGAAGCTCTCTTGTTTCTTTCAGGAGAACTTCTATCGATTTCTGCTATAAAGGATGTGATAGAACTTCCTGAGCCTGAGATAAAAAGGCTTATGGAGGAGTTGATGGCTGAATACAAAAACCGAGATACAGGATTGCTGATAGTTGAGATCGCAAATGGCTATCAGATGGTGACAAACCCCCAATATGCAGACTGGGTAAAGAAGTTCAGAAGCATACATATTTCAAGCAAGCTGTCAGTACCCGCCCTCGAGACCTTAGCCATAATGGCATACAAACAACCTATCATAAGGGCTGAGATTGAACAACTCAGGGGCGTCAATTCTGACAGTGCTATAAGGACATTACTCGAGAGAAGGCTTATAAAGATAATGGGACGCAAAGAGGTACCTGGCAGGCCATTTCTTTATGGAACAACAAGAGAATTTTTGCAGTATTTTGGGTTGAAGGACCTTACGGAGTTGCCGACTCTCAAAGACCTTATACGGGAAGAGGCAGCTTAATTCTGGGAGGTAAACATGAGAAGGCTTTGTCTTTTTACTGCTATTTTTATACTTACAATCTTTGTCTCAGGCAATATTTATGCTAATACGGCTTATACTATAAAAAAGGGCGACAACCCGGCCAAAATAGCCAAGAAATTTAAAGTCAGCGTACAAGATATTATAAAAGTCAACAATCTAAGGCCAAATAATCTTAAACCAGGCTCTAAGATAACTATTCCTTCAAATAAGAAAGAATCTTCTAATAGAACCAGGCTTAATCCCACCTCACCCCCCCTTAGTAAAAAGGAAAAGGGGGGATTTTCAGGTGAAAATATTAAACCCGTTAAACATCAGGAGGATTCTCAATTTCATAGAGTAAACAAGGGCGACACCCTATTGTCTTTATCAAAAAAATATTCGATATCAGTTAGTGAACTCAGGGAGATCAATAATCTTAGAACGACAAAACTTATAATAGGACAAAAGCTTCTCGTTAAACGAGCCGTGCCAGGGACCTACACTGTGAAAAAAGGCGATAACATTTATAAGATTGCAAGGATGTTTAATATCGATATTGATGAGCTTAAGGATATCAATAATCTTGAAACAGACTTATTAAAACCAGGTCAGAAAATCCTTATGGAACCTGAAGCAGAACCGGACGATTTAAAAACTGACGGAACAAAAAACTACGAGGCAATACTTTCACAGGCTCGCATAGATACAGATATGGGGAAAGTATTTGAATCTAAAGAGCTCAGCGAAATGGGGTTGCAGGACAGACTTATCCTGTTTGCAAAAAAATTACTTGACATACCTTACAGATTCGGCGGTAGCAGCTTACTCGGGATTGACTGTTCCGCATATGTTCAGAAGGTCTATGGCCTGATCGGAATAGATCTTCCACGATCAGCAAGGGAGCAATTTTTTGAGGGAAATCCTGTTGATAAGGGAGAGCTATCTATCGGTGACCTCGTCTTCTTCAGGACATATGCATCCTTTCCTTCACATGTAGGGATTTATCTTGGCAATGACCTGTTTATACATGCTTCATCAAAAGGCAAGAAGGTCACCATTGATAGTCTGGGAACCCCATATTATTTCAAAAGATTCATAGGAGCAAAAAGACTTATTGAAGGAGAAGTTGAAAAAAAAGAAGAACCACAGAAAGAAGGATAATTAACCTTACCTATCTTGGGCTTTCTGCATTGTTAAGATAGTTTTTCCCTTCATAAAATGTCAAACTCTCCTGACAGATAAAAAGAGCTTCATAATGGAAACCGAATCTGTGGTCTTGGAGGGAACTGATGGACTTCAGATATAAACCTGCAATAAAAATCATTTCACTCGTCACCTTGCTTTTCTTCTGTTGGACATTCGGGGGAATGGTTGATATAGCCTACGCTATCAAGGATAGTGAACAGCAGTCAACTATCAGCAATCAGCAAAACAGCCAAAAGTCATCTGGGAGTAATCAAAAATCTAAACCCCAAAAGTCAGAAGAAAAAGTCCAGAAGACAATTGAGGATATAACTCAAATCGTCAATGACGGCAACCCAACTTCCCAACGGTTCATGGGAAGACGATCCGTATTCAACGGCTTTAGCATTGCGGGCATTGGCAAACGTAAAACCTAATCTTTCCATTTCCTCAAATGACATCACCTTCTTAAATCCAACCCCAACAGCAGGTGAAACAATCACAATCACAGCAAATGTGAAAAATTCAGGCCCCGGAGTTGCTGATAATGTTACAGTCCAGTTTTATGACGGAGATCCATTAGCAGGAGGAGTTCTCATTGGAGAAAGAACCATCACATCTATCGGAGCATTTGGAAGCTCACAAGCAAGCATCAGCTATACAATCCCCACCGCATCCTCAAAAACAATATTCATCAAAATAGACCCTTTGAATGTTATTGACGAGCTGATTTGTAGTAAAAATGACTACAAGAAACTTTCAAAATTATTACAAAAAAATCATAGTTTCTATGACAGACTTTTATTTTCGTTTATGGTAAAACATCCTGTGACATGCTCAGGATGCAGTCATGGTGACAACGTAATGTATTATGGATGGTTCTAAATGATAGACTTTCCCCTACTAAAAGTGGTAGTTGCTTTTTTTTATTAAATGCATCAATCTTTCTGGTGGATGCGTGAAGGACATTTTGAAATGGTTACTGAATCTGTAGTCTTGGAGGAAACTGATGGACTTCAGATATAAACCTGCAATAAGAATCATCTCATTCGTCACCTTACTTTTCTTCTGTTGGACTTTTGGTGGAATTTTTGACATAGTCGCCTTCGCTGCTACGGACAGCAAGCAGCCGGCAGGAAGCAGTAAACAACTAACCGGTCAGTCTTCGTCTCAAACACAGCCAAAGATACCAAAACCCGATGAGAAATTCCAAAAAACAGTTGAATCCATAGAACAAATCCTCAATGACACTTCCGCTGACACGGATACGAAGAAGAACAAACTCAAGACAAAAAGGTCGGAAATTGAGGGACTCGACACAGCGATTAAGAAACAATTCAGTGATACTGAGAGATTCTTAAAGGAAAAAGGACTTCCGCCAGAGATCCTTGAAAGGCATTATAAGTTCGTAAAGCATTATGAAGACAATCTCAAAGAGTTAAACGATAACCTTGTCGCTATAGATAAATCCAGGACAAAATCAGAGGCTGATGCAGCGATAAGTAGGGCAAGGGCGCATCTCGAAAAGGTCAAAGCGCCGAGTAAACACACGCCGTTAGATCCGAATAAACTGCCGCATAGGAGTGCAGAGCCTGTATGGATAGAGCCGAGGACAAGTCCGGAGCAATTCCTGAAAGACAGTCCCAAGTCTCAAGTTGCAAGTCTCAAGTCAAAAACAATCCCTGAAGCAAGACAAATCCCCCTCAATCCCCCTTTACTAAAGGGGGAGGTCAAGGGAGGTATTGCCTCAGTACAATCCCCCACTTTGGTAAAGGGGGGAGAGGGGGGATTTTTTGATCAGTCCTCAACAGAACGCAAACATGAACAAATCCTTGTCGCATCCAATGGCTCACTGAATGGTCTTTTAAATTCTCCGATCCCTGATACCCAATCGCCAGCCCCTGTTTTGCTCGCTCTCGCCGATCCGCCTACTGACGCTGACTTGGCAGAAAACGGGATAGAGATCGTTTTCACGCCGGCAATACAGGCAAAGGCCACAGAACTCGGCCACAACCCTGTCAAAATTTATAACTGGGTGCGGAACAACATTGAATTTGTACCAACCTATGGTTCCATTCAAGGTGCGGATTATTGTCTTCAGACAAAGCAGTGTAACGCAATAGATACCAGCAGTCTTCTTATAGCGCTCCTTCGCGCATCCGGCATATATGCAAGATATGCTCAAGGGACCATTGAACTTCCAATCGAGAAAGTAAAAAATTGGGCGGGTAATTTTTCAGACTCAATGGAGGCATTGAGACTTCTTGCTTCTGCAAAGATACCTACAAAAGGAATGACAGTCGGCGGAACAATTGAATACGCAAGAATCGAACATGTTTACGTAGAAGCCTGGATCGATTACATCCCAAGTAGAGGGGCAAGGCATAAAGTGGGAGACACATGGATACCCCTTGATGCGAGTTTCAAACAATACAGCTATACACAGGGAATAGACATCAAATCAGCCGTTCCCTTCGCTGCTCAATCTTTTGTTGACCAGATTACATCAACAGCCACCATTAATGAAGCGGGGGGTTATGTCACAAATGTGAATTCTTCATATATCCAGCAGACAATGACAGATTACCAGACACAGGTTCAAACCTACATATCCCAGAATTACCCAAATGCCACACTAGGGGATGTTCTTGGCAAGAAAGAAATAATCAAGCAAGAGTTTCCAATCCTGGCGGGCACACTACCTTATAGGCTGATCGTTAAAGGAGCTACCTATTCAAGCATACCAGATAATTTAAGACACAAAATAGCCTTCAATGTCGTTAAGGATATGTACGATGAAATAATTGGCACACCGATAAATATCACCAAAAGTCTTCCTGAGCTTGCAGGGAAGAAGATAACCCTAAGCTATTCACCAGCAACAAGTGCAGATGAAGCTGTTATCAATTCCTATCTTCCGAAACCACATGCAGATGGGACACCTATACAACCAAATGAATTGCCAAGTTCATTACCTGCCTATTTAATCAACCTTAAACCTGAACTAAGGATTGATGGAGTTGTGGTAGCGACAGGCACATCAGTAGGAATGGGCAATACAGAGACCTTCAAGATGACGTTCACCGCCCCTAATGAAAGACCTGATGTGATCACAAATCAGATAGAGGCAGGAGAGTATCTTGGGATCGCCCTTGATCTCGGCAGGATATCACAGGAACAAATGACTGCGTTAAAGACAAAACTTGAGGCAACAAAGGCGAAATTGGAAGCACATGATTTTACAAGTGTCACTAAGGAAGACGTACTTGCTGATTTGCTTTATGCGGCTGCCCTTTATTATTACGCAAAGCTTGATGTAATAGATTTTGTAAATGCAAAAACTCATGGAGTCATAGCTATCAGACTCCCCTCGGAATCAAAATTCTCTGTCGAATTATCTGTAAAATCCTTCTTTGGAATACCTGTGTCTGTGAGTTCTGGTGGGCTTGCAATGGATATAGATAGGACAATGACTTTGGTAAAGTCATTAAGAAGCGAGGCTAACAAAGCTAAAGATTTTCTACTATCATCTGGTATGAATGGATCATCATTAGAATACTCGATACCTGAACAGTTGTTTAGCACACCTGGAAATCCTGCACAGGGAATTTCATCAGTTAAAGCTTTGCAAATAGCTAATGACCATGGGATACCTATTTATACAATTAACCAATCAAATATAAATACCATTCTTCCACAACTTCAACTTGATAGCGGGACAATATCTGATATCCGAAATGCCGTTAATGCAGGAAAAGAGGTAACTGTCTCCAAGACAGACATCGCTTTTAACGGCTGGACAGGATGCGGGTACATCATAATTGACCCAACTACTGGCTCAGGAGCGTATATGATTAGCGGGGGATTGAGTGGTGGGATAGCATTTATTGCTATAGGGGCATTACTTATAATAATTGGCATATTTACATCAGAGGTTGGAATTGGCTTGTTATTAGTAGCACTTGGAATATGGTATATAGGATTGGGGCTTTGTTATATTTACGAAGATCCTGATATGTTCTTATGGGCAGTCACCTTTTCAACATTTCCCTTGACAACTATTCTAGGACTTGGAGGCAGTGCATTTAGTTTACCAAAAATATTAAGTATTGCTGCAAATATAATATTTGCAATACTCGGACTGGAACTTGGGAAAAATGCTGAGGGACTATGTCAATTTAAAAAGTAGTACGAGGTAATTTAAAATGGATAAATATTTTTATCTCGCAGTTTTCAATTTAGTGCTTTTTACAGTATTAAGTTTCTATAAGAAAAATAAACTACATTTCTTGTTATCACAGTTTTTAGGATTTTTATTGTTATTTGCTGTAGGGTTTTCATTTGCTATAAAAATATTTGTTTCAAAGGACATATTTAAAATGTTTGTCCCAGGTCTACTATCTTTAACAGCTATTGTTATGATTATTTTTGTAATGAAATCAGGATTTTCTAAAATTCCTAAGGAAGAATTGTCACTTCGGCCAATATTTGTAGTATGTTTGTTTTTAGTTAGCTATATTTTAGGAATAATCGCTATACATTTTCTTTTACCTACTTTTGTAGGATATTTAATAGGGATTGTATCTTTATTCTGTGGAATTATTATTTATCGAATACAGCCTAAAAGCTAAGATAAGATTTCAAATGTATAATATTAAAGAAGTGCTTTGACAGGAGTATTATGAAAAGAACTGCAATATTTTTATCATTCATCTTTCAATTCATATTCATCTCAACTGTATTTGCCCAATCGATGCAGATCACAAAGGGTCTTAGCTACCTTACCTCCACTCAGAACTCTGACGGCTCATGGGGAAATGATTCAACAGATACAGAACTATTGCCTTCAACCGTTTCAGTAATAGAGACCTTACAGGTTTTAAATCAGACAGGCACTTCAAATTACACAAATGCCGTTACATGGCTTCAATCGCAGGGATTAGACTTGAGCGATTATCTATCTGGGAGAATTCATGCCCTTTCAATTGCAGGAACTGATAGAGATTTGCTTCTTTCGTATATTGATGAACTGGAATATGTATGGGGAGTATATGATGATTTTGGGGTCAATAATCTTGATACGGCCTTAGCTCTTCAGGCGTTAAAGAAAGTCAACTACGCTGACCAGAATACGATAGATTATGCGTTGAACTATTTGATAAGTACCCAACACCCCGATGGTGGATGGGGACTCCAACAAGGGATGGACAGCGAGGTCTATTATACGGCTTTAATCTCATCAACCCTTCAGCAATTTCAAAGGACGACATCAATTGCAACGGCGATCAACAAGTCAACAGTTTATCTAATAGTTCATCAGAATACGGACGGTGGATTCGGATCAAGCGCATCGACAGTATATGAAACTTCTCTTTCATATTTGGCTCTGATAGGAGCGACGACGAACGCAACGGCTTTAACGAACGCCATCAATTATCTCACTGCAAACCAGCTCGCTGACGGCTCATGGGACGAAGACCCTTATTCCACCGCCTTTGCCCTAAGGGCTATGAACCTGAACATAAGTCCTCCTCCCCAGCCCGCAACCGGCTCGGTCACGGGCACGATTTCGGACGCTTCCACAAGCCAGCCTTTATCTGGTGTCTCCGTAATTCTTCAAAGCAACGCCGGCATCAATACGCTCTCCGATTCAACGGGGAGTTTCACCTTGACGGATATCCCTGCAGGCAGCCAGAAAATTACGCTTTCGTTAACGGGCTATGCTGTTTCGACATTGACCGTCAACGTCGTTGGCGGTTCAACACTTAATCTCGGGACCGTTTCGATTTCCGCAAACCCGACAACGGGCACAATCAGAGGCACAGTCAAAGATGCATCAAGCGGCCAGCCTTTGTCGGGCGCTACCATTACGGTTACGGGGTCATATAACGGAAGCACTTTATCGGAAAGCGATGGAACATTCAGTTTTACAAACGTCCCGCCGGGTACCGTAACCTTGACTGCATCGATAAACGGATACTATCCGGCTGGGGGCACCGGGTCAGTTTCGGCAGGGTCGACCCTGTTCTTCACCCCGAATTTGCGGACATCACCGCCTCCGCCTACAGCCATAAACCTCTCGATCACATCCGGGGACATAACATTTTCAAATCCCGCGCCTAAGGTCGGCGACACGGTAACAATCACGGCGATAATTCATAACGCGGGCTTTACCTCCGCAAACAACGTATTCATTCAATTCTTTGACGGAGACCCGTCAAGTGGCGGTCTTGCTATCGTGGACGCAACTATTCCGTCGATACCGGCAAATGGCGCTTTGTCGCTAATCCTGGACTGGACCGTCACCGCTCCTGGAGCCCACAAAATATTCGTACTGATCGATCCTTTGAACGCGATAGAAGAACAAACGAAATCAGATAATACCGCCAGTGCGAATCTTACTGTTGCAAGCTTGCCCGATTTGAGCATAACCTCGCCTGACATTATCTTCACCCCGGCTGCTCCGATGCCCGGAGACCCCGTGACTATTACCGCAACAATAAGGAATCTCGGAGAGACGGCGGCGAGCAACGTGCCGGTTGATATCTACGACGGAGACCCGGCCGCGGCAGGCGCAAAAATTTACAATACGACTGTGCCGTCGATAGGCGGAGGGAGTTCGTTAACAGTGCATGTAACGGCGAACCTGGTGGCAGGCAACCACAACATATACGTTCTTGTGGATAGGTCTAATTCCATCATCGAAACCAGTGAAACCAATAATACGGCGATGAAGTCTCTTCAGTTCGGGGGAGATATAGACCTTGTTATAAACAACTCGGATATTACCTTTACTCCAATGTACTCGACCGAAGGCAATATGGTAACGATAAACGCGATCGTCCATAACCGGGGTGATGCTGCGGCAACGAATGTCCTCATGCGTTTTTATCTTGGGGACCCTGATACCGGAGGGACTCAGATAGGTCCGGACATGACCATATCAACAATACAGGCGAGATCAAGTTCGGTAGTGACTACACCCTGGGATACTACAGGCCACATCGGGAACAACAATATCTACGTCAAACTCGATCCATTGAATTCTATTCCAGAGCTGTCAGAGGTGAATAACGAAGTCTACCAGACGATCAAAGTGGCTGCCAGGACCGGCCCTGACCTGGCAATGACGGTTGCAGATCTGAACATTCTCCCTCTCAACCCGAAAGAAGGGGATATAGTAACCCTAACGGCGAATGTAAGGAATACAGGCAGTGCCGACGCTAACGACGTTTTTGTGGAATTCAGTCTTGGAGACCCAAACGTCGGAGGAACGCTTCTGATAGGCAGCCAGACGATTCCTTTTATAGCAAAAGGGAGCTCCGCAACAGCACAGATATCCTGGGATACCGGAGGATTTGCGGGCACATACGAAATTTATGTAAATGCAGACCCGTTCAACGAGATACCCGAACTTAACGAACAGAATAATATGACACATATGCCTCTTCTCATCACGGGGCCTCAAGGAGCCGACCTGACGATTACCTCAATTGACACGACGAATTTAATCACGGATACACAGACCCTGAAAGTCACAGGGTCGATCAACGTGATTATCCAGAACAAGGGCAACCAGCCGACAAACGTTCCGTTTGAGATAACCGCCTTTGAGGATAAGAACGGCAATAAGGCACTCGATCCGGGTACAGACAATATCATTGGCGCTTTTACCTATGCAAACAGCCTTGCCGGAGGGGCCACTGACGTGGTAGTTATACCCGTGGCGGGCAATATCCTTTTCAGGGACAATTTAATTTATGTATTGGCCGACAGCGGCAATGCTATAGAGGAAATGGACGAGACTAACAACGTGAAAAACACGGGCCAGCAGTGCGAATACATACCGCCGGTGGGCACGTTCAATCCGGTCGAGAAATGGTCATGGACGCACAGCTCGGTACTGCCGACATGGCTCAATGTAATGATGACGCCTGCCATCATTGACATAAACCAAGACGGGGTACCGGATGTCATCTTCGGTTCGACCAACTACACGGGTGGGTCTTGGGTCTTTAGTGGTGTTCTCCGTGCTCTCGACGGCCATACGGGGACGGAGATATTCACGGTCACCGATCCGAACCTCTACATCAACCCGGTATGTTCGGTCGCAGTCGGCGACATAGATCTGGACGGACTACCGGAGATCGTTGCCTGTGACAATTCCGGATACCGATTGATAGTGTTTGATCATAACGGCAACTTCAAATGGCGCAGTCCAAATCTTGAATACATGAATGGGGGAGCCCCGAGCCTGGCCGACCTCAACGGGGACGGCAAACCTGAGATCGTGATAGGGCGGCAGGTACTTGACAGCACTGGCAGACTCCTCTGGACGGGAACCGGCGGGAGCGGTACGATACTCTCCCTTGCTGCCGATATAAACCTGGACGGAAAGCCTGAAGTTATTGCCGGTAATACCGCATACGACAGTAATGGAAATATCTTATGGCGTAATACGGCTGTCTCTGATGGAAGAGACGCCGTAGGAAATTTTGACGGCGATCCCTACCCGGAAATCGTAGTGGTCGGCGGCGGATCGGTGTGGCTTCTCGATCATACGGGCAAAATCATTTGGGGCCCGAAGAGCATTCCGAACGGCGGGAACGGCGGAGCACCTACCATTGCGGACTACGACGGCGACGGAAAACCTGAAATAGGCGTAGCAGGAGCAGGAAGGTATGTAGTTTTCAAGTCGGACGGAACAATCCTGTGGCAAAGCATTACAAGTGACTATAGTTCAAACGTCACCGGTTCGTCGGTCTTCGATTTCGATGGAGACGGCAAGGCGGAGGTTGTGTACAGGGACGAACAAAAACTTCGCGTCTACCGGGGCACAAATGGCCAAGTCCTCTTTGAGACCCCGATGAGCTCATGTACGTGGTACGAATACGTCCTTGTCGCCGATGTCGACGGCAATAATAAAGCGGAGATTGTGGCCGTTGCAAACAACAATTGCTTCTACGGAACCCAACAAGGCATTCATGTATTCGGCGACGCAAACAACAACTGGGTAAACACAAGGAAAATTTGGAACCAATACACATACCACATAACCAATGTAAATGATGACGGTACGATCCCGAGATACGAGAGGAACAACTGGGATACGTATAACACTTACCGGTGCAACTCGATGCTCCTCGACCAGGCACTTGCCACGGCCGACGTGACGACATCTTCGATATCGGCAGACCAGACTAACTACCCTTTATCCGTCATCCTTTCAGCCAGGGTCGGTAATGGAGGTGCCGCAAGTCAGATATCGGCAGTCGACGTTGCATTCTTTAAGGGCGACCCTCAGGCCGGGGGAGTTCTCATCGGCACAGCGCAGACCTCAAAGACCATCAACCCGGGTGATTTCCAGGATGTTTCGATCACATGGAACAATCCGCCTTCAGGCCAGCAGACTATTTATGTAGTAGCCGATAAGGATCACAAACTCCATGAATGCCGGACGAACAATAACACCGACTCGGCGACTTTCAACTTCCTTGTCATCCAGCCTCCTCCAACGCCTCAGAAATTGCCGGATATGGAGATAACCGCATCGGACATAGCCATAGTCCCGGCGAACTCCATAGAGGGCCAGCCTGCGGTGATCTCAGCTATCATTCATAACATCGGGGAACTCGGCGCGCAGAATGTGAATATATCATTCTATGACGGAGACCCGCAAAGCGGAGGAACTCTTATAGGCTCACTGACAAAATCGCAGATTGACGCAGGTGCGACCGCCCTTGCAGAGATGACATGGAATACCTATGGCCAATCAGGAAGGAACTATGTCCATGTAGCCGTAGACCCTCAGAACCTCATACAGGAATCAAACGAAAACAATAACTCAACATTAATACGAGTAGATGTTGCCCCTCCAACAAAACCGGACTTAGCCATAACATCTTCTGATATAACATTTTCAAGTCTTAATCCAAAGGAAGGCGACCCGCTCACACTGAATGCGTTTATCCACAACTTTGGAACAGATGCAAGCGATATTGAAGTATATCTGTATGATGGAGACCCTTCACAAGGAGGGATACTTCTTTCTCAAAAGACCATTCAACAGATTATCCCCTTCGGCGGTACATACACCCTGAGTTTTAGTTTGGATACAATCGGCCTTACAGGTAATCACAACTTCTATATAACTGTTGATCCGAATAATCTAATAGATGAAACAAACGAGACGAACAACATTGCATGGAACTCCATTACAATCGGCTCATCAGGTCTAAATTTGAGTATCTCAACTGATAAAACTTCATATACTGCCAGCGAAGACACACTGATAACCGTGAACATTCAGGACATTCTCGGCTCTGACCGTTCAGGCACACTAACCGTCAAAGTCGTAGATTTGAACAACAACGTAGTTTCTATCATTACAAACAATGAAGCAATAACCTTAAGCCCGAATGAGAATAAACCATTAAATTACACATGGAACACAGGCCAGACCCTTGCAGGTAATTACAAGGGTTACAGCCATTTTGTAGAAAATGGAAACATAATCGCAAGGGCGGATGCGCTGATAACCATAAACCCATTGATAACCATAACCTCAAACATAAAAACCGACAAAATTTCTTACAATACAAATGAACCTGTTACCATAACATCAACCATACAAAGCACAAGCACAAATTACATATTTGAAAACCTTAATGCAAAGACAACTATCGCAAACAATCAAGGAACAATCCTATACACAGGAACAAACACTATTCCTATCCTTCTCCCAGGCCAGCAGACAGAGCTTAAGACCTACTGGAACATATCCACAAACCCTCCGGGAGTTTATCCTGTAACGCTTGAAGTGAAGGATTCATCCGGAACGGTTATATCAACCAGCATAGCAACTATCACAATAACTGATGCAATAAAACCATCAAAACTCCTCAAAGGACAGATATCGGTTGATAAACAGAGCCTGTTACAAGGTGAACCGGTAGCAATAACATACACCGTAACCAATGTCGGAAACATTGACCTCAATCAAATAGATTTATCCATACTTACAGTTCATGTTATTGAATTGACGGCATACGACACCTTAACCGACCAGACATCACTGAACATGGGACAGACATATACAAACACACAAACCCTTAACACAAATGATTACACGGCAAAAGACTATCTTGTCATCTTAAGGGCAAACATATCTGGAGTAGAAGATACACTGTCAGGCACATACTTCAGGGTGGAAGGAGCGCCATCAGCGCCATCGCTCAATTTACCGGAACACGGAGAAGATATTGAAACCCTTACTCCTCTATTATCAGTCAACAATGCCTCTGACCCCAATGATGACAAACTCACTTATGAGTTCGAACTCTATACAGACAGTAATCTCACAAATCTCCTGTCCTCATCAGGAGTGATACCTGAAGGGGGAAACACAACTTCATGGCAGGTTCCGGTAGAACTTCAGGAAAACGCAGTCTACTACTGGAGGGCAAGGGCTTATGACGGACGGTTGTATGGAGAATGGATGACGCCTGCCTCATTCAGGGTTAATCTAACTAATGAACCTCCGACAGCGCCAACACTGTCATCTCCTGCCGACAACTCAGAAGTCAGCACATTAACACCAATACTTACCATAAACAACGCCTCTGACCCTGACAGTACAAATCTAACATACAACTTTGAACTGTCACTGAATGCTGATTTTACACAGATTGTGACATCTCAGATAGGTATATTTGAAGGCGCAGGAACAACCTCATGGCAGATACCGATAAACCTTAATGAAAACACATATTACTACTGGCGTGCACAGGCTGATGACTGGCTTATAGAAGGCCCGTGGATGACTGCTGCAAGGTTCTTTGTCAACACTGCCAACGATGCACCAACAACACCGTCAATCCTTTATCCCTTAAACAACACAGAGATAACTACCCTGAATACAGATATTATAGTATCAAACAGTGAAGACCCTGACTCTACTACTATTTCATACATATTTGAGATAGATACAGTAAACACATTCGACTCTCTAAACATCATAAGGTCGGGCAATATACCAACAACCTCATGGCGCATAGAAGGGCTGAATGACAATACATATTACTATGTCCGTGCAAAGGCAAGCGACGGCCTTGCTGAAAGCCAATGGTCAGAGGTTACAGGCTTCTTTGTGAATACCCAAAATGATGCGCCAACAACACCTGTCCTTGCAAACCCTTCAGATGGAAGCGGAGTAAATACATTTAACCCGACCCTTTCAGTACATAACTCAACAGACATAGACAGAGACGTCCTGACATACGAATTTGAGGTCTATGGAGATCTATTAATGACAACTCTTGTAGCCAACATAACAGGTGTTCAGGAAACCCCTCAGATTACCTCATGGACATTTCCAGTGAACCTGACAGAAAACAATACCTATTACTGGAGGGCAAGGGCATATGACGGAGAACTATATAGTGAATGGATGCCTTCTTCCTCATTTATGGTAAACACAGCCAATGATGCACCAGGCGCTCCATCACTTCATTTACCTGCTAATGGAAGCAGCCTTGATACACTATATCCCACACTCTCAGTCTATAATGCCACAGACCCTGACAGTGATACTCTGACTTATGACTTTGAGATATATTCAAACGGAACATTGATTAAATCAATAACCGGAATCCCTCAGAATGTTTCAGGCATTACATCAGTAACATTAAGCACGCCCCTTACTGACAACACCACATATAACTGGCGTGCAAGGGCATATGACGGAGACCGTTACGGCGCATGGATGGATATGGCAACATTCTCAATACATCTTTCTGTTACAAATATCACAGCTACAATAGATTTTGATCCCAATACACTGAATAAAAAGAGTAACGGCAACTGGGTAACTGTCTATATCGAACTTCCTGCGGGATATAACATAAATAATATCATAATATCATCCATTCGACTTCAAGGAACCATTCATGCAGAGCCCTGGCCTTACTGCATAGGAGATTATGATAATGATGGCATACCGGACCTGATGGTGAAATTCAAACGGGCTGATGTCATAAATATTCTACCCAACGGAGACAATGTACAAATTCTCGTAACAGGCACAGTTGGAACGACTACATTTGAAGGGGTTGATACTATAAGGGTGATTAAATAAATAGAGTTATTAATACTACAGCGAACTTTTCGATAAAAACTGTTAAGCAATGGCTTTTAGCCGTCATTCCGGGCTTGACCCGGAATCCAGAAGTCATTGAAAACCCTGGATTCCCGATTAAGGAATTCGGGAATGACGAAAAAATACGCTGTAGTATTAATTAGATAGTACAATTAACCTTCAGGACGTAGATAATATCAACGCCTTTCGTACATAACCTTTCCCATATCTGATATATCATATCCTCCAAGTCCCATCACCATATTCCTGAATTCACTATCCTCCCTTATAATTTTTATAAGATACCGGAGCATCTCCGTCTCAAAGAATTCATGAGGGATTGCAAGGTCATATCTTTCTTTTGCAACAGGAATAAAATCAAGGTTTAGTGCCCTCGCAGATGCAAGAATGGCAAGTCCTGTGTCTGCAACCCCTGTAAGCACTGCAGATGCAACCCCCATATGTGTGTATTCCTCCCTCTCATAACCTTTAACATCTTGAGGGGATATACCAAGTTCCCTTAAACATTTATCTGTAAGAAGCCTCGTTCCTGCACCTGCCTGTCTGTTAACAAATACAACATCGGTTCTTGTTAAATCTTCAAATCCCTTTATGTTTTTGGGATTTCCTTTTAGCACAAGAAGACCTTGCTCTCTATAGACAAGATTTATGAGCAGAATATTTTTATCAGGAAGAAGTCTTTTTATAAATGATACATTGTACTCCCCTGTCTCATCGTCAAGAAGGTGCGTTCCTGCTATATGTGCTTCACCCTTTTTTAATGCTATAAGACCACCCATTGAGCCTACATGGGCTGATGAAATAGAAAATATCGGATACCTTTTCTTTAATATATTTGCAAGCAGATCGAGGGCATTGTCATGGCTTCCGATGCAGACAATCGTATTTTCAATATCACCTTTAGACCTCATCAGCTCCACATTTATCTCTGTGCCTGCACCAATACCCTCAGACATGGCAGGTATTCGAACAAATCCATCAGCACGCACAAGAGACATAAGTATACCTGCTCCACGGCTAACAGGAGTTGCTATAAAATTATCACCGACCTTCCCTACCTTTACCCTCAGGAATTCCTCCTGCCCAAGGGTAGATGCAACCTGCCTTGAAATCTTTGCCCTCAGTATCTCAGGTTCTTCGATCTCAAGTCCCTGCCATTTGTAAATGACCGGCTTAGCAAACAGATTAAATGTTATATATGCAGATACAGGGTAGCCTGGTATACCGAGAACGGGTTTGCCCCTTACCAATCCAAGAATAACAGGCTTGCCGGGCTTTATACTAACGCCATGAAGTATTACTTCACCGAGTTCTTTGATAGCACTTACCGTAAAATCCTCTGAACCTGCAGATGCACCGGCATTTATAACTATCAAATCTCCCATACCACAAGCATCAAGTATTGCCTTTTTCAGTTCTTCGATCTTGTCAGGAATAATCCTGAACCTGACAGGATCACCTCCCCATTCAGAGACAAGCCCAGCGAGGATCCTTGAGTTGAATTCGATAATATCTCCTTCTTTTAAATCGGTGCCGGGTTCTACAATCTCTGTACCTGTTGGTATTATGACTGTTTTTGGCTTTCTTCTGACCGCCGCCTCCATATGCCCACCTGCGAGCATTGCACCTATATCAACTGGTCTTATCCTGTGATTTTCAGGAAGTATTAATTCAGTTGCAACAATGTCATCACCAATCACCCTCACATGCTGCCATGGTGTTGCAGGCGAAATAATTTCAATAAATTCATCGATCTGAGTTTGGAGTTCGGAGTTACCCCCCCTATAACTCCCCCCCTTACTAAGGGGGGGATTGAGGGGTGGTGATTCTTGACTTTTTATTATATTCACATCCTCAATCATTATTACTGCATTAAATCCTTCAGGCATGGGGTCACCTGTATCAACATAAACTGCCTGTTCTCCTATTTTCAACCTTTCTGGAGTTCTCTCTGACGCACCAAAGGTTTCTGCGTGTCTTACAGCATAACCGTCCATTGCTGATGAGTGATAAAAAGGAGAGGAGATTTTTGCGATAACTGCCTTTGCGGTAATCCTTCCAAGAGAATCTATAACCCTGATTGTTTCACCTGAAAGTGGCCTGATAATCCCTTCGGAATCAAGCTTTCCAAGCCACTTTGTCAGTGCCTCATGCAAAGGTGTGTTTTCAAGATAGATATCCCTGGACATTATTCCTTGGTCAGCATCTTCTTTATTGTGGCCTTCAACTCATCAAGGTCTGATGACTTCACAATATATGCCTCTGAAGCCCATACAGCAAAATCATCTCTGTAATCATATGCCGTGGACATAATAATAGGTACCTTAGGCCTCTTTTCCTTCATCTGCCTCAGGAGACGGATGCCGTCCACATCGGGCAAGAGTATGTCGAGCGTGACAATGTCAGGTACCTCACTATCAAATAGCTCTATTGCCTCTTTACCATTGGATGCTATGACAACTTCATAGCCTTCTTCTTCAAACTCTTCTTTGTAAAGCCTTTGAATGTGCAGATCATCATCGACTACAAGTATTTTCATATCACTCCTCCCTCCCTTAATTTCATTTCTCATCCATTATATTATTCAATGGTATAAATACCCTGAAAATGCTTCCTGCGCCAGGCTTGCTTTCTACCTCGATACTCCCTTTGTGACCTTCTATAATCCCGTGAGTTATGGTAAGGCCGAGTCCGGTACCTGTCTTTTTCGTAGTAAAGAAAGGGTCAAATATAAACGGCAGGTCTTCCCCGGCTATACCCATGCCTGTATCTTTTATCTCGAACACCGCAGCATTATCTTTAACGTATGTTTTTACAAATAGTGTACCATTGTTGCCCATAGCCTGAACCGCATTTGACAATATATTAAGCAGTGCCTCTTTGATCCTATTAGGATCTACATATATCTCGGTCGGTTCTTCAATCTCCCTGACAATGACTATCCCCCTTTCATCGACCTCAGACTTTATCAGAGAGATAACCTCTTCTATAAGTATATTAGGATTGACTATTTCCTTTACAAACCTTGTTTCTTTAACAAAACCGAGGATCTCATTAAGTATTTCTTCAAGTCTCTCGACTTCCCTTGCAATTATATCAGCGTATTCCTTCAGATTGCCGTCTAACTTCTTTTCGAGTCTCCTTGCAAATCCACCAACAGAAACAAGGGGGTTCCTTATCTCATGAGCTACCCTTGCTGCAACCTCTCCGAGTGCAGCCATCCTTTCTGTCATTATAAGCTGCTCTTGAAGGTTTTTCAGTTCAGTTATATCCCTCATTACATGGACCGTACCTATAAACTCTCCTGTCGTACCAAATATCGGAGAGCTCGAGGTAATGAATGTACCACCCAGATAATGGTCTTCGACCTCCTCGACATAAGCCTTTTTTGTCTCAACCGTTTCATGATGCGGACACTTTGCCCACGGGCTGCTCATCCCATGAAATACCTCATAACACTTCTTCCCTATAATCTCATCATGGGGTTTACCCAATCTTTTACTGACAGCCTTATTGATGCTCTTTATTACATAATCCTTGGTGATAAAGCAGACCATATCAGATATCGACTCAAATATATTCTCAAGCTCCTGCTCTGCAAGTGCAACCTGTTCAAAAAGCCTTGCGCTCTCTATAGCTGTTGTAATATGGTTTGAAAAACCGCTTAAAAACCTCATATCTTCATCGGTTATAGGCCTTCTGTTGAAATGGTTGTCAACCCAGAGGACACCTATTACCTTATCCCTCGATATCAACGGCGAAACAGCATAAGCATGTGTACCAAGCTGCTGTATCAGGACTGTATCCGAGAGTGGTTCTTTTTTTACATCCTGAATATTAAAAGGTTTCTTCTCTTTCGCGGTCTTTGTAAGAATTGTTTCCTCTGATAGGGGTATCTCCATACCACGGCTGAGTCTGTCAAAAAAAGAATCCTTTCTCAATGGCCCAATTTCTATATCACGCATTATGTCAGACAGCGTCTTCTTCTCTAAGGAGAGCCTCTCCCATATCTGCAATGCCTCCTCTGGGCTCGCAGGCCCTACCCCTACAGCCCCCTTCAATATCTTCTCTTTTTCATCAAACAGGAAGAGGATTGCGCGGTTAAAGCCGAGGCCATCGCCCATGGTAACTGCAGTAAGAACCATTCTTAACAACCTGTCAAGTTCAAGGGTGCCTCTCATTGCTGAACTGATAAAGAAAAGTCTCGAAAGCTCCTGGTTCCTCCTGATAAGTTCTTTCTCAACGCGTTTTTTCTTTGATATATCTCTGGATATACCACTGATTCCTATAACCTTGCCTGCAGCATCTTTAATTGGAGAGAGTGTAAGGCTTACTGTTATAATCGTACCATCCTTCATCTTCCTCATGGTTTCTATATCTTTTAACACCTCTCCATCCATTACTCTATGAGTCATTTCATATTCAGGGTCAATGAGGAAATCAGGGACAAAAGGTAAAAATTTCCCGATTGCATCTTCTTTCGTAAAACCGTATGTCCTCTCTGCTCCCTTGTTCCATGATGTAATAATACCATCCTGATCAGACGAAATTATCGCATCTGCAGAGTTCTCAATAAACCCCTCGAGGTACTCCTTTGTCTGTGTTACCTCGGTGTAAAGGCCAAGAATCTCCTCATGACAGAGCATCCTTTCTGTTATATCCTGAATAAATACAACACATGCCGTAAGCTCTCCTGTATCGCCCTTTATCGGGTAAGCTGAAAGCTCTGCGTAATATGCAATGTCCTTATGATTGCCCTTTTGCATCACAATATTGACCTCACCTGTTTCAAATGTCACTTTGGATGCACAATGCGGACATATCCCTGTAATGTCATGAAATACATCTGTACAGTCTTTATCTATGAGGTCAGAAACAGGCTTTTCTGTCCATTTCTCTATAGCGCTGTTAACCGCAAGTATCTTAGAATTTCTGTCAAGCATTATAATGCCGTCACGGATGTTTTCAAAAATTATTTCTGCAATTTTTTGTTTATACGCTATATCCATAAGAAATACCTTCTAAAGCCTTCTTTTTTATAGCAGCTCTATAAATTTCAATATATCTTTCGGCTGATTTCCTCCATGAGAAATCCATCTTCATTCCATCTAAAACCATCTTGTGCAATTTATCCCTATCTGTATAAACACAAAGGGCTCTCTTAACAGCATCCTGCATTGCAGAAGGAGTGTAATCAGAAAAAAGGAAACCTGTGCCTTTTGAGGTCATAGGTTCATAATCCTGTATAGTATCCACAGGTCCGCCTGTCCTTCTTGCTATAGGAATACACCCATATCGCAGTGCTATAAGCTGGCCGAGTCCGCATGGCTCATACCTTGATGGCATAAGAAAAAAGTCAGAACCTGCGTAAATCCTGTGGGCAAGTGTCTCTTCAAATCCGATGGTGACAGATACCTTACCCTTATATTTTTTCGCTACCTCTGAAAAGCTTTTCTGGAATACTTCGTCACCCTTACCCAGAATAACAACCTTTACACCAAAAGACAATAGTTCATCAATAGAGTTTAGAACAAGATCTAATCCCTTCTGTGCAGAAAGCCTTCCAACCATACCCAAAAGTGGGATACGTTCGGCATTTATATCATCCAATGGTCCGAACAATGATCTCATAAGCTCCTTTTTACAGAGCGCCTTCCCTGAAATGTCATCATGGCTATAATTGGCAGGTATAAACTTATCTCCCGAAGGGTCCCACTCTTTATAATCTATACCATTTATCACACCGTAAAGGTCTTTCCCTCTCATTCGCAACACACCATCAAGGCCAAAACCGAACTCTTTATTGAGGATTTCTTTTGCATAAGTGTTACTGACTGTATTCAGGATATCTGCAGAGATAATGCCTGCCTTAAGAAAATTTACCTGCCCGTAAAATTCTATGCCCTCCGGGTTGAAAAGCTCCCAACCAAGATTTGTGACGGGCATTTCTGATGATTGGAAAAGACCCTGATATCCGAGATTGTGTATTGTAAGTACGGTAGCAGTATTTTTAAAAAATTTATCAGCCCTGTATATCGTCTTTAGATAAAGAGGTACCAGCCCTGTCTGCCAGTCGTTGCAGTGGATTACATCCGGCTTAAGGTTCAGTTCCTTACATGTCTCGAGTATTCCCCTTGAGAAAAAAATAAATCTCGATGCATTATCAATATAATCTCCCGCCGGCGTACCATATAGTTCCTGTCTGTCAAAGAATTCATCACATTTTATGAAATAGGATGAGGATTTATTGCTAAATATCCTCCCCTCTATGACCCTGTCCCCAACAGGAACTTTTATTTTAACACCTGTATCCAGCGGCAGCGATTGACCCTCTTTTATCTTTTTATAAAGAGGCAGGATAATATATGCCTCTTCTTTTATACCCCTGTATTCCTTCCATAAGGTACCTGCAACATCCGCAAGGCCACCCGTCTTCACGTAAGGTACCGCCTCAGGAGTTGCAATAAGTATCTTCATATCTTTGCCTCTCTCATAAACCTGGCCGACTCCTCCGGAGGTGTAGGATTAATATAAAAACCCGATCCCCATTCAAATCCTGCAATTTTTGTCAGCTTGGGCACAAGCTCTATATGCCAGTGGTAGTAATCGTTTACCTCATCATAAAATGGAGAAGTATGTACTACAAAATTATAAGGAGGCACCTCGAGTATCCTGTCCATCTGTTTCAGAATCACCTGGAGAATTTCTGCAAGATCCGAGAAGTTCTTGTCCGGCGGAGTGAAGCTCGACTCATGCTTCTTGGGTAAAATCCATGTCTCGAAAGGGGCCCTTGGTGCAAATGGTGCAAGTGCAACATACGCTGAGTTTTCATATATTACCCTCTTCCTGTATTCCAGTTCCTGACTAATAACATCACAAAAAATACATCTCTCCTTCAACTCATAATAACGTTTTGCTGCATCGGTCTCTTCTTTTACCAGCTTAGGAATAATTGGCAGTGCGATTAACTGGGTATGGGAATGCTCAAGGGATGCACCCGCAGCGTCACCTTCATTTTTGAATATCAGTACATACTTAAAACGCCTATCCTTCCTCAAATCAGTAAGCCTTATATAGTATGCCCACAGTACGTCCTCAACTGCCTTCAACGGCATCGTCGAGAGAGATTGCATGTGATCAGGTGTCTCCACTACGACCTCATGGGCACCTATCCCATTCATCTTATCGAAAATGCCTTCTCCTGTCTTATTCAGGTCTCCTTGTATCTGAAGGGCCGGGAACTTATTAGGCATAACCCTTAATGTCCACCCCGGTGAATTCGGCTTTGCGCCGGAAGGTCTGAAAGCCATTATCTCTGTTGGTGTAGTATATTCGTTACCCGGACAGAATGGGCAAAAACCACCCCTCTTTCTCTGGGAAGGAGAAATAAAATCCGTTGGTCTTTTACCTCTTTCCACAGAGATAATAACCCATCGACCGGATATCGGATCCTTTCTAAGCTCAGACATATTACCTCCGCTATACAGCACTAACAAAGAGTAAAGGCTCTATGCCCTAAGCCCTCCGCTATATGCTGCTGATTTTGGTATTATTATATCACAATAGGATATAATCACTCATGAAACCTACATTCATTCACAGTCTTGTAAATAGCCCCTTTGAAGACCCTTCCCTGTTTGTCAGGATAATGAGGGAAAGAAGGGCATTTTTATTCGATATAGGCAGTATTCACAGACTCAAGCCCGGCGACCTTCAGAAGATAACAGATGTCTTTGTAACCCATACACATATAGACCACTTCATAGGATTTGATACTCTTCTCAGGGCACTTTTAAGGAGGGAGATACCTTTGAGGGTGTATGGACCATCAAATATAACTGACTGTGTAGAAGGCAAGCTCAGAAGCTACACATGGAACCTTATAAAGGAATATCCGATGAAGATAGAGGTCCATTGCATAAATGGAGATAAGATAATCGTATCGAGCTTTCATGCTGAAAACTGCTTTAAAAGGATAGACTGTAAGATATCTGAATTCAGCGGTATTATCTTGAGAGAGCCTCTATTTACGATAAAGGCAATCCAGTTAGATCATCAGGTACCATGCCTCGCCTTCTCACTCGAGGAAGAATTTCATATTAATATTAATAAGGCTTCCTTAAAGGAGATGGGACTCCCTGTCGGTCCCTGGCTTTCAGAATTGAAAAAGGCTATCAGGGAGCATAGATCCGGAGATACAGAGCTTGTGGTCTCTAACAGGAGATATAAGCTTGAAGGGGTTAGAGATATCGCAAAGATAACAAAGGGTCAGAAGATCTCTTATGTTACCGATGTATCAATATCCGATGAAAATATTAAAAAGATTATTGAATTCGTAAGTGACTCTGACACACTTTATTGCGAGGCATATTTTATGGAAAAAGACAGGGACAGGGCATTAGAAAGGTTTCATCTTACAGCAAATATTACTGGAAGGATTGCGAGGGAAGCAGGTGTTAAACATCTTGCTGTTATGCATTTTTCACCTAAATACAGAAACGATACCGATACCCCGGAGGATGAGGCAATGAGGGAATTCAGACATTCAGCCTTTTAAAAACCAGCACTGCATTTACTCCGCCAAAACCGAACGAATTAGAAATAGCAAACATAACCTCGGATCTTCTTAACTGAGTCACATAATCAAGATCGCATTCAGGGTCTCTCTCTTTCAGGTTGATCGTAGGCGGAATAATTCCTTCGTTCATGCTCATTAAGGTAACCGCTGCCTCAAGGGCACCGGATGCAGCAAGCATATGGCCTGTTACGGATTTAATAGAAGTTACAGGGATATGATAGGCTCTATTGCCAAATGACAGCTTTATCGCCTCGGTCTCTGTTTTATCACCTAAGGGTGTTGATGTACCATGTGCATTAATAAAATCAATATCTCCAGGCTTCAATCCTGCCTCATCTATTGCAGTCTTTATTGCCTTTGCCTCGCCTTCCGGATGTGGCATTGTTTGATGAAATGCATCTGTTGTATTCCCATAGCCTACAATCTCCCCATATATCCTTGCACCTCTTTTTAATGCACTCCCATAATCTTCCAGAACAAAGACACACGCCCCTTCTGACAGGACAAATCCATCCCTTGTCCTGTCAAACGGCCTGCTCGCAGAGGAATTATTGACCTTAGATAAAACACCCGATGAACCATATCCTTCCACACTCAGCCTGCATACAGGGGCCTCAGCACCACCACACAACACTATGCACTGATAGCCTGACCTGATTAATCTGTATGCTTCACCTATTGCACTTGTGCCTGACGCACATGCATTGGATATGCCGAGACAGAAGCCTTTTATTCCAAGTTTTTGAGCAACATAAGAAGAAGCCATACTTATTGTTGTTGAAGACATAAGATAGGCAGACGTTCTTGATGAATGACGCGAAATACCTGATAAGTACTTTCTTTGCAATTCTTTTTCTATTGTGCTTATTCCACCGCGGCTTGAACCAATAATAACCGCCGCCGATTCCAAAAGTTCGGAGTTCGGAGTTCGGAGTTCGGAATTAGTAATCCCCCCTCCCCCCCCTTTAGCAAAAGGGGGTAAGGGGGGATTTATCAGTCCTGCATCCTCTGCTGCCATTATTGCTGCTGCAACAGCATAATGCACGAAAGGGTCAAGACGGTTTATCTCTTTCAGAGAAAGATATTTCCCTGAATCAAATCCTTTCAATTCACCTGCGACTTTCCAACCTACATCAGAGACATCAAATTTTGCTACAGGCGCTATGCCTGATAGCCCTGCCTTTGTTGCCTCCCAGGATTCATTAAATGAATTTCCAAGAGGACTAACAGCACCGATACCTGTAACAACAACCCGATTCATTGTTAGCTATAATAGCATAGTGTGTTTACAATGCGCTCTTCAGATTTATTGCCTTTATATATGTTATTATTATCAAAACGACCTGTAGACAAGGAGGCGCATTGGTCGGGGAAATATTAAGGAAGAGACGCGAAGAATCAGGTCAGGATCTCAGGGAAATATCCAAAACCCTTAAAATAAGATACGACTACCTCAAGGCAATCGAGGATGATGATTTTAAAAAGCTTCCTGTGGAAGTTTACGTAAAAGGCTATATTCGCGAATATGCTGACCTCTTGAAAATCGACCCGGAGATTGCCATCAACGCCTATAATCAACAAATGTCTCCGCCTAAAGATGAATACATGGAAAATAGTGAAAAGGAGATTACATTTAAAAAAAAGCTGAAGATCAGGTACTTATTAATTCCAGCACTATTAGTACTGTTAATAATAACTATCACATTTATTCTATTCACACCCTTACGGAAAACACCAGAGATGCCGCTACCGGCTACCGAAACCAAAAAAGATGTATCTATACCATACGTCGAAACTAAAAAAGAAAACATTTTAAAAGCGGAAAAATTACCTCATGTCCTTGAGATCTTTGTTACTGATACAACCTGGCTTTTAGTAAATATAGACAATGCCGATTCAAAAGAAATGCTGTTGAAACCCGGGGCGTCCGTCAAACTGCAAGCAAAAAATAGTTTTTCATTAAAAATCGGTAATGCCGGAGGGGTAAAGTTAGTGTTTGATGGAAAAGAAATCGGTAAACTCGGAGAAAAGAATCAGGTTACTAAACTCACCCTGCCATATGCTACGATGTAGAAAGGGTATACCTTATCATTGATTTTGATTACAAAGGTTTAATATACTTACTCGATGTTATCAGATAAAGACAGAAGACGATTTAAAAGATACAGACTCAAATCAGGATTTCATTTATCAATTGGAGGAAATTCATTCCAGGCTAATACCATTGATTACTCTTTAGGAGGCATTGGCTTATCTATCGAAAATACGCTACCTGTAACACCAGGCTCTGTCATTGATTTAAAGGTCGAAGACCTTAACCTGAATATCGATGGCAAGATTGTGTGGTCGGGACAGGTTAATTCGCACCTCAGGGTCGGAATTGAAAGGCAATCAATCTCTGGTTTCTTAAAACATTATCTGCTCGCTGATATCTTCCTTGACCTGCACAGGAGTGAAAAAGACGGGATACTCGAGATAAGAAATGGTTCTACATCTAAAAGAATATACATGAAAAATGGGGATATGATCTTTGCCACATCAAACAAGGAAGAAGACCGGCTCGCAGAGGTTATGCTAAAAGCAGGCAGGCTTACTATTAACCAGTATTACCAATCAGTTGATATTATGAAGAAAACAGGAAAGCGTCAGGGTGCGGCTCTTGTTGAACTCGGCTATCTCAAACCAGAAGATGTCATCTGGATAGTAAGGCATCAGGTTGAAGAGATCATCCTGAGCCTCTTTCAGTGGGAAGATGGCAAATTTGTGTTCATAGAAGGCCCCCTCCCTTCAGACGAGGTCATAACACTTAAACTCAGTGCTGCAAACCTTATATATCGTGGAATTAAGAGAATAAATAGCCTTACACATATTAAAAATGCTATGCCTACCAAGGATACAATACTCTATTATTCTACTGACCCTATGAACTTATTCCAGGACATAAATCTCGACAATAAAGATAAAGATATCTTATCCCTGATAAATAGCAAGCGTAATATTCATGAAATACTTTCCATCTCACCCTTAGATAATTTCCAGACGATGAAGACCCTTTATGCCCTGCTCAGTACAAGAATAATCGAACTCAAGGAAAAAGGTTTAACAGAAGATAAGACATACGAGGAGATAATGAAAGAACCAGAAATAGAGGTAGATTCAGCCTTCATTGAGAAAGTTGAAGATCTTTATAAGAGGATTGAAATTACTGACTACTATAGTATCTTAGGAATCGAAAAATGGGCTACTCTGGATAAGATTAAAAAGGCGTATTATAAAGACGCTAAGGAATTCCATCCCGATAAACATTTGTATTTACCTTCTGAGAGCCTCAAGCCCAAATTGAATATGATCTTTTCTCAGATAACCGAGGCATATAAAATCCTCTCTGATCCAAAGATGCGTAGGGAATATGACCGTAGTCTATCAAACAGACCTGCAAAGATTGAAAGTAACAAATTAGAGATAGCAAGGGCCAGGTTCAAAGAAGGCAAAGATGCATTCAAAAAAGGAGCTTATACTGAGGCAGCAGAGTTATTCGGGCAGGCTGCTTATCTCGACAGTTCGGTACCAGCTTATCACTTCTACCACGGTTTATCACTAACGAAAAATAAAAAATTGGGTGAGGCAGAGAAGGCTATAAGTAAGGCACTTAAGATTGACCCGTTTAACGCTGATTATATGGCTGAGGTCGGCCATATTTATCTGCAGCTTGGTTTTAACCTGAGGGCAAAAAATACCTTTGAAAAGGCAATAAAACTCGACCCGGCTAATGAAAGGGCTGCCGAGGGTTTACTAAAGATTAAAAATCTTTCTAAGACTTAAATGAGAAAAATTTATAAATAACAAAGGCACATGATAAGAAATACATTCAGCATTTTAAGCGGCATCGGCGAAAGACTCGAAAAAAGACTCTGGAGGAGTGGAATATTAACATGGGATGATTTCATGAATGCCTCATGTTTAAACTTCATAAGCTCTAATAAAAAAAGGCTCTTTGATGAGCATCTGTCTCTTGCTCTAAGAGAGTTAAATAATGGCAATGCTGCATACTTTGCAAATACGGTTAAGAGAAAAGAACATTGGAGGTTCTTCGATATCTTCAAAGGAGAAGCAGCCTGCTTAGACATAGAGACAAACGGTCTTATGCCTGAGAGCGGAGGCTATACAACTATGGTCGGCATATACGACGGCTATGACTACAAATGTTTTTTAAGGGATATGAACCTTACTCGTGAGAATCTAAAAAAAGAACTTTCCAGATATAAATACCTTATAACATTTTACGGCTCTGCTTTTGACATCCCTTTTCTCAAGAGGTCAATGCCTGATTTGAAATTCGATGTCCCTCATTTTGACATCTGCTTTGGTTCAAGGAGACTCGGGTTTAAAAATGGACTTAAGAAGCTTGAGACATATCTTGGAATCGAAAGACACGAAGCTGTCAGGGGCATAAATGGTTATGATGCCGTAAAGCTCTGGGAGTCTGCAAGAAGGGGAAGCAGCGAGGCACTGGATTTGCTCACAATGTATAACAAGGAAGACACAGTTAACCTCTTTAAGATAGCTGACATTATCTATCAGAGATTGAGGTCACAAACAGGCATCGAGGAGTATTTGCACAATCGAACCTTATAGTAGAAGTATTTTCGACATAGTTGCCTCAGCTTATAAACTCTATGCGTCTTTCGAACACGTGTTACGTAATGATTCTACGCTCACGAACCTTTTACAAAAATTGGACCGCAACATAGAAATATCAAAAAATGAAATGGTTACGTCAGGGATAGTTCAAGAATGTGCTGATTGTGCAATAAATGGCGAGGGAACGTGCTGCAGCGTACATACCGGCTATAAATGCGACAGCGTTCTTATTTTGATTAACCTTCTGCTCGGTGTATCCGTCCACATACAAACACAAGAGCCTGATCTTTGCGCTTTCCTCACAAAACACGGATGTTCTCTCAGTACCCGCCCTGTCATCTGTGTTAACTTTACATGCCACAGACTCAGCAGGGATATCCCTCATGAAAAGCTTGTTAGAGTGCAGAGGATTGTGGGTGAAGAACTGACTACCCTTTTTATGATTGAGGAGCATATCAAGAAAAAGATTAAGGCCGGTTCATAGTGTCCTGTCTCGGAAATAAATAATGAAAGTTGATTATTATTTTCTTCGGGCAAAATACCCTTAAGCATGATAAATTGTCTGTAGAATTGACTCTTATATTTCATAACTCTGAATAAAATTAATGTCTTTCAAATGG
>Ga0315282_10002185_pt1 | contig 36386 bp, 29 predicted proteins | sample YL17G07_20_MG_FD_203693 | JGI IMG/M metagenome (GOLD analysis project Ga0315282, IMG submission 203693) | Sediment microbial communities from Yellowstone Lake, YNP, Wyoming, USA - YL17G07_20 | ecosystem: Environmental > Aquatic > Freshwater > Lake > Sediment | place: USA: Wyoming | collected...
TGATGAAGGGGAGGGTGACGCATGTGGCTTTACTAATGACCGTATTAGTAAGTTACGAGGTTTATATAGCTTATGTTTCACTTTTTATACGCAGGCTGAAGCCCTGGTCGCCTTCGGCGCTGCCAGAGGCAGGTAAACCTGCGGCTACAAGGTTCATAATGATTCTTTCGCTAATCGGGTAAAATTCTTTTGTTCTGCCTCACACATGAAATCTGAAATTGATGATATCTCCATCCTTGACCTCGTAAGGCTTACCCTCAAGTCTCAGGAATCCTTTTTCTTTCGCAACATGGATGCTTCCCGAAGAGAGAAAATCGTCAAAAGAGACAACCTCTGCCCGGATGAATCCTCTTTCAATGTCAGAGTGTATTTTCCCGGCAGCCTTAAGGGCATTTGTCCCTCTTGGTATAGTCCATGCCTTTACTTCATCGCCAACATAGGTAAAAAATGAAATGAGACCAAGGACGTCATAACAGACATGAATGAGTCTGCTCAAGGCTGGCTCCTTGATCCCCAGATCATCGAGGAACATTTTTGCATCTTCAGAAGAAAGCCTGGCAATTTCCATCTCTATCTTTCCACACAAAGAAAGGAACGAGTAACGAGTAACGAGTAACGAGTTTCCATATCTCTTCTGGAAAAATCCTTCAACTTCCTTCAGGAGGTCTTTTTCTTTATTTGTATGCACGGCATCTTCGCCTATATTCAGAGCAACAACTTCTGGTTTTGTTGAAATAAACTGAAGAGGCTTCATGGCTTTCTGCTCTTCCTCAGTGAATTCCACATTCCTGAGGGGAATTTCCTTCTCAAGAGAATCCTTACATTTTAAAAGGAGTCTCTTCTCAGCCTCATCAGGCCTTTTCCCTTTCTTTGTCGCCTCTTCCATTCTATGGAGTCTTTTTTCTACCAATTCAAAGTCTCCAAATATAAGCTCAAGCTCGACGGTTTCTATGTCTTTCAGGGGATTTATTGTATTCATAGGATGTATAACTGCGTCGTTCTCAAATGCCCTTACCACGTGTGTAATGGCATCAACGTCTTTTATGAGGTCAAAGACCTTTCTATTTTGATTCGTGTCTCCCTTTGTAAGACCGATATAATCAATATATTCGACTGTTGCATAGGTTGTTTTCTTGAGTTTGAATATCTCTGAGACTCTATCAAGCCTTGAATCGGGTACTTTCACAATACCTATGGCGGGTTCACCTGAAGTCGTTGGATAGATAGTAGTCTCAAGGGTATGACCTGTAAGGGCATTGAAGACCGTTGTTTTTCCGGAATTGGATAATCCGATAATTCCTACTTTCAATCTGCTTTCCTTGAAATAATGAAATTATAACCCAAATCACTTTATTAAGAAGCTGGCTTTCAAGAGTTTATAACCTATGAACAGTAAATATCTACGGTCCAGAAGTTGCACGCATGTCTTAGATTATTTATTCAGTGAGCAGAAGCGCGAACCATGGTTGACATGGCATACTATAAAATATATACAATTATATACCATTGATTATAAAAACAGGAGGTAAGGAATAATGTTTTCAAGAAGAAAAGGATTGTACAGTATTTTAATCTTTATCACGTTAGGGCTCATGTTAGTGCCTGTGTCTTCCAACCTCACATTATGCTCGTATGCCTATGCAAACCCAAAAATATCTCAGCAATCAATAGATATTCTTTCAAAAACAGGGCAGGCGATTGCTGAGATTGTAGAAGATGTTAAACCAGCAATAGTCAACATATCATCTACGAAGACTATCAAAACGCAAAAAAGATCAGAACCATTCTTTAATGACCCGTTCTTCCGGAGGTTCTTCGGAGATGAATGGCCTTCCCAATCACCAAAAGAACGTAAGACAATGAGTCTTGGGTCCGGTGTAATTGTAGATTCAAAGGGCTATATTCTCACAAGTAGTCATGTCATTCAGGGGGCTGATGAGATAAAAGTAACGCTCTCAGATAAGAAAGAGTTTAAAGGCGAGATTATTGGTAGTGATCCCATGACCGATATAGCGGTTATAAAGATAAATGCTGATCATCTTTCAACAATAAAATGGGGTGACTCAGACAAATTACGAGTTGGTGAGACTGTGCTTGCCATTGGCAGCCCCTATGGATTAACAGGGACTGTAACGATGGGTATTGTGAGTGCCGTTGGGAGAGCTAATGTCGGCATTGCAGATTACGAAGACTTCATCCAGACAGATGCAGCGATAAATCCAGGTAATTCAGGTGGGGCATTAGTGAACGTGAGAGGCGAGCTTGTTGGTATTAATGCTGCAATTTTCAGTACGACTGGCGGTTATCAGGGTATTGGTTTTGCAGTGCCAAGTAACATGGCAAAGGCTGTAATGGATAGCCTTGAAAAGAAGGGTAAGGTTGTAAGAGGATGGCTTGGGGTAACCGTTCAACCCCTTACACCTGAGCTCGCTAAACAGTTCAATTTGAAAGAAGAGGAAGGCGCTCTGATTGGTGACGTTGTTGAGGGGGGTCCCGCTGAAAAGGCAGGCATTTTGCGTGGTGACGTGATTGTAGAATATGACGGCAAAAAGATTGATGACCCGGGTCAGCTCAGAAATATGGTTGCGAATACCGAGCCTGGTAAAGAAGTAGAACTGAAAATTATTCGGGAGAACAAAGCAGAAAAAAAGACAGTTAGGATAGGAGAGTTGCCGGCAGAAATGCAGAAGTCTGCGAAGAGTGAATATGATAACCTTCTGCGAGGAGTGACTGTACAGGACCTTACGCCGGAACTCATGAGCAGGCTCAATCTTCCAAAGAAACTCAGGGGGGTTGTTGTATCAGACATTAGTGAAGACAGCCCTGCTGCCATGGTGGTGATGCAGGGAGATGTCATACAGGAAATTAACAGGCAGAAGATAACGAGCGTGAAAGATTACACGAATGTTGTAGAGAAATTGAAACCTCAGGAGGATGTGCTACTCCTTATATTCAGGAGCGGCTCATCTGTTTATATTACACTGTCAGGGAAATGATAGCCCTTTAACGATTCTAATTTATTGTTAGAAAAAAAGGGATAAGTCCAGTCAGCTAAGATTTATAATATAACAATGATCGTTTTACCGTTGCTTATTGATCCATCGTTTCTCTTTACTTTTATGGTAACAGTTACTGATTTAGGATATGGGCTACTGACATAGGAAACCTTGAATTTGATGTAAGTGTTAGACCAGGTGATTATATTACTACCCGTAATAATTCGTGAACCAACTAAAACATAGCCTGTACCCTGGGTAGCACCAAATCCCGTTCCTGTGATCTGCACTAAATACATTCCCTCAGCTACTTTATACAGGGTTATCGTGCTGATGTAGGGAGGGGGCGTGTAAGGAGCACTTGCAGTGAAGCAAACAGGATTGCTGCCATCCCTGTATAAAAGTCTATCTCCGGAACCTGTACCCAGGGGATTTGTGGGTGTATCCAGTCCAACAATATCATAATTGTACTTACCGTCACCATCATCCTTGAAGTAGTAGGTAATTACTTTTACATTCCAGCAGCCTGGATAAAGCTCTTGTACGGGCACTGGGTTCCCTGTATTAGTATCGAGGAGATTTTCGAGCTTAAAGGATATATCGTTTGGCTCCCAGTCGTTCCCGTTAATATTCTTCGGATATACCGTTGCTCTATAGTGGTCATTTGAAGCAAAGAGGTCTACATAGGTAGAGTAACCATAATCTGGATAACAAGCCTCAAGCTCTTCACAAATTCCATTGTCATTTCCTATACCATCTTCTAATATCTCATCTCCCTTATAAATATGCTCTTGCATATCACCAAATCCGGATCCTTTAATAGCCACAACATTGCCCCAGCTACCAGTAGATGGGGTGAGATAATTGATATCAGGATGTTCCTTGATATTAAATTCTCTCCACGGAGTCGTGTATATAATGTTGCCATATACGTCTGTCTTTTTAACACTGACATAGTGTACTCCAGCATGGAATGTCATATCTGGAACCTTGAACTGTATTTTGTCTGGAGACCACATATAGATAGGAACATCTACATAAGTCCATTTATTTTCAGCTATATCGTATTCAGACACCTGCACACGATCGGTTCTCATTTTCTCGCCAAAATTATCTGTCTTAGGATAGATGCTAACAATGATTCCAGGTGGCCCAAAGTCTGGTTCTAACCTATCTATCTCCATTATAACTGGTTGAAGCGTTGCAAAAACTTGAGCAACCAGAACCAAGGTTTGACCGATAAGAATTATCCCCAGTATCACAAGGAAGACTGAGAAACTTTCTTTCTTTTTCATTGAAGACCTCCTTCAATTAAGTTTGATATTTCGATATGACAAATCAATTGTTGTAACTTGAGTCATAACTAAGGGCAGTGACGCGAATGTTATTTTCATAGTCTATTCCTAATAGCCTCAAGGAGAGTGCGAAACTTTCCTTTTTTAGTTTCTATAATCTGTTTTTTCTGGTAGTGAAGAGAAATAAATCGAGAGAGTAAAGTTTAGGTGATCTAAAAAGTTAAAGTTCGGGTTTTTAAGGAAATTGAACTTGTGACGCATGATCTTCGTTTTCAAAAGTTAGTTGAGCAATTGATCGATAAAAAACTTGAATTTTCAATTATATTAAAAAAATGTTTATCTCACCCCCTTTGTTTCTCACCAATATCAGATAAATCTTTTTATTCTTTGCATATAAAGAAACAAATTGTTAATTTTATCAAGAGAGAAATTTGATAGATCCTGTTATTTTTTCTGACAATATGATCTGATATCTTAATTTTTAATTAATTCCTATTGAAAAACTGCTAATTGATAATTTTGACTTGCCCTTTTTTGGTGCTCGGTTACTTAGTCGGAATTTTTATATTTTTCATAACTTCTATTAAAGGCATATTGAACTTCTTTGCGATTCTTTTGCAATCTTCATATTCAGGTGTAGCCTTCAGAATATCGTCTCCGAACCTCGAAAGTTTTACTCTCACCTTCCCAAACTCTGTATCTACTAATTTTATCTCACGCTGAAGGACTCTCCTTTTAACATCATAAAACCTGAGTCCAATAGTTGTTGTCTCTTTCATGATAATCTTTATAAGCTCTTCACTATCTGCTTCTTTACAGAGCACTGTCAGCTTTACTCCAGGCCTTCCTTTCTTCATCAAGACCTGTGTGAGAAAGACATCGAGGGCACCTGCTTTAAAGAGCCTTTCCATCACATATTCATAAACCTGTGGATTCATATCATCAATATTAGCCTCGATGACGGTCACTGTTTCATCCAGTAATCCCCCTAAATCTCCCTTTAAAATCCTTCCCTGGCCCTTACCCCCCTTTTCTAAAGGGGGGATGGGGGGATTACCAATAAATAGCCTATCAATATCTGCCTTAAAATCCCCCCTTACCCCCCTTTTCCAAAGGGGGGCGGGGAGGAATTTGGCGGTATTCCCGATAAACATTCTCAGCACATTCGGCCTGTCTTTAAAATTCTTACTGCCTGCTCCAAACCCTATTGTCTCGACATTCATGAGAGGAATGCTTCCAAATCCTGATGAAAGTTCCTTCACTAATGCGGCACCTGTTGGAGTGGTAAGCTCATAGTTGATATCTGTTGAATACACAGGAACTCCTTTGAGGATTTCTGTTGTAGCAGGCGCTGGAACAGGCAGAATACCGTGAGCTGTCTTAACAGACCCGCTTCCGAGATTCACAGGCGACGAATAAACTTTTTCTATTTTCAGAATATCTAGACCAATAACAGTACCGAACACATCGATGAGACAGTCAACTGCACCTAATTCATGGAGATGAACGCTATCAAAGGTATCACCATGAACCGTAGCCTCTGCCTTAAATAGTCCCTCAAAGACATTAAGCCCTTTTTTCTTTATTTCTTCAGGAAGAGATGAATTATGAATTATTTTTTCGATGTCTTTCAACCTCTTTGCTCCGCCCGAGGCGGATTGCTCTTTGCTCTTAGCTCTTAGGATGACATCTACTTTCGTGGATGCGACACCAGACCTTTTTACCTTTTTAGCATGTATCTCATATCCCTTTACAGGAATTTTCTTGAGCTCCCTCACCAGATTTTTAAGAGATACACCAACATCCACAAGAGCACCGAGGCACATATCTCCGCTTATCCCTGAGAAACAATCAAAATAGGCTATCTTCAATGCTGTTCCCCCTCTCGTGTGCACTATTTTACCATTTATACAGTGACGTTCACCCTTGTCTAAAATGAGTGTTTAAAACTTGATTTTGCTGACTCCTAAAAATGAGATTCTCAGTGGAGTTAACCCTGAGCGTGAACTGCGAGATTCTTCGCTACGCTCAGAATGACAGGACAGGAAGGAGAACTAGTCTGCTGGCTGTTATGACGATGGTTCCTCTGCTGTCCAAGGTTTTTCTGCCTTAATGTTATGGGTAACAATGTAATGTTAAAAGGTTAGATAAAGGGATATGTAGACTGGAAGAACACCATAACTAAATGATTTAAACAGATTGTATTTTGGTTTGATAAACTTTTTTAGAAGAGTGGTGCAAAAGGATACAAAGGGAACAAATAGGATCAGGAAATGAGGTATATGAAAATCCTCAGGTATTGCATAATGTGTCTAATAGCCGTACTGGTCTATGGCACATTATTTGCTGCTGCTAATTTGAAAAGAACTAGTGTAATGCGTCATAAGTCCATTTACATTGTTTGTCATTCCGGGCTTGATCCGGAATCCAGTCTTTTTTGCCTTTCTGGATTCCTGCTTTCGCAGGAATGACGGGTTTTGCTGCCACAATATATGTTAAAGAAGCGTTGGATGCACTACACTCGCAAAAGTCGACGGTATTATCATCAGCAACGAGACAGATTTTAAGAACAGGGTTATGATTCTTCCAGAACGCAGTCGAAAAGGTATCGATAAGGAGAAATTCCTCAACAAATTGATTGACGAGGAACTAATCCTCCGTGAGGCACAAAAGCTGAACCTTCATGAAAAAGAAGATTACAAGGACAGGGTAGAGGCTTTTAAGAGGGAACTCCTTGTGGACCTCTATCTCCAGCAGTATTTGAAGGAAAGAAATACAGAGGAAAATCAAAAGAAGTACTACGAAGAAAAAAAAGAGAAATATACGAGCCCTGAGATGGTGAGAATCTCCATTATCCTTGTAAAAACAGAGGACGAGGCAAAGGAGATTCTGAAGAAGGCTCAAGAAGGCGAAAACTTTGCCGAGCTGGCCAAGAAGTATTCAAAGGACTCTTCCGCAGGGAAAGGTGGAAATTTTGGTTTCCGTGCCAAAAAGGCTCTCAGGAAGGAATTCACAGATGCCGCCTTCTCGATGAAGACTGGGGAGATAAGCAATCCTATCAAAACAGGTGATGGATACTTCATTATAAAAGTGACAGATCACCGGGAGGAGAGGATTGCGACATTTGAAGAAGTGGAACCCAAGATAGCCAGTGAATACATAAACAAGATTCTTGTAGAGAGAATCTCAGAGCTCAGGAAGGCCGTAAATATTCAATAGATTCTCCGAATTAAAAAACCTTAAAATCGAGTAAGGTCTGTTCAAGAAAATGGGGTTTTACAATACCGTTGCGAGGCGATAGACCTCACATATCAAAGTGAAGCATCTCTTATTTTGGACACTTATGAGTAAAATTATATCCATCCAGTAGTGTAGTGTACCTAACCCATCTTTACAATGACGCTACTGTGCCATTCCCATGTAAACTGGAATCCAGAACCAAAAAAACTGGATTCCGGATCAAGTCCGGAATGACAAAAAGTGAAGGTATTACGGATACAGTACACTATAAAGATTTGACTCTAAGTAAATTTTTAAGTTATTTTTCTCTATGGATTTCTCCAACAAGTTCTATGCTATTCTGGCCTTGTTTGCTTTTACCCTGTTACTTAACCTTCCATTCGGCTATGCCAGGGCAAGGACAAAAAAATATTCTTTCCGCTGGTTCCTTTATATCCATATCCCCATACCGTTCATTTTCATCGCAAGAACAATCTCTCATATTTCTATAAAATATATTCCCATCTTCATATTAGCAGCAGTTATTGGACAGATATTAGGCGGTAAACTGGAGGTTTAACCTATTATTAGAAAATAGATGGCGGATGTAGTAGTTGAGCGGCTTTTTTTGCAGATAGTCCAATGGAATTTTTCTAATATAAAGAGGCAAAAACCTTGCAGCCCCGATCTCATCGGGGCGAGGATGAGCGAAAATACTGATCCGCCATAACGTCAAAAATTTATGAATAAGTGGGTTAGCCTTGCTTGCAGATATAATCGTTAAACCAGGCAGGATAGAGCTCCGAGAGATAAATACCCCGAAGCCATCTGACGGAGAAATCCTTGTGAAAATTAAAGTTGCTCTGACCTGTGGAACTGATGTAAAGGCATTCCTCAGAGGACACTCTTTGATACCCATGCCAGGCGTTTTCGGACATGAATTTTCAGGAATTATAGAGAAAGTCGGAAAAGAAGTCAGAGGATTTAAAGAAGGCGATGCAGTTATGGCTGTTCATACAGCGCCTTGCCTGAAATGCATTTTTTGCAAAAAAAGCATCTATAACCTATGCGAAAATATTATGCAGACAAAGGTTCTCGGAGCGTTTGCAGAATATATCTTGTTACCATCACATGTTGTAAGACAGAATACATTTCATAAACCAGAAAATCTTTCTTTCGAGGAAGCCGCATTCCTTGAGCCCTTATCATGCGTCGTGCATTCTGTTGAGTCTCTTGGTATAAAAAGCGGAGACTCAGCGCTCATCATCGGTGCTGGGCCGATAGGCCTTCTTCATCTTCTTCTTTTAAAGAAAAAAAAGGCGAAGGTAGCAGTAACAGATGTTAGAAAAGAGAGGCTTGAAATAGCAAAAAGACTCGGTGCAGATTTGATATTCACCATTAATCCCCCCTCACCCCCCTTTAGCAAAGGGGGGCAAGGGGGGATTTTAAAGTGGGACTTAGGGGGATTATTAGAAAAAGGAAGGGGGGATTTGAAAAAAGGAAGATTATCACCAAAAGAGGATTGGAAACATCCCCATGTAAAGAAATTCACTGATGGTATTGGCTTTGATTATGTTTTTGAGTGTACTGGTAGGCCAGAGGTCTGGGAAGCATCAGTGAATTATGTGCGAAGAGGCGGAACGGTTATTCTCTTCGGAGGTTGTGAATCAGGCACAACAGTAACCTATGACACAGGGAGAATACACTACGATGAGGTAACGTTAAAAGGTGTTTTCCACTATACGCCGTCTGATGTAGAGAAAGCATATAAACTCCTCTGTGAAGGAAAGCTCGGTGTCAAAAGACTTATATCAGGCAGGTGTCCGCTTAAAGATTTACAAAAAGCTTTTGACAAACTGGCAAAGGGTATAGGGATAAAATATGCCATTATACCTCCTACGAGTCTATGACTGAGTTTATTCCAATAACCATTGATAAAAGTCACATAATCACTATAGGCGAGCGGTTGTACGCTGAGAGCATCGAATTTGTGAGAGAGCTCATCAATAATGCATATGATGCTGATGCGACCCTGGTTGAGGTTATTGTCGCAGAAGACAGAATCGAGATAAGAGATAATGGCGCGGGTATGGATATAGAAGGACTAAAACAATATTTCAATATAGGCTCACAACAAAAGCTCTATGCTCCAAGGTCTCCAATATACGGCAGGGACAGGATTGGTCAGTTCGGCATTGGTAAGTTTGCGAGCCTTTCAGCATGCAGACGCTTTGAGGTTATCACAAAGAAAGATGACTTCGTTGGAAGAGTCACCTTTGATAAGGAACAATGGGAAAAGACAGGGGATGTATGGCAGTTGCCACTTGAGATGCTTCCTGTAGATTTCAGAAAGCAGAACGGCACAACCGTCATACTAATGGGATTAGACAGGAGGTTTGAGCCAGGAGATATCGAGGAAAAGATAATCGAAGGCACACCGATTAAGGCCCCTCATTTTAGAGTGAGATTAAACAACCATACAGTAACACCGAGGAGCCTGAGAGGCCACAGGATACCATTCCTTGAAGGGACTTCTTTTGGTCCTATATCTGGTGAAATAGTAATCCTCCCTGAGACCGCCTCTACAGCCTCAGACCTCGGAATTGAGGTGAAGGTCAAGCAAGTAACGATAAGAAGGGAGCTTTTCGGCATGGAAACATGGGGAAAAGCAATGGCAAGGGTAAGGGGCGAGGTTAATGCAGACTTTCTTCCCATAACGAGTGATAGAACAGGGTTTCTTAAAGACTCCAATGAATATCAGGAGTTTTTAGCAGTTATGGGAAAAGTGATGGAGAGTGTGAGAGTGTCTCTTCAGAAATTGACTGTAAAAAAGGAAGGCAAAAGGATCAGTCGTGCCCTTAAGGAAGCCCTTCAAAAGATATACAAGGCACTGGCAGCAAATCCTGATCTATCACCCTTTGGTGCGATTCCCATCGGTGATGAGGCAAAGGGCATAGGCAGCGCAGCTGAGGTTTTTCGGGAAAAGGAAGGAGTTACAGAAACAGAAGTTGAGGCAAAAGAAAAACCAAAAGTACCTGAGAAAAAAAGGAAGAAGAAACCAAAAGTAAAAAGGCTTACTCCCAATGCGATTATAAAAAGAATAAAATTTGGTGAAACAGGTGTCTCATGTGTTGTTGATAGCTTTGGTGAGGACGGCCCTGAGGTTTTTTCTGAAGAAACAACCATTTATTTAAACCGAGACCATCCACTTTATAAGCGAGAGTCGGCAAAAGTTGACACCCATATACTGAACCTGGCAAGACTTATCACACAGGAAATTTCTCTTATGAAGGATCCAAAGAATCCAAGACAGGCTTTCGAAAGACAGAGCAAACTCCTCAGAGATGCATTTATCGAAAAAAGTAGTTGACATTGCAAGATAAAGGTAGTATATTTGGTAGTATGAAAATCAAGACATCTATAACCCTTTCTGAAGAACTGATTCAAAGTATTGACGAATTGTTTGGTGGTCGGAAAAACAGGTCAGAGTTTATTGAGAAGGCAGTAAGGGATTATGTTGAAAGGCAGACACAAAGGAGAAGGGATTTAAAGGATCTCGATATTCTCAATAGAAAAGCTGATAAGCTCAACAGGGAAGCAGAAGATGTCCTGCGTTATCAGGTAGATTTATGAGGCGTGGTGACCTTTATCGAGTTTACAAAGGCACATCGCATGATCCTAAAAAATTCCGGGTATTTGTAATAGTTAGCCGTCAGGTGCTTATTGATTCAAGATTTTCTACAGTGATCTGCGCTCCGATTTATTCGAGTTATGACGGATTATCCACGCAGGTAAAAGTTGGTATCGAAGAAGGATTAAAACACGAAAGCAGTATTCACTGTGATGAACCCGTTAGCATTCCAAAATCATCCCTCAGGAATTTCGTTGGTTCACTTTCTCCTGAAAAATTTGAGCAATTCAATGATGCGCTTAAAGTTGCGTTAGCCCTTTCGTAATCAAAAATTTATCCGTGGTTTGGCTTGTTTTTTATATTTTTCAATGAAAGCCTTAATTTCTTTAACAAAATCTTCCATGTCTGAAATGTTATTTTTCACTATCAAAAAAAGCTCCTTATCAGTAACTTCATGATAAAAATGGACAAGCCTATTTCTATACCCAGCCATTAATTTCAGCCTTTCTGCAAGACCTTTTGTAATAACGCCAGTATTGTTTAAGGCATTAACTATTTCTTTATATTCAACAACGCCCTTTCCTGCAGTCTTGGCGCTTATGTGCCTTCCTATGTCAAAGATTGCCTCTAATGAACGCCTTATATAACTTTCGGCTATTGCAGGCGTATCACCCTCAAGGAATTCTTCTTCCTTAAAGTTAGATAATCTTTTCATTTTAGTGACAGACTTATTGATAAAACCGAGCCTGTCCTCAATCAGCTTTATATTCAAATTCGAAATAACCATCTTCGATTGCTTCAAATAAATCTCTTTCATTAAGTTTAAATATCTCTAATTCGTCAGATGCAAACATTATCACCCTTTCTTCATATTCTTCTCTTAGTTCATTTTCTATTGAGTAAATATTAATTCCACTTATGGCTTCAAGTTGTATTAGATGGTCAACCTCATGGAGGAAAAGAAGGTCTGCCTTAAAAGGAGATACAATGTCCTGGAGATCAAGGCTCAAACGTGCGTAGGTTTCAAGTGTATTCTTAAGAGGACCCATGAACAGAACGGCAAAATCAATGTCTGCTTCAGGGTCTGATATTTCAACCTTTTTTCCTTCTAAAATAGCTTTTCCATTATTCTGTTGAGAGCCAAAAATATAACAGAGGGCTATATTGTATTTCTTGCAAATTTCCTCGATTTTTTTCATTATGTGATAATTATAGCAAAATATAAGAGTTCAAGGGGTCAAGGATTCAAGTGGTCGAGTGAAATACTTAACCCCACCCATCCTCCCCTTAGATAAGGGGAGGTTATGGAGGGGTTATAGGAGTAGGTTAGGGGTGTTATTACTTTTAAAAAGGGGGCAGGAAGAATATAAATCGGGATTTACAACATCTACATTATCTTAAAATGCATTTTGGGGGGTTAATAACTCATTGAAAATAGCCAAACTTTACAGTTTCAGTGATATACGGATTGAGGATATGCCAGTTCCAGAGATTGGCCCCGGTGATGCCTTAATGAGAACACGCGCTTCTGGCATATGCTCGGGAGATGTGATGCCCTGGTACATAGAAAAAAAGGCGCCTCTCGTGCTCGGTCATGAGCCTTCCGGTGAGATTGTTAAAGTCGGCAATAGCGTAAAATCCTTTAAACCTGGAGATAATGTCTTTACACACCATCATGCACCCTGCCTCACATGCAGGTATTGCAGGAGGGGCGATCATGTGCAGTGTGAAACATGGAAGAACACAAGGATTATTCCCGGTGGCATTTCAGAATATATTCTCATACCTGAGACAAACCTTGAAAACGATACCTTGAAATTAACTGAAAATATGAGTTTTGAAGATGGGACCCTGATCGAACCGACTGCCTGTGTTTTAAAAGGTCTTAAAAGGGCCGGGTTTAAATGCAAAGACTCCTCTATTTCAGAAAGCACAGTCCTTGTCATCGGACTCGGTGTGATGGGTCAGTTGAATATCCTTGGTGCGAGGAGATTTGGAGTTGGCCGTATTATTGGCGCTGATATGGTTCAATACCGATTAAAGAGGGCAAAGGAGTTTGGCGCTGACGATGTGATTGATGTATCAAAAGAAAATCTTATAGATTCCCTGAGAAAACTTACGGATGGTGATATGGCAGACCTTGTTATTGTCGGGCCCAACAGTGTTGAGGCAATGAAGGAAGGCATATCCTCTGCTGGTAATGGAGGAACAGTCCTTTTTTTCACGCCTGCGAAGTCAGGAGAAAAGCTGACAATTGATCCTAACTATCTGTATTTCAGAGATATCAATATCATCACAAGTTATTCATGCGGCCCTGCTGAGACAGCAGATGCACTTAAGCTTATAGAGGAAGGGGTTGTGAGTGCGGAAAAGCTTGTCACGCACAGGTTTCCGATAGAGAAAACTGCGGAGGCCTTCAGGGTGACAGCAGAAGCGAAGGATTCGTTGAAGGTGATGATAATGTTTTGATAATGGTTAGGATTCAAGGGGTCAATTGAAGTCAGAAAATAGACGAGGCATCTTGCCTCGGTTGAGGGAATAAGCAAATAAATATATGAGTACTCTAAAACGATTAAATCTGGAGTGTTATCCGTCATTTATTACTACAAAAACGATTGACAACTATCCATTTTTCAGTAGTCCGAAAAATGCTGAGATAGTAATATCTACCCTTTATTTTTGGTTCTTCCGGGAATCGTGTGGATATAAAGAATCCCTCTCCCTTGAGGGGAGAGGGGAGGGAGAGGGTTATAGATGAATGATCTCCATAGACATTTCACAGCTAAATCACTTCGGAAGGACTTCACGGATACGGAAAGGTTGTTGTGGAAATATCTGAGAGCAAAACAGATGGAAGGATACAAGTTCAGGAGGCAAGAACCTATCGGAAGCTATATTGTAGATTTTGTATGTCAAGAAAAACGGATAATCATAGAGGTAGATGGCGGTCAGCATTCCGTAGAGCGAGAGAGAGATAACAAAAGAGACAATTGGCTTGAGGAACATGGGTATAAGGTTTTACGGTTCTGGAACAATGAAGTTTTAACAAATACCGAAGGAATATTGGAAGTAATACGGGATTATTTGAACCACCCTCCCTCAACCCCTCCCCTCAAGGGAGGGGAGTAAAGGAGGAACCCTCAAGTAGGGGAAATTATGGCTAATTCCCACAGGAAAGCCTGAAGAAACTTATTTTGGAAGGGAACATGATTGGTTTAATCTTGTTGCTTTTGTTATCATGTCTGACCACCTACATTTGATTATTGTCCCAGCGCAAAAGAACATTTCTCAGGCAATGCATAGCATTAAGAGTTTTTCAAGCAACGAGATAAACAAAATTAATACAAGAAATGGGAAGGTTTGGCAATCAAGCTTTAGAGATTTTACAAGATGCCTGACCTATTTTCGGTGGTTTTAACATGAAAATAGACGAGGCATCCTGCCTCGTTAGACATGCGAGACACCTGACCTATTTTCATTGATCGTTGTGGATTACATCTTTGCAAAACGGGATACTTCACGAAAATAGACGAGGCATCTTGCCTCGGCCTATATCTTTTGTGGAGGGATAGTTTTAAATGAAGAAGAAAATTCCTTATTGTGATTTCTGGGATGAGAAAAAAAACAAGGCAATCAACAAAAGTCGATTGTACAGACACAAAGGTAATTTTACATGGCAGGGAATAAAGACAGAGGAGTATAAGGATGGAGGTAGTCATTGGGCAGATATCCTAAGAAGGGTATTGATAGGCAGGCACAATGAGTCTACGAAATTCCATCTCCGATATTTTGAAATATCACCTGGGGGCTTTAGTAGTTTCGAAAAACACAAACACGAGCATGTTGTAATAGGGATAAGAGGTAAGGGAAAAGTCCTCTGTGGAAAGTCGGAATCGACTCGCACCGGGAGGCATTATGTATTGAATTTCCTCGATACTCTATACATGGCTCCTAATACACCACATCAGCTCAGTAATCCCTTTTACGAACCCTTCGGGTTTCTGTGTATTGTAAATGCAAAAAGGGATAAACCGAAAATTCTTAAATAAGAATTCGAGTCCTTAGGGCAAGTAAACCTGCAAGGCTTAAAGCCTTGCCCTACTATAAAAGTATAAAACTATAAAGCAAGGCTAACGCACTGCCTTTACATGATTGCGATTAAAATTCTCGAAGAGGGAATTGTATCCAATTGTATCCAAAAGAGATGTTTGATTGTAATTATATTAAATATTCATATAAATAATAGTTTGTTTCCAAAGGATACAGGTTGTACCCAATTTCTGCCCTAGTTTTTAGAAGGTAAATTTATATACAATTTTGTTATTAAAATATCCCTTGCAATACAAGCATCTCCTCAGTACCTGTATCCTGTTTTGTAAACAGTAAAATGGCACGATTCTTGTTATTAATATGGATGATCAATCTGTTTAGTAAAGTGTTTGAAGAGAGGAGTCTGCTTTTTAGCAGAAAGCCTCTGAGGGGTAAACAGATTAAACTCAAATTTCTCAGAAATTTTCTAAGACTCTTGTCTAACCTGTCATTGCGAGACTGCCTGAGGCGGGCGGAGCATTTTTTTGAAAATGAAGAAATCGTGGAGTTTATTCCGAGGAATGCCCGGACTTTCTTCAGCTTCACCTCCAATTGCTCTGCTTTTCGCAATGACAGGTTTTTTTTTGAAAAGGTTGTCAGGCAAGATGCCTGACCTATTTTCGGGATAAAATTATTGACGATATTAAGGCCAAACCCTGAGTGATCAGGGGGCGGAAAGCCACGTGGTCCCGAATAAGCTTCGGGATAGCCGGGTTGCCGAGGGAACATCGTAAAGGTTCCTGAGTAAGCCGGTTTTTTGGTGATTACAACTCTTGATAGCGAGGGAGGAAAGGAAAGTATAAACCTTATCGCGCACCATAAAAGGCTGCGTAGTTTAAAGGAGGTGATAGTATACGCATCAATAATGAGTTAGGGGTTAGAGTTATTTATCATCTTTTTTTAAAGAAAGGAGGGAAAGAATGGCTATTACGAGAAGAGATTTCTTAAAGATCTCAGGTATTACAGGCGCCGGCGTCCTGTTTGGCGTCTTTGATCTCAAGCCGATTGCAGCCTATGCTCAGGCCAATCCGCCAGTGTGGACAGCCGAAGCCTACAATATCTGTCCTTATTGCGGTGTAGGATGCGGTATGATTGTCGGAAAAAATGCCAGCGGCCAGATAACTTACGTTGAGGGCGACCCTGAAAATCCTCACAACTTGGGTTCGTTATGTTCAAAGGGTCAAAACGCGGGCCAGTTGAATCATATCGAAGGATATGCAGGCCCCACAGCCTGGTACAAGGCGGCAGACTCGGAGAGGGTAATTTATCCCTTGAAGCGCGCTCCTGGGGCATCGACATGGACCCAGATGACTTGGGAGGACGCACTTAACGAGATTGCCGGTTTGGTACAAAGTACCCGGGACTCAGGTCTTGGTATGATTGACAGCGACATGAAATGCACAAGTATTGCTGTTTTGGGCACGGCAAAGGCCACTAATGAAGAGTGCTATCTATTAACAAAACTGATGAGGTCTCTGGGCATTGTCTACTTCGAACATTGCGCCCGTCTCTGACACTCCCCAACCGTAGGGGCTCTGGGAGAGTCCTTTGGCAGAGGGTGCATGACAAACAGCTGGCCGGATATCAAGAATGCTGATGTCGTGCTGGTTATGGGCAGCAATACCGCAGAAAACCACCCGATGGGCTTCAAGATGATACAGGCGGCAAAAGCCAAAGGTGGGAAGCTTATAAACGTGGACCCCAGATTTTGCAGGAGTTCACAACAGGCCGACATTCATGCATATATGCGTTCAGGGACGGATATTGCCTTCATTGGCGGTATGATCAAATATGCGATAGACCATGGGCTCTACAATGCGAAGTACGTAAAGGAATGCACTAATGCGCTGTTAAAGATAAATACTGGCTTTCAAACATGCGCTGAGGGCACGACTGGAGTATTCTCCGGGTTCACCGCCGGCACTTATAATGCCACTCTTGATGCTACCTTAGATTCTACATATTCCAAGGCAACCTGGGACTATGATGTACCGTTAACTCCTACTGTGGCAGCTGACCTTAATGACCCGGATTGTGTGTTCCAGAAACTCAAAAAACAGTATGAGAACTATACGATAGCAAATGTATGTGACATCACAGGAACAGACCCCGCGGTGTATGAACAGATTTGCCAGACTTTCTGCGGGACTTACCCCGATAACAAGTCGGCAACCATTCTGTATGCAATGGGTACCACACAGCATACTGTCGGGACACAGAACATCAGGTCCTATTCCATATTGCAGTTGCTCCTGGGCAACATCGGAGTTGCCGGAGGCGGCATCAATGCATTGAGAGGTCAGGACAATGTGCAGGGTGCAACAGACCAGGCGGTACTTCAACACCTACTGCCCGGTTACCTCAAGGTCCCTACACCAACACAAAACACTTTGGCCCTTTATAACACCGCCAATTACAATATAGCGCAGAAGGTTCAGCCAACCGTCAGCTATACTGTGAGGGGAGTAGCGGGTGTAAATCCGCCCAGCTTGCATTGGTGGAATAATGGGACCAAGTATATATCAAGCATGCTTAAGGCATGGTGGCCAACATTAACTGCCCCCAACTCATATCTCTATCTCTCCAGGAAGACAGCAGACTACACCATCCTCTCCATGTTTGATGCAATGTACAATAACCAGATCAGGGGGGCCATATTTGACGGTGAAAATCCGGCGGTAAGTGACCCTGCCAGTGACCATGTGAGGGAGGCCTTAGGGCATCTCAACTGGCTGGTCTGCATCGACCCCTTTGAGCAGGAGACTGCGGCATTCTGGAAAAGGCCGGGCGTCGATCCGTCAACCATAAACACTACCGTCTATCTGCTGCCTGCTGCCGTTGCTTTGGAAAAATACGGCTCAAGGAGCGACAGCGGAAGATGGCAGCAGTGGCACTGGAAGGGTGGAAATCCTCCGGGACAAGCCAAGTCTGACATGGAGATACTTACAATCCTCGGCCAGAAAATTCAGGCGCTTTATAATGCGGGCGGCGTTTCTCCGGATCCAATTAAAAAACTCAGCTGGCCTTGCCTGAAGTACACGAGTGAGACTGATGACGCGCTGGCGGAACTGATCGCGAAAGAGATGCACGGGTACGTCATGCAGGACTTGGATTCAGATGGTATTCGCGAAACTCCTGGCGCATTGGTAACAAACTTTGTCGCCTTGATTAATAGCTCAGTTGACGACAGCGCAGGCGCAACGGCCTGCGGCAACTGGCTCAGTTCAGGTTCCTTTGCGAGCGCCCTTGATGCGTTCGAAAATCCGAATCAGGCTGCTATATGGCCTAACGGCGGAGTCGGAAACAGGATGAAGAGGCGTTACTCTACGGACGTTCCCCAATTGAATAACGACCCTCAGTACGCCACCAACAAGATAGGCCTCTATTCCTATTGGTCCTGGTGCTGGCCAATTAACCGCCGTATCGTTTACAACCGCGCAGCGACCTATCAGAGCGATGGCGGATCTTCAGGCGCCGGTCTTGCAGGCGACCCGCTCGCTCCAAGCAAGTACGTTATAAGGTGGGATGGCGCGAAAATGGTAGGCGACCAGTGGGATGGTGGAGGTGCCCCAGGCAGTGCTATGCCTTACATCATGAACAAGGACGGTTATGGACACCTGTTCGGAGGATGGACTGTGGCTGAGGGTCCTTTCCCATGGCACTATGAGCCTGCGGAAAGCCCGATAACCTATCCTGCCTGGCTTGGTAATTACAGGATGAACCCGACGGTTCATTTGTATCCTGGCAGTGCATTCGCAACGCACGGAGACCCAACTTATAACATCTTCGCCACGTCTTACAGACTGACCGAACACTGGCAATCCGGAGCTATGACGAGAAACGTGCCCTGGGCTAATGAGCTTCAGCCCGAGCCGTTTGTCGAAATGAGTGAGGAGCTTGCAGCGGCAAAAGGTATCGCAAACGGTGATGATGTCCTCGTCAGCTCTGCACGCGGAAGCATCACGCTGAAGGCATGCGTTACCAAGCGCTTCAAGCCATTCCTGATAACCGGTCAGACGGTTCATCAGGTAGGTGTCATCTGGCATTGGGGCTACAAGGGTCTCAGTACTGGTGACAGCGCAAACATACTGACGCCCTTTATTGGCGACGCCAACACAAGGATCCCGGAATACAAGTGCTTCATGGTAAAAATTGAAAAGGTATAGGAAAGGAGGTGTCTAAATGACTGGGAAAAGATTAGCAATTGATACATCGATTTGCATAGGATGCAAGGCATGTCAGGCCGCCTGTCAGCAGTGGCACAGCCTTGAAGCGGAGGACACCACTTTCACCGGTAGTTACCAGAATCCTCCGGATATGTCAGGTGCAAATCTCACGGTGGTGAAATTCACTGAGAAAGAGGAATCAGGCAAGGTAAAATGGCTGTTTATGAAAGATCAATGTCGGCACTGCGTAGGAGCCCATTGCAGGGCTTGCCCATTCGGTGCTGTTAAAATTTACAAGCAGCAGATTGTCCTGATTGATCCTGCGATATGCGATCCTACAAAATGTGCTGCCATTGATGACCCGAAACCGTGTCAGCTTGCCTGTCCCTATAATATTCCTAAATGGAAATATGAAAAGGATGGTGCTGTAGTGAGAGAAAAGATGCGGAAATGTGACTTCTGTTATAACAGATTCACACATCCTGATCTGCCTGCAGCATCAAAAAAGCCGGCCTGTATGGCTACCTGTCCTCCTGGGGCAATATACTTAGGAGCTGCAAATGGGATATTACAGGGCGCAAAGAACCGGGCTAAATACCTGAGAACTCATGGATACCCTAAAGCCACTGTTTACCCAAAGCAGGAAACCGCTTGGGGACCAACGCGCGTAATCTGGGTTCTTCTCGATGAAGCAGCCGCATATGGACTGCCAGGAGTCGGGTATTAGTTTTGTAGAGTTAACATGAAAATCAGGTCAGGAGACCCGACTGCGTGTCTCCTGACCTAAGGATGGATTTGGTGTCGGTTCTTCGGAATCAATACCAAAGGGATTATACTCTTTACTTTGTACCTAACTGAAAGGATGTCGTGCTGAACTTGTTTCAGCATCTTTGATGAATATCCAACTCGGAGATACCTGAGACGAATTTAGGGTGACAGTTGAAATATCGGAGATTAAATGGCAAGAAAAAAGAAGTCTGATAACGGAGTAGAAAAGATCAAAAAAAGAGTTGCAACAATGGTTAAAGAGAGGCCAAGCCATAAAGAGGTTTTGGAGTTTTTTAAGGATGTTTTAACAGAGCAATATACGATGAAGTCAAAATTCAAGACTGCTCCCTTAGAGGTTAATAAAGATGATTTTAAGACAAAGGTCATAGAAGGCTTTCCTCTTGTGGAGAAAGGAGCCCTTACTCTTGATATTCCTTCAGCCACCAGATTGTTTAAGAGGCTGTGTAAAATCCTAAGCCGTAATAAAAAAGCGTCACATGATGTCGAACTTGTAACCAAGGCATTGCGAAATAAAGGAATAGATATTTTGGAATTATTCAAACAGGCGGGCTCTGAAAATGGTGATTATATTTCTGACCTTTCAGAAAAGCTGAAAGTAAAAGAGGATGTTCTCTTCTTTCTCGCAAGAAACAGCGTAAAACCTATTTTTGAAGCATATGCGGATGAACTCAAAAATTATGTAGATCAAGAAAGATGGTGGAGGGGTTATTGCCCGATATGCGGCTCGGAACCTTTTATGGCAGAGTTAAAGGAAGAAGGAGCACGGTTTCTTGTATGTTCATCATGCAATTTTGAGTGGCGTTTTCACAGATTAAAGTGTCCATTCTGTGAAAATGAAAATCATGAAAAGCTCAGATACTTTTATACTGAAAAGGAAGGAAAGGCTTATCGTGTTGACGTCTGTGAGAAATGTAAGCGGTATATCAAGACTGTTGATACAAAAGAGCTGGGGGAGGATGTTATACCCCTTATCGAAGATGCTGGCACTCTTTATCTCGATGTCCTTGCCCAGAAAGAGGGATATACAAAAGAAAAGTCGCTCTCTGGATTAGCGATAAATGCATAGCGAACAAAGATCTTAAATAATTTTTAAGATCTTTGAGGATTAATAACATAAATATATGGAAAAAGTAGAAGCAGTTGGTTGTTGGAGGTGAAGATGAACAGGAAGTACTTAATAGGAGTTATTCCACTGATTGCCTTGATGGTAATAGGCATTCTCAGTGGAAAAGTATACTCCCTCGGTCACTATAAAGACCAGGGAGGACCTGGCGGGTCAGTGACAGATTGCAATGTCTGTCATGATTTTACGAAGTATTATGACAATTACACCCTGGGTAATCTCCGCTGGGTCAGAACAAGTATCGTGGATAAACTCGGAAATAGCCACACAGTAAAATTTCTTAAGTTTTCGAGCAGTGACCCTCCTAACGCCGGCGTTGCTGATGGTACGCTGGCAGATGGGAATGACTCACTTTTGGATGGTCCCTGCGAGGTGTGTCATACAACGACAAATTATCATACAAACACAGGTGACGGGAAAGTCCATTTTGACGGCACGAACTGTACAGTCTGCCATCCCCATTTCCTGGACGATATCAACAATTATTTTGAACCGCGATTTAGTGGAACCCAGTCACATATAACGCATTTCGATGATCCAAAAGGACCACAGTTCAGACTAACAAGACCAAATGATTATTGTTCGTACTACTGTCATAGTACCTCTGACTTCAGTAAATTTAAGGACAACCAACCCCTTGCAACAACCACGGTCTGTAACCCATGCCATAGTGAGGGTGGTGCTTTCCTTGGAGTGAGTGACCCTGCGATTGGTGCAAAACCAAATTGGACAGATAGTATCTATCAGCCTGCGGTACCACCAGAGCTCTGGCCGAGTGCTTTGAAGACCGGAAAAGAAAACTGGTGTGCCGGTTGTCACGATAGTGGGACTTCTGTTGTCAAAAGTGTTTCCGCTCCCAATATTATGGGTGATAATGTTACCTATGGATACAATGTGTCCGGTCATGGACGCAATCCTGAAAATTATATAGGTTGTGTCGACTGTCATGACCTGTCTGCGTTGCATACTGATGGAGATGCGAGAACATATTCAGCAGCCTTAAACAACTACAGGAGCGGTTATCGCCTCAATGAGGACATGGCGATCCCCCGCATTCACTATGAGTATGGTCCAAATGCTTACAAGCTCTGCATGAAATGCCACATCTATACCGATGTTTTCGGCCCGGCCAGCGACTTCAGAAATGATAATAACGGCTTATACCTGCACAATGAGCATCTGAATGAAGTATTCCGTGGAATATTGTGCTGGGACTCTGACTGGAGCGGGGCTTGTGACCCGGGTACAGGTAATTGTGATTCTGCCATGAGCTGCACGGCCTGCCATAATGTTCATGGTTCTCCCTGTCTGCAAGGTAACAATACGGTTGTCGCCTGCCCGGATCCACCTAAAGTACCAATGATAAGGCATGGCGAGCTCATTTCGCCTCCGGGTACAACGAGTTATGTACCAGCCCTGAGATTCAACTGGTATGACTCAAACAACAATCCGACAACGGACTTTACCAAGAGCAAATGGGGCGGGCTTCTTTGCGGTCAACCAACAGATGTTACCTATAACCATGTGTGCTGGGGTTGCCATACCCGCGGAGAGGTGAAGTATTACCGGGTTCCCGGAGGAGCCGAGGTGGTGACGGTCCATAATGTACAGACCTCCGACTGGTCGAATAACCCGAAGACCATCTTCGCCCCAGGAGATCAGATACGATATCACGTGAACTTTACCATCAACGGTCCAAGCCCGACTTATTTTGTAAAAGCCATTGGAACGGCGGTGAATGTTACCTGTCCCACATGGAAACAGACATTCCAGAAGACTGATAACCTTGCCAAAGGAACCTATGAGTGGTATGGTGACAAGACTATTCCAATTTTTACCCCTGGACCATCAGGATGTGACTGCCAGGTAACCATTGTTGTTGGGATGTTCGATTCTGCTGGAGGAATCTTGATTTACTCGGACAAAAAGACCGTGTATTTCCATATTCAAAAGTGAAAAGGAGCATATATATATGAAGAGATTCGGATACTGCATTGCGCTTTTGGTGATCGGGATCACATTTGGCATCTGTCTTGCTGATACTAAAGAGCTGGCAAAGGTGGATGGGTTCGTGATAACTGATAGTGACTTGACGAAAAGAATTGATCTGTTACCCGAGCGTGGTCGCGCTAGTATTAATAAGGAGAAATTCATTAATAAGCTGATAGATGAGGAACTTCTACTTCGGGAAGCACAGAAATTAAACTTCCATGACAGGGAAGACTACAAACTGAATATTGAGACTTATAAGAGGGAGTTCCTTGTGAACCTCTACCTGCAGCAGTTCCTAAAGGAGAAGAACACAGAGGAAAATCAGAAGAAGTATTACGAAGAAAACCTGGAAAAATACAAAAACCCCGAGATGGTAAGAATCTCTGTCATTACCGTGAAATCAGAGGATGAGGCAAAGGAGATTCTGAACAAGGCTAAAAAAGGTGAAGATTTCGCTGAACTCGCAATGAAGTATTCACAGGGCCCTGCTGCGAAAAAAGGTGGAGATTTCGGTTACCGTGCGAAAAAAGGGTTGAGGAAGGACTTTGCAGATGTTGCCTTTTCAATGAAAGTGGGTGAAGTCAGCGGTTTAATAAAAGCAGGGGATGAATACAGCATCATCAAGATGACGGATCACAAAGAAGAAGGTGTTGCCAAGTTTGAAGAAGTAAAAAGCAAGATCGCGAGTGAGTATGCGAATAAGTTAATCGAAGAGAAGATTTCAGAGCTGAGGAAGGCCGTTAAGATTCAGATAGATGCGGCCGAATTAAAAAACCTAACAATCAAGTAATTAGGAATCCCCTTATTCCCCCTTTAGCAAAGGGGAATGAGGGGGACTAAAGCGGAAGGAGGTGATAGTTTCCAATGTCTCTTTTTCGTGTTTGCTTTGGGCTTTTAATTAAATTTAAGAAAGGAGGGAAATGAATAAGATGTATATTCCAAAGTTCAGACACAAGGTTCTTTTACTTTTGTGCGTAGTCATTGTGGCCCTCGGTTTAGTGGCGATGGCCGGTGCTGTCAACCGTCCGAAAAATCCCACAATGGATTACGTGTGGCAGAATGTAGGTATCTATGACACCTACTACTGTAATTTCAAAGAGCCTGATTGTAGGGCTTGCCATGGCACATCGACAGCAATACGCCACCATAGCACAGAAAAGGCTATGAGAGGTCAGTGCTTGTTCTGCCACAGTGTCATCCCGGGTGTTGTACCACCTGAGAGAGACTGTAAGGTATGCCACATTGACGGAGGTCCATTAGGTGATTACGGAGCTCCCCATCACAGAACAGACGCGGCCGATTCTAATCAGTGCACTTCCTGCCATGACCCTAACCTGCTCTGCGAAACAAACTCTGCGGCTTGTTATGTGCCAGAGTATCAAATCTGTAATGATCAGCCTGAGGGCTGTACAGCCCCGTCACCTTATTCCTGCGAGAACTGCCACTGGCCGTCTGGTTCGATTCCTCATGAGGCTGCCACTCTTGCTGGAAATGCCGTTACGTTTTTAAATCAGTGGAACCTGTTTTCGGCTTTCCCGAAACCAACTGTAGAGCCGTCAGGAACACCCAATCCTGCTCCAATCGAGGCAAATGGCCCGATGTTCAGTGGTGTGCTGTGGCCTGGTGGAGTGAACTTACAGAGACCGATTCCCTGGGTTGTGGCGGCAAAGCCTTATCAGCCAATGGATGGAACACACCATGAGGTGGATGGAAAGGTCTATCCAAAATGCTACAACTGCCACGGAACAAACCCTGATACTGACCCTTCATGGGATCCAACCAATGTATATCTCATAAGGATGTGTGAGAACTGCCATGATGTCTTCACACTCCATGCTATTACAGAACACACAACAGATGGATATGGTGTATACCAGTCGGGTGGCGCAATCAGGGCCATTACTGCAAACCAGAAGTGCGTTGCCTGCCATTCAAATGATCAGGGAGTATTACCAGCATTACCAGCTCATGTACCGGTGATATGGTACGATGAACCTTCACAGATATCTCCAGGCGGTATTGTAACGCTCTATCATGTATTACCACCTGCGTTGGGAAGCGACTTTGGCGCAAAGCAGAATGCTGACAAGGTAGAGGTTGGTCAGGATCCTGATGGTGGTGGACCTCTTCCCATTTCCTGGGTAGATGTGCCTGTTTACTCCTGGACAGAGGATCGCGTCCAGTTCGTATTACCTGGCTGGGTATTCCAGCCGCTGCCAACTGCTTCCTGGGTCAGAGTCGTAAAGCAGACTGGTGTAGCAGCTAACGGTGATCCGATTACTTCAAATAGTAACGTTGTGAGCTTGGGTATCAGAAAGCATCCTGAGATAGACTCTCTTGCGCCGAATTCTGGTGGATGGGGTGCGACTGTAACTGTCAATGGTGTAGGGTTCTTCTCGAACAGGGAGTCTGTTGGTGCTGCCAATCCTGCCGGTAAGAAATATGGTTATTCAACCTATGTTGAACTCAACGCATCAAACGACAAATACAGGGCTACCGTATACTCAAGTGGTCTGACCTGGACTGACACGAGCATCCAGTTCAAGGTTGGTCCTCTCTATGACACGAACTACGCACAACCAGTACTTCCGCAGAACCTGTACCAGGGCTGCTGGAATGTATCAGTTGTAACCGACTACTTCCAGGATGACGGTGACAATGTACACCTCCTGGCTACTGGTGCCATTGATCCCGGCGACACGCTCCTTTACAGAGAGGTCAGTGATCCTACGTGCTTCACAGTCACGAACCAACCCAAGATATTCTCTGTGAACCCCAAAGTTATCGTTCGCGGAAACACAGCGATAATCTATGGGACATTCTTTGGTCCTACCAAGGGCACAAGCTCTGTTGTTGCCGGCGTAGGTCCTAGAGAAGCAGAAATAATTGGTGATGCGAAAGGTGATGATGACGGGATATGTGAACCTAAAAGATGCGCTTCCAATCTTTCGGTATTCTGTTCAGTGAACGCTGACTGCGCCGCCCTTGACTGCACTAACGTACCGCCTCCCTTACTCGCAGAAGCCTGTTATGGCGATGGCGATGGAGTTTGCGAACCGAATCTCGGTGAAATGTGCATGCTGAAAACGAAGAAGACACTTGCTACTCTTGGGTGGAGCAACACAAAGATAAAGGTCAGAATTCCAGCGTCAGCTCCTGCGCTTAACCCGGCTTACATTCAGGTTATTGTGCCTACAGCTTCACCAACTAATAGCAACCTGGCACCGGTTAAGATAACATTACCTTAAATTGTAATAGACGAGGTGAACACTGATGAGGTGTTCACCTCAATAGGAGGAAAAACAGATAGTGAAATCAGTAGTCATTGCGAGGAAACAAGGCCCCTCACATTGTCATTGCGAAGGACAGAGTCCTGAAGCAATCTCAGTTCGGGGCAGACTCTGCAATCTCAAAAGCGAGATTGCCACGCCTTCGGCTCGCAATGACAGAATGAAGAAAGAAAAAAATATGAAAGGAGGAAAATAGTAAGATGGCAAGTATTAAAGTTACTCGTCGTCAGTTTCTGAAGTGGCTGTCGGCATCCGCTGCTGTACTCGGACTATCCCAGACTGACTTGCTCAGAATAGAGAAGGCCCTTGCTGCTCAACCAACACCAGATCCGAACTTCCCTGTAGCGCCTCTCGGAAGAGTCATCTGGATTGCCGGTGCTGCATGTTCAGGATGTCCTACCTCTCTGCTTAACTACAAGGCTGACACTGCAGATCCAGATCCTGTACTGAACGCTATCGCGAACAACGCCTTGGGATTATGGATCGATATCGAAACCCTCTACCCGGTGCAGTGGCCCCCAGCGGGAACGGGAGACGGTGATATCGATATAGCGGAAGTGGTACTTGAGATAGTCACGATCGATTATTCACAGATTGTCATGGCAGCATCAGGGGATGTTCCAAATAACTACCTCCTGAGCCTGGTTAATAACCCTGCGTATAAATATGTGCTGCTTACAGAGGGCACAATCCAGGTTGCGTCGCAGGGCAAGTACTGCCGTATCATGGATCTGCCTGGATATCTTCCAGCCGGTATCTGGGACACTGCTCCTGGTGGCCCTTATGTAAACAGGTATCCTGATCCACAACTCGGTAACCGCACAGACGTTACCATGGCCGGCGGGACTCTCTGGCTCGCTTCTAACCCGAACTGTCTTGCCGTTGTTGCCCTTGGAACCTGTGCTAGCTATGGAGGAGTACCTGCTGCAAAGGGTAGCGTAACAGGAGGAAAGGGTACCTGGGAGTGGCTGAACGGAGTCAACGGCTTGAACAAGCTTGTTGCCAATGTCCCTGGCTGCCCGCCGAACCCTGACTGGTTCATTGCAACAGTTGGTGCAGCGCTGCTTCAGCTAAATGCCGTTCCTGGATTCTCTACTATCCTGACCGACAATCTCGACACCTCACTTGACCACAAGGGAAGGCCTAAGAACACCTATACGGGCGTCTATCATAGCGACTCAGGGTATGTCTTCTGCGAGGATTGTCCGAGAAGGTCATCAAAACCCGGACCAGTTGCAGGTCAACTGCAGACTTCTCTTGAATCTTGCCGCAGGAAAGGCGGTCAAACAGATGGGAAATGCCTTGAATACAACGGTTGCATGGGATATGTTGCAGGTCCTGCATTCGTAAGGGCGGACTGTCCAACCAGGTGGTGGAACAATCACACAAACTGGCCAGTTCGTAATAACTATCCTTGCAATGGTTGTACTGACCCGGGCTTCCCGGATAAGAATTCACCATTTTATGCAAGAGGAAAATATCCATTATAAAAAGGAGGTGAAATAAAAAATGGGTAAAATATACATTGATCCTGTAAACAGAATGGAAGGTCACTTGGCGATAGACTGCCAAACAGCAGCAGCTGAAAGCGGCGGTGTCCGTGTAACTGAGGCAATGCTCCACGGACAGCTTTTCAGAGGCTTCGAGCTGATTATGATGAAACGCGATCCACGCGATGCGATGGTACTGACGCAGCGTATATGAGGCGTCTGACCCATTGGACATGGGAGCGCTGCGTCGCAGTGCATCGGAACATTACTTGGATATAAGGTACACCATGAAGACCCAGTAGCGCATGTAATGCAGGCAGGCAAGACTCTGCCAGCGAATGCGGCAAGGTTGAGAAACATCATCCATGTTTCAAATCACCTTATGTCGCATATCCTACACTTCTATCACCTGGTGGCGCTTGATTATGTGAATCCTCGGGTTGTGACGGGTTACACTGGAGGAACAACTGGAACACCAACGGCTCTCAACAGGCCGTTCCTCGCCCCGAGGTATGATGACGCTCACTACATCAACACAGCGAGAGTATTGGCCATGGCTCCTTTGCTTCCTCCTGCTGCTGTTGCAAAATTGAGCACGCTGCCTGGTTGGGCCGCAGATCCAGGAGGCGCGGTAAACGCATACCTTACTGGTCAATACCTGAAGGCACTTGATATGAGGAGAATCTGCCATGAGATGCAGGCCATCTTCTCAGGTAGAGCACCTATGTGCAATGCATGGACTCCAGGTGGTGCAACAACTTCGTTCACACAGGCAGACATCGACAGTTTCCAGGCAAAGCTCGATCAGGTGAAGGCATTTGTTGGTGAGCCTTTAGACTTTGCAACCGGCAAAGCCGGAACCATGATGTTCGATACGGTTGCTGCTGCACACCTTTTCCCTGAGTACTTCTGGATCGGAAATTCCTACAGCCGCTTCATGGCATATGGCTGGGGTGAGGAGGCTGGAACAATTACTCTGACCGAGGCTTACCCTGGCAATTTCGCGACCCTCTTTGGAACCATGCCGAACTCATCAGGCGACAACAGGGCATCTGCAAGAGGCTATAAAATGAGTGCCCTACCTGGAGCACCATTGGCTCTCGATATCACGAAGTTAGGTGAGTCGATTGCCGGTTCAAGGTACATGAAGGACGTTGGCGGTAACTATCCTGATCATATCGGATGGAAGCACCCATGGCTGGGTAAAACCTATCCAGTACCTACTAATGAATACTCCTGGCTCAAATCACCGGGGTATGACACTGGTGGAGGCAACTACCAGAGGTTCGAAGTTGGACCACTCTCAAGGATGGTTGTGGCAGGTGCATACTGGGCCGGCATACTCAATGCTGCTGGTTATGGCTTAACACCATTGCCCGGAGCGCTTGGTCCTAACCTGAGTGCAGGTGGACATCCTTTACAGGCTGTCTATGCTGCAATACCGCCTGTAGGACGTACAGGAGGGCCGAACCTGAGCGGAGTCGCTTATACCGGTGACTCTACACTTGACAGGATTGCTGCAAGGACTGTTGAGACAAGGCTCATGGTCGATATGGCTCAGCACTTCCTGACCCAGCTTGCTGGAACCATCGACGGGTCCGGTTATGGGACAACAGGTGTCACTGATCCTAAAGTTCCTAAAGTCGCAGGGGTTTACAGGGGCTATGGAATGACAGAGGCTTCACGTGGTGCCTTGAGTCACTGGATTGCCGTGCAGAACGGCCAGACTAAGCTATATCAGGCCATTGTTCCTACGACCTGGAATGCTTCCCCAAGGGATGTCAACGGTAACCCTGGACCTGCTGAGCTATCTTTACAGGGTAGCGGCGGTGCATGGGTTGCAGATTCCAGCCAAGCGATCGAACTACCAAGGATTACCCATTCCTATGACTTCTGCATCGCCTGTGCTGTCCACCTGATTACTCCGAAAGGAGATGTAGTCAAGATGGACGTACCGGCCTTGCCAGGATAATCAGGGATGAGTATTTCCTGAATATGGCGAATATGGCAGGAGGGCTTGCCCTCCTGCCATATTTTTAAGAAAGGTACTCTGATAATGTCATTGCGAGGAGCAAGATCCTTCACATGTCATTGCGAAGGACTAAGGTTTCCTTGTCTGTCATTGCGAGGAATCCCGAAAGCATTCGGGATGACGAAGCAATCTCAGTTCAGGGTAGGTACACAATCTCATAGAGGCGAGATTGCTTCGCTACGCTCGCAATGACAAAAATAAAAGGCTCGCAATGACAAGAATAAAGGGCTCGCAATGACGGAATAGAGAACTAAAGATATGCAAGCTCAACACGACACATTAATCCTCGGTATCGGCAACATCCTCCTCAAAGACGAGGGAGTGGGAGTCCACGTTGTTGAAAGGCTGAAGACCATGCCACTTCCTGAAAATGTAGAAGTCCTTGACGGAGGCACAGCAGGATTAGACCTGGCAGACTACATTGCTGGCCGCAAAAAGCTGATCGTCATAGATGCAGTAAATGCCGGCGGGAAACCAGGAACCCTTTATCGGCTCACAAAAGAGAATTTAGATATTAAACCGAAAGCAATTTTCTCTTTTCATGAAATAGATTTTCTTGATGCCCTTCATATATCTGAGGTTGTGAATTCCAAACCCGAAGAGGTTGTTGTAATTGGCATTGAGCCCAAAGACATGAGTATTGGCACAGATCTCTCGCCTGAGATACAAGAACGGATTCCAAGGATAATTGAGCTCGTGACGTCTGAGTTAAATATAGATCATAGCGAAAGTTACTAATAAGGTCATAAGTATGAAGACATTGATTGTAAAATCCCTCCTATCCTCCCTTTGCCAAAGGGAGGGAATGTACCCCTCTTTGGCAAAGAGGGGCGTGGGGACCCACCTGCCGTCCGTCGGGCAGGGATTTTTTAATAATGATGCCTTACTTTATGCACTCATTAGTATATGAGAAAAATGGGGTAGGTTATGAAGAAGTATGACATTTTTTATCGCTGGTTCTGGATTTTTATAAGTTCCGTTTTTATTTTCCTTATAGCAAATATCGTATTTGCAGCCTATGTAAAGTACTACGAGGTGCGCCTTACGAATAATTGGGCCATAAGCAGGTCGGGCCCCTTTAATGGCCGGACTGTAGCAACAGATTCTCTTAATCGAGTACATACCGTATGGGCGGATTACAGGCGCGGAATGTACGAGGTTTACTATAAACGTTCTATAGATGGTGGAACGACGTGGGAATCTTCCGACAGAAGACTTACGAATCATCACTTAAACCATGCCCTCGGCGCATCCATTGCCTCATCCCCTGAGGGTTATCTTCACATTGTCTGGCAGGATAAGAGATCAGGTGCATGGAAACTTTATTACATACGGTCTCTTAATGGAGGTGCGACTTTTCAAAAAGAAAAACAATTGGATCCATACCCGATTGGACATGGAGGCCCTTGTGTTTGTTATGGTGGAAACGGCATAGTAAACATAGTATACAGAAAGCTGGTTAACGGAAGATGGGAGTTATTCAATATATATTCCAGTAATAATGGTGACTCTTCCAGTTCTCCACAACGGTTAACTAATGCAAATTCAATAAAGGATAACCCTTCCTGTGCCATAGATGGCAATGGATATGTCTACCTTGTATGGAATGACACGAGGGACAATCCAGCTCCGGAAAAGAGAGAGGTATACTTTAAGCGCTCTTTGGATGGCGGGCGAACATGGGAGCCAGATATGAGGCTGACAGAAGACCCTGCCAATGGTTCGGCAGACTCCTCTATCGCTGTAGATGTGAATGGACATGTCCATGTTGTCTGGCATGATGACCGCAGCGGTAGCTGGGAAATTTACTATAAAGAATCACCCGATAGGGGTGTAACGTGGGGGCCTGATATCCAGCTTACGAGCAGGCCAAACCCTGATTACGATCCTGAAACAGTAGAGACGGATTTACCGTCAATAGCAGTAGATAACAATGGCAATGTCCATATATTCTGGCAGGACAAAGATATCGGTAGTATTAAAGATAACAGATTGTTTTATAAAGGTAGATATGGAACCGAGTGGACGCCTACAATGCAGATAACTAACACCATGTCTGTATATGCATCAGCAACAGTAGATGCAAACAACACCATTCATCTTGTCTGGACTGATGGGCGATATGAGCCTAATTATGAAATATTTTATAAAAAGGGAATTTTCACGGAAGATTAACAATTTAAAAAGAGATTGCTTCGCTTCGCTCGCAATGACAGAAGTGAAGGGCTCGGAATGACAGCTATGGGAGGTACATAGAATGTTTGGGTTAGGAATGCAGGAATTGATGGTTATCATGGTGATTGTCCTTGTGTTATTTGGTGGCAGCAGGCTTCCACAGATTGGAAGTGGCATTGGAAAAGCCATCAGCAATTTCAAGCAGGGAGTGAACGAGGCTAACAAACCCGAGGTAGAAGAGGGAAAAGAGAAATCATAAGACATGAGATTGCCACGGTCGTCCGCCAAAGGCGGAGACCTCGCAATGACAAATAGGGAAAAGATTGCCACGGTCGAAACGACCTCGCAATGACTGAAGTGAAGGGCTCGCAATGACTGGTAAGGGTTACTTGATTTGTCATTGCGAGAGAAGCGAAGCAATCTCAAGACAAAGAGATTGCCACGGTCGAAACGACCTCGCAATGACAGGTGAGAAAGAGATTGCCACGGTCGAGACGACCTCGCAATGACAGAGCAAGTTAACCACTTACTGATGTTATTGCTGAATTTGGGTATAAAGTGTTTGTCATTGCGAGAGAAGCGAAGCAATCTCAGTTTGTGAGTCTGTGGAGAAAGATTATTACGTTTACATCATGACCAACAAGAACAACACGGTTCTTTATACTGGCATCACAAACGATTTAAAGAAAAGGATTTATGAAGATAAGGAAAAGCTGGTTGAAGGATTTACAAAGAGATATAACATTAGAAAATTAGTGTACTACGAAATATTCAAAGATGTTAGAAGTGCAATTTTAAGAGAGAAACAGATTAAGAGTGGCTCAAGAGCAAAGAAGATCGAATTAGTCAAGAACATGAATAGTGAGTGGAACGATTTATATAGCGAATTATAAAACATTTTTGTCATTGCGAGAGAAGCGAAGCAATCTCAAACATCTTAGAATCATCGGAGATTGCTTCGGGGTTATGCCCCTCGCAATGACAGATAAGAAACAGATTGCAACGGTCGAGGCGACCTCGCAATGACAGAGCAAGTTAACCGCTTACTGATGTTATTGCTGAATTTGGGTATAAAGTGTTTGTCATTGCGAGAGAAGCGAAGCAATCTCAAGAGAAACAGATTGCCACGGTCGAGGCGACCTCGCAATGACAATACAAACAAGACTGGAATATTTATATAGGGGAATTTTAGATTGATTAAATTTTTCGAAAGGGATAAGGGGGGGTAGTATCATGAGGAAATGCATACTTTTTTTTGCTCTCATCAGTTTTTTAATACCAGTTTTCTCTTTTGCGCAGGCGCCGCAGGAGGCGTGGGTGGCGAGGTATAATGGCACGTATAGTCATGAAGATGCGGCCAATGCCATTGCCATTGACGACTATGGAAACGTATATGTGACCGGTGAAAGCATAGGAAGCGGAAGTAATTACGACTACGCTACCATCAAGTACAACTCTGTTGGAGTTCAGCAGTGGGTGGCCAGGTACAATGGCACGGGAAATTCTTATGATAGGGCTTTTGCTATAGCCGTTGACGCTAATGGAAATGTATATGTAACGGGCGAAAGCAAAGGAAGTGGGAGTAGCTACGACTACGCTACCATCAAGTACAACTCTGTTGGAGTTCAGCAGTGGGTGGCCAGATACAATGGTCCTAATAATAGTGATGATAGAGCCCATGGCATAGCTCTCGATGGAAACGGAAATGTATATGTCACGGGCGAAAGCAAAGGAAATAGCTCCTCCTTGGACTATGCCACTATTAAATATAATTCAAATGGCAACCAGTTATGGGTACAAAGGTACGATGGTCCTGTACATTACAATGATGTAGCTTATGCAATAACGGTGGATATTAATGGAAATGTTTATGTAACGGGTGAAAGCAAAGGAAGTGGCACATGCCTTGACTATGCCACTATCAAATATGATATCAATGGAAATCAAAAATGGGTAACGAGGTATAACAACTCAGCAAATTCTGATGACTCAGCATATGCGATAGCCCTCGATGGGAGTGGAAATGCCTATGTAACAGGAAAGAGCAAGACAAATACCGGTTACTATGATTATGCCACCGTCAAGTATGATACCAGTGGTAACCAATTGTGGGTGAGTTTATATAATGGTACTGGAAACAGGGATGACATAGCGCATGCCATAGCAGTGGACGGTAGCGACAATGTATATGTAACAGGTGAAAGTAAAGGAAGTGGTACCTACTTAGACTATGCCACTGTCAAATATAATACTAATGGAAATCTGTTATGGGTAGCCAGATACAATAGCCCTGGAAATGATGATGACATAGCGCATGCCATAGCAGTGGACAGTAGCGGAAATGTATACGTAGCAGGTGAAAGCGAAGCTAACGAGGCAGACGAAGAAGACTATGCCACTATCAAATATGATTCAAATGGGAACTTATTATGGATAGTTAGGTACAATGGTCCGGGAACTGACTATGACAGGGCCTATTCTATCGCGTTAGGCGTAAGCGGCAACGTATGTGTAACCGGTGAAAGCAAAGGGCTTGGCACAGAACTGGATTATGCCACTATATGTTATGCTGAGCCATCAGCCGGCATTTCAGCAACACCGTCAAGTTACAACTTTGGCTCTGTAAACGTATCCAGTTCATCAGCGGCACAGACATTTACAGTTTCAAATACAGGGACAGCGAACCTTGTTATTAGTACGATTTCCATTACAGGCACAAATCCTGGTGATTTCAGCAAGCAGAATGATAATTGTTCAGGCCAGACCATAGCTCCGTCATCAAGCTGCACAGTGCAGGCAGTCTTCTCACCGACATCAGCAGGTGCAAAGAATGCAGATCTCTCAATACCATCAAATGCCCCTGGTTCACCTACACTTGTGACGTTGAGCGGTACAGGGGTGGGTGTGGCCGGTATTTCAGCAACCCCGTCAAGTTACAACTTTGGCTCTGTAAACGTATCCAGTTCATCAGCGGCACAGACATTTACAGTTTCAAATACAGGGACAGCGAACCTTGTTATTAACACCATAACCCTTACAGGAACTAATCCTACCCAGTTCAGTAAACAGAATGATAATTGTTCAGGCCAGACCATAGCACCATCTGGAAGCTGCACAGTGCAGGCAGTCTTCTCACCGACATCAGAAGGTGCAAAGAATGCAAATCTATCAATACCATCCAATGCCCCTGGTTCACCGGCACTTGTGACGTTGAGTGGCACAGGGGTGGGTGTGGCCGGTATTTCAGCAACACCGTCAAGTTACAACTTTGGCGCTGTAGTAGTAGGAAGTTCATCAACACCAAATACATTTACTGTATCAAATACAGGGACAGCAAACCTTATTATAGGAACGATTACCCTTACAGGAACTAATCCTACCCAGTTCAGTAAACAGAATGATAATTGTTCAGGCCAGACCATAGCACCATCTGGAAGCTGCACAGTGCAGGCAGTCTTCTCACCGACATCAGCAGGTGCAAAGAATGCAAATCTATCAATACCATCCAATGCCCCTGGTTCACCGGCACTTGTGACGTTGAGCGGGACCGGTACTGTGCCTAATATTTCAGCAACCCCGTCAAGTTACAACTTTGGCGCTGTAGTAGTAGGAAGTTCATCAACACCAAATACATTTACTGTATCAAATACAGGGACAGCAAACCTTATTATAGGAACGATTACCCTTACAGGGACAAATCCTGGTGAGTTTGGCAAACAGAATGATAATTGTTCAGGCCAGACCATAGCACCATCTGGAAGCTGCACAGTGCAGGCAGTCTTCTCACCGACATCAGAAGGTGCAAAGAATGCAGATCTATCAATACCATCAAATGCCCCTGGTTCACCTACACTTGTGACGTTGAGCGGTACAGGGACGGTGATAGGAAGCTCGGTATCACCGACGAGTTACAACTTTGGAAATATAGTAGTAGGAAGTTCATCAACACCAAATACATTTACTGTATCAAATACAGGGACAGCAAACCTTATTATAGGAACGATTACCCTTACAGGGACAAATCCTGGTGAGTTTGGCAAACAGAATGATAATTGTTCAGGCCAGACCATAGCACCATCTGGAAGCTGCACAGTGCAGG
>Ga0315282_10002186_pt1 | contig 36374 bp, 40 predicted proteins | sample YL17G07_20_MG_FD_203693 | JGI IMG/M metagenome (GOLD analysis project Ga0315282, IMG submission 203693) | Sediment microbial communities from Yellowstone Lake, YNP, Wyoming, USA - YL17G07_20 | ecosystem: Environmental > Aquatic > Freshwater > Lake > Sediment | place: USA: Wyoming | collected...
GTCCGCCGACTTGAATGGGCCCGACTTAAATGCCCGCACGGCTTCAAAGAACGGTTTTATCATTACTGTCACATTACGCATGTGACATATCTGCCATTTAAGGGCATACCTCATTTTTCCAAATGGCGACAGGTTCACGACCCAGTAGACCTGTTATCTGAATTTGGAGAGAAGATTGGCTTAGAGTAGACCTGTAACAAACTTCGCGATTCTCCGAGATTGCTCTGTAAGAACGAACTTTCTCAGCGATGGTTCAAACGACGAGATGAAAAGGTCCGCCGAACCCAAGCATGCTCGAAGGTATCCTCGGAGCATATTCAATGAGCCCTTAATTGCGAGATATCGGCCAACCATGTTCTTTGGAACCCTGCCTACGACGTAAAGTGGATGATAGCCCAGTGAATGCATCACAGCCCCCCAGTATTCGAACTGATGTTTTGCACCCCTCGGTCGGGCATGATGAAATGTCAGGTCGCGAAACAACTTTACCTGAAATACTTTCTCCAGTGCCCTGTAGAGAACATGCGTCATTTGATCGGTAGAATGTGGATTCCTTGCTTCTCAGCGTACTGCCGCACGTTTTGCTCAAGCAAATGGTTGTCATCAGTCAGGAGATCCTTGTGCTCCGTGATCGCTGCGGCAAGGTAGGTCGAGTCGGAAGCAAAGAGTTTCAAATCAATCTCGATCTCCTTAGCCTTGTCTAACAACCCCTGAATGGGTATTAGTCTAATGATCTCCAAGCTCCCTGCTTCCTTCAGGGTTGAATACACTTGCTCGACCTTTTCTCTGGGACAATGAATTTTCACCAAGGCTCTGACAACTTCAAGGAGCAGGAGGTGAGGGGCCACGGCTTGGATAGTTGCAGTGAAGATCTCCTCTCTAATGCTGAGAGCTTCCGTTTCCCCTCTTTCGCCCTTCTTGAACCATTTCACAGCGACCGAAGCATCTAATGCGACGTCTTTCGGCAAGCGCTAATTCTCCTCTTTCTCATGAACCTCTCTCAGTGCCCGACTGGCGCTTGGGAGAGTTTCAGTCCCCTGCCTAATCTTGTCGATTTTCTGAAGAAGGCCACGGCCCCTTTGAATTCGGAGCAGTAGTTTCAGCGCCTCCGTAAACGCCTCTGTCTTGGTCGCGTAGGTTCCGCTCTCAACCAATCTTTCGACCTCGCGGAGGAGCTGCTCCTCGAGCTTAACATTCACCTGAGTCTTTGCCAAGCCATCCAACACCTTGGATGGATATACGGCGAGATATCCAGCAGAGATATACTTAAGGTATACCAAGGAAAGCCTTCGGACTCGGCTGGAAGATGCCAATCGTCAACAAGTTCTCAGAGCAAGCTCTACCTACGACCTGAAGTCATGGGGATCTGTTGCGCATCAAACAAGAGATAATGACTCTTTCTCTCACTTAGCCTTCTTTGTTCCGGAAGCTTTCAGGGTTTTGATGAACGCCTCACATGCTTCATGCAACCTTCGAGCTTTCTCAACGACCTCTTCAGCTTGTTCTTTGTGAAATAGGGTAGTTGCGGAGGTCATCTTGACCTCGTCACCGTACATAGCAGGTTCCCTCAAGTCGACGAGTTCCCTGCTCGTCTGAGCAAACTCCTCGATAGCGAAACTCGACGGAAAACGATCCCTCACTCTTACCAACACTCGACCCACATCGTGCTTCTTAGGATACTCAACGCCAACGGCCCTCAAAGCAGCCTTCAGACTCAACTCCACACATTCCTGTGAACTCCTCACTGCGTACGAGTAGTTCTGGTTCGAAGTTGCTCGCTCCGCTGTAACCAACCGATCGTGGGCCTGTTGGATCATTGCTTCAGCGATTTCGAGCGACTTCACAGGGCGTATACCTCACCTACGCGGAGTCCAGGGGCCAGGTCCCAGTACCATTCGGTTGGAGAGAGGAACTCCCTCTTCGCACCTGCTTCCATCAACCTAGCCCGCAACCTATCTCTTAACTCAAGAAAGGTTCCGTCATCGGCAACTGGGATTCCTTCCTCAACAATGTCCAACAGGATTGGCGGGAATTGAAGAGCCTCACGTTCGGTAAAGGGGAGAATTGAGATGTGAGTGAAAATCCCCTGGCTGTCAAGCCATTCAAGTTCCTCGCGGATAGCCCCAAGATCTTCGAGCCGCGACAGTTTCTGAATCCTTTCCCCGACGCTCCTTTCATCTTCGATTAGGACCAGCAGGTCGACATCACTCTCTTTAGCGGCATCACCTCGAGACACGGAGCCGTAGACGACTATGCTCTTGATGTTGGAGAATAACCGAAGGGCCTCTATGGAGAATAGGGCTATCAGCCTTGCATACCTGCCCTGTTTGATAAGATCTAGGTTGAGGAGTTTGCCGCTGGCTAAGTAGGGTAAGAGGGTTGGCGTGCCGATGGCGTACTGCTTCCTCCGTTCGATTGAGGAAAAGACGTAGAGGAGACCCATCTTCTTGAGCCGTGATACGGCAACTCTGGCCTTCGCCTCAGAGCCGACAAGACTAACAACATCGGAGAGATTGAATAGCCCCCCTCGGTGACTTGTCCAAAGCCTTGAGTACAGCTCCCCTAGCCAGCGTTGGGGCCACATACGTTAACAACTAGTATACGTTGTATTTAAGATAAGCCCGACTTGAGACCTGCCAACCTCCGGAGCCTCACCGCAATTCACCCCACCGCTAAAAGCACGCGCGGTTTCTTGCTCAAATCCGTTCTAAAATCGTGTCCACCGCTGCAGTAGGTTGGTGGCTATGCGCTCGATCTTATCAAACTGTTGAGTGCACACAAATTCTCGCAGAGATTCCTCGAACCGGCCAATGAAGGGGTCGGATGAGCCTAGACCTGCTTGCAGGTATCCTCGCAACATGTTAAGTGAACCAGTAACTGAAATGTTCCGCTCAACGGTGTTCTTCGCGATTCGGCCAAGTGCGTATAACGGATGGTACCCCAGAGTGAACATTGCTGCCCCCCAATATGCGAATTGATGCTTGGCTCCCCTTGGCCGAAAATGATCAAAGACCAGATTATCCATCAGCTCAAGATCGTATCCCCTCTCCAGCGCCTTGTATAGCAACCATGTTTCCCACCCTGCCTTGACCGGATAGTTTCCACCGATCTCTTCCCAGAAAGAGCATCGGATCATTCGCCCGCTTCCGGAAGGAGAATGTTCTCTCCAGACACTTCCGCCCGTTGATGGTCGACCACTTGCCACCATGATTCCACGTTGAGCCTCCATGAGGGAGACGAGTCGCCGAGCGTAGTTGGGTGGGTACGCGCAGTCGTCGCCGCTGATCATGAAATACTCAGTTTTCACGCCTTCCCTAATAGTGTTCATCCATGCCATGTTGATGTTTCGAGGCACACGCCTTATGTCATATCCATTATCAGGCAAGTTCAGCACCCTGAAGAGGCCTGGGTGCTTGCTCTGGTATTCTCCTAGGATTCGTGTGGTTGAGTCGCTTGAGCCATCATTAACGACCACGATTAGCTTGGGTTGAAGAGCCTGGTTGAGCAGGGAGTTGAGGGTGGGCCCTAAATGTGCTGCGGCGTTCCTGGCCACGACGCAAATCCAGTAGCTCAACCCTTAAGCCACCAACGCGTTGACCCCAAGACTCGCCCTGCCTACCCGTCCACTCTCGACGAATATCTTGTGCCAGAAGTGAAAGCCAAGTATCTGCCAAAGTAGCACGTGGTGCCGCCGGTTTCTTTCAGAAACCTGTTCTGCCAACAGTTTCTTGATTACTTTGGAGGAGAAGTATTTTCGAACGACGTCAGATTCGGGAAGAACTTGCCTCACCAGTTCACCGAGCTCACCTTTGTACCATTGGTAGACGTTCACACTGAACCCCCATTTCGGTTTGCGGAAGGTCGACTCTGGCAAGACGCCTTGCAACGCCCTTCTGAGGATTTGCTTCCCGTGGGTTCCGGGTGCATACTTCATCCTCCAAGGAATCCTCATCATGAGGTCCACAATCCTATTGTCCAAGAGCGGCACACGCAATTCCAATGAATGAGCCATGCTCATCGAGTCGTCCACAGATAACAGATCATCCACAAGCTTAGTCCTCAGCTCAGCTTCCATCAGCCCCTGAAGAAAATCGGCTTTCCCAAAGAAGGGAGCGTAATGCTTCTTCAGGGAATTGAATAATGAGTTGCCGTGACTGAAGAGCTTACGGTTAAAGGCGTCGGGCAGAGCTCCGGCCAGAACCAGATACGCTGACGCATCATCGCCGAGAGAACTGAGCACTCTGAATCGATTCTGCGTTTTGACATCGTCGGTCAGGTCTTGAAGAAGGTTTCCTGATAACCGGAGCACTGACGATAGCGGATTATTGGAAAGTGCGTCAACCCTGAGAGCGTTCTGATATCTTGCAAAGTATCCGCCAAAGATTTCGTCGCCTCCGTTTCCGCTCAAGCAGACCTTCACGTGGCGACGGACAAGTTCGCAGACGAACCATGGGTAGAGATTGTATTTCGGGGCCTCCATATGCCAGATCATAGCCGGATACAGTTTCATCCCTTGAGAACTGTCAACGACCAGTTCATGATGTTCAGTACCGAAGTGATCCGCGATCAGGCGTGCGTCGCGAAATTCGTCGGTCTCCTCCCCGAACCCCATACAGAAAGTCTTGAGAGGCTGTGTCGAAGCCTTTGCGGCGTAGGCAACTATTGCACTCGTGTCGAGGCCTCCTGAGAGGAAGCAGCCGATTGGAACATCGGCTACAAGCTGGTCGCCTATTGCCTCCCCCAGCACAGAGCGAAGACGTAGAACCGCTTCATCCTCATTCACACTCTCATCGATCGACGGAATCTCATAGTAGCTTTCAATCCTGATCGAACCGTTATGGAAGAGAAGCAGGCTTGAGGGGGGAAGCTTTCGCACGCCCTGCAAGAGTGTCCCGGCTCCCGGAATGTAACCCACATTAAGTATGGCGTGAAGCGCTTCCAAGTCCACGGCGCGCCTTAACGGAGCTTGCAAGAGCCCTTTCATTTCCGACGAAAAGAGAAGTGCGCCCATGTATGTCGCATAGTAGAGCGGCTTGATACCGATTCTGTCCCGAGCTAGTATGAGCTTCTTTAGTCTTGAGTCCCAGAGGGCTATCGCGAACATCCCGTTCAGTTTTCTAACGAACCCCTCCCCATACTCTTCGTAGCTGTGCACTATGACTTCGGTGTCTGATCGCGTATAGAACCTGTGGCCTTTGGACTCTAGGTCTCGTCGTAGTTGGTTGAAGTTGTAGATCTCGCCGTTGTACGTGACGTGAATTGTGCCATCTTCGTTGTGTATTGGTTGATGGCCGCCTTCTATGTCGATTATGCTTAGGCGCGCGCTTGCCAATCCGATTCCGTCGTCAATGAAGAATCCTGTGTCGTCGGGTCCACGATGTCTGAGGGTTTCTATCATAGCCTTGAGTAGTGGTTCATCGTTGATGCCGATGTAGCCGGCTATGCCGCAGAAGTGTTGGACCCCCTGACTGAATTAGATGTGTTATGGTTTGGTTTCTTATGAAATGCGTTATGTAGACTTACGATACATTACTGTTTCATAAACGGTACGTTAATATACTGCGACTGCATGTTGTCCTCTGGCGATCAAGTTGAGCATGGTCTGCAAACTGATGGGTCACAGATTCCAAGATACCTTCGTAATCCACGAAGATGGCGACTTCTACGAAATCCAAGACGCCCAGTACTGTCGTCAATGCGGCGCAGTCCACGAAAGCCGACTAGCGAGTTAGAACCGTCGCCGCTTCTGCTTTCTTCGTCAATGCCTTGTTTCTAAAAGCGGGTCGATAGGTTGGCCCGTAGATTATCAGTCCTTGTTTTCCTTCGTCGTCAAGTCGTCGAATGAGCGCTTCAAGTTCCGTACCCGGTGGAAGCTCTTGCAGTAAAGCGTCCACTATCAGCACCTTCCCTTGTTTCATGAGATCGAAGTTTGAGATGAGACGATCCTTTAGCGTCAGTTTCTTAGCGGAGAGTAGGCGGGCGTTTACTGGGAGTGAGTGTTGCTCGACTGGACCGTTACAGTCGAATTCGAGGCACCTATCTCGGGCCGGATAGAAGACTCTCTCACATCCGTTGCATAGCGTGTAAGTAATCATGTCCCCATTGTACGGCTCAACTTCTGCAACAATTCGCGGAGCTGCAAGTCGCGCCCTCATTGATCCATTTTTCATCTTCATCAGCTTATCGTACGCTTCTATTTTGAGGTCGTGACGTCTGTTCAAGTAGTCCTGCACAGTTGGAACGCGTCCACGTCGTTGCAGTATTGCGTCTTCAACGTGCAGCCACGTCGCGATCGTATAAGCACCAGAACCGTAGGATACAGCCAGTATATCTTCTCCCGGCTTGGCGTGATCGAGAATATCGCTGGTCGCGATAAGCGTCGCCGCGGCGTACGTGTTACCAGTATCCAGCACACGCAGCCACGGTCGGACTTTCTCTTCGATGAATGCTGGGGTTATGCGCATTCTATCTTCAAGTTCCGGATGCTCCAGAATCTCAATATTCTCCTGCGTCAATGTCTTGCACGTCTTCATGGGCATGTAGCCGGACGGTTGATGGAACGTTACGTAATCGAAATCCTTCAACGAAATCTCTGGATGTTTGAGCAGTAGTCCCTCGATCGCAGCGATCACGTGTTTAATGTACGCTTCAACGGTTGTGCGCCCAAAATGACTTGGAACTGTTATTCCATCTCTTCTCCAGAAGTCCAGGGTTAAGGTCGAGTAGGCTGAGGTATCCACGATCGATGCCAGTGGATCTTCGCGACCGAGCAGAAAGGCTCCGGCACCGGCGCCACACGCATATTCCAATGGATCACCAACCGGCGCCTGCGCTACGTCTGTTCCGATCGCCAATCCGTACCTGATCCTGCCGCTGGATATCTGGCTCTCAACGAAAGCAGACGATTGCATTCCAGCGTTGCACGCCCCTTCAAGATCTGCGACGTACACGCGGTTGCCTAAGCCTAGGAAAGAGGCCACGTGCCTGGCAATGGTTCCAACGGCGTAGGGCTTAGATTCTGATCCAACGGCAACCGTTCCAATTTCGAGTGGGTCGATTCCAGCCATATCCACAGCGTTTCCAGCTGCCTCGGTTGCAATCGTGATCGAATCCTCATTCAACCAAGCTACGGCCTTCTCGCGTAGGAGTAACCCGTTTCTCACTTTGTCGAGGAACTGAGGAAGATCCTTTCGCTTCCTCTCTCTCGCCCTAACTATGTACTCCGACTTGATGCGATGGACAGGGACGTATACGCCGTAGCCTACGATACCGATTTTTTCGGATGCCATAAAAATCATCCATCTACTACGAGGGTTAAAGGTAGGCGCTGCTTGACTGTATTTAAAATGGAGGCACCTAGGTCAAATTGAAATGCAACATCCAAGTAAATACGCTACTGATTCACACCGCACAAATCACAGAAGACTGCTTCAGGCGGGATCTCGGCGCCACAATCCTTGCACCGCTTCATTTGAGCCGATCCCGAAATCTGGGCTGGCGCGCTCGGCGCAGTTGAGGGCTGGGGTCTCGGTCGGTTCAGATTCTTGAGGTCATTATCTTTGATGTACTTGTGTAGCCGTTTCTGGATATCCGCATAACTGACCAGTTCTCCTTCACTCATGCCGAGAACCGCGGACAGGTTCCTGTCCACGTATACCTGCTTCCGTGTAAGCCCGCTCATTATGGACTCGTCTAAGGGTTACGGGAACACTCTATTTAGAAGTTGCTTAGCGGCTCTCAGCCCAAACAACTGGAGCTTTCCTTGCAAGCCCGTACGCCAAGACAAGAGCGCCCGCAATGATCAAACCCCAACCAATCGGCTCTACTCTCGTATCCGGAACCCTACTTGTCAGGACCTCATTGTATGCTACCGACAGGGTCACATACTTCTTGTAGAGTGAAGCACGGTTATCGAAGAGGAAATAGTAGACCCCGCTTTTGTTCGTCGTGAATGTGTAGTTGAATTGACCCTGATTGTCGGTTGAATATATGAAATCTGCTTGGCCACCAGCGATCCATTTCTGGTGGTTTTCATTGTCCAGAACGATGAAGTGAATTTCCCCGGATTGGTTCAATGGTACCTGGGTGGCCACGATAGTGCCGAAGACTTGGACGTTGGCAGGTAAGGTATAGGACCTTTCAGCCGTATCGCCAACCAGGAATTCCACATGTGGCTCTAGGTCTTGTCGTTGTGTCCGCTGCACCTCCATTGTCACATATTGACCCAGAAGGGTGATCGAGAGTACGCCAAGTACGAGAAGCACGATACCTGTCAGAGTCGGCTTAAGTAAGACCATTCTGCGATCGCTTAGAATGACCAGTATCTTGGTCTGTTATCTGATTTGGAAACGTTATTGCGTCCAAGACTAGCGCGCACCGCAAATCAGATTTATTCGAATATGCTTGTGAGCTGCAGGACGTTTGGAATGCCAAAGGAAGAGACGAAGTATATACTGGCGCAGCGTTTTGTTGGGATGCAGGTTATCGACAGTAAGGGTACTGTTGTAGGAAACGTTAAGGACGTTTCAGTTGACTTCCGGAGCAAGGCGCTTGCGTTTCGCGTCAGCACCAAGACCCATTCTGAACTGGACATGAGCTGGGATGATGTGCAATCTGTCGAAGACGTAGTGCTCCTGAAGAAGGAAATTGACTTGGCATCGATGCCTGAAGCTCAAACAGCCACATCGACCAGTGAATCACCGGTCACGATTCAAGCGGTCATGATATGCTCGAACTGCGGATCCTCTGCTCCGGGCCACGCGAAGTTCTGCCCGAAGTGCGGAACAGCGCTCAGATAACCCGGGACGCTACTTCAGCCTGTCCGGCTGGTCAGAGCGCTCCAGGTCATGCAGAGATTGTAGCTCCTTGATACCCTTGAGCTTATGTCGTATCAGTGTGCCCTCAAGCTCCTCTTTCAGCAGATGCAGAATCTCCTTGTGCATGTGAATGAATACTGAATGCGTCCGGTCTCTAGGTCGCTCAAGCCCCACGGGAAAAATCTTCTTCACCTTTCCAGGGCGAGACGATAGAACAACAACCTTGTCGGCGAGTTCGATGGCTTCGGATAGATTGTGGGTGACGAGAACGAAGGTCTTGCCGGTCTCTTTGTGAATCTCCTGAACCTCTTCGCGAAGGACATCTGCAGTAACTTCGTCAATCGCGCTGAACGCTTCGTCCATGAGAACAACTTCCGGGTCGACAGCGAGAGCCCTAGCGATTCCTACCCTCTGTTTCATTCCACCCGACAGCTGCTTCGGGTACATGTGCGCGTAGGCACCCAATCCGACCATCTCTAAGTACTCCCGTGAAATCCCCTGCCGCTCTGCTCTCGGGACCTTGCGCATCTCCAATCCATACGCAACATTCTCAAGCACTGTTCTCCACGGAAACAGCCCAAACGCCTGGAAGACCATGCTGATCTTGGAGTGAGGACCGCGCACTGGTCCACCGTGAAGTCGGACCTCTCCCGAGCTGGGTTGATCTAGGCCCGCCATTATCTTCAGCAATGTTGATTTGCCACAACCGCTCGGGCCGACTATGCTGATGAATTCTCCGCTCTCGATCCCGAAGCTAACCTCGTGGAGTGCATGAAGCTGCTTATCCTGACCTTCGTAGAACTTGGTCACATTGTCGAGTTCCATATGAGAACCCATCATGCCCACTTCCTCGACCATGACTCCAGCGTCCCGAAGAACACTCGATCAACTATGATTGCGACCAAGGCTATCGCGAAGATTGCGGCGAAACCACTGGTAAGTGAGCCTGCGCTTACGGAGCCATCGATGAAGCTACCGATCCCAGCCACACGCGTAGCAATCTCGATCGCTATTATGATCTCCCAGTCAAAATCGTAGGCAAGCCTGAGTCCGCTAAACATGTATGGAGAAATCGCTGGAAGAACCATCTTCGTGAAGGTTGAGAATCGACCGGATTTGAATATGGTTGTGACATCGTAAAGTTCACGAGGAATATTCTTCGTGCCTTCCCTAACGGTAAAGTAGATGGGGAAGAAGGCGGCAAGAGACGCCATTATCACCGCGGCTACGGTGCCTGGACCGAACCACAATACGAGGAGTGGAAGAAACGATAGATCGGGCAGCGCCCCAAACAGCATCACTAGAGGCGTCAGCGTGAAATCGAACCTGGTTTTGCTGCCCGCTGCAAATGCTAATGGTAGGGCCATTGAGAAAGCGAGGAAGAGGCCGCAGGTCAAAGTCAGGAAGCTGTGAGCGATCCGTAGAAGAAACGTCGAGTCTTGTACAGATGAGAAGAATACTGAGAGCACGGAGGAGAAGGCTGGCAGATTCGATTGTGGAACCAGGTTCGCTCTTGTGACCAATTCCCAAGTGATGAACCCTATGGCTAGCGGAATTATCCAAAGATGATTTGTGAGCTTTGATCCGGGCAAAACCCTGGATGTAAGCGATACCGGGAGTGTTCCCTGTTTCTCAGTAGACACTTGTCCATAACCTCGGGACGCGATAAACAAGTATGTGTCGGGCCAACTGTCAAATTAAGATTCGGAGCTCTGTTCCCAGTGAATTGCCTTAAGATTGTATCACTGCAGGTTCGCGGCCTGTCACAATGCGATCGTGAAGTCCTAATTGAAACTCTCAAGGGCGCGTCACAATTTACAGTCAGATGTTAACATATGTCACAGTAGTTCGAGCGAGCTGTTAACACTAATTTCGAGGAGGTCCCGCCTCAGACTTAACGGAATCTTCGATGGTCTTAATAGCAGACACACATATTTTATGAACAGCTTGTGTGGAAACACAAAGCCGTTTCGTGGATTACCAAAAAACCAGACTAGTTCGAGATGAGTTGCATGGGAGAATTCGCGACCTTCGATGAATTCGTAAAAGAAATCCGCCGAATAATTTCAGTCGCCGATGAGAGGAAAGTCCCTCTCAGAATTTTGGGTGGCGCTGCCATTCGAATGCACTGCCCCAAGTACGAAAACCTGTATGAAAAGCTCAAACGTGTGCCGAAACACGACATGGATTTCGTTACTTATGCCAAGTTTCGACCTCTAACAAAGCGACTGTTCGTTGATCTGGGATACGAGCCATACATTTCCCTAATGCTCACCGGCGCCACTGGAAGGCATAGGCAGATCTTCAACGATAAGGAAGGAAACAAGGCGATCGACGTCTTTCTGGGCAAGCTTGAGATGTGCCACGTGATTGACTATTCGAACCGATTGGAGCTCGACTCACCCACCGTTCCTCTCGCAGAACTACTGCTACAAAAGCTTCAGATTGTTCAGACCAATGAGAAGGACATTCAAGACGCGATAATTCTACTTAGAGAACACGAAATTGGATCAACCGACAAGGACGAGATCAATTCGGACTACGTCGCCAAAGTTCTTTCGAACGAGTGGGGCTTTAACTATACGGTAAACATGAACTTTCAGAAGATTAAGGAATTCCTGAGCAAGTACCAAACGCTGACGGCGGAGGATAAGTCCCTCGTTTCCGGGAAAATAGACAAACTGCACGCCATAATAGAGAATACTCCTAAGACACTGCAGTGGAAACTTCGAGCGAAAGTTGGCCCCGCTAAAAAATGGTACAACGTTGTAGAGGAAGTCAACCGCGATTAGTAGCAGACAGCGGCAAGCTTGAAATAGCAATCGACTCATTTGACAGCCGGTTCAATCCTTGGCTAAGGTTAGGATACTATTCGCATCCGATTTTCACGGCAACGAGCAGGTATGGCGCAAGTTCCTCAACTCTGCGCCCATATTCAAATGCAATTGGCTAATCATGGGTGGCGATCTGACAGGCAAAGTACTGACACCGATTGTTCTACAACCCGATGGCACTTATACCGCGGATTTTCTGGGTCAGACCCACACGATTCAGCCAGCCAAGCTTGAAGAGTTCCGCAAGAACGTGAAAGATCACTGCTACATTCCCTACGTCTGCGATCAGAAGCAATTTGATGAACTAAATCAAGCTAGCCAAGATGATATTGAGAAGATCTTCGCCAAGCTCGAATGCCAGACCTTGAAGGAATGGCTGGACTTGGTTCCGAAGAAGATCACAAAGGATGTGCGAGTGCTAATTCATCCCGGTAACGATGACAAGTTCGAACTCGACGACGTGATCAAAACCTGTCCGTACGTCACGTATGCAGAGGAATCCGTGGTTGACTTGGATGGCGAGCATGAGGCAGCCTGCCTTGGCTGGTCAAACCCAACTCCTTGGAATAGTCCCCGAGAATGCTCTGAAGAGGAATTAATGACAAAGCTTGAGAAACTCGCATCGGAGGTCCACAATGTCGACCGATCACTCTTCTGTCTGCATTGCCCTCCCTTCGAATCGCAAATTGACCAAGCACCCTTGCTTGACAAGAATTTGAGACCTGTATTGGAGGGAGGCAGACCCGTCATCATCCCAGTAGGATCTAAATCCGTTCGAAAAATAATCGAAAAGTACCAGCCATTGCTTGGACTGCATGGCCACATACACGAATGCCGCGGCTTCATGAACATCGGACGAACCCAGTGCATGAACCCCGGGTCGGAGTATACTGAAGGTCTTTTGAGCGCATATCTGATCGAGATCGATGGCCTGAAGATACGCAAGCTGCAACGTGTGGAAGGTTAAGCTAGACTATGACTGCAAAGTAGGCTGTCTACGCGTTCGCTTTCTTAGATCTCGAATCAGATGCTGCAACCGCATTTGTCTAGCTAAGCTTCGCCCAAGTTGATTAGGGCTAGTAATCAACTTCCCTGTGCCAACATCAATGCAACCTATACCCACGTCTTTGTTACCAAATTCCTCGATCACGCGAGCTAAGGAGCTGGGCAATTCCTGGTTGCAGAACAGTAGAAGCCAGGACCATTTGATGTTCTTTTGGTCACGCTGCGTCTCAATGATCCTTATCAAATGCATTATGTGAGATCTCTGTGCAGTTTCGGGGTTTCGGATATCATGCGCGTAGAGACAAACCTCGTAATTGGGCATGATCGTCATTGCAACGAATCTAGACAATAGGAAGCCTTTAGGACGTGTTGTTCCACGCGCAATTAGCGGGAAGGCTTCACCTGAAATCTGATAGTCCAGGAAGGTTTCATTTAGATCAGCTATCCAACCTGCTCGCCCACGTTGAATCTCTGCCTCAAGGCCCTCGAAAACCACGGCGTCATCTAACCTCTCTTTCACACCGCCTGGAATTCCAATTCGCGTCGCCATGAAATCCCTGAACTCGAATGGGTTAATGCCGCAAGTCGATGGATCAATGTCCAGACGCGAGCCGTCTCTCTCGGTATAGGCTCTCACTTTATTGCGTCCGTAACTGTCCCTAATCACCGAGCATTCCTTGAACTCTGCCCATTTGCGTTTCTGAATGCTCCTTCGTCCCTTTGTGACTTCAAAGCCTTCATCATCAAATTCCAGTATGTGATGTTCGCGACTGAAGTAGAACAGAACCGAAGCCAAGACGCCCAGAATCATTGGCCCAATCAAACTCAGCGCAGGCCCGATGCCAGCGAATTCGAACGTGTGCAGAGAAACCGTCCAGAGCACTGAGATTGCGAAGGTGAACACAGCCCAATAAACGGCTATCTTGGAGACCTGGATTTTTGAGCGGCGAACCAACCTGATACTACCTAACCCATACTGCTATGCCGAGCAAATATACCTTTGAACATATGCGCCTAAGTTGATTGTTTATCAGGCTTCGGTGGATCGGCCTGAAATATCGATCTTACCCATCACTTTCCTTACGTATGATCCAACATCCTGAGTTGCAAGGTGCTCTTTGAAGGTGTGGCCGTGAGCCTTGCTGAGGCCAGGGCAGAGTGGATCAACCTTCAGCCTCTTGCCGCTCGGAATCAGCGGGTAGAGCCTGCAGGCGACTGGTCTGATCGAGTAGATAGAACACCGAGGAGTATTGTTCGCGTACATTAGAAAAACGCAGGCTCCACTTTTCTTCCTCGCCAACCAGTATCTGTTCCCGCTCTTCTCGATCACAGTCTCCTGCATTCCATGTTCTTTCGCGTAATCCAAAACTCTTTCAGCATCGCCCTTTTCCAGGTTGACTCGCAGGTGGCAGGAGGCGCCGCACGCGATGCACTCATGCCGTACTCTTCCTGCCTTGAAATCTTCGAAGGCTCTGTAAGCCAAATAGCGCTCATAGTACAGGTATATTCCAACGCGCGTTACAAGAGCTGACGCAAGTAGGACACCGATTGAAGAAGCCAGACCGAATCCGCCAAAGTAAGTTCCTGCAGCAAGCAGCACGCTTGCTACGTAGCCAGTCCTCAGGAGAATGCGGTCACGTCTCAATTCTATGCTCACCCGATTGTTCCGTTTTCGCTAACAGCTCAATTGTGGTTTGCTGTTTTCATACGTAATGTGAGTTTCGCTCCTGTCTCACTTGAGGTTTCCGCGAGAGTATGTTCCGGCTCCTGACGTGCTGCGCAAGAGGGAGAATCGGACCAATTGCTTTTCGCGAAAAAGGGAAAGAAAAAGAAAGGGAAGGAGGCTTGTTTATTCGGGCGGAATTTCCGCGAAGATTGTCGAGTAGTCCACGTTTTTCTTCGAGGGGCCCCACTTGTACCATCCGTACATCAGTATGCCGACGATACCTAAGGCCACGGTGAAGAGGATCGCGAACCAGTTGTCTCCGGTCATGTTCGGTCCTACGTTGTAGCTGTCTTGTGGCGCTGTTAGGATCATGTAGTCCAGAACCAGGTTGGCTACTAGACCCAGTGCACCGATCAGCATTACACCCGTCTTGCCACCCCACTTTACCGGCGCCATTTCGTAGATTTGTTTGCGTCGGATTGGGAGGAGTATGAGTGCTAGTGCGAAGAGTGTGAAGAAGACCGCGTCGAACAAGTCTGTGCTTGCGACGCCGATGCTGAAGACGCTGTTTAGCAATCCACCCGCTGCTCCACCTGGATTCCATGATCCTCCGTTCGAGACGACCCCCGACTCGGAGAAGCATCCTAGCAAACCGAAGACTCCGGTTGCTATGGTGGCGTTGACGGGTGAGTGGAATCTCTCGTTTACGCTTGCGAGAGATGCGGGTAGGACTCTGTCGAAAGCCATGGCGAAGAGAACTCTTGACGCTGTCAGGATGAAGGGTGGAATGTCGTTGGCTACCCAGAGGATACCGAAGATGAAGAGCAGCCAGTTCAGTGAGCTGAGGCCCAGACCGATTCCGGTGAAAGCGGCGATGGTTGTTGTCCATGCTTTGACAGCTGGCACGCCAGCCTTCGCTAGGTCACCGCCTCCGTATGAGAGCCACGAGTAGGCTTCGAAGAAGCTCCACGTGTTCCCGTTGGGAAGGGTGACTCGACCAAGAGCGGCGGCTGCGTATGCTCCGAGCGATGAGACCACCATGTATGCGACCATGATGATCACTGACGATAGGAGCAGGACTTTGGGTAGACTCTTGTTTGCTTCCTTGACTTCGCCTGCGATGAATGTTGACGCTGCGTATCCGATGTATGCGAAGTAGGCGCCGATCATTGCGACGGAGACTGCGCCCCAATAGTTGCCTACGTTGACGGCATCCATGCCTTGCGCGAGTGCTCCTTTCACGTACATGTCAGCGGTCAGTGCGGAGACACCTTGCGATTGCCCAAACGACGCTAGCCCAGCGGCCAGCGCAGCTGGGTTCGATAGTGACGCAGCGAGTAGGTAGAGTACGTAGAAGGTTAGAATTGCTGGAATCCAGAACATCACTTGCAGTAAGTATCCTGCCATTCTTACTCCCAAGGATCCGATTGCCGTGAAGAGTATGGTTAGCAGAAGACCTCCACCGAACAGGTAGACATCGTTGACTCCCGCGCCGGTTACGCCGACTATGGGTCCGAAAATGAAGAAGATGCCTTCAAAGACAGCGACCGCGATGATCCCGAAGGACCATGCGATGCTGAGAAATTCGAACCAGGAGCCGACGAACGCCCAGATCGGGCTGACAAGCCTTGAGATGACGACGTATCCTCCACCTGATCGCGGCATCGCAGCGATTAGAATGGAGAAGGCGAGCACTGAGAGGATGATGATTATGCCGCCGATCAAGAACGCCATGACCATTGGCGGGATTCCTGCGACCCAGAGGTTTTCTGGTAGTGGAGCTGCACCTGTGAACTGGAAGACACGTTTCTGCCAGCCGAGTCCCATGACGTTGCAGAGTATGATGATCATTGCAGTTAGTGGACCGATTTCTCTAACAAGCCCTGTAGCTTTTCTAACGAATAGTTTCTTTTCTACGGCCAATTTTTCTTACACCAAGCCGTTAAAATGTAGGTTGGATGGCCGTTGTGTATTTAACGGTTTACAATGGCTAAATAGACTTTTCAACCTATATACTGAGAGACGTGCGGGTAATTATCACTTTTCAACGTAAAGATTGAGCCCTAGTCAACGCTCAGCGTCGGCTGAAGAGCGTCAAGACCAAGAACAGAATTGGGAACATCATCAGGACCACGATGAACGTGTACTTTCTCTTTCGTTCTGATCGCTTGAACTGGTCCTCACAGTTCGGTCCACAAAATTCCTTCTCCATCCCGATCGGTGTCGAGCAGACTACGCAGTGCCGATGTCTCGGAATTGCAGCCTTCTGTTCTTTCTGGAAGTATTTCGACATAGTGGCCGCGGCTAGTCTGGTGGAACGGCTAATTAACTCTGTCTAGCGAGTGTACGTTTCGGGGGAGCGAATTACGAGGGGCTTTCTCTACGTTTGCGCCAGAGCGTACTCTGCTCTTCAGCTAGGCCAGCGTGACGGCGTTCCCATGCCATATGCTTGGGATAATCCTCTTCGCAAAACAGTTTCCCACAGTACTGACATTTCTCCAGCTTGTCGTACTCCTTTCCGCATGTTGCGCATTCAGGCAACCATTGACCCCAAACATATTCAATGTGACTACCAACATTAAAAGTGAGAAGCAAACAGATACTGCTTGCCGCGGGAGCCTCAACCTTTGAAATGTGAGACATGTGGGGTCGAGGTTGATCTTCCCTTCAAATGCAATTACTGCGAACACTACTACTGCCCAGGCCACAGACTACCCGAGAACCACGACTGCAGCGAAAGTTGGCGGATGAAGGCAATCAGATCTGCAAGAGCCTCAATCGCACCGGGCCAAGTCACGTACGACACACAGAATGTACTTTTGCACCCACGAACACAGAGCATCAAATTCGGCGACACCGAGAAAAAACATTTAATCATAGGGACAGCGCTGGTGACTGCCGCTGGAGTCACGTTCTTTCTTGGAGATCCCTCCACAATAGGCGTGATTGGCCTTCTCATAGCGTCGGTACTGTTCGCACTTGGATTCATTCTCCATGAGCTTGCTCACAAGTACGTTGCCCAAGGTTACGGTCTTTGGGCAGAATTCCGCCTCAACATGACGGGTGTTCTGCTGACCGCGATATCGATAGTGTCACCTTTGAAGTTCATCGCCCCTGGAGCTGTGGTGATTTCGGGATTTGTTGACAAGGATCGCATGGGGAGAACCGCGTTTGCTGGGCCACTTGTGAACATAGTCATTACTGCAGCGCTCTTGATTGCGATGCCACTCTTGAGTGGCCCCGTTGCCTTCGCTTTTCTTGCTGGTGCCGCAATCAACGCGTTCCTCGCACTATTCAACCTCATTCCATTCAGCGTCTTCGATGGACTCAAAGTGTACAAGTGGAACAAACGGTATTGGGCTCTACTATTCCTAGTTGCCTTAGCTCTTACAGTTTACACTAACTTCGTGCTTAGACCATTCTTCTAGTTAACAGCCTAATCCTTCAGAACTTTCATGAGTAAGAATACGCCGACCAAGAACAGCAAAAGAGCCGTCACCGCTGTAACTGAAATCGGAAGCTTCACTCGATTCAGTTCAATTCTTCCCACGAAGCTCGGAATCATGACTAGTGCGGCTGCGACTATGACGATTCCGACATCACGAACTCCGCGTTTTCGAGGTTGCGCTTTCTCCGACACGTACTTCACCTGTTGAATTCGCTAGGTTCACTCATTCGTCAAATAAAAACTTCCCACAACACCGATCGGATCTGACGAAAGCTTATGCACCTTTGACTGTTCAAGGCTTAGTTGCTCTCAATGAAAGCATCCCACAGCCTTTATACATAATGATGGTTTGCAGGTTTGGCACTTCAAATTGATTGGTGAATGCGAATGAGCGAGTACGTATCGAAGTTGATGGCCGATGTGAAGGCCAAGAACCCGTCTGAGCCTGAGTTCTATCAAGCGGTTCAGGAAGTCGCCGAGTCTCTCACTCTCGTTTTCGAGCGTCACCCTGAGTACCGATCCGCCAAGATCCTGGAGCGGATCATTGAGCCGGAACGTCTGATCATGTTCCGCGTACCGTGGCAAGACGATCAGGGCAATTTCCAAGTCAACCGCGGTTTCCGAATTCAGATGAATAGCGCTATTGGCCCGTACAAAGGCGGTCTAAGGTTCCATCCCTCCGTAAACCTTGGCATCCTCAAATTCCTAGCCTTCGAACAGGTCCTCAAGAACTCCCTCACCACCCTCCCAATGGGCGGTGGCAAGGGAGGTTCGGACTTTGACCCGAAGGGTAAGAGTGACAACGAGGTGATGCGGTTCTGCCAGAGCTTCATGACAGAGCTCTTCAGGCACATCGGCCCGAACACAGACGTGCCTGCGGGCGACATAGGTGTCGGCGGCCGAGAGATCGGTTTCATGTTCGGCCAATACAAGCGATTGAGGAACGAGTTCACCGGCGTACTGACGGGCAAAGGACTCAACTGGGGAGGCTCATTGATTCGTCCGGAGGCTACAGGTTACGGCGTAGTCTACTTCGCGCAGGAAATGCTCAAGACCCGCGGTGAAACTCTCAAAGACAAAGTCGCGCTGGTCTCAGGCAGCGGCAATGTCGCCCAATACACCATGGAAAAGCTGCTCGATCTGGGCGCCAAGCCAGTTACCTTATCCGACTCAAGCGGCTTGATCCATGACAGTGCCGGCATTGACAGAGAAAAACTCGCCTTCGTTATGGAATTGAAGAACGTTAAGCGCGGCAGGATAAAGGAGTACGCGGACAAGTTCAAAAGCGCCAAGTATGTTGCGGCTGACCCGAAGCTTAACCATAACCCGATCTGGGACATCAAGGCTCAATGTGCGTTCCCGAGTGCCACACAAAACGAGATCAACAGCAAAGATGCGGCTAACCTACTGAAGAACGGTGTCTACGTCGTGTGCGAGGGCGCAAACATGCCATCGACCCTAGAGGCAGCGAAATTGTTCCTCGACCGCAAGATCCTCTACGGCCCAGCGAAGGCGGCAAACGCAGGTGGAGTAGCCACATCCGGTTTAGAGATGTCGCAGAACAGCCTACGCTTGAACTGGACACGTGAAGAAGTCGATAATAGGCTCCATGACATTATGGTGAAAATCCACAAGAGCTGCTTCGAGACCGCCCAAGAGTACGGCACTCCGGGCAACCTAGTTAACGGCGCCAACATCGCTGGCTTCCTTAAAGTCGCCGACGCTATGCTGGACCAAGGCCTAGTCTGATCCGGTGGCCAAGAATAGAGCGGCTAACACGATGAAGCTATGGGGCTGCGTTTGAGCCCCGCCAACTTTTTCTTCATCTCTTTTCCTCATTCAGTGCCTAGGTACTGATCTGTGAAGATTCTGCACACATGCTTGAACGTCGCCGACCTCGATCGGTCCATAGACTTCTACACTAAACAGATCGGTCTTAGGTTTGTCAGTCGACGCGAGATAAAACAGAACAACGCAGAGATCGCTTTCCTAAAGGACGAAGATGGGTTGGCATTAGAATTGACGCATTGGCGAGATAAGAAGGCATTAACTGAGGGGGACAACTTTGATCACATAGCGTTCGCCGTCGATGACGTTGCGGAAACCGTTCAGGAACTGAAGAGAAGAGGAGTGACGATAGCCATGGAACCATACTCACTGCAAGGGTCATCATCGAAGATAGCGTTCATCAAGGACCCTGACGGAAACTGGCTGGAGCTGATCCAAGCAGCGAAACAGTGAGGAACCCGACGAACCATCATCATCAGACATGGACAGGAATTGGCGGCGGTCCGATGAACCTAGCCTTGTTCCGTCATGCGCTTTCAGGGATATCTGCACTACGACGTTCGATCTTCTGAGCGAACGTCATGTAACCCGTATGCCCGACCATAATAGTTGCAGGTCTAGTCTTTCCGGTGTCCGCTCGGATCTCACGTAGAAAACACTCTATTGTCTGGATATTCACAAAACCCGTCTTCCCGAAGAGTTCGGTTGCTTTCTCGACCTGATTCATTGTTGGGCTGAAGGATACGATTGGTGCTCCTCCTGAGAGGGCATTGTAGACGTGAGGGATTATTGTCCATGGGTCGCCCACGTCGATGATGGCTGCATCGTAGTTTGAGCCCTCCACCGCCATCGAAGCATCGGCGTGGTGGATCGTGACATATTCAGAAACGGAGGCTCTCTTGATGTTACGTTCAGCGATTTCAGCGAACTCCAATCGCATCTCGTACGTGTGAACGTGGCCTGAAGGTTTCACAGCCAACGCAGCCGCAACCGTCATCGCGCCACTACCCGTGCCAATCTCAAGGACTTGATGTCCCGAGGTTAGACCCAGCTTCAAGATCATGAGCCCGATATCCTTCGGGTACATTATCTGAGTCCTACGTGCACTATGCATAATGAAATCGTACGTTGTAGGCTTCAGTATCCAGAATGTAACGTCAAGCGAGCTTTTGACTTCAGTACCATAGCTCTTGCCTATCAGCTCACCGAGGTTTATGAACCCCTTATGCGTATGAAATTGTCTTTTGTCGACTCGCAGCAGCCAGTTGCGCCTTTGATCAAAATAAAGGAGAACGATAGATCCTTCAGCGATCGGCTCTTGCATGTCCTAGGTTAGCTCCCTGTGGATGCTTCATGAAAACGCTTCGCTAGCCGCCTGCCCATATGAGCTGGGACGAACCTAACGCGAAATGATGATGGTTCACCGTCCCATGTCACGGCTACGTTAACGAAAATCGCCCTTAACAGCGCAGGAATCGCGGACACCACGCATATTGCAAGCATAGTCATGCTCATCAATGCGGCGGTTGGCGGCGTTAGATTGACAAGGAACCATAACGCATTGTACTTCACGGCAACTGTAGCTATTGCAATGAGCACCATGATCGTGGCGAAGGGAATCACGCTTTTTCTTTCCACAATAACGGCTCTGATTCTCGTGACTGGAAGCTCGTATGACTTGGCGATTCTCCAACTCGATTCGTCAATGATCATCTTATCAACGTAGAGGGTTATGGCACCAAAACCGCCGCGGCATTTCAGCAATCTTTCATCGGCTGTCACTGTGTGGACCTTCGTTCGGGCCCGTTGCTCGCATCAGAGCTTCAAGAGGCTACAGCAAGTACTGCAGAACTCTACTTAAATCGTCGTCTTCGACCACGAAATCGGCCTTTCGCGCCAGTTCATCCTTGGGCTTGAAGGCGATTCTCAGGCACTCTGGAATGCATAGGTCATTCGCTCGATCACCTACCAACGCGACCTCATTTATTGGGATCGAAAACTGGTTTGCGATCTCCTCTATTATCTTCCCTTTCTGATCGACAGCGACCTTTACCTTGATTTCCCCAGTCAGAGTGCCGTCGTTCATGCCCAGTTCATTGGATACTGCCACATCTGCGCCTACTTCCTTTGCGATCTTGTCGGTGAGCATGGATAGGCCTGCGCTGACGATAGCTGTCTTTACACCTCTTTCCTTCAACGCAGTGAATACGGCCTTGACCCCGTTATAGTATGGAATCTGATCCAGTACCTCTTGAAGCTGAACCAATGACGTACCTGCCCAATACTTTGCATCCGTCTCAGCCCACTCAGTATACGAAATCTCCCCACGTCTGTATTTCTGAGCTGCCGTTGCTCCTTGGCTCCAAGTACCGAACGCGTCGTGTAGGTAACGCCAGAGACTGACGACGGGGGTGAGAGTCCCGTCTAGGTCGAACACGACTAAGCGGATTCTGCGGCTCATCAGGTGTCACTGTGCTCCGTTGGATTCTCGAAGCATCTTCGTTATCTCTAAGATGATTGGCGCCGGCGTCCACAGTGAGAAGACTTTCGCATATCTAACTCCAGCAGCGCGCTTCAATTCAGCCACGTTCCCTCGTTTCGCGTATCCCTCAATGAACGCTTCGACAAGCTCACTGAGTCCCCGAGTAGGCGTCGGACTCGTACTGTAATGTCCCGTATAGAACAAAAGCTCAGCAATATCCCAAGCATAGTCTCCCCGCCTCCCGGCTTGCTCCAGATCGATCGTATAGACCTCATCTTCACTCGCGACGAAGTTCTCGGGTTTGGAGTCACCAACTGAAACGCCGGCTCCATGAAGACGAGCAAGCGTCTCACCGAGAACTCGAGCCAATTGATACTGCTGTTTCGTAAGCACACTCTGGCCTATTGCCTGCGTCACGAACTTGTCCAGTGGCACGCCGGGTACGTAGTTCTCTACAAGCGTTCGCTCCTTCATACTTGCGTAGACTATCTGTGGCACCTTCAGTCCTTTCCTAGCGAGATATCGGTTCATTCCATATTCATTGGCCATTCTAGCCTTTCCAGATACTGCGAAGAATTTGCTTCCAAAGGACACTAGGTTGAGCGTGAACCATTTGAAGCCATGCCAGTCAGTGAACTTCTTTGCAACAAAGCGTTCCTTACCAGCTGTGAGGAGAAAGACCTCGTTTAGAACTCCGGCGAGAGGCGACACAGTAACAGGGCGACCGGGTCGGAGCTTAGCCGCGATTTCCTCGAATGAAAAACGTTCGTTAAGTGATACAATCCCGGATTCCGTTCGAAGGTACAGATGGTTCTTGGGATCTTCAGGTTCCATCCCTAGAAGGGATGAGTTCGCGTCGGATCTGAGCGGATTGTACAGTTCACGTGCGAGAAGATCCAGATTCAAATACATTGCTCGACCTCTGGTAAGGTACGAGTAGAATGCTCTCTGGCTTTGTCGTAGGATATTGACGACTTGCTTTGAAGTCCGATCCTTAAGCCACCTATCAACCGCGCTGTCAACGATGGTGACATTTTCCTCATCCAATTCAACTAGATCTGAGACTCCAGAAATTGCCTTTGCGAAAGTTTGACGTATATGCGAAATGTTCTGTTGCCTTACGGCCGGGTCTAGGAGTCTTAGATAGTCACTCATGCTGGGGATGAAGATTCGTGCGTGTCTTCTCAGCTTCGAGAGAGCGAAAAATTCTGGTTTCGCAGCCAGTCCACGGCACATCTCACCGTATTCGAGGACTAAATCGCGCGTTTCTTCCTTTACAGTCCGCGTTTTCGCTGCTAGGCTCAATTCCTCAAAATATGAATTGTTCTCAAGTGATTGATATGGATAGATGAGTTTCTCAGTGAGAAAGTCTCCTAATGCGCCCTTTTTTACATCCGATTCGACTAGATTCCTTTCAGCAATCAGGAACCTGACTTCACGGTCGTCTGCCACTCGACGATGAGCCCTCAGGCCCTCACTATATCCATCGCAAACGACCAGTATGTCAAGTCCTTGGAAGCTGCCTGGTTTGGCGTACACGGACGGCCCGCATTGGCAGATTGCGATTTTGCTTGCAGACGGAGCTAATTCCCCCAATTTGTCCAGGGAGAGTGCCCTGAGCTCCGTCTCGGCCGACAAAACACATCCCTGCTTTGGCTGTCTTAGGCCTCACCAGTTTAAACATCTTGGAGCGAACCGCGCAGAACGAGATCTGCGTTCCAGATTGTCACGTTTCTCCGGTTACAGGTTGGGAGCCGCGTCGAGTGAAGTACACTCTCCAGATTAGCCGTAGCATTCCTGACCCATGCAGCCACATGTCCTTCAAGAGTCGTCCGAAAGGCGTTCTGCTCCCCTTTCGTTCAGTCCAATGGATCGGGATCTCCAGTATCCTGAAACCTAGCCGTTTCGCTATTACGATTATTTCAGTGTCCCAGAACCATGAATCACTCTTCGCTTCGATGGACAGTACCTTGACAAGTTGTTTTGAGAAGGATTTGAACCCGCATTGGTGATCATGGACGCCAGTTCGGAACACAAAGCGTACCAGCGAATTGTAGATGAGAGAGGAGAACCGTCTGAGTCTCGGACGATTAATTTCTGAACCATGGATATATCTGGAACCCGTTACTAGATCGTACTGGCCTTGGGATTCTATGAGATGCCTATACGCATCGAACTTCACCATATCAGTGGCAAGATCCACATCCAAGTAGACGTAAACCTCTCCTTCCACGCTACTCCAAGCCCTGCGGAGCGCTTTGCCTCTTCCGAGTCTCTGATCGTACTGAGCGTAAACGATGTTTGGATACCTCTTCCTTAGGCGATTGACCAATTCGGACGAGTTGGATCCGTCTTCGGCGATTAGGAGAATGAACTCCGTTGTTATGCTCGGTGTGATATTCTCCAGCGCCTCACATGCCTTCTCAAGGAACGAAGTGTCCTTGTAGACGGGTAGCGTGACGATCAGCCGAGCAGGTTCCTTCTGGAAGGATGGGTTACGATTCAACGTTCATTTTCCTATTTGTATCTCGTGAACGAGTTCTTTAGCAGCTAGCCGTACGGCCTCTTCGCTATTGTATCTGGGTTTCCAGCCGAGTTTGGACAATTTAGCGATGGAGAGTTGCATGATCTTCACGTCGCCCAACCATCCTCGTCCTCCGTCAACGCCTCCCGTGCAGCTTACAGGCAAGTCAGGTCGGCCCATTTCGTGGGCAACAATTTCGGCAATATGCCTGACTCCGACTTGATCTGGTGAGCTAACGTTGTAAACGTCAACCCGTCGGTTGGATTGCAGAAAATCCTCAGCAGCGAGTAACGTGGCGCTTGCACAGTCCGTTATGTGGAGGTAGGATTTCTTTTGCGTTCCATCGCCTAGGATCTCCAGTGATTCAGGTTTCGAATCAAGTTTTCGGATTAGGTCTACGATTATGCCGTGCTGTGCTCTTGAGCCAACAACGTTTCCGAAACGTAGGATCAGTCCGCGAAGTCCGAAGGTGTAGGCGTACGAGGAGATCAGAGCTTCACATCCCAGCTTCGAAGCGCCGTACGTGGAGATTGGCACGAGCGGTCCATATTCTTCAGGAGTGGGCATGACTGTGGCTTCGCCGTATATTGTCGAGGTGGACGCGAAAACGATACTCTTTGCCTTTCGGCTCTTCCTCATGCACTCCAGAACCCTAAAGGTGCTGACCAGATTCTCGTCGAAGTGAACTTGAGGGTCTACTTCGCCCACACGCACTTCGGGATTCGCGGCAAAGTGATAGACTACACCAATGTCGTCCAGAAGCTGGTTCAGTTGCGCTCCTTTCTTCAAATCGGCTTGTACTAGTTTGAAGCGAGGGTTTCTGTGGGCCTCTTCAAGGTTCGTTTTGAAACCGCTGCTCAGGTTGTCTAGAGCTGTGACCTCGTTTCCATGAGCGAGCAACGCGTCGACAAGGTGGCTGCCGATGAAGCCTGCTCCACCTGTGACAAGCACCTTCACTGTTGCTCTGTGAACCTCCGATTCTGTCCCGATAGTTTTCCGCAGATTTCGATCATGGGACTAAATCGATAAAGGTAGATGATACCCTAAAGACCATTGTGCCCAGGAGCCTACAACACATGATTAGAAGCCCATTCGTCTCGGTTGTCCTCGGGACATACAATGAAAGAGAGAACCTCTCAAAGCTCATCCCGATCATAGAGACCATATTTGCTGATAGCAAGATGACGGGCGAGATCGTTGTTGTTGACGACAATTCCCCTGACGGGACATCTGACTTGGTGAAGGAGTTGGGGGAGAAGTATGGCAATATTAGGCTCCTATGGCGACCCCGAAAGATGGGGCCCGGGTCTGCGCACGCTGAGGGATACCGATTCGCTAAGGGCGACATAATCGTAGGCATGGATACTGATTTTTCGCACGACCCATACGATCTTCCGCGATTCGTGAGGAAAATCTCTGACGGATTCGACGTCGTGGTTGCCTCTCGCTATATTAGAGGTGGTCAGTACGAAGTGAAGTCGTTCCAGACTCTCAAGAAGAGCATAGCGAGCCGACTAGGAAATGTCTTGATCCGGATTCTTTCACGAGTGCCGGTCCACGACTTCACAACGTCCCTGCGCGCGATTAGGAGCGACGTGATTCGGAACGTTAAGACCGAGTCAGCGGGGAACTCGTTCTTTATGGAATTCATAATCAAATCACATCGGAGAGGTTACAAGATGATCGAGCTCCCCATTGTCTTCAAAGATCGGGTCGTTGGAAAATCTAACCTCAAGCTGGGAAGCCAGTCGCTGAAGATGCTCAAGGATTTATCCAGGCTCAGCCTCGGAGCCTAGATCGAACAACACACTGCCTTAGATTACTCAGGACCACCGCCACAGTCGTCGCAGTTCAATTAGAGAGTTTCAGGACCCCCTCACCCCGCGGACCGATTCACGCTGTTGTGGGATCAGAGAGTAATCAGTTATAAGTAATTATAAGCGAGTAATGACTACGCATAACGAGGCAGGTGTCATGGGAATTACGACTATCCCTCTGGAAAGAGAAACCAGAGAACGTTTGCGATCATTCGGAAGAAAAGGGGAAACCTATGATCAGATCCTAAGACGGCTAATGTCTCTAGCAGAGTATGAGGGATTCATGGAAAAACAGTATGAACGCCTCAAGGACAAAGACGCATTCGTTTCTTTGGACGAACTCTAAATGCCTCATGAAGTGAAACTCCATCATGACGTAGTCAAGACTCTCTTAAGTATGGACTCTCATATGCGAACTAGAATAATCGCTGGTCTACGAGCGCTCCGAACAAATCCATTTGAGTCTCGAGTTAGGGTTGACATAGTTAGATTGAGACGAACGAAGGGAAGAGAAGACCTGCACAGACTACGAATCGGCGAATATCGTGCCGTATACGCGGTAGCCGGAAAAACGGTTTACGTCACCGATCTATTTCACAGAGGAAAAGGGCACAAACAACTTCCGTGAACAACACCCTCATAGATCACTTCATACGATCACCGGAATCCGGATAGGTTGAGACGATATGGCTTCACTCGAATATGACCCAAGCAGCACCGCACTTTACGTAAGGATAAGAAAAGGGAAAGTTGCATCCAGCAGACCCTTAGCTGATAACATCATCCTCGATCTGAACAGGAAGAACGAGATCGTCGGGATAGAGATAATTGGCCCGAAACCAGAGGACCTGAAGGAGTTTAAGCCCAAGGCGAAGGTTTTGGCTGAAGCCTCGTGAGCGAACGAACTTCGCAACGTTACTAGTCGATTCGGTAATTGAGACGATAATCGCCAACTGGAACCTCCCTTAACGCTTTCAATTCTCTTATTGGCTTAGCGGCAAACTCGCTTTGGCAGAGACGACGGCGCTACCATGAACCAGTTCCTTATACGCTGAAGAATCTTACCTGAACGTTCTCGGCTTTTCTCAACTCGTTATCGGTGGTTAGAAGAACCGCTTTCCCTCTTCTTGCGAGGGCCAAGGTAAAGCAGTCAGCCAAGGAAAGGTCGAGTTGTTGGCGACATTTCTCCAAGCCTGCCAAGCGAGTTAGCTCCTCATCATAAACAGCCTGCAGTCCCGATGCTCTAAAGAGGAAATAACTGGTATCTGCTGCTTGGCGCCCAACTTCCCTGCACTTCTTATAGTAGCATTCCGCCAGATTCACTTCAGCTACTAGCCCACGCGCCTTACCTTCATCGATTCTGACGAAGTACCCTAATACCCTTGAATCCTGTGCAAGGTGGAGCGCCAAGACACCCGCGTCGATCACCATCGCATATTTCATTCACGAGCTTCCTTTCTATGCTCGCGGTCTAGTTCGCGGACACCCTCAATGAGGGTCTTAGCGTGGTCTCTAAACATGCCATGCATTTCTGCAAGGCTCTTGACGGGAATCATCATGACCGCCCCGTCAACCTCGACGAATTGAACCTTGTCTTCGTCCTTTATTCCGAACTTTCGCCTAATAGACGAGGGGATTGTGACCATACTCTTGCTCGTAACAGTCGCGGTTTCCGCCAAGGTCGCCACCATGGATTAATGGCGCATACCATGCACAAATGCATTCTCCATGGTTTGAGGTGGCACGAGCCGTGAATGCCTTACTAAGGTCCTATGGCCAGTTTTTCTGGAAGAGATGAATGTCCTAGCCCAACTTTGGGAAGGGAGAACTCACCGAGCTGGCGTCCGTCTCGCGTATGCTCCTTGCAGAGGTCCGGCGAGACTGGTAGTGAATTGCCGAAGACGATCTTGCACCTTCGGGTTGAAGCATACGAAGTAGGCGGCCAAGAAGATCAGTTGGCGAATCGCCGAGAACGTGTTGATCATTCCGAACGGCGTAAGCTGATCGGTTATGTACCGAGGGAGTTCAGGGTGACTGCTTCCGATGAAGTAGAACATGATTATGAACGCGTTGAGCATGTCAGCCAGCCTGTAGAATGGGAGATTGAAGTTGGCAGTTAGAACAACGATCGGGAAGAGCTGAATGAACATTTGCGGATCGAACAGGTAGATCGCCCCGTACCACGCATACCAGGATAGAAGTATTTTTTCGAGCGGCGTATGCCTACTGGCTAGGGCGCGCAGTACTAGGTAGAAGATTATTCCAAAGCTCAATATGTGCCCAGCTCTAGCACCTGAAATGATATCTCCCAGTCCAACAGCGGAAATGACCATCGAAATCCACGTATTCTGAAGTTGATGATTCGGTCCACTGTAACCCGTGAAGAGTTTGATCCAAACATCGAAGTTGGCCACCGCAAAAGGCGCGTTCACGGCGCCCCATAGCAGGCCTGCTATAGCTGTGAATCTGATGCGAGTCTTGTTGTCTGGCAGTCCAACGAGCATCGCCGGATACATTATGCCAGGAATGAATTTTGTTAGCACGGAGAGCGTGAGCGTCACAGCACTCCAGTTGTATCTCTTATCCAAGTAGAGCCATATTGAGAGCGTGACGAAGTAAGCGACAACGAAATCCCAATTGTAAAATCCATACACGACGAACGAGAGCGTGGAGAGTATGTACAAGTAGATGCGCTTCTGACTGATTCTCAGTTTGTTGCACAGTTTGTACAGATTGTAGATTGTCCCGATCATGAACGGGTATTGGAGAATCGACATCACAACTACGAAGGTGTTGTACGAATCTAGAACGAAAGGAAACCAAGCGGAGATTGCCTGGCTCGTTAGCAGCAATGCGCCAATGACTTGTGGATATTCGAGCTCGTACTGCACGTACGGAATCTGGAGACCGTGATGACCTAGGTACACATCGCGGATCCACAGGTACCCGACGTCACTGTAGAAGTTTGGAACCATGAAGGGGAATTTGAGAAGCGATGTGTATACCCATAGCGTAGACGCCACTAGGAGCATTATTCGAAGTTCAGAGTCGCTTAGGGTCTGTAGGAAAAAGCCGCGTAGCCCATATCCATTCGCCATCGCGAAGCCCTTGGTGAAAATTTGAATGCGTTACTACCTTTAGAGACTTTCGACTAGCAATCGCTGATTTTTCGTTCGATCAAATTCCCATAGACTACTACGGCCGGCCGTGCCGAGAAACTAGAGCCCGTATCGACAGTGAACCATAAGGGCTTGCTAGTCAATTCCAGACTCTTTATGGACAAGCTCGCCTGAACCCTTGCCCGTATGCCCGCGACAATTCCAGACACACGGAAGGGTCTTCACTTTCCGTTTGGAAAATCAGAAGAACATGGCAATCGTTTCAGTATTCATGTACTCAACGACTATTGATTCTGGATTCTTGTGCTTTGATATGGCGTCCTTCAAGCGTTGGAGATTCTCGTCCGACTCAACAACATTCTTGCCGGAGACAGCGACCCACTTGCCACCAAACTTCTCTTTCAGTCTGTCATAGTTATCGGCAAGCCACTGCATATTCTCCGATGATTGCTCGAAGATCTGCCTAGTTTCCATCCACTCTTACTCATTAGAAATGTCCGTGGTCCTGAATAGTGAATTAATGGTTGATACTCCTGCGCGAAAAATCCGATAACCTATTCCATTTTGATTTACAAGCCGACTATCATAATATCAGTCCACCGTCGCAAGAACGAATTTTCTAACTAAAATCGGGGCTCTGTCTCTAAATCATATTGGATGCTTGGTTTTGAACGGTTGACTTGCTGTTAGCCTTCGAAGTTTGAGGGCTGCGCCAAGTTTGCAGTGATCCTACTGAAATCGAACGGAGATGAGACCATAACCATAACCCGTTCCAGAGTGATAATGGATCAGCTTCAGAAGGTGAAGAAGGAATTCCTAGTTAACGTGGAGTTGGAGAGACGGAACAAGTACTTCACGTTCGGTTAGGCAGGCGATTGATTAGCTGTCTTATCTGCTGGGCTAGTGCCGGGTTTAGGGAGGCTGTTCCTCCTCTCTTATGCATCAGCACGCAGCCCTGCTTAGCCAATTCCTTTACACACGCCCTTACTCTTCTGCCATTCTTCTCGACTTTCCTGCCCATCCAGTTCACGAGAGTATCTACGGGGAAGTAGTGAGCGCCCCATCTACCCTTCTTCACCAGGAACTCGAGTATGGACGCCTTCACTTGTTCGTCAGTTAGGATCATCGTACACTATTGGGACGTTAAAGGCAAAGCAATAAGTACTTTGCTACACAACAGTATTCACGATGGAAGCATGCCAGAGGTCAGGTACAAGGATACAGGGAACTCGCTGCTGATCAAGGCGTTTGGTAGCTCTCCTAAACTCAGAATCATAGACATCTTCCTAACCAACCCTTACTTCGACTTCGACAAAGAAGAACTGGCCAGGGAGCTCGGCATGAGTAAGCAGACGGTCTACGAGAACTTCAAGGATCTGGAGGAACTGGGGGTGGTCAAGGTTTCCCGGAAGATAGGAAGAGCAACCATGTACCGAATAGACAGGGACTACCCGTTGATCAAGACTCTGAATGAGAGCGTGAACGAGACTTCCTTCCAGATAGCCAAACAAGAAGGAAAAGAAAAGATCCCAGTCAACACGGTCAGCTAAGTCACCATTCCTGCATTTAGTCTGTCTTCGAGTGGATTCGTGGGCTTAAGCAAGCAGCTCAGCCTGGAGACACACTGACCTCAAACATCTCCAGCTACCAGAAGGAAACAAGCACCTACATCATTTAGAGACAGAGCCAAAATCGGCGTGAAATCGTACCTTTTAACCTAGCTGGTTCGTTTTCTTGCTGCTTGTCTGATTAGGCCTAGCCATTTGTTTGTGCCTGGTTGAACGGGTACGGCGGCGATCTCGGCGGGCGTGTGATCTTCCAGTGCCATGTGTGGGCGAATGTAATTGTAGTTGCTCTGTATCCTTTGAATACCCTGTCGGCTGACTTGGCTTTCTTCAAGTGTCGCATGACTTTTTCTCTTTCTCGCATTGAGTTGTGTAAGCGTTCGACGCGGTGGTTTCCCATGTGGCTACGAATACCAACATTGGCCATGTGGGCTGGTGCCTCTTTCATTGGTTTGTATTCGGCTCGATAGGAATCTAAGCCATCCGTGAAGATTACTTTCGGGTCTTTCTTCGCTTGTCGTTTGGCTACCTCGAAGAATGCGTGCACATCTTTGTATGTTCGGCCTCGTGTTAGGTGGCTTGCGACTAGGTATCGGCTCTGATTGTCTAGGGCGTTCCATAGCCAGCAGAACCGTTCACCGTTAATGGGTTCTTCGTGTGCCATTTCGGTTTTCATTTCATCGCAATTCCAAACGCCTGACAGTTGCGGGGTTAAGCCTGTTATGTATTGGTCGATTGGTTCGCTGAATTTGCGAACCCATTTCAAGATTGCTACATGGGTGACTTTGAGGCCGTAGAATTGGGCTACATGCTGAGTGATCCTACGGAATGACGCGCCCTCGTAGTACGGCCGGCCGTAAATTCGAACCGAGCAGGACATGCCACCCGATGTTACCAGTGTACCCTAAAGGGGGGTACCCACCATGATTGAATCTCGGATGCCGTTCCCATGGCCGATGCGCCGACCCGTCCGCTTCGTGTAGGACAGAGGATGGGATTAACGGAACGGGCACTCGATCTTGAACGTTCTTGATGAGAGGCGTCAAGTCAACGCCGATCTCACGGAGTGCTGACGCTCATATGGAAATCCAAGCGACGTCCTGGTTCATGCATGCTGTTGATGTGCTACGAGCAAGTATCGTTTAAGTAAGCCGAAACAAGTTACAGAAACGATCTCAGCTTGAAAAACAGGGACGCCCTTACAGTGTTTTTCGTCATTTACATTGTGGGGCTGAGTTTTGTACCTTTGATTCATCAAACCTTGCTGAGTGAAAATGCGTGGCTTGGATACGGGACGGGCGCGTACGCCCTTCAGAGCCCACACTACTTTATCCTGTTCAACGACCCGTACGATGGTAGCAGCAAACCCAACATTCACATAAACCCAACCTTCGCCCCCAATGCCCGCATTAGTCTCATTGAGTTCAGTGATTGGACGTCTTGGGTTGATGGGTACAATCTGTTCAATGACTTCAATGTCACCATAAGACCGGGAGAACCGGCCCTTGACGTGACTTACACGCGCCCCGGAATTACGATCCACAAGTTCGTGGAGGTTTCACCCGACGGAAACTCGGTCACCGTCAAACTTGTGGCCAACAAGGGGCTTGCCGTTCACCTTGAACTCTGGAAATGGGTAATGAGTTCAGTCAACGGCATTTCGGCAGCGGGAGTGACTAAGCCCCTAGTGATCCCGACAACAACCACAATCAATTACACGTTCCAGTATCAGCCTCTAAATGCACTTGGCAGCGCGAGTATCCTGCTGTCACGTGTACCCTCGCAAATCGAACTCTGGCCGTTTGAGGACGGTTTCAATAAGATTAGTGTTGATTTTGTGAACAGTGAGATGTCACTTACAGTCTCAGGCACGATGTCGACTACGACCACGCCTCCATTCAACTGGGATTATGCGGATCTGCCGTATGTTCTGCCGATCGTCGCGATATTGGTGGTCGCCCTGTATTTGCTGGTAGGCAAGTATGGAAAGCACAAGAAAGGTCGTTCTCGCAGCTCTCGCAGTTAGGCTGGCGCTTGCGCCCTTCTTCATGCACGCGGGCGATGTTGGTACTATTTACGAATCCAGCATCATGGCCCTGAAGGGTCAAAACGTTTACGACTTTGTTTATCAGCAGACGCTGCAAATGCAGCATGCGACCGGTCTTCCAGTCTTCTTCGAAGGCTACGCCTACCACCCATTACTGATCTACTTCTTCGTTCCATTCTACTGGCTCTACACGCTTATTGCTGGTCCTAGCGTTGTGATGATTGACGGACACTACCCGGCTCTGCCGGTACTCATCTACCCTTGGACACCGGTTTTGCTGCTCTTCCTGAAGCTCCCGATCTTCCTGGCGGATGTTGGGGTGGTCTATCTCTTGGCGAGATCAGATCTGAGGAAGGCTAAGCTCTACGCCTTTTGCCCATACGTAATATTCATCTCAGCCATATGGGGCATGTTCGACGCGTTCGTAGCCCTATTCCTACTAATCTCGTATCTTACCTTCGAAAGGAACTCGTTCGCTTCAGGAATCACGTACGGCCTAAGCCTTGTGAAGCTCTACACAATCGTATTACTGCCTTTGTATGTGGTTAGGTTGTTTGGGAGATGGCGGGAGCTCGCTACATTTCTTGCTGGCCTCGCGCTCACCCTTCTCCCAGTAGCCTACTACATGATCGTCAGTCCGACCTCGTTCTGGAATGTACTTGTAACCTTTCAGGGTACGCGGGTGATGGGGGGCGTTAATCTTTACAATTTCATCTGGATCGTTCCGGATGTTCGCTTTGACCTGGACGTTTCGGCTGTAACGAACATATTACTCTTGGTCAGCCTAGTTTTGCTTCTTCTGCGATTTGGCAGGAAGGGTCCGTTGCTTGAGGCCATCCTTGCCTTCATGTTCGCTTACTTCCTCTTCGGTCGCGTGTTGAACGAGCAGTTCCTTGTCTCGATTCTTCCCTTGATGCTTCTTTGCCGAGAATGTGATTACCGGATTTGGGCTGCACCGTTCATCTTCATCTTCCTTAGATCCCCCCTCTACTACTTCGCCGTGCCCATTCTCTGGGCGAGCCCAGTCTTCTACAATTACTATCTTACTGCGGACGTGGTTTGGAGAGGGCTTCAGGCGGCGGGTTACCTGATGATTCCCATGTACGCGGTTGGAATAGCGTTCTCACTGCTTCTGCTACTGAACCTTCAAAGAATTCTTGAAGCAGCGCCCCCGGGTTTCAGGCTGAGCAAGCTGGCTAGCTTGATTGGTGGGGTTGTGAGCTTTCACTCTACATTTTCCAAGGCACGTGTTCTGTCGCGTAGGGTTCGCATTCTTCTCAGGTAGTCGACGGAGAAGCAGGATACCGCGAAGATCAAGACTACGAGCTTGGCGGCGAAGACCACGTTAATCGCGTACGGGTTGGCGGGCCACCAGTTCACTATGATATCCGGATTCTGCAAGCCCTGAACCGACAACCCAGCAGACCAGAGCACGATATGGTATAGTACCTCGAAGCCGCTCATCATGACGAAGAACCAAGCGACGACGTAGAGCGATTCGAAGGCCGTGTCGCCTATTCGGAGCAAGCGCCGCTTAGATATTGGTGAACTTAACCCGAAACCGTAGGACAGGAAGAATAAATACGTAAAAAGTGTGATAGGCTTTACTTTGAATAGAACAAGGTCAATTTCCGCCATAACCAAGTTCTCGCCAATCACGTAAGGTGCGGTGGTTTTGAAGGAATATGCAAGTAGGACCCCGATCGCAATAGTTCCGAATATCATTGAGAGGATGTTGCTGACATCTCTTGGCAGCATGAGGCTAAGGGGGATTTGTTGAGGGAGCGGATGAGCACCGAGCTTGCCGCCTTGGTCTATGCTCTCAGTAAGACGCTTGTCCATCACACGCACCCAGCGGGGTTCTCGCTGCGATCCATGGTTAAATCTTTACTCCAGTTCCCGATAATCGAAGCGCGAATTGCGTCTGCGCTACAAACAAGAGTTGGAGTTCCGTGCCGTGTGTCGACTGGTTTGAGATAGACATCGCGGAGTTGATTTTCTGACTGTTCGCCCGGTTGGTCCACGTGAAATTGTGCAAAAATGCTTGCCGCGATCCTGTAACGTCGATGCCGGCTCCGAAGATTATTCCCAAGGTTACTCTGTCGGGCTTTTTCCACTGCGCGCTTTGATATTCTTCTGCAATGTCCAAGGGTACCTTTGCCCACTGATCCGCGGGCGTCTCGAGGAATACAATCCTCTTAGCCCACAGCACTTGAGCCTCAGCGGGCCGTGCTGAGAAGATAAAGGTGAGCACATGAGTTCCATCGTTGAGCTCGACACCGAAGACTTCCCCGTTGCCTATCGTGGACGTTGAATTGCAGGCGCATGGTTCTCGGAGAATCCAAGCGCTGATGTTGAGTGCGAAGAGTGCCGCCAATCTTGGCCCATCGATTACTTGGCTCAGAAACGCGTATGTTGGCGCAGTCCTGTTTTCTTTGAATAGGTTGAACTTGAGGGCTGTCATCTGGTTGAAGGTGGTTTCGTTCAGTGAGATGGAATCACCTGTTGCGACGACGTATTCGGAGCGCCAGACCACGAGATGCCTGTCTGACGAGTTTCCTAACCATAGCTCGAAGTTGGGGTCCAGGATGGGAGGGGTTGTTACTGGTGGGGTTCGGAGAATTGTGAAGGGTGCTATGGCCGCGACGATTATCAGGAGCCCGATCGAGATTGGCGCTGTGGCTCGTTTTAGGAGACTCAAGTTGGTTTTGCTCCTCGGAGTTCGTCGCGATACCAGAGTATCAGTGATACTAGCATGAGTGGCATCCAGTAGATCACGTAGTTAGTTAGGGACCGGTAGGAGAACCAGAGTATTACGCCGGGGAAGACCCAGAAGGCGTATCTGAGCTTGTCGAAGTGGACGTAGAAGTTGACTATTAGTACTAACAGTACTCCGACGGCTAGCGCCGTAAAGAAGACTCTACCAACAGGCAATAGGCCCACAACCGCGAGATTGGAAGGCCCCTGACTCAGGGCCACGAGGTCACCCGAGATCGGCGTCAAAATATTCCGGAACCAAACGCTCGCCGCACCGATCATGAACGGGAGATTCAATCCAAAGAAGACTAGGGCGGTGACGAGAGTGAACTTGCTGATGTTTGCGAATCTCTCATTTCGAGTTCTCGTACCTTTGGCCCGGAGGTAATAGATCAGGAGGAACGGCGCAAGGAGCCAGGGGATCTGCTTGAAGCAACATGCCAACCCATAATACAATCCAGAGGTGAGCGGTTTTTTCAGGTTGAAGGCGGCGAAGAGCAGCGGGA
>Ga0315282_10002187_pt1 | contig 36368 bp, 34 predicted proteins | sample YL17G07_20_MG_FD_203693 | JGI IMG/M metagenome (GOLD analysis project Ga0315282, IMG submission 203693) | Sediment microbial communities from Yellowstone Lake, YNP, Wyoming, USA - YL17G07_20 | ecosystem: Environmental > Aquatic > Freshwater > Lake > Sediment | place: USA: Wyoming | collected...
CTTGGCGCGCAAGGGTGACGGCAATCCCGGATGGATAACGATATGGCGAGGTTGGCAGAACATTATGATCATGTGCGACGGGCTTGAACTGATGAGGAAGCATCAGAAATGTGGGTAATGACAAGCCAACTCGCCGGGGATGCCGTACGAGAGGAAGTACTCGAACCCCGGCCGTAGCATGTTGGTGAAACCGAGGTATCGTTTCCCGCCGCTGCACGAGACCGCATCACGGTCAAATGCGAGGGGTTCCCCTCCCCGCACGTGCGCAAGCTGCCCGATGACGCAGGTCTGGCCCCTTGTCTGCTGGATAAGAGAACGCGCGCTTTCATCGTTGGTGTAGTAGAACGTCACCGGCAGTGACGCGCCCCCCCAATGCTTCCCCCAAAGCCTGAGAAAATCGTTCTTGAGTTCCAGATCCATATCCCCCTCCTTTATGTGCATTTTCACCCGGGACACGAATCTACAAGTTTAGCATGGGGCCATAGGAAAGCGCAATCACATTCCCGGTCGGAAATATGCGGATTCCCGCGAAAGTGGCCGACAGCAAGCCCCTTCCATAGGCCTCCGGGCACTGTATACTTTGTAGCCATACCCCTCGCATAGACAGACAAAGGAGGCGTGAGATGAGGTACTTGCTGGCTGTAGCGATTCTTATCGCGGCACTGACCGTGACGGTATCAGCGGAAACGTACAAGGTCGGGCCTGCCGAGAAAGTTAAGAAGGTGAGCGAAGTGATCGAAAGGCTCGCCCCCGGCGACGTCATCGAGCTGAGCGGCGACATTACGGACTCATTCATATGCAGGAAGAGCGGCACCGCAGAAAAGCCCATCGTCATCCGCGGCGCGGACGGCAAGCGCGCGAAGATTGACTTCGCCAAGGCGAGAAACGGCATTGAGACGCGCGGCGATTACTGGTCGTTCGAGAACCTGGAGCTTGCCAACGCGTCCTCCCGCGGCATCTTCCATGTTTCCCACGGCATAGTCGTGCGCAACTGCTACTTCCACGACAACAATAACGGCATCATGGGTGCGGACAGCGAGACGACAGGCGACATACTCATCGAATACTGCGAGTTTTTCCACAACGGCGGCGGCATCTACGCGCACCAGATGTACCTGGCGTCGTGGAAACCCGGCGCGACCGCGACCGTTCAGTTCAACTACATCCACGACTCGACCGGCGGCGTCAATATCAAGTCGCGGATGGCGCACAACATAATCCGCTACAACTGGATTGAGAACGCGGCTAACTACGAGTGCGATATCGTGGACAGCGATCAGGCGCCCAACGCCGCCGCGCTCCGCCCGATGAATACTGAATTCATCGGCAACGTCGTGATCACAAACACCAAGGGCAATCCGCATCACAAGATGAACCTCGGTTCCGACCAGCCGCGCTCGCCGGGGACCGAAGGAACGTTTACCATCGCCAACAACACCTTTGTATGCAGGCTCGCGTCCGATGAGATTCATATGATCCGCTTCGGCGGCAAGGTAAAGGAGGCGCTGCTCTACAACAATATCTTCGTCGCGCCCGAAGTGCCGGCCTTCAGAGTCCTCGTAATCGAAAACGACAAGGCGGAAGAAGGCAAGCCCGGTAGCGAGGGGCGCCTTGGGAGACTCGCCGGCTCCAGCAACTTCATCGCGTCGAACGCGGTCGATCTGCCGGAGGAGCTCAAGAACACCGTGCGCGGGAAAGACGCGGGCTTTGTCGATTTCAGCAAGTACGATTTCAACCTCGCCAAATCGAGCCCCTGCATCGGCGCGGGCGACATCAAGGCGCCAATGGCGGCCAGGTTCTCTCCCGTCATGGCAAAGATCGTCGCCGGGCAGGAGGCCAAGCGCCCGGTGGGCGAGAAGATGGACATAGGAGCGTACGGGATGACAGTGGCGGGGCTGGCGGACGAAGGCTCCGCGATCTCCAGCGGCGCGAAGGCTACGCGCGTCGAAAGTACGCGATCAAGGTAGGGGCAGCGATTGACCGCTTCAAAAGGGTCGCCTGCGCCACGGGGGGCTGTCAGATTCCTGCCGGCTTCACTTGCGCGGCCGGCGGTACTTGTCCCACTTGGCGTACTCGTGGCGTTCGCGGAGAAGCGTGACTTCCTTGAGACAGTCATGCTCCCGGCCCCACTGGGCCGCGGCGTCCGCAAGGCCGGCGTCGTCAGACCAGTATAGCCTGTTGGCCATCTCTATGTCACCTGCTTTGCGGAGGGCGGCTATGAGAATGTCGCGGCCGGCGCCGTACATGATGTAGTCCGGGACATTCTCACCCCACTCCCATGTGACGGCCCATTCGCCGCCGTCCGTGACAAACTTGAGCGCGGCCGCGTCCGCCTCAGCCCCTCCTATCATCGACAAGGCCAGAAGCGCCTTGACCTTGACCTCTTTCGCGACATTCGCTGTGTTGAGGACGGCTGTAAGCGCGGCGACTGCCCTATCGTCGCCGAGCACTCCCAGCGACATCGCCGCGCCCGCGGCTACTTCCGTCCTGGCATCGCTCAAGAGCGCGATCAGCGGCTCAAGGGCGCGTTGATCCCGGATCCACGCTACCGCATGCACAGCGGCGGCGCGTTTCTCCGTATCGGGGCTGTTCAGGTATGTCAGCAGCGCCTGAGCGGCCTCCCCGGAACCAGCGTCACAGGCCAATTGCCCAAGCGACAGTATTGCATTGCCGCACACACACGTCCTCTTGTCAATCGCGTCTATCAGGGGCCCGACGGCCCGTGGGTCGTGGAGCGGTCCCAGGCCCTCCGCCGCCGAGTAGGCTACTCTGTCATCGGGATCTTCAAGTGCGGATATGAGGGGAGCAACGACGCGGGCATCGCGGTACCTTGAGAGTGTTCGCACGGCGGCCCACCGCACCTGGCCATCCCTATCCTTGAGCAACGACACGAGCCCGGCGACGGCGTTCGAAGGTTTCAGGAACCAGAGTTCGAACGCGGCCCTGGCGCGCACATCAGGGCGGGCATGTCCAAGCAAGCGAATGAGAGGCCCTGCGGCGGCGGGCCCTATCCCTTGCAGGACGTCCCCTCGGGAGAAAGTCGATGCCGCCAGAGCGTCCGGCCTCTCATACCACGGCGGCTTCTCGCCGAGCATCCTGCGAAGCCGTTGCGGCAGCCATTTCGGAAACGTCGGCCCGCTGCTTTCACCGCATGTAAGAATAGGCTCGACCACAGCAGGGCCGATGGCGATAAGCGCGTCGCGCACGCCTTCTCTTGCGTGGCCCTTGCATTCCTCGTTGCAGAATGTGACGACGAGCGCGTCTATCACTTGGTCGGATTTCCAGGCCGCGAGCTTCTTGACCGCCGCTTTGCGCACTGCTACATCCGCGCTGTCAAGACGCGACATAAGATATGCGATGCGATACCGGGCAACGATGCCGGGAGTCAGCCACGCGACAAGCACCGCCAGGATAGCCAGCGGCAACGCAATGGCCCATCGGCGTTTGCTACTCAGCACCCGCGCGTTCATTTCGCAGGCTCTTTCTTCACGCCATGACACGCAATCGGCAATAAGGCTTTCAGTGGCGTTTGAGCTTCTTCGACCTGTGTCTGCCCTCATCCCCCGGCGCGAGTACGTAGACAATCACCGATACCGCAACAGCCGCAAGGAGCACGAAGTCGAGCGGCTTATGGAGATAAAACACCCCCAGAAGCCCGAAGAGCGCCCCTACCACCCACGTCGGGATCGCCGTATAGAGGCTGTAGGTCCGCCGTGTCGCGATGAGAGCCGCTTGCGGGATAATAAGCGACGGAACGGGGAGAACACCCATGGGCGCTATGAGGAGGGGCCCCAAGATCGCCCCCCACTTGTCCGTGACGTAGCAGGGGTAGAAGAACGCGATAAGCGTGAAGACCCCCGCGATAACGAGGTAGGGCTTCTTCGACCTGGGCCGCGGCGGCAGCACAAGCGCTTCGCGCCCCCACAGGAGGCCCACGGCGAACAGAATGAAGAACATCAGCGGGCTCGTGTATTCCTTGAAGCCCACTGTCATAATCCCGGCGCCGATGAGCAGGAGCCCTACGTAAGCTGCGATCCATTCGGTGTATATCTTCTTCCTCGCAACGCAGATCACAACGAGGCCGATAAGCATCAGCCGCATGAGCGAACCGAAGAGCGCCCCGCTGGACGGGAGGGCTATATGCTCGAATATCTCCCTGATCCTGTCGGCCGAAAACTCTGACTGCATGGGCTGCATGGCTTACCCCGTCTATAAGCGTTTCCAGGTTGTCCCTTCGGGCCCGTCCTTGAGCTCGATGCCAAGCCCCGCGAGCCCCTTGCGAATCCTGTCCGACGCTTCGAAGTTCTTCGCCTTGCGCATGTCGTTGCGCAGACCGATGAGGAGATCGACAAGCTGCCCCTCAAGGCCGCCGCCTCCGCCTGCGGCGGACTCGCCGAGAAGGTTTTCCGTCACGATGCCGAGCACGTCGCCGCCGAGGCGGGTGAACATCTCGTTTGTCCGCTCCAGAACCGCCTTCGTCGCGCTGCCTTCGGTAAGAAGCGTATTGGCCCATCTAACCGTGTCCGAGACAACCGCTATCGCGGCGGGCGTGTTGAAGTCGTCATTCATCGCCTCTTCGAAGCGCGCCCTGAACTCGTCGAGTTCTTTGAAGCGCTTATCGTCGAGCGAAGCGTCGCCGATGCCGTCTTTGGCCGCGCCGACTGCGGCTCGGAGCGCGCCGACAGCATTGTGAATCCGCCTCAGACCCTTCTCCGCCGCGTCTATCGCCTCGTCGGAGAAATCCAGCGGGCTTCGATAGTGGCTCGTGAGCACGAAGTACCTGATGGAAAGCGGCGGATGCTTCTTGAACGCGTCCTTCAAGGTCGTGAAGTTGCCCAGGGACTTGCCCATCTTCGTGCCGTTGACCGTGACCATGTTATTGTGCAGCCAGTAGCGGACAAAGGGCTTGCCCGTCGCGGCCTGGCTCTGGGCAATCTCGCTCTCATGGTGCGGGAAGGCGTTTTCGAGTCCCCCGCCGTGGATGTCAAGCGTCTCGCCAAGGTATCGCATCGACATGACCGAGCATTCGAGGTGCCAGCCGGGGTAGCCCCAACCCCACGGAGAATTCCATCTGAGGATATGCCCCCGCTCGGCCTTCTTCCAGAGCGCGAAGTCCGCCGGGTGACGCTTATCGGGATTGACCTCGACGCGCGCGCCGGCCTCGAGCTCCTCGACCCTCTTGCCGGAGAGTTTGCCGTATTCGGGGAACTTCGAGACGTCGAAATAGACCGATCCGCTCGCCTCGTAGCCGAAACCCTTCTCGATGAGTGTTTTCACAAGCTCTATCTGCTCGCCGATGTGCGCGGACGCGCGTGGGCTGATGTCCGGCCGGACCACGTTCAGGGCGTCCATATCCTCGAAGTAGGAACGCGTGTAGCGCTCGACCAGTTCCATTGGGTCAACCCGCTCCGCCGCAGCGCGCTTCTCCACCTTGTCTTCGCCTGCGTCGGCGTTGTCTGTGAGGTGGCCTACGTCGGTTATGTTCTGAACGTATCTGACCTTGTAGCCGAGGTAGCGCAGGTATCTCACGACAACGTCAAACGACACGTAAGACTTGCCGTGACCGATATGGGCATCTCCGTAGACCGTCGGGCCGCACACGTACATCCGCACATACCCGGGATCGAGAGGCGAAAACTCCTCCAGCCGCCTCGTGAGCGTACTATAGACTCTGAGGTCCATAAGAAGCCCTCTTTATTGACCTTTGTGCTGCCAATGCAGCACATTGTGTGGCACTGGTGGCTTGCCCACCAGTGATGACCGTCTTGATCCGCCATCGGCGGATCACCTTGCGCTTCTTTGATCCCGAAAAGATCAATAGGTATTCGGATAAGCGCGAAACTGCCGGAATGATACCAGACGAGCGGCATAAGCGCAACAGGAGTTCGCGGCGAGCGCTCTCGCGCTATCGGCCGTCAGTGGCCGTTTGGCGGTTTGGCCGCGCCATTGCCGTTGGAACGCGTGCCCCCGGCGCCGGCGGGAGCGCCGTTTGTTGCGGCCGCCCCGTTGGCAGCGCCGGTTCGTTTGCGCCAGGTGTCAATCAGGCGCGCGAGTTGGTTTACCGGCTCGGGATGGCTGTCGACTCGCAGATCGATATATGGGTATGGATCGGTCTTGGATACGCGAATCGCCGCGGAGCTGAACGCAGACTCCTTCATGGCGCCCGCCATTGCTTCCAGCGCCCGCAGCAGCCGCGCCGCGAGATCGCCCCTGGTTTCCTCAAACGCCTTAGCCGCGGTGTCAATGAGATCCTGGCCCGGAAGCCCGCAGCCGCCGATGATATAGTTTTCGCCCTGCCTGATGCCGGCGTATGGCGTGAGCGATGCGCCCGAATAGCCCCCCGTCTGGCCAGTTACGTCGATAGCGAGCACCTGGCGACTGTCCTTCAGGGGATCGTCAGCCATTATCTCATCCACAACCCTCTGCGCGGGCATGTTCTCGCGAAGGAGTTTCATGCCGGCAATGCCGAAGAAGGGGCCGGTATAGCCTTGCACCGCGATTGCCCCTACAAACGCGCCGGTGAATGGCACATTCTTCCCTACTGCGAGGGCTGTTGATGCGGTGCCGATACCGAATTCACCGGCCTTGAGGTCGGCAGCAACGATGCTGCAGATGGTCTCCTGGAATCTCAAAATGCTCTCCCCCGCCCCTGATTCGAGTCTATTTCGGCAGAAAAGACATCCGGCAACAGTGGCTCAGACGCAATTTTATGTTGACTGGCCGCCAAACCAGTCTAAAATCGCGGGCATCGTTCAACAAGGGGATTCAGGCAAATTCTCTCCGTTTTTGCGTTTTGCCGTTTGTTTACCCGGGAATTCGTCGGCAGCGACGCCGTTTGGCGTGTATCAATTAGTCAGGAACCCAGGAAGTCGCCTTGGTGTCTGAGTGCTGAACGCGCGGTCTATGCATGACCGGTCCCCCCTGTTCACGGGAATAGGCCCAGCGCCCCGCACTCAACCAGCGCACGAAGCCTTGGCGGTCGGCCGCTTCCGATGCCGGCGAACTGATAACAGCCTCAGGACACAAGGAGGATTCGAGATGCGTCTTCACGCGTTCGTGGCGGTGCTGGTCGTAGCTGCGGTGGTGCTGAGCACAACCGGCTGTGCGGAGCAGAACAAGGCAATGCAGGTCAAGCTCCTGCAGATAGCACGCAGCCCCCACCCGGAGAGCGAATACGTAGTCGCCCCTCCCGATGAGCTCTCCATCGAAGTGAAAGGATACCCCGAGTACACTCGCACGGTCACTGTCCGTCCTGACGGCAAGATAACTGTCCCCGGCATGGGCGACCTCGCTGTGCAAGGCATGACCATACCAGCCATCACCTCAGCCATCACCGAGGGCGTCAGCAAGGAGCTCGCGCAGCCGGTCGTAACCGTAACGCTCGTGGCAGCGCGCTCGAAGGCCATTTACGTCCTCGGCGAAGTCAGACGGCCCGGCATATTCCCCTACTATGGCGATATGAATCTCATTGACGGCGTTGCATCCGCCGGCGGGACTACGCTCTTCGCCAACGAGCGCAAAGTCCGCTTGACCCGCGCGAGCCTCGACCAGCCCAGTCTCTACAAGATTAACCTCGTGAAGCTGTACAAGGAAGGCGCCGCGGAGCAGAACATGGTTCTGCGCGAGGGCGATATCGTCTATGTGCCGCCGACGCCTTGGGCAAAGGTAGGCTACATCGTCAACCAGATACTCTTCCCGTTCACGAGTATCTTGAGCGGCTTCGTCGTATACGGCGGCGTCAGGAGTTCGTTTGACAACAACAACTAACGCCGGCTAAGCATTCCGACGGCGCGCGGTTGATTTTGGGAATCCAGCCGCGCGCCGCTTGTTTTTACCTCCATGAGAGTGCTCTACGTTTCGCAGTACTTCCCCCCGGAAATGGGCGCCCCTGCCGCCAGAGTCCATGAACTCTCCCGCGCTTGGGTCGAACGCGGCCATGAAATCACCGTCCTCACCGCATTCCCCCATCACCCGACGGGGATAATCGCCGACGGCTACAAGGGCCGACGGTTCATGCGGGAAACCATCGACGGTATTGACGTCGTGCGCACGTGGGTCTATGCCACGCCCAACAAGGGTTTCGCGAAGAGAACTCTCTCCTACGTCTCGTTCATGTGTTCGGCTGTCGCGCTCGGCCTGCCTGCTTTGCGGCACAAGCGCTTTGACGCCGTGATCGCCACGTCGCCGCAGTTCTTTGTCGCCATCGCAGGCTGGGCGCTCGCCAAAGCGTTCAGAAAGCCGTTTGTGTTCGAGGTGCGTGACCTGTGGCCGGCGTCTATCGAAGCCGTAGGGGCCGTGAAGAACAAGAGGATCCTCCGCGCTTTGGAACGGATCGAAATGGCGCTCTACCGGCAGGCCCGTCTCATTGTCGCCGTAGCCGATTCAACTGTCGCCATACTTTCGGGGAGAGGCGTGCCGCCGGAGAAGATCGCCGTTGTGAAAAACGGCGTTGACCTGATGAAATTCCTGCCCGGCGCAGACAGCGGCGAGGTGAGGCGCGAGTACGGCCTCGAAGGCAGGTTTGTATGCTCCTACATCGGCACCATCGGCATGGCTCACGCCCTGGAGATCATCCTGGACGCCGCGGAACTCACGAGAAGCGACAGCGGCATCGCGTATCTCATCGTCGGCGAAGGAGCACGAAGGTACGAGCTGGAGAGCGCCGCGAGAGAGCGCTCGCTGTCAAACGTGATCTTCGCCGGCCAGCAGCCACGAGAACGCGTCAGGGAGTTTCTCGCAGCGTCCGACGCGGTCCTCGTACATCTCAAGAAGACGGCGCTGTTCGAAGCTGTAATCCCCTCGAAGATCTTCGAGACGATGGCCGCCGCTCGCCCAATTATCATGGGGGTTGGCGGGGAGGCGGGCCAACTGGTCCGCGATGCCGAGGCGGGGATTCCAATCGAGCCGGAAAACGCCGCCGAGCTTGTCGCCGCGATCGAGAAGCTCAAGGCTGATCCCCAGTCCGCGGAAGCGATGGGCCTGCGCGGCCGCGCATTTGTGGAGAAGCACTTCGATCGCAATGCGCTTGCCGAGAAGTATCTGAACCTTCTTGCCGCCCTAATGCCGGCAGGCGCAAAACGGAACACGACGGGCGCAGTGCGCGAAGCTCGAAGCGTGCCTTAGAAGTAATCCACCACGTACATATACGGCTCGTAGCCGGGATGGAAAAAGCTGACAGCCTCCATACCTCCGCCCTTCGCGGACACGCCCGGCGACTTGGCCACCTCGTCGGGATCGCGAAAGCCCGTAATCAGTTGGAAGAGGGTCATGGCGGGGATCTTCAGGCTCGACTTCGTCTTCGGGCGCGACTCGGTGAACGGAACGGGCACCTTCGTCGTTCCAAACTCTGTTGTGACGTCCACTGCGAACTGCTTGCAGCCTGAGAGTATCGAACAGTCATGAACGTAGGCCGAGCCGACTTTGTCGAGAAGCGCGTCCTGGTTGAGGATTCTTCCCATGGCGCCGCCGGTGTTTCTGTATCTGGCCTTCACTTCGCATCCGAGCCGCCTCATGAGGTGCGTCATCGGGTGGTCCTGCGCCAGGTGGAACGTGATCTCACCGTCGCGTCGATTCACAGCCTCGCGCGTAAGCGCCGCGAGGATCGCCGGAAGCGCATCGGCGGTCGACGTCTCGACTTCGCACAGAGTCGTCACGGCGGGGGCGGCGTCCCGAATGAAGTAGCCCGCGAACCTGCGGGCGGGATTCTCCACCACGAAGATCTCCGGCACGCGCCGCCATTCGCTGCCGTGGCGTATCTCGGCAACCGACTTGGGCGTCCTTACCATCATAAGGGTATGGTTCTCGACGTTCTTTGCGTAGAGTCTTGAAATGGCGGGATAATCCTTCTCTGCGGCTCTGCGAATGCGAAAGCCTCTTGCTTTGCCGATCCGCTCGGCGTCGCGCGTCCTGATGCTCCCGGACATTTCCGGCATGCAGGGGGCGTAGCCGAATTTGTGATAGAAGCTGTCTATCCCGAAAAGGAGCGCGACGTCGAAGCCCTGCTCCTTCATGAATCTGGTCGTATCCGTCATGACGCGGCGCGAATAGCCCTTCATTCTGTGGCGGAAATTCGTGGCAACGCCGCCGATGCCGCCTACCCGCACGATTGCAGGCCCGATGCGCATCTTCAGGTCGTGCACGTTAAGCCACGATACCGCCTCGCCGTCAATCTCGAGCGCCCTGCGGAAGCCGAAGGGGATTCTGGTTGTGACCATCTTTGCCGTCATCGTGCGATCATCCTTTCACGACATACGCGCGCCGGGAGACTTCCACGTATCCGAGCTTCCTCGCTATCGCGCGCGATGCCACGTTGCCTTCGCTCGTGCTCCAGACGGGCGTCCGGCCGGATTCCTGAATGAGCCGCGAGATGAACGCGCCCATCGCGTTTGCGAGCCCGCGGCCGCGATACTCCTCGATTGTATAGATGCCGATATCGGCGTAAAGCGAGGACATTGCCGATGTGTGAGCGTTTCCGACGAGTCTGCCGTCAATCACCGCGCCCACGGCAAGACCCTTCTGAAGCATCGCCTCAGGCGAGCCCATGCCGCTCACGCGAAGCGCTGGCGCTGCGCGGCTCACCATTTCCAGGTCCGCGACCGTCAGCCTGCGCACGTCCGGATGCGTGATAACCGGCGCCGGAGTCGTGAGCGTGCAGTAGAGGTCGCCGAAGGAAGTGGCATGACCCCCATCCTTCTCGATCAGCTCATAAAGGCGCGTCGCTACTTCTTCCTTCACGCTCACCGCATGCCATCTGTCGAGAGACTTCAGGATATCGAAGATCGCCTCCGGGTCATCGCCGAACCCCATCGGCTCGTCGGGAAGGTCGCTGTTTCTCACGACTGCTGCTCTGAATCGCGGCAACTCGCCGGCGACGTACGCGCTGCACAGGCCCTCGCGCAGTTGATACACCGATGTCACTGTCTCCGGCGTGTCGCCGAGTGCGGCTGCAAGCTTTGCGCGGCCGACGCGGTCGAGAGGCGCGTAATGTCGCCTGGCATTCATCGAATGCTTTCTTCCTTTCAGGAAAGGCGTCGTGCGCTACTGCTTCACCTGTGAAAGAATATCCATCACTCCGATGCGCACCAGGTGCACGGCAAATGCTGCGAGGAATATGGAGATAATCTTGGAGACGGCCTTGAGGCCCCCCGTGCCGATCAGCCTCCCTATGTATTGCGAGAAGACGAGGCATATCGCCACTATCACGAGCGTGGACAGAAACGCCGCGGTAGTAATCGCGTTGCCCTGCGCGTGCGCTATCACCGTGAGCGCGGCAAGCACGGCCGGTCCCACGATGAGCGGCGTCCCGATCGGCACTATTCCAATGAATTCGTCCCTGTGCCGGCGGGCCCTGTCGCCGACAATGAGGTCGGCAAGCGACAGCACCAGGAGAATCGCGCCCCCGCCGATCTCGAAATCGGCCCTCGTGATGCTCAGGAGGTTGAAGACCTGCGCCCCTATGAATATAAACGCAAGACCGATAACCATCGCGGTAACTATCGCATCCCGCAGGATCCGTTGGCGCACACGGTCCTCGACCCCGGCGGTGAGCGCGAGAAACACCGTCACCGCCGCGGCGGGATCCGTCGCAATGATAAGCGGAACTATCGCAACGCCGAACGACTCAAATGAACTCATGCTCGCTCCAGGACGCCTTCCCCTTCGCCCAAGTCAGGCGGCGCTGTTCATTATCAGGGGCTTTCGATGGATTGTCAACCGTCGCAGACGCCGCGAGCCCCGACCCTATACCATCGATTCCCTGTCTTCGTCTATTACCATATCCAGACCGCGCTCCTGGAAGAGATGCATGAGCGCTTCGGGACCGTTCTTGATCTTGAACTCAAGCTCCGCGGCCGTGACCGGCACCGCCCACAGAAAGTCCACCTTGCCGGCGGGCAGGCATAGGCTGTCGAAGTCCTCCGGCTCGCCGATGGGGGGAAGGCAGACGAATCCCGCGAAGATTGACCCCTCTACAAGGGGCTCGCCTGTTCCGAAGGAATGCCACAGATGGAGAAAGGTCTTCTCCCTGAATGGGTGCTCGGCGAGCGCCGACAGGCCGCCCAGCATCCAGTCCCTGACCTCGTGGGCATACATTACAATCTCGGTGAAGGGCGATATCTCGCCGCGAGCGCTCTTGGGAATCTTTTGCGCGCGGTCGCTCATGCCGCCCGTTATAAGTGTCCAGTAGTCGCGCCTGCCCGACGGCGGATATGGGTAAATGTCTATGTGCGGATTGAAGCGCCTGTTGGAGTGATAGACGGTCGGCCCCAGTGGGCCGAAGAACCGCGCGTAGTGGGCTTCGCGAGCTTCCATATTACCGGGCATGGGTTTCCTCCGTTTCTTCCTATGGGAACGCGCTGAGGACGTATCGTATCACTCAGCAAGGGAAAGGCAAGGGCACTGCCGGCACAGCGCCAGCAGACTGTCCGTTGCCTCAAGACCAGACCGAAGTCTGAAGTCCGAAGTCTGAAGTAGAACCGTACAACCGACAACCATTTTCTGTAGCAAGAGGGGCAGGCGAGGACCGCAGGTCTCGCCCGACCATGGTATCGAATTTCGGCCGGATTTTCACAGGAGGGGCAGGCGAGACCTGCAGTGTTCGCCCGACCATATTCGCAGACAGAGTCCGAGCCTGCGGGCGCCGAACCGTCGGTTTCACAAAGTCTTCAGTTGTCAAAGATCGAGGAGGCTGGAGGCCGCGGCCTCCGGCCGCAAGGTGCGAAAAGTGGGAAGGTGGGAAAAGTGCTAAAGGAGAAACCCTACCCACTGCGCGAGACGTCGCCTGCAAAAAACACAGCCCCTCTGTAACTATGTGGGGTGCACGAGTATTGGGGTTTTTCGCGAGACGTAAGTCCAATAGAACGTCTTCCACTTATGGACGTAAGGCGTTGCGTGGATATGACTTGAAGAAAAAACGATAAATCCTGATTTTCCTGCCAAGGGCGCACGAGTCTCACGGCGTCGCCGAGGAGCAAGGCACAAGATATAGGGGGTCGCGGCCGGGGCCGCGAGGGGAAGAACGCAGGCGGAGGAACAAGGGAGCGGGCGAAAAGCACGGCGGGTCGTGGGGGCGTCGCCCCTTGGCGGGAATCGGTGGGTAGGCAGAACGCGCTTCGTCGGCCGCCTGTGCCTGCGGCAGGACGGACAACGAGTTGTCGCGGCTGGGCGACGATGGTATCATTGGCGCGTCAGGGAAAAGCATAGCTGCCGTCCTCAGCGGGCACTGGAAGGGGCAAACCATGCTTTCGATACGCAACGCCTCCATTGAACTCGCAATGAAGGCCGATGGCACGAATGTGAGGGTCACTGACCTCAAGCGCAAGACCACATGGGTTCTCGACGAACAGACGCGCTATGTGTCAAGCAAGGTGAAGCGCCTGGACCACGATGCGTTCCGCTACGAGCGCGTGCATGGGAAGACTTCCTCCGTCGGCCTTCTCGGCAGCGGCAAGGCCGAAAAGGTTAGCGAACGAGAGATCCGCTGTATTCACCGTACGCGTAACGGCAGCGTCTCCCTCTCGTGGGTCCTCGAAAAGGATCGTCTTCGCATCTTTGCCGAGGCGGATATTGACAACGCCGCGTCTTCGGTATCGCTGCCGGGAGTTTTCCGGCCGGCGGGAGGGGCGTCGTTCAAGATGGCCCTGACCCGCACACAGGGGTTTGTGCACTCGGGGCGAGGGCCCTCGTACTTCTACGCGTGGTACACACCGGCGTTTCTCTCCATGTGCTTCTACGCGCAGATAGCCGAGCGCTCCGCGCTTCTCTCCATCCTTGAGACGGATATCGATGGCTGCCTCATCTGGGAAAAGACCGCCGACGGGCTCCTCAATATAGGCTGGGTACACCAGCCGCGTTTCGGCGAGCTGGCCTACAGGCGCGAGACGGTCATGACGTTCACGGCGCCGGACATCACGCCCGTCTGCAAGCGCTACCGGGATTATGAAAAGGAGAAGGGGCGCTTCAAGACGTGGGATGAGAAGATCGCCGAGAGGGCGAACGTCGCCAAGCTCATCGGCTCCGTGACCGCATTCGTCGGCTATCATCAGGACCCGGAGCAGAACTACGCTGCCAATCTCCGCGCGATGAAACGCATGGGCATCGAGCGAGCGCGCATCCTGCCTATCCTCATGGGCGCCACCGTGCCGTTCCATTATCCGATGAAGGGCAAGCGCGTCGATCTGATCGATCTCACGCGCCAGGTGCCGCTGATGCACGCCCTCGGCTACAGCGCCTCCGGCTTCATCTACATCACCGCGCAAACGCCGGCCAAGGGAGCGCGCCCCTACCGTAACCTCATGCTCGGCCCGGACGGCAAGCCGATCTTGAACTGGGTCATGCCTGATGAGAAGTTCTACTATCTCTCGCTCAAGGAGCGACTCAAGTGGGCAGAGAGATATCTTGATCGCAACCTCAAAGGCTGCGACGGCGTTCACTACGACACGCTCACGGCCAACTGGCTTCTGGAGGACTGGACGCCCGGCCGCATGACTTCGGCCGAGGACGACTACAACACCATCCGCGAAATGATGCAACTCGCCGGCGAACGCAACATGTACGTCGCTGCGGAAGGCTTCTGCGGGCGGCTTACGCCCTATTACGAACTCGGCAGCACCAAGTACACCCACATGGTCTGCCGCGACGAATACTACTGCGTCCCGCTCACCATGCTCGTATATCACGAATGCGCGTCGCACATCTGGTGGGAGGTGGACAACTACAATAACCCGCTCAACCGCTCCCAGGGCGGCCGCGGTTGGGAGCCTCGCTACTACTTTGGCGCGGGCTATCCCGAGCAGCAGTCCGCGGTGGACGCGTCCGCGGGCACGATACCGGACATCATGCCTTTCGGACTTCAGTACACGTTCGTTCCAAAGAACATGCCGGACCTGTTCTACTACCGGTTCAGGATGGACGAGCCCGCGCTTGTGCCCGCGGTCGAATGCGCCAAGCGCGTCCAGAAACTCCACAGGCGCATAGGCAAGCTCGAGATGAAGGAAATCAGGATTCTCAAAGAGGACGGCGCGATTCAGGAGACGGTTTTCGCCGACGGCACGCGGATCGTCGCCAATTTCGCCAACACGGAGCTCGAGGCGCCGAAACTCGGCATGTTGCCGCCGGAGTCCTGGACAGTAGTGGAGTAAAGTAACGAGAGTCTGTCGGTCTTGGATGGAGGTCGTCGCATGAAGCCAACTGCACAGGAAGCGTTTTGGCGGCTCTGGGCACTCAAAGAAGTCGTGGTTCATTCAATGTCGATACCTCCCAAGGCGGAGCTCGAGGAGTCCGCGGCCACCTGGTCACAGGAGGACCGCGACGAGTTCAATCGCAGCTGCAAGGAGCAGATGGAGAAACGCATCGCGGGGATGCGCAAGACAGGCCTCTGGGAGCACGCCAGCCCCAAGGAAAAGGAGTTCCTCCAGACGTACGGCTTCCAGATGGGTGAACACCAGCAGGTATCCGCCTCATGGAAAGTGGAAGCCGCGGGAATGCTGATGTGGGCGCTCAGGCTTATTGCCGAGTGGCCCTCCATAGAAGTACAGATCGAAGACTCCGATGTCCTGCAGGCCGTGCCCCAGCCCGCCGAGTACAAGCCTAAGTTCAGGACTCGCAAAGAGATATCGCTCAAACGGGACTTTATCGACCTCTGGGAGTGGCGCGTCCGCGAGAGGCAGTTGGCCGACGAGGGGCGTCCATTCCGCCCCGACGCGGGAATGCGCAAATCGGGCTTGAGAACCTCCGACGACATCGTGCGCAAAGTAGCTAAGGAAGCCCTCGAAAAGGGCGAATTGCCTGAGTTGATTCACGGCGATTTCGTTTACAGGGGCCACGCGTTCAGGGACCTCCCGGCCGACGATTACTACGAAGCCGCATCGATTATCGGGGAAAGGCACTACGCGCTGAACTGGCTATGTGGATTCGCGCCGGATAATGAGTGGGACGAGACGATTACGGATACGTAAGAGCAGAACACCGGCTGTCAGCCGGCCTAAAACGGAGAGCGTCACATGAGACCAACTGCGCAGGAAGCATTCTGGCGAGCTTGGGTGCTCAGAGAGGTCGTAGTGCATGCAATGGCTACGCCACCTCAATCGGTGCTCAGGGAGTCCGCGGCTCACTGGTCGCAAGAGCAGCGCGACAAGTTGGATAGGACATCTAAGGCTCGGACGGAAGAACGCCTTGCTCAGATACGCAAGATAGGCATATGGGAGCACGCCAGCCCCAAGGAGAAAGAGTTCCTGCTCTCGTATGGCCTGCAGATGGACGAATACGAGCAACTGGCAGCTGCATGGCGGATGGAATGTGTGGCGATGCTGATGTGGGCGCTTGGACTCGTTGCCGAGTGGCCTTCAGTAGAAATGCAGACCGAAGATCCGGATCTCCTGAAAACCCTGCCTCATCCTGCCAATTACAAGCCCGCCCTCAGAGAGTTCGAGGAGATATCTCGCAAGCGGGACTTGATCGAGCTTTGGCACTGGCGCGTACGAACGAGGCGTCTGGTGGAAGAGGGGCGTCCTCTCAATCCGGACGCAGAGATGCTGAAATCCGGCCCGAGGACATACGATGATATAGTCCGCGATGTGGCCAAAAAGGCTCGTGAGCAGGGCGACCTGCCCGAGATAATCGATGAGGATTTCGTCTTCAGAGGCGAACCGTTCAGAGACATCTCTGCGGGCGACTATTCCGAAGCCACATCAATTATCATGGAAAGGCATTACGCGCTCAATTGGCTGTGCGGCTTCGCGCCGGACAACAAGTGGGACGAGACGACTACGGATACGTAAGAGCAGGCTGAAGACCATCCTTCGCCAAGGCTTCGGATGGCAAGCCGGAGACTGTAGGCAAAAGACCAAGAGCAAGAATGACTCGCAAGATATGGGAGAGAGGCTGGTGCGGAGTGGGGGTTCTGGCGGGCGGTCCGGATTAGACATTTTCGGGCTTGGGCTCGCACAACTGCAGTCCATACTGGACAACATCGCCGGCGACCGCGTGATATCGTGCGCCGCTGCGGCTGGTCGAGAGCTACAGGGCCACCGCGGCTACAGCGCCGAGAAGATGATCGCGACTCTTTCATGGGTGACTGAGTCCGGGCGTGCCGGGGAGACACCGGTATTTGTGAAGTGGTTCCACCGCGGCGGGCCTCACGAAGCGCGGCACTACGAATGGTTGTCAGCCTGCGGCGCTCCCATCGCCAGGATGTACGGAAGCTTGCTGACACCGGACAACAGGGAAATGTTGTTCCTGGAGTGTCTCAGCCACGTCGACGCAATGGTCCCTTTCGACGAGTTTCTCCTCGACTCCGGACAGTTTCTCCCCTTTGTCTCAGCCGCGGCCCGCTTCAATGCAGTTCGGCCCCCGGCGGAATATGTCTCCTCACTGCCTGTATGGAATTGCGCCGAGGTCCTTGCCGGAGGCCACAGCGTTCTGGACTCGCTTTGGGCCAGAGCATCGGGCGGGCACTTGGGGCGGCGCCTCGCAGATTTGTGCGCCGGACACGCCGGTGAGGTCAACTGTGTACACGATGCAATTGAGAAGGTTATGGGACCGATTGGCGGAATGGAAACCGGCTTGTGCCACAACGACTTCTGGCCTGACAGTACGTGCCGCCATCCCGCGAAGGGCGAGAGCGTCGTAATCGACCTTGAGTCGGTTGGCATTGCTCCGAGGTTTCGGGATATTGCAAGGTGGCTTGGGGCAGCCATGGAGGGGCAGCGGTCGTGCATTTCGCCACGGGATGCGGCTGAGTTCTACTTGAGGGAATACGACCGCGCGGGCGGCCCTTCATTGCCGGTAAGCCAACTGCTTGCCGAAGCGCCATTGCTGCACTTCGCCGGCCTGGTCGAGATGCTGTGGTTCTCATTGGCCAGGGCAATGGACGGGCGCGTGGACTGGACTAACAATGTGGAGGAGGGTCGTGAGGTCTTCCGTGAGCAACTGCTGCGCACAACCAGAACTCTCTTGGCATATGCGCGGCGATTCGTGCGGGAGATATGAGGAGCTCTTGACTGCGCCGCCAATTCGCGGGCGCTCATGGCATCTCGCTACAGCAGAAAGCCGAATACCCTCTGGTCCCTCAGTCTGCCGTCTTTGCGAATCGCCCCTGTCCGCGAGCCTTCATCCCGAAAGCCACACTTGTGGAGAAGCGCGATGGACGCCGCGTTATCGGCGAAGCAGTCCGCTTCGAGGCGCGCAAGGCCGAGCAAGCGCGCCTTCTCTATCGCCGCATAGAGCAGTCGGTGACCGATTCCGCGGTGCGTAAATGCCTCGATTACTCCAAAGCCCACCTCACCGCAATGACGGCGCGCCGCGGCCTTGAAACGGTTGATCCCGATCATCCCCACGACGCGCCCCTCGCAAATCGCCCACAGCGGATGGTTCTCGCCACAACTCCGGGAGCGCCACTGTGTGAATGCCTTAACCTGCTTCTGCGGCTCCGTGGACGCACAGGGCTCCGTTTCATCGTAATTCCACATGCGTTGATCCGGCGCCGTCAACAGGGCATACCACGAGACAATCTCCTCGTCCGTTGGCTCGTACGTGTCGAGATCGACGATCCTGATGTCGTTTGCTGGCATGTCCGCCGCTCTCCTGCCGTTCTGCCGGCCTATCCGTGGAGCCGCTTCATCACCCACGCCATGTTTTCGCCCAGTATCTGCATCGTCCTCATCCCCTCGGCGTCCTTCTCCACCTCCCCCTTGTCTCTGCCTATTCCCATGTTCCAGTAACACGACCCCGGCACAACCATCTGCATGATAAAGAAGAAATGATTGATGCTGTCGAAGGCGTGGATTTCGCCGCCTCGCCTCACCGCCACGACCGCCGCACCGACCTTGCGTCGGAACATGTCGCCGCTCGATCTGCCGACAAGACACGCCCTGTCGATGAGGCACTTTATCTCCGGCGTCACGTCGGAGACATATGTCGGCGACGCGAGAACTATCCCGTCGGCTTCGGCCATTTTCGTGATGCACTCATTGAACACGTCGTCGTCATACGCGCACTTGCGGTTCCTGTTCTTTGAACACGCATAGCACGCGCGGCAGCCGTGGATATTGGTCCCTCCCAGTTGAAACACCTCGGTCTCGATCCCCTCGGCTTTGAGGGGCTCGAAGAGTTTCGCGATCATTCTCGACGTGTTCCCGTCCTTGCGCGGACTGCCGTTGAAGGCGATCACTTTCATAGCTACTCTCCCCTCTGAGCATGAGACCTCTAAACCTGTTGGGCGGTCTTTGTGCGATCCGTCGGACAGTCGTTAAATGGTAGTGCCTTTCGCATCGCAATCAAGAGCCTCGCCGACGCAGGGTGCCGACGCAGGGTTTTTCAACTCTGATGCTGACGCGCTGTCGGAGAGAGCCAAGAGCAACCGACGAGCAGGCCGATGGTGCGAAAAAGGCGCGAATTCGGCGCTCCGGCCAGGGCGGGCAGGGACGCCCGCCCCTACACAATCACTGGCCGCGTGAGCGTTTCGAAGGGAGTGGAAAGACCCTGCTTGCCAGCGTCCGGCACACCCATGCGCCCTGCCCCAGGCAGAGCCGGAAACATCGAAGGGGGGATTATGGTCTTTCGGATAGCGGTTGCTTGTGAGCGGGCGGGCGCCATGCCGCCGGCCTGGCCGCCGAGACGTTCAGGTAGCGCATAGGCGCATTCGAACAAGGGCATTGCGATGGCGGAAAACCAGGAAACGCGAGGGATCTCCTCGCACGCTGTGGTTCAGTCCGGCCTGAGAAAACTCGACTTCGGCCCGGACAGAGCCTTCCAGGAAGAGCTTCAGCGGCGCGTGGATGACTACTTCGAGCGCACCGGCCTCCGCAAACACGACTGCTGGCAGATGTATCTCAAGACCGCAATAACCCTCGCCTGCTTCACAGTCTCGTATGTGCTGCTGGTTTTCGCGGCTCACAATCTGTGGCAGGGGCTGCTTCTGGCGGTGGCTCTGGCCTTATGCACGGCGGGGATCGGGTTCGACATCCAGCACGACGGCGGGCACAGGGCCTATTCAGCGCGCGGCTGGGTCAACAGCCTCACGGCATGGACGCTCGATCTCATCGGCGGAAGTTCCGGCCGCTGGCGCTGGAAGCACGCCGTCATCCATCACCGGTTCGCCAACATTACCGGGTACGACTATGACATCGCGGTAGAACCGTTGGCACGGGTATCGCCGCACCAGCCGCGACACCCCTACCATCGGTGGCAGCACCTGTACATATGGCCGTTCTACGGGTTACTGGCAATGAAGATGCAACTCCTCGACGATTTCCGGTACGTCGTAACGGGGCGGTTCGGCCAGAATATCGTTCCCCGGCCCCGAGGATGGGAGCTGGTGATCTTCGTGGCCGGCAAGGCGCTCTTCTTCACATGGGCGTTTGGCATCCCGATGTTGCTGCATCCGGTGTGGACGGTGCTATTCTACTACATCGTGGCGGCGCTGGTCCTGGGAACCGCCATGGTGCTGGTGTTCGTGATCCCGCACATGGTGGACAAGGCCGATTTCCCGCTGCCCCGGGAGGACACAGGGGCCATGGAGCGCCCCTGGGCCGTCCACCAAGCGCTTGTGACCGTGGACTTCGCAAGGGGCAACCGCGTCCTGACCTGGCTTATCGGCGGGCTCAACTACCACAAGGAGCACCACCTCTTTCCCCTGATCTGCCACATTAACTACCCGGGCATGGCGGGCGTGGTGGAAGAGACGTGCCGCGATTTCGGCATTCCATACCGCACGCACAGGTCATTTCCGGCCGGCATCGCGGCGCACTACAGATGGCTGAAACGGATGGGGAGGGGCGAGGATGCCCCTCATATTCAATCGTGAAGGCTCATGCCGAAGGCTTGCCGCCCCATATGCCCCGAAAGCGCTCCGGATAGTTCAAGGCGTCTGTCGAATCCACAAACTGGTCAACCGCTCCCAGGTGCATCGGCAGGGCCCGCACTTCTTCGCTCTCGATTTCCGCGTAGAGAGCTTCAGCGAAGCGGCCCGCGTGAATGACCAGGAACGGGCGGTCGTAATATGGCGCGACCCGAGTGTCCAGACGCTCCGTAATGCCCAAGGCGTTGTGCATCTGGGCAACGCACTCGCAAGCCGCCGCCAGGTGCTTCTGCCGCTCTTGCCATGAAGCCGCAGCCAGTAGACTCTCGAATATCGGCGTCAGCCGCACCGCGCACGAGAGACGCGCGAACGCCGTCCCAAGCCACTTCCAGTACGGCGCGTACCGGCGCTCGATGAGGAAGCACAGCCGCATGAGATCATGCACCTGCCGCCCAGCCAATAGCCTCGATCCCAGGTCGTCGCCAACCTGGCCGCACCGCCCCATGAATGCCTCTTCCTGAGCAATCCGCTGCCACTGGGCCGCCATGAGATAGAGCCACACGTCGCGCGGGTACCAGGCGAGCTTCTCGCGCAGCGGCGTCAGCTCACCCAGCCCGTCGTGGAACACGCGGCCCGCGGTGACCATCAGCAGGTTCTGCTGTGGCACACTCACCCAATCGATCGCACTGATATCGCCCGCAGGATCGAAGCCGAGGAAGCCCATGAAGAAGGCCGGAACCGTAAGAATGTCGATGCCGTGATGGGGACGCTCTCCCTGCCGTCTGAAACGTGTCGGGTAGCCGCAGACTTTCTCAGGCAGTTGCCGCGCGAGCATGTCGTCGACTGCCTGCCTCTTCACCCCGTGGTCAGCCGGCTTCAGAAAGAGCTGCAGCCGCGGGCCCCAGTCATGATCCGTCGACTGTGGTGTATCGAAGCCAAGCACCTCCGAACCCGGCCCTATGAGCGCCGCTGAATAGGGCAAATCCGGGAAGCTTTCCGCCAGGAGCGGCCTGACGGCATCCGTATATAGACGCTCGCTCAGGTCCAAGCCTTTGATGAAAGGGCGGTCCAAGCCTATCCCCCGATTCAGGTCTATTCCCACACGCCATGAAACCCGTCAGCACAGTGCCGGACCAATATTACCGGGGCAAACGGCGCAATCAATAGCGTTTCGCCCCGCCCAACGTCCTGAAGTCCATTGTTGCACCATTGACAGCACCGGCTTCCTTGGTACACTTATTCTTCCCAGGTCGGGGAGTAGCTCAGCTTGGCTAGAGCGCATGGTTCGGGACCATGAGGCCGCAGGTTCAAATCCTGTCTCCCCGACCATTTTCATTTGCCCTGCAAATGAAAATGGTCAGAGCAGGTGAGCATGTGACAGGAAAGAGCACCTGACGCCATAAGGACTCGCCGCGGGAATGAGCGCTCACCTGCGGTCACCTGATACCCTGATCTCCTGATCATCTTTTCCGGGGGCCGAACATGGCCTTCATGTTCGAAAAACTGGAGGTTTGTCAGAAGGCCGATTCCTTTGCCGGGAGAATCGGCGCTCTGCCCCGAAGCCTCCCGCTGGCAAGCTCCCTGTGCGCGCTGCTCTTATGCTGGGCAGGATGCGCCAGCAGCGCCGCCCCCCTACACCTCGGCGAGCGGCCCCTGCGTGACCGTATCGCCGAACGCTCGTATCCTTCTGTCTTCATGGCATGGAATCGGGCGGACAACCTGAAGGAAGACTTCTGGACAACCGCCGCCCGCCACGACCTGATCTTCGCCGGCCCGGAGTTCTTTGGGCTGCAGTGGAATGACACTTTTCCGGGTCTGGCAACCGGGTTTACAGATGAGAGCGTTGCGCTCGCCCGCGAGAGGCGAAAGGACCTTCTCAAGCGAAATCCCAATCTCGTCCTGCTGGTGGAGATCCGATACCGGGACGCGCAGCGCAGTTGGTTGCCCGAGGGGCACCGCTGGTGGCGCAGGGACGGCGAAGGTCGGATTGTGAACGAGTGGAATGAGGGCGGCTACCTCCAGATGGATTTCTCCAACGGCGAATATCGCTCGCAGGTGGCTCGACAGGCGAAAGCCGTCGTGGAATCGGGCGTCGCGGACGGCGTTATGCTCGATTGGTGGACCGATGACGATGATCGCCTCGCGCTGGTACAGTGCATAAGGGACCGTGTCGGCGATAAGGCGCTCATATTGGTCAACGCGAACGATCTGACGACTCCGCGCACGGCCGCCTTCATCAACGGCTATTTCATGGAGTGCTATCGCACCCGTACGAGCGAAGACTGGCGGCGCATCGCTGAAACCCTGACCTGGGCGGAAAAGAACCTTCGGCAGCCGCGCATCAACTGCCTTGAGACATGGTACCATACGTCGCGCAATGACGAATACCTGATGCGGGCCACCACGACCCTTTCGCTTACGCTATCTGACGGATATTGCCTTTTTTCGGACCCCAATCCGCTGCCGTCTCCCGATCACCTGCACAGTTGGTACCCCTTCTGGCAGCGGAGCCTGGGCCGGGCGCTCTCGCCGGGCAGGCGGCGCGACGATGGGAGTTACACGCGGGAGTTCGACAACGGCACCGTCGTCTACAACCCCATGGGAAATGCGGAAGTGAGGGTTTCCTTTCCCGAGCAAAGGCTGAGCGTAGCGAGCGGGAAATGCAGCATCAGCCATGTGGTCAGCCCCTGCGACGGGGATATACTGCTGAAGAACGCCTCTCTTCCGCAGAAGAAGATATTCGGCCCGGAGAAGGCCAATAGAGAGTGAGAAACGCGCATGTCTGAAACAAAACAACCGCCACATCTGCGGACGAAGCGTCTTGTGCTGCGCCCCTTCGCGCTCTCCGACGCCGCCGACGTGCAGCGGCTCGCCGGAGACAAGGCCGTCGCGGACATGACGCTCAACATCCCGCATCCGTACCTTGACGGCGTGGCCGAGCAGTGGATTTCGACCCACCAAACGCAGTTCGACTCAGGCGAGGCATGCATCCTCGCTGTCACGCTCGCGGCGACCGGAGGATTCATCGGCTCGATCTCCCTTATGATCTCCCGTCGCTCCAACCGCGCAGAGCTTGGCTACTGGATCGGCGCCCCCTACTGGAACAAAGGCTACTGCACCGAAGCGGCCGGCGCTATGCTCGATTACGGCTTCAGAGCACTCGCCCTCAACCGCGTCCACGCGACACATATGGCACGCAATCCCGCCTCCGGCCGCGTCATGATCAAACTGGGCATGAAGCACGAAGGCGTCATGCGCCAACACGCGAAGAAGGGCGACCGGTACGAGGACATGGTACTCTACGGCATCATGGCCGAGGAGTGGCACGCAAATAACGCCCGAGCCGGCCAGGAGCGCGGCACAACCAATGGCTAATGACGCGCCGCTCTTCATCCGTCAGCACGGTTCCGCCGGCCCTCTCGTAATCGCCCTCCACGGCGGCCCCGCCGCCTGCGGCTCCGCGGCGCCCATTGCCAGAGGGCTCGCAGACACATTCCGCGTCCTGGAGCCCTGGCAGCGCGGCAGTTCCGATACCCCCCTTACCGTCGCACGCCATGTCGAGGACTTACACCAAGTCATTCTCTCCCGCTGCGACGGCGAACGCCCCTCTCTCGTCGGCGAGTCCTGGGGCGCGATGCTGGCCCTCGCCTACGCCGCCGCGCACCCTCACAGCGTGAGCCGTATCGTCCTCGTCGGCTGCGGCACGTGGGACATCGCGTCGCGCGAACAGGTAGGCGAAACCCTCCGCGAGCGTATGAGCGGTTGCCTCGCCCGTGAGCTCGATGCCATGCAGCATAGTTGCGCCGACGCCGACGAGCGCATGCGCCGCATGTACGAGCTCACGCGTCCGCTCTACTCATATGACCCTCTCCCAGAAGAGGCGCAAGAGGGGCTTCCACCGTTTGATATGCTTGCCCACACGCAGACATGGGACGACATGCTCCGCCTCCAGCGTGAAGGGGTCTACCCCGCCGCCTTCAGTGCGATCACGTGCCCGGTGCTGATGCTTCACGGAACCTATGACCCTCATCCGGGACCGATGATCCGCGCAAGCCTCACGTCATTCATCCCCCACCTTGAGTATCGCGAACTGGGGCACTGCGGCCATAGCCCCTGGCTGGAAAAAGAGGCCGAACACGCATTCTTTGCGCTCCTGCATGAGTGGCTCGCCGGCAGATAGCGCTGACGCGGCAGCTGCGTGAGCGCGCCGCGGCATTTGGCTCGAACAACCATGGTGCGAAAAAGGGACAAATAGGCCCCTATAGAATTGACTTTCGTCTCCGGGTAGGGTATAAAGTGGCCGCGGCGTAGCACCAGGGCTCACACCATGTCCCGCTTTGCTCGTCAATGCGCATAGCTCCGTACCGTCTCGATGGAGGCCACTATGCCAGAAGGGAAATCCGCAGACACCCGGGGAAACCCCGGCGACAAACACCTCCAAGTGGATCCCGACAGTTTCCTGGCCGCCGTCATCAGGGACCTGCCGGCGAACGTAATCGTGGCGGACGCGTCCTCCGGCGCCCTTCTCCTCGTCAGCGAACGGGCCGGCCGCTCCCTGCGGCACCCCCGTGTTCGGTCGACACGCGTCGGCGAATACGGTGACTACCAGGGCTTCCACAGCGACGGCCGACCGTATGACCGCGACGACTGGCCCATCGCCCGAAGCGTGCACACGGGCGAAACGGTCCAGAACGAGGAAATACACTACCGGCACGTCGACGGCTCCTGCGGCGTGATGCGGGTGAGCTCCTGCCCCGTGCGCGACGATGCGGGCAGAATCGTCGCCGCGATAGGGGTCGTCGACGACATCACCGAGTTCAAGCGCATTGAGAGTCAGCTTCTTGGCACCGAGCAAAGACTCGAGAGCATTTTCAACGCCCTTGACGAAGCGGTCGTCGTCACCGATGCCGCCTCTCGCGTAATCGTTGACTGCAACCCGGCCATGGAGCGGATATCCGGCTATTCGCGCGTCGAGATTCTTGGCAGGACCACCGAGCGTTTCTACTCATCGCTCGAGGAGTACCGCCAGTTCGGAGCGCGGTTCATGGCGGCCCTCAGAGAGAAAGGGGTCTACGTTGGAGACTGGAGTTTCAGGCGCAAGGATGGCCATATCGTTCCCACGGAACAGACGATCACCCAGATCATGGGAAATGACGGCAAGCCCACGCTGAGAATCGCCGTTGTGCGCGACATTTCCGAGCGCGTTCGCGCGCAGGAATCCCTTCGCAAGAGCGAAGAGCGTTTCCGGTCGTTGGTTGAGACGACAAGCGATTGGATATGGGAAGTTGATGCGCAAGGGGTCTACACTTATGCAAGTCCGAGGGTGAAAGACCTCCTCGGGTACGAGCCTTCAGAAATATTGGGCATGACCCCGTTCGATCTGATGCCTCCTGAAGAGGCCGAGAGGCTTCGTCCCACGGTACGCCGCCATTTCGAGACCGCAACACCTCTTGCGGCCTTGGAGAACGTGAACCTCCACAAGAACGGCCGGTTGGTTCTCCTCGAAACCAACGGCGTGCCCATTTTTGACGAACGCGGGAATTTCGCGGGCTACCGCGGGGTCGACCGCGACATAACCGGGCGGAAGCGGGCGGAAGAGGCGCTCTTGCACGCGCGCGATGAGCTGGAACAGCGCGTCCGCGAGCGCACCGCGGAATTGGCCCACAGAAGCTTTCAATTGAGGACGCTCGCCCTGGAGCTCACCAAGGCCGAGAGCCGCGAGCGCACGCGCCTCGCCGGCCTCATCCACGACCATCTCCAGCAGCTTCTCGTCGGCGCCAAGTTCGGCGCGCAGCTCGCGACGCAGCAGACCAGGAGCAAACGGCTCAAGGAGTCCATTCGGAACGTCATCGAACTCCTCGATGAGTGCATAAAGGCATCGAGGTCTCTTACAGCCGAGCTCTCGCCGCCGATCCTGCACGACGCCGGCCTCATCCCCGCGCTCGAATGGCTCGGTCGATGGATGCAGGACAAGTACGGCCTCATAATCGACGTAAGCGCCGAAGGCCAGGTGGAGTCGGATGACCAGGGGATCTGCATCCTCCTCTTTCAGTCCGTCCGGGAACTCCTCTTCAACGTCGTCAAGCACGCCGGCTCCGCCAAGGCATGCGTTTCCGTGCGTGAGGCCGCGGACGGCCGCCTCGCGATAACAGTGGCCGACGAAGGCATCGGATTCGACAGCGCTCAGGCGCATGAGAAGGGCACGGATGCCGGCTTCGGCCTGTTCAGCATCCGGGAGCGCATAGAGCTCCTCGGCGGCAGCATGGAGGTCGACAGCGCCCCCGGCGTGGGCACCCGCGTCACGTTGCGCGCCATCCTCCCCAAGCGCAAGCCCTCTGACGAGCCTTCGGTCATAGTGCCGGCGGAGTCACATCCGGTTGCGCCGGCAGCCGGCGCCGACGGCCTCAGGATTCGCGTGCTTGTGGCCGATGACCATGCGATTCTTCGCCAGGGGCTCGTACAAATCCTCGCCAAGGAGTCCGACATCGAGGTGGTGGGAGAGGCCCCCGACGGGCGCGCCGCCCTTGAGATGGCCTGCAGGATCCGTCCCGATGTGGTCATCATGGACGTCAGTATGCCTCGTCTCGGCGGGGTTGAAGCGACCCGGCGCATCACCGCCGCCCTGCCCGGCGTTCGCGTAATCGGCCTCTCCATGTATGAAAGGGCCGACCGCGCCGCCGCAATGCGCGCCGCCGGCGCGGCCGCTTACCTGACCAAGGATGGCCCCTCGGAAGACCTCATCGCCGCGATACGCGCAAGCCGTCCAGTCGCCTGAGCAGGGCTTCCCTATGCCGCACGGCGTCCGCCGACTATTTTCGCAGAGGCGCGCGGCCGTGCGCCCCTCGCCGTGGGCCATCTCAGGGCGCTCACCTAATGTCCAGTTCGCTCGCCGATATCTGCGGCAGGCTGTCCGGGTCCGTCACGTCCTTGTGAACAAACAGCCCGCACCAGCAGCGCTTGATCGCGTCGAAGTGCTTCCTGTGAAATGGTATGCAGGGACAAACGATCTTCATGTCGGCGGCGCGTTCATGCCGCATCGGTTGGCAGGGGCAGTACGGCGCGCCTTCCCTGCGCTCCAGAACCACCTCCTGCTCCAGAAGAAACTCCACGAGTTCCCCATCCGGCGTGAATTTGTAGCCAAGAGGGTCCACCACCTTCTCGAAGAACCCCCTCAGCATCTTTTTTCTTGCTTCGGCGTCCATGATCAGTCTCAGCTCTCGAGAGCCTTCTCGAATTGTTCCGGATTGTAGCCGCAAACCACTTCGTCGCCGATCTTAACGACCGGGAAACCGCTCTCGCCGAGCTTGTCCATCTCGCACATGATCCTGTGCTGGGTTTCTGTGTCCGCCAGATCGTACTCTATTACCTCGCAGGGAATGTTGCGGCTCTCGAAGAATCGCTTCGTCTTCATGCACCACGGGCACGTGGACAATGCGTAGATCGTGACCTGTTTCATTGCGTCCCTCTCACGGCCAGCCTGATGAACACCTTGCCGGCCTCCGATTTCACCTCGTAGAAATCGATTCCGAGCTCCGGCGCGTCCTCAAACCTCCCCGTGCGTATATCGAACCGCCAGTCATGGCACGGACAGATGAGAGAATGACCCTCGAGCTTCCCGCGCCTGAGAGGACAAGCCATGTGTGCACACTTATCCCCCACCGCGTATACCGCCCCTCCCACGCGCGCCAAGAGCGCGCTCTCGGCCCCGTAACGCACGGTCACAAGAGCCCCTTCAACGAGGGCCGCTTCGTCTATCGCGTAAGCCCATTCGGCCATGCCCGTCCAACGCTCCTCGAGTTCTCTCCGCATATATGGTTTGACCGTCTTTCGCGGCGTATCACCGCGCCCCGGGCGATTACTCGCTCTACGCGCTTGTATCCTTCCGGGCCCCGCAGGTCTCGCAATATGGCAGCAGGGAATGCCGCATGCCGTGGCACGAGGCGCACTCCTCATAGAGGGCGGTGCCGCACGCCGGGCACGTATAGGGCTCGTCCTTCGCTGCCGCCGGCTGCTCGATCTGCGCGAGCTTCCGTATGCTCCGGCGGTCCCAGAAGCGGTACTTGAGCGACCCTCGTCTGATGGGGTACTCGCACACCGGACACAGGAACCGCTCGTATGCCTCGCGGTACTGCTTGATGAGCAGGTCCGCCTTCGGGAAGGCCATGGCGCGGATGAGCGAGACAAGGATCCTCACGATAACCGCGATCACCGCCGCGATGAAGATGTACTTGAAATACCTGCTCGGAAAATGCTCGTGCATCACGAGTATGACCTGGGCGATCGTGGCCGATGCCGCGGCGTATATAAGCGGCGCGTAGATGCCGGAGCGCTTCCTGAGAAAGAAGTACGCGCACACAAGCACTATCGGCATGAGAAACGCGAGTTGCAGCGCGGCGACCTTGAAGTTATGCCTGCGCGCAAGCCTCGCGAACTCGACGTCCACCCCTTTGCGCCCCTCCGCAAGCCTCGCGTCGATCTCCCGCTTGCTCGCTTCCAGGGCCCGCTTGCCGTCGCTCAGCCTGGCGATATCTTCGTTGAGCGACTGGTAACGCTTCTGATTCGCGAGAAAAGTGGATTCGCTTTCGGCCAGAGCATTCTGCTCAGCCGGCGTCGGGGTAACGTTCTTCTGGATGCTCAGCTTCTGCATCTCGAGCAGTTGGTTCATCGTCCGCTGGGAGCTTGTCGTGCTGTCTCGCAACAGACTCTGGCTCGACTCGAGGTCAGCAATCCTACGGTTCGTCTCGGCGATCTTCACGTCAAGCATGGCCGCCTGTGACACTAACCCCTGGTCCAGCAACCGTTTCTCAGTGGCCTCATAATCGGGCCCTTTGAGGCTGCCGATGTCGTCGACCACGAACGAGAGCAGCCAGAAGAAAAACGCCGCCAGAAGTATACTGAAGAAAACCACCGCAAACCTGTGCGTCCACGGCCCCTTCGCCCTTGCTTTCGCGCTCATGTGATTCCCCCTTACGCCGCCGGATGACCGCTTGCTCGGAAAGCCAGTATCACCCCACTCATGTGAGGCTTATAGCGGACGGCAGCGCGCGTGTCAACACGAAAACCGCGTTGGTCGAAGGGCCCGCATCGCCGCCCCCAATGAGTAGTTTCCGACCCTCGCTTCGCCCCTGGTACATGAAACGGCTACGCGCTCACTCTTTGATAGAATCGAGAATGGTCTTGAGGATGACGGATTTCCTCTTAAGGAAGTCGGGGAAATCGTTGCCTTCTTCAAAGCGGATCATGGAGACGACGAGGTCGTATTTCGGGTCGATGACGAGGAAGGAGCCGCTGGCGCCCGGGTGGCCGTAGGCCTGGTCGCTGAGACCATCAATGTCGAACTGCTTGATGCCGACGCCCCAGCGGATGTTGACGTCGGGCTCGAAACGGTCTCGGCCGGGAACGGGCATCATGGCGCGCAGCGCCTGCGGGTGGAAGAAACGCATGTCGCCGTAGGAGCCGCCGTTCAGGCACATCTGGCCTATGCGCGCGAGGTCGAGCGAGGTGCTCAGGCTGCCGCCGGTGGGTATGAAGCAGTCGGTGTCGGCGCAGCCAAGGGGTTCAGTGAGATGTCTGCGGTAGAGGCGGGGGACGGACTGGCCGCTTATCATCTCCATCAACCTGCCGCCAAGGGCAAGGCCGGTCCCATCGTACTCATGCCTCACGCCGACCTCGAGCGCCGGGTAGAGGTCGGCGACCATCTCTTCGGTGTCGTTACTGCGGTCACCAACGGCGCTGGTCGCGCTGAAACCACCGATGTGCACGTAGCAGTCGCGAGTCGTCAGCGGCCGCCCACCGGCCCGCGAAACCAGGTTTCTCAGCGGCGGCATGTACAGGCCGACCGGTTCGTCGAGGCCAATCGCGCCCCTGTCGACGAACTCGATCACCAGGATGCCGGTGAGGAACTTAAGGGTGGAGGCAAGGGGGCCGCGGGTTTCCGGTGTGAACGCCTTGTCCTTGTCCGGCCCCGCTCCCTGCGTGCCGTACGCGTGGTTGAGCAAAATCACTCCGTGGCGGGCGACGCAGAGGCTGAACCCCACCCCGACGTCTCTGACCCACGCTTCGCAGGCGGAATCTATGGTTTCCACGGCGTCACCTTTCATGCCTGCGTCGGCGGGGGCGCCGACGCGCAACGTGGCCGCCGCCAACCCCTCGACGATTTCCGGGCACGCGAACTCTTTCGGGTAGACCACATCGTAGCCGTAGTATCGGCGCTTGAAGTCAACCCACCACTGGCGCTCGAGTTGCACGATCGACTCGGGGGGGAGCGGCTTTCCGGCGGCCTGGAGCGCGGTGAGTTCCTGGAGGTTGGCGGCACACACGGCCTCGGAGGCCTCCATCTGCGCGGCCAGCCTCACCGCGGTGAACTCGGGACTGACGCGCCTCGTGAATGTGATGAAGTCATCCTTGCGCGCGGTGACAAGACCGGGGTCGATGCTCGAATCGACAGGCAACGAGAAGTGCTCGGTAAGAGCGGTGCTGTCGACGGCGGGAGCTTCGTCCGCAAGCCTGCAGAGCGTGAGAAAGCGCTTTGAGGTCACGCCGCCGGAACGATGGATCTCGACCACGGCTGCATAGCGCCCCGGGCTGTCGGCCAAGGTTACGGGATTTCCGTCCCGGTCATAGAAAGCGCATGATATGCGATAGCGGCCGATGAGCGCCCTGACCGCCTCTGGGTCGTCGAAATCGCAGGGGGGGAACCGGTCGGTCCGGAAACAGAAGGGCGCGAAGCGGACGGGATGCGCCACGAACGCCTGCAAGGTCTTCATGTCGGGCCGCGGCGAACTCGCGGGCATGGCGGCGCATCCAGCAAGCGCAATGGCGCACAGCAGAGCGGCCGCACGGAGGAACAGTCTCATACGGCATTCCTTTCCAGCGTTAGAGGATGCATCGACAACGGAACCTGAACTTTATAGACAGAGCCGGGCGAAGCGCAAGGGAAATGTGACCTGCCCCTGTTAACAAGGGCAGTTGCCCTCGCTGGCAATCGCAGACGTTCCCTGCCGGGCGATTTTCTGCTGCCATCCACCGGCACACCCTCGTACATGTAACTAACGTAGCGGCACGATGCGGTAATCGCCCGCCCAACGATTGGGGGAAGTCTTGCGCGTCAAGTTCATCCTTCCAGCCCTCGCCGAAGCGAGGGCCGAGTACTACCGGCGGATCAAATACTCGCTCTTCCCGCCTCTGGGACTCGCGACGCTCGCGGCGTATCTCGATGACGGCGACGACGCGTCCATTGTCGACGAGCACGTCGAGACTCTCGACTGCTCCGATGCGCCCGATCTCGTGGCCATAGAAACGTATGTCACCTCGGCCCGCCGCGCTTACGAGATCGCTGACATTTACCGCGCTCGCGGCTCGTACGTGGTCATGGGCGGCCTGCACGTCACGGCCCTGCCGGATGAGGCACTGGCGCATGCGGACACCATCGTCACCGGCCCGGCCGAAGAAGCATGGCCGCGATTCCTGGCCGACTTTCGCGCTCGCCGCGCCGCCAGGGTGTACCGCTCTTCGAAACGCACCCTCGCCGGCGCGCCTTCGCCGCGGCGGGACCTCATCAACCGGCGAAACTATCTCGCTCCCAATTCCATGGTCGTGTCGAGAGGCTGTCCACACTCGTGCGATTTCTGCTACAAGAGCAGTTTCTATGCGGGCGGGCCTTCGTTCTATACGTGCAACCCCGAAGCCGCGCTTACGGAAATCGAGGCGATGCCGGGGCGCCATCTCTTCTTCCTCGATGACAACATCTTCGCTGACCCGCCGTTCGCTGCCGCCCTCTTCGCCGGCATGAGGGGCATGGGCCGCGTCTGGCAGGGCGCCGCGACCGTGCAGTCGATCCTCAACTCCGGACTTCTTGACGCCGCCGTCGCGTGCGGCATGAGAAGCCTCTTTGTCGGCTTCGAATCACTCAGTCAGGACGGCATGCTGCGCCACGGCAAGCGCCACAACAACGTCGGCGACTACAGTCGCGCTATCCGCGCGCTGCACGAGCGCGGCGTTATGATTAACGGCAGTTTCATCTTCGGCCTCGACTCCGACGACGAGAACGTATTCGACACGACCACTGACTGGGCAGTCGCCAACGGCATCGAAACCTCCACCTTCCATATCCTGACGCCCTACCCCGGCACGCCCCTCTTCGAGCGTCTGTCGTCCCAAGAGCGCATCCTGCATCGCAATTGGGAGCACTACGACACGAGGCATGCGGTCTTCAAGCATCCCTCCATGAGTCGCGAAACCATAGAGAAAGGCTACTGGCGATCGTACAAGAGGTTCTACAACTGGCCAAACATCCTCAAGTCCGCCGCCGCTGAGCCGAGTCTGCTCAGAGCCGCCAGACACGTCGCCTACACAGGAGCATGGAAGAAGCTCGACCCGCTGTGGACCGTCCTCGTGAAATGCGGCCTCCTCGGCCTCGCCATGCGTCCCTTGGAGTATACGCTCCGCGGGAGACAGGCAACCGGCAGCCATCCGTCGCAGCCTTCCACTGCTCACCAGCCCATACCCACTTAGAGCCTATTTCAGTAGGGGGATAAGCACGTATATACATTGGGGGAGGGATAACCCCAATGAGAGAGAATAAGAAGATGGGAATGGTATGTAAAGACGACGGGTGGAGGATACCCGAGAAGCTATGGCAAGAGATGGAGCCGTTGCTGCCGGCAAGGAAACCCCATCCGCTTGGCTGTCACAATCCTCGCGTGAGCGACCGAAGCGCTATGGACGCCATTTTGTTTGTTTTGCGAACGGGTTGTCAGTGGAACGCCCTTGACGCTACGGGCATATGTTCGTGTTCCTCGGCCTATCGCAGGTTTCGGGAATGGACCCAGGCGGGGGTATTTGAGGAGTTCTGGCGGCAAGGGGTGTTTGAGTATGACACCCTCAAGAGGATAAACTGGAAGTGGGTATTGATGGACGCGGCGATGAGTAAAGCGCCGCTCGGGGGGGAAAAAGGTGGGCAAAAACCCCACAGATCGGGCCAAAGGAGGGGTAAAACGCAGTTTGGTAACCGACGGGCGAGGGGTGCCGTTGGGCGTTGCGGTTGAGGGGGCCAATCGCCACGACATGAAAATGGCCTTAGATACGCTTGAGGCAATCATGGTTGACAGGCCCAAACCCACAAGGCAGAAGCCGCAAGGGCTGTGCCTTGACAAGGGATACGACTACGACGAGATACGGGACTTGGCCGAGGAGTTCAAGTTTACCTTGCACCTTCGAACAAGAGGTCGGGAGGCCCAAGAGATCAAGCGCAAGACCGGGCGCAAAGCGCGTCGGTGGGTTGTGGAGCGAACGCACAGTTGGCTCAACCGATTCAGGCGGATACTTGTGCGATGGGAGAAGCTGCTTGAGACGTATCTGGCCATGTTGCATCTTGCGCTGGCAATCATTACGTGGCGTGCAACCGGCCTACTGAAATAGGCTCTAAGTACCGGGAGGAGGCCTTCAGATCACTGCACTTCCTCTGCGCCACCTGTGTCACGTATGGTTTGGCCGAATCCGACCTGTGCGTTAGCGCGTGCGAGGGGGAGGCTGCCCGCAGTCAGCGCCGCCTGCTGAGTCAGCGTTATGCTGCGAACAAGAAGCAGCGTGACGAGGTACGCGGGAATGTCGGCGATATCCGAGATTATCTCGACACGAGCCGCGGTGATAATCTGAGGGAGTTCCTCCGCCCTGAGCGTAAGCCTCGACGCAAACCTTCCGAGGGCGGCAGTGAAGAGGAAGAGACCCCACCACCAGGCGATAAGCCGTGACGGCTCGACCTGCTTCCACGAGCTTGCCTTTACCCCCCGAAGCAGGAAGCTGGATCCCGATGAGATCTCTTTCATAATGCGGTATGGCCGGACAACATTCATAATCGGCACAAAGAAACTGCCGGGAGCCCAGCCCGCCTTATGCGCAAGCCCATCAACCCCCGCCACATGAAGATTCTTGTATGCACGGTAGAACCACACCAGAAAGAGAACAATGTAAGTGATTCCGAGTGCTACTTGCAGAAGAGTGACAAGCACAAGCAGGGCATCTATTAAGCTCGCCCTATCTTCATCAGCGGGCATTCCCGACCGGACTTCCTGGGAGTAGCGGATCAAAGACCAGTTCACGAGTACCATCAGAATGCCCGTTGCGATGAGTGCGATCACAAGCGCAAAGATGGCCAAGTATTTGCCGCGTAGCGATTTCATACTCTCCCCCTTCTTCTTTCGACGCCGGAATTGCGCCCCGAGGTGTTCAAGTATACCGTCTTCCCCCTGCCGGGAGAGCGAATAATCGGCGCCACAGAGTGTTTTGCCGCCTTTCCCGTTTTCTCACTTGCAGCCCGGTCGGCTCCTGCAATAATCGGTTTCATTGCACTTGCATCTTCCACCCAAGCGCATGAGAGGAGGAGCACAAGATGGTCGAATCGAAATACTGGGTCTGGACCGCGAAGGAAACCGCCGAGCTCAAAACCGAGACGCTCCCCGATCCCGGCGCCGACCAGGTGCTCGTGAAGACACGCTTCACTTCTGTGTCGCCCGGAACCGAGATGGCGCTCTTTATGATGACCCACGTAGGATTTCCCGATCCGAATAACAAGTACGCCAAGTACCCGCATCGCGGCGGCTATCTCAACGTCGGCGTCGTCGAGGCCGCGGGCGCGAAGGCCGCCGAGAAGATAAAGCCCGGCACGTGGGTGTTTTCCGCCGCGGGCCATTGTGAATACTCGCTCGCCAATCCCTCCGATTTCTGGACAATGCCTTTCCCCCTGCCGGAAGCGCTCCACGTGCCTGAGTCGCCTCTCGTCGGCCTCGTCCGCATCGGCTACACGAGCACGTTCCTCGCACCGCCCATGCTTAGGGAATCGCTTGTGGTGTTCGGCGGCGGCATGATCGGCAACTTCTCCGCCCAGGTCGCCAAGGCCGCCGGCGCGGACGTCGTTCTCGTCGAAAAGGACGATTTCCGCCGCGATATTGCGCAGAAATGCGGCCTCAGGACCGCCCCCTCAATCGAAGAAGCCGCGAAGCTTTTCCCCGGCGGCCCGAAGACCGTCGTCGAAGCGACCGGCGTCCCCCAACTCAGCGTCGAAGCCATGAAGCTCGCCGCCCAAAGCGGTCGCGTCGTGATCCTGAGCTCCCCGCGCGGCGAAGCTTCGGTCAACTTCTATAACCAGATCCACGCCAAGCTCCTCACGGTCATTGGCGCCCACGCCAAGGGCCTTACCGATGCTCCCGGCGCCCAACGCATGACCATCGGCCTCTGCGCCGAAGGCACGGTCAAGCTCAAACCCTGCCTCACCCACATCGAATCCTGGCGCGACGCCCCCAAAGTCTGGGCCATCTACGCCAAAGGCGCCCCCAACCGCCTCGGCACCACATTCGATTGGTCAAAATAGCAGGCTGCAGCGCTGCTTGTGTTAACTGCGTAGGGGCGGGGCTCCGTACCCGCCCTTGCTGGAGGCCGAACGGCTTGCATTGAGACGGTAGCGCCTCGCCCCCATACTATCCCCTCTCCCTCTGGGCTTGTCATTACCCACATTTCTGATGCTTCCTCATCAGTTCAAGCCCGTCGCACATGATCATAATGTTCTGCCAACCTCGCC
>Ga0315282_10002188_pt1 | contig 36363 bp, 24 predicted proteins | sample YL17G07_20_MG_FD_203693 | JGI IMG/M metagenome (GOLD analysis project Ga0315282, IMG submission 203693) | Sediment microbial communities from Yellowstone Lake, YNP, Wyoming, USA - YL17G07_20 | ecosystem: Environmental > Aquatic > Freshwater > Lake > Sediment | place: USA: Wyoming | collected...
ATAAAGGCTATGTTTAAACCGTTCAACGTCAAAACACGTAGAAAAGACGAGCGCGCAGGCGAGTTAAATAATTGCTTTGTCGCAGTGGGAGTTTGCCTTGCCCGCGCTAAACGATGGTAGAGGAATTGCATGCATGCATCAATGAAACAGTCAACTCCAGAGAATCGACAGAGTAGAAGTCCTCCGCTAGAAAGTTTCTCATCCGATTTGCTATTTGAAGCTCAGTTCTTGTCAAGTCCCGTTTGGATGCATGCATGCATCTCTTTCCAGTGCGAAAAGTCCGATATTCATGCTCCTTGTAGTCACAAAAACTGCTGGTTTCCTCCATCGATTCAAGGAAAAGCTTTGTACCAACGCCAAGATACACCGGGATTGTCGGGTCCACAAAACAAATGTGCGTAACATGATCAAAGTGAGCATGAGAGAGAAAGACTGCGCTGATTTCCGGCTCAGAGTAAGGAAGATCAGTGAAGGCTAACTGCTCCTTTGCGTATAATCCTCGGATCTTAGGCAAAAGGCCAAACTCAAAATGGTCTGCCAAGCCATTTACTGAGCGCGGGCAAAGCCACCCCGTGAAATACTTGGCTCCAAAATCAAAGGACTGGCCAAAATCAAACAGTACCTTCGTGTTTCTGTCCGCCAAGAGGATCTTGTTACCGCCGATTTCGTTGACTCCGCCATAGAAAGCGACCTTAACCATTCTATTCACAATGACACACTAAGCGGATGACCCATTTCTATTTTGGGCCTCAAGATGACCAGCTAGACTCCGTGACCTTCTTAGAGTGTCTCGTAGTTCAGCGGGTGCACTTCTATGTGGTATGCACGAGGAGAGGCGTCTCTGGCAAACCGCACGATCCACTTTTCAATTGTCATAGAGTTTGTAATGATGATTGGAGAACTCGCTTCCAGCGGTAACTTCAGGTATGCCTTTAGACAAGTCTTCAAATACTTTCAATATTTTCCCTTGCTTAACGCCACCTAGATCATCGGTTGTAATCAGGCTCTCGTATTTCCCGTTTGCTTTATACCAGTCTCTTCTGGCCATCCAGTCACTCCAGTACTGTTTCAAGTCGAGTTCTCCCAAGTGCTCCCAATAGTAGGTTCTGCCATTGACATAAACTGTGAAGTCTGGTTTTATCTTTTCAGGTCCTTTCTCTAGAAATAATGGTTCTTCATATTCGAACTTTAAGCCACTTGCTTCTAATGCCTTGTAAAGGATGTATTCAATCTTTGACTTGACGTGTTTGCCTTTTACTGGTTCGAATATCTCTTTCGCATTCTCAGGCGGTTCAAATATGGACGTGTTCCTTTCCAAGACTGTTGAGTGGTTTCTCGCGTCTTCGAGGATCTCTCTTCCTTTCTCTTTCTGTAAGAAGACCGTTGTCGAGCGTTTTGAACGTGTTAGTGCTGTGTAGAGCAATTCTTTGGAAAGCAGTGAACGTTTGGTTGGCACTATTAGGAATACGTTTCCGAAGTCGCTGCCTTGAGATTTGTGGACAGTTATAGCATATGCAAGTTCAAAATCCTCGTCTTCTTTCAGCGAGGCATATCCTTTGTTGTACAGGGGATGTTCTTGGTCTGTGAAAAAATACTTGCGATAGTAGCGTCGTTGCTCTTTGTCTTTTTTGTTGTTTACGATGCCCATCGAACCATTTGACAGCCTCAGGACTCTTTTTTCCAAGCGGTAGTCGTAGATGTACTCGTTGGTGAGTCTTATGATCTTGTCCGAATGGTTGAAGACTGCACGGCGGAAGTACGAATCTGACCAATGTCCTCTTGGGTAGTTGGCTTTGAAGAATTCGCTGAGGGCCATGCTTCCATGCCTTTCTGTCCTGTATGGTGTTATCATTTGGAAGTTATCTATCGCTAGGGGCTTTCCTTCCTTCATTTCTCCCTCTTTCACATAGCCATTGTCATAGAGTCCGAACAGGAGGTTTATTCTTCCGAGTTTGTCGTATCCAGAAAGGTCAATTCCTGTTAACTCTTTCCTAATGATCTTGTCGAGTCTATTGTCGATCTTTTCTTGAAGTTCCACTGGATCAGTCCATTTCTCTATGGCGAGGCCCTCGCTGATGTCTCCTTCGCTTTTCACGATCTTATCCAAAAGCTCATTGTAGTAGCGGTTCTTGCCTGCGAAGACATCAGCAAACTCTATTATTTTTGGATCTAACTCGTTCCTGCAGTTGGTAAGGAGCTTGACGTAATTGCTTTCTCGATATTTCGGCTTAAATTTGACATACTGGATTATGTCGTAGAATGGACGGCCAAAACCTATTGGGGGTAACTGATTCTCGTCACCTACCATTATGATACGTTTCACCTTGTTCTCTCCAATAAGCTTCAACATTGAGAAGAGAGTCGCAAGTTTCTGAAGATCTATCATTGAAGACTCGTCGATTATGAGGTTCTCAATTGGAGCGTACTTTCTTCCTTTTTCCAGAATAGCAGCAAAATTCTCCAGTATCTTACTATAGCCGTTCTTGTCAGAATAGATGAACCTGTCAATCGTCTGGGCTTGTTTTGCTTTGCAGTCAAGCTTCAGGCGAAGCGAAGCTTTCCCCGTAGGCGCGACTACTGTTACTTCCTCGTGATCGTTGCCTAGTTCGTGAATTATTTTTTCTAAGATCTTCGTTTTGCCTGTACCTGGTTTCCCTGAAATCACATAAAAGGATTTTTTGAGGATGTTCTGAAGGACTTTTGTCCTTTCTTCTAGGAAAAGTTTTTCATCAAAACACTTGACTCCCTTGTCCTTCAGCTCTTTTGCTTGATTTCTGACGAAAGACTCGACTTCTTTGATTTCTGTTGGGTAGTCTTCTCTTTCGAGTAAGGTCGTGATTGTTTCTCTTACTATTTCTTCAGCACGGACGACTTCATTCAAATAGAAGTAGTTTCTGTCTTCGTTTTCCACCAGAGCCAATTTGTTGCTGAAGTGTTTGACATATGGTTCGGAAATCAACTGATCCTTTGTCAGCCTTAGCTCCCTTTTGTAAAACAATGGATTGTCTAGGATGTTATCGTAGACATCTTCGATAACTGAGTAGCAGTCTCCTTGAGCACCTACGGTGTACAGGTAATCTATAATCACTGCTCTCAGTCTTTCCGCGCTTGCGGGAGCAAGGTTTTGCAGACGTGAGTTCCCCTTGACGTATTTTTCTGGGAACATCCCTATGTCGATTTTGAAAAGGTCGATAGCATCATCGTCGATTTCTTCCTTATCAAGATCTTCCTGAGTCAGTTCGTATTGGTACTCTTCACATAGCACATACGGATTCCGAATTATCTCTTGGGTAGTCACTTCTCTCGCGAAGGATTCTTTGTTTCGAGTGATGATGTTGTCGATTTGTTTTTTCTTCAATGAAAACAGGCTGAGTTTCATAAGAAGATCCATTATTGATGTGTGCTGGGAGAAGTTTTTTTGAAGCTCCTTGACCTCGTCTTCTAATTCCTTCAGGTATTTAGGAACCTTGTTGTGTAGTAACAATGAAAAGGTCTTCTCGCACAGATCCTCTGAAGAAGAGGTGTTCGCCTGCAGTTTCCGAACAAGAAACTCAGCTTTCCATGAGTCGTCTTCCATTATGTATTCAAGGATTGTTGGAAGACCTGGATAAAGTCCTCTTCGCTTCCAAGCTCTTTCAAGTAGTTGATTTATCAGTTTTTGTTCACGGCTGAAATCCACGATGCCGTGCTCTTGGATTACATCTATAGACTTTCTGAGTTTTGTCAACAAAAATATACATTGATCTTCGTTTATATCCGCCAACACGTATTTGAAGCCAAAGACCAATGAATCTTCTTCTATGAGAACTCTCATTTCTTCAAGTTTTTGCCTTTCCTCTGGATGCTCTCGCACATATTCCAGATATTCATGGTATGGTAATCTAATTCCAGTCTTCTCAAAATCATAAAAGATTTGCATAGCCCAATTCATCGTCGGAAAATGCTTCATCCTATGTGGTTCCCTTATTTTTTCCAATTCGTCATCGGAAAAATCAAAATCAGGAGGAACATCAGGTCTTCTGCTAACAACCGCACAGCCTACAAGGGCATATTTCTCTTCGTCTCCCGATATCGGATTGTCGTAATTCAAGTAGAAGAACACTACTGATTCCTGTGGTTCAAATTTCGAGATAAAGTGACCGATTCTCTCCGGGAGGTCTTTCTGATAATCGCCCATGGCCTTCTTTCTAGATGGGCTATGCGTGAATGACAGTCGGAATGGCCAAGAAAAGCTTGAGTACGGGCCTAACTTCTCTTCGATTTTCTTTGTTTCTTCGTATCTCTGGAACGGGTGGTTATGGATAACCGTGTGGGTTTCGGGTGAGAAAGCAGCACTGCTCCAATAGCAGGGTGGCAAGTAGTTGGGAAGTAATGTGTCGAGTCTTTTGCCTTTGTTTGGTGCTTCTGTCTTGGGTTCTTTTTTTCGCGCTATCCTTTCCGAGAGGACCGAACGTGCTGCCGTACAGTAGAAGTTGTTTTCAGGGTCTTGACATATGTTGCCGTCCCACTTGTTATCATGCCAGACTACTCTAAGCGTGAAGTGGTTCGTCATTTGACTGACGCCTTGTAGCCATAATCATCTTTGACGAGTAATAAGTTGTTCGCAAGTTGGTTCTGTGAAGTCTCTGGTTGATAAGGAGTTCATGTGAAAAATCGGTTGATGGAATGCTGCCGAAAACTTATTCTGGAGACTCTTTACGGTTCTGTTCGATTAAGGTACATATGGCTAATACTGCTAAGTCCTTTGACCCAAGGGCTGAACCACTAATATGAATAGAGAATTTGGTTTTGCATGCATGCAAGTCTTTTGAGCCATGACTTGTTTTGAGGTTTCCAAGAAAAAGGAAATTCAAAAGACAAACTAGACGGTGAGAAAGGATAGTGGTGAGGGAGCGCACACAACGAATTGAATAGTACGCACAATGTAATCACGAAAAGACTTGAGAAGCTACACCTGCAAAGCTTTTTATGTTCAATGGGCACTGTTCTTAGATAGATACAAACCGTAGGATTACTAATGCAGAAAGAGCGAAACTGGGTGCATCATAGAAACTATTTGCTCGAAGATGCGCTTAGTCTGATAAAGTGCCTTTTGCTAGAAGACGGAAGCTGGAACGATAACCTGTATCTTACTGCTGTTTGCTCGCTTGCTCTTCTTGATTCTGAAAAGGAAATTCGAAGAGAATCACTGGAATGGTTGCGGCGTACAATACTTTCATTTAAGGATACTGAGGTAAGGAAGCTGTTGAAAGACAAGTTCCTGATTTTGGGCATCTTTCTAGGTTCCAAAATACTATCTGAGAAGGACCCAGAATTCCCAAAACAAGCAGGCCGTTTCCTTGGCAATCTAATCAAACAGTTAGAAGACAAAGGTTGGAATAGAGATACTGACTTTCCTTCGATTCTTCTTTTCTCCTTATCAAGATTCTTACCTTCATCGACTCTTGAGAACTCTAAGAAATTCCTAGGGGCAAATATAGAAAGACTTCTTAAAGACGGAAGAAAATCCTCAGCGATTTTCAGTTTTCTCGGTCTACTGCAATTTGATGAAGGTAGAATAATCATCGCTGACATCATGAAAAGAAGCATGACTGTCCTAGACCCTGGTTCATTGCCTGACCTAAAATCAAACGCAATTCTACTTTTTACAGTATCAGAAATGGAAACGAAACACAAATATCTTCTTTACAGTCAGCTTGAAGAAAACTTGCGAAGAGAATTTCTTGAAATTCGAGATAACCTTCTAAGGTTTTTGTTTGTCCAACTAAGCGAAGCCATACGCAAAGAAAAACACATTCTATCAAACAAAGAGAAGGCTGTTGACAGACTAAAAGAATACTCTGACACTTCTGAAGCAGTAAATGTAGGGATTCCACGCAGACTAATAATGAAGCTTTTGGAGAAGCCTCATCTCTCAGACATTGCATTCTCAGTGCTAGCTATAAGGAGAAGTTCTTTTGATGAATTGTATAGTTTTGACAAGCAGACTTTCGAACAAAAATGCAAACCCGCGCTTGAGCCCTCGAACTACATACAGGTTAGAAAAGTGCATCTATTGTTCTTCACCGCGTACGTTGCTGTCGCCATCATTTCTCTAAGCAGTCTAAGTTATTTGCTCTCAAACTCAAATCCGTTGGTTGCAGCCATTATCGCTTTCATTTTAGCTGCACTTTCATATAAATTTGCCAAAAACTATTTCACTCAACTCATCTCAGAAATTGTAGGAGAAAAAAGGGAGGAGAGTTAATTTGGCCGAAAAATGTTGTGTCAATCTGTTTCGAAGCGATTTCGTGCTTGACCCTAGAATGGATGAACATAAGAAGAACGTTCTTCTCAACTCCCTTCATCTTTCTTTGAAAATGTTTGCGGGTACAGTAGGATGGGCAACTTTACCGAGCCGAGGCGTTAGATGCTTTGCGGACCGCGAAGAGACAATCTCTTTTTCAGAAGGAGGACCTGAAAATCGCTCTCTAATTGAGATTGAAAAATGGAGTGGTAAAATTCTCGAAATAAGATTCCATGATGGTTTTGTCGCACAATTCGAGGTCATTGATAATCGATTATGGCTTAAGATTGACCCCCGACAAACCGTTCTAGTTAAGGGAAATGAACAAAAAGACGCCGACTTTAATCGACCGTACTACATAGCTTATTGTCCACAAACGATTTGTGCAAACCGGTTGAGATGTCCATATGCGAGGCCTTTCATTTCAAAAGCTGTCAGATTTGCAGGGAAGAGAGAATATCTGGAGTCAGTAAAAGAAAAATTGGGTGTAGGATGCCATTTCTACAGGGAATTGAGAAACCTTAGCAGTATTGTGGAAATGGAAAACAGAGGGAGAAGCTACGTAGTACCTTGGAGGTTTATCTATTTCAAAGGTACCATCTTGGACATGCCAACGCAATTGATACGCATCTACCAAAATCGATGTTTGATTGAATCATGCACAAGACTTCAGCTGACAAACTACATTTTCTCAACTCTTGGGAGCAAAAATGAACTCACTCTTCCTAACGACGGAAATCAAGTGTGCTTCGGCAAGATGTTCGAAGAGGACGTGGAATCTTGAAAATCAGAAAGCTTAAGGAGATTCAGTTGATTTTCACCGATGAAGGCCATACCGATGAAGACCCAATAAGCGGCATAACCAATTATGGTGTCTACAAAGATGAACGTGCAATAAGGCCGTGTGTTTTGATAACACGTAATGGTCAAACTCAAAGAGACTTCCGTCAATTCTGGGATACTTTTTGTCAAAAAGAATCAACCGCAAGAAATCAGCCACTCTTTAAGGGTTACAATTACAAAGACTATGGCTTTGGTGAAGCCGACATTGACCCCCAATTCGTAGAACCTAGAGACGAAAGCTTTGATAGTTATGAAACGTCTTTGAAAAAAGCAGTTGAAAAGATGCGGGATGAAGACCTCAATCTGCTTTTCGTTGTGATTCCCGAGCATTTTTCTGATGAACAATATTACAAGCTAAAAACCCTATGTTTCAATGAAAACCAAGTTAGCCAATTTTTCAAGACCAGCACTTTCCAGCGTAAGTTCCCTTTGGTTTTCTGGAACTTGGCAATAAGCATCTATGCAAAAATGGAAGGAATCCCTTGGCAACTGGCACTCAGGCCACCAATTGAGAAAGAAAGTCTCGACGTTGACCTGTTTATAGGCTTATGTTTGGTTCAGAGGGATGCGAGGTCATTCGTCGGTGTGGCTACAGTCCTTAATGCGTTTAGTGAACACATAATCACTGTAAGTTCCAAACCAATAATGTATGTAGGGCAACAACTGCACATGGAAAAAGATGATATATGCAATCTTATCAGAGAATGCCTAAGAAATGTTGATTTTTCGGTCAAAAGCATTGTCATTCATTATGCAACGCCTTTCAACAAAGATGAATCAGATGGAGTAAATGAAGCTCTAGCTAATATTCCAGAGAAAACGTTCGTTCATCTTGAAACTGAAAGCCTCGTTAGAATCTACTCACTTAGCACAACAGACAATGATGCCTCTCGAGGGACAGCTTTGATTATGTCGGACAGAAATGCAATATTGTGTACGACTGGGCGAACTAGGCTTTTGGGGACTTCAGCAGAGACAGAAGATGAAGTAGAAGAGCAGGAAGGTGGTTTCGAGACTTCATTCAAATACAAAGGAATAGGCACTCCTAAGCCTGTCGGAGTGAACAAGTATGGCGACCTCCCAATTGAGAAAGTATGTCGGCAAATTCTGGCTTTGACAAAGCTTCGATGGAACACCGCGGAAGTTAATGTGCGAATTCCTGCTACCATTGAATACTCTCGAAGAGTAGGATACTTGTGCAAATACGGCATTCCCCATATAGTTAAAAGCATCAAATACGTCTTGTGATTTTTGACATGCACTAGCTAAGTGCACACGGTTGAAGTTTAAATGCGTGGATGCTTTATATCATTCATCGCATAAACCTCGAAAGAATTTGGCGTTTGCGGGAGACATTTCCAGTTACCTTGTGTTCCGAAAGATTTGATACCCGCCTGTTTTTCAGTTTTCAACAGCAACCCTAAATGCATGCATGCATGCATGCAACAACCAACATCAACTCTGAGGCTCGAAGCACCAAACATAGAAAAAGAGGGGTTGTGCGGGTGACTTGACCGCCTGTCAAGGGTTCAAACCCGGCCCTCGGCACACGGGATAAACTCACGGCATAGTTACTTTCTTTTAAGGAATACTTTGCTAACGGGGCATTTCCTAGTGCGTTTTGAGGCGTGAGAGTAGTTCTTCTATGTCCTTCTCTGTTGGTTGGTCTTTACCTAATCTAAGTAGCTCGTTTGCTTTGGCCATACACACGCGGTTGAGTCTTTTCTCATCAACACCGGGATATGCATGCATGCATTTTGGTTGTTTATGTTAGGATCCGAACCCATTTGGGTATAAGTCCCCTAGAAACTCCTTGCCTTTTAGGTGGTAATCCTTTGACATTTTTGTCCAAAATCTCGATAAAGACACCATAAATGTAGAGGATCATCCATTCGAACAACAACCCAGCGGATATCTCCCGATGTGGGATGTTTAAAATCTGATTTCGAGCTTTCTTCAAGAAACAACGGGTCAAACTGGTTTTATAAGGAGATGTAGAAGAATCCTCTATCGCTCCAATTCAAACCTCTCTTTGATTAGATTTGAAATAATCATCCACTCATGTTGCGTTACTGGAAAATTAGTCCCTTGAGCTTGTTTGAGAATTGTCATATTATGCAAATCGGGAATGTTCCTTAGCTCTTCTCTCATTATTGGATTATTGGCTAACTTCAGTCTATACTTGATTCTCACCCTTAGTCTTTTCTGACCTCGGTCCTCTTCGGATAACCAGTATTTTGTCATTGCTTCAGAATCAACCAGCATTTCGGGGTTTGAAATCACATCCACAACTGCATAAATTCCTCCTTCTTTCCCAGACATCCAGATTAGGCCAATATCTCCAGAATGAATCTCATTTTGATGCTGATTCACCGTCCACGTATCTTTGTCAACTTTTTCAGCTAAGGCGTTAAGAATGTCATAGCGTTGTGGATTTGCTTGAAACATCCATACCCTAGGTTTTCCCGAGCCAGTTTCAACGTCAAACTCTTGAATGGTTTTTCTGTATTCTCGCAATAATTCTGGCTTTTCAGAATCCAGGAAATGATATGAATATCTCCTAGCTATCTCTCTGATTTTGACAGCGGGAACTTCAACAAACTCCATTCCTAGCTTCTCGCTAGGAAAAACAGTCATCTCTTTAGGGATGACGTTAGCAACAAGAATTAGCCGAATACTCTTCCTTGGCTCTTTTTGTCTAAGTAACCCGTAGTATTCTATGATTTGACCTAAGGCATCACGTCTAAGAATTCCTCTTTTGATTTCAACGATAATCATGTCCCCCCTTCTGTCTTCAAAAACAATGTCAGCATAGTAAGACCCCAGTTTTACCTGCTGACCTTTAAGCGTCAAGTCATAATTGTGCAGAAACTCATGAGGATATTTCGCTAATAGATTCTCAATGTCTTTTTCCAGCATTCTTTCTCACTAATCTACATCAAATCTCCAAACATGTCATCTGATTCTTCTGTCAGCTGATCATCCCAGCACTCCCAACACATACCATCATAATTCTCATATTCGTCTTCGCTGATTTCGTCACCGCAAACGCAACAATGATACTTCTTTTCTTTCTTCTGGGATGAATGAGTCCTGTTTTTCTCTGTCTCACCCAAAGCTATCACCATTCGTCATTTTCGATTTTTCATCTAACGTGACGCGTATTCTATTCTGGAAAGAATATGTCTTTCTTGACCGCTTTGAGCTCAACCTTCTTGAGAGAATAGTCTACACATTTCAGAACTATGTCGGATATTGGACTTCCTGTTTCTTTCTTCAATTCTATCAGTTTTCTTCTTATTTCTTTTGATGGAGTGAAAGTGACAGATGCATATGGTTCTCTGTTTTTCATCTTCTGTCTTCCAGCCCTTACAAAAGATTGTTTACCGTAAACACCTTTTCAAGCTTACGAATTTCAAATAAGTATCTCATTGCCTGCAAATCTATAAGAAAGTTCTTCCTACGGTTATAGCAGGTGAAAAGTATGAATGAGAGGTTTCCGAGGTTTTCCGAAGGGCAGAATGTTCGATACATAGGCACTGGACGAATAGGAACCGTAAATAAGGTAATCAAAGGTTCAAGAGGTTTTCAATACAAGGTCACACTTGATGGTCAAGTGCGCTGTGTTTCTGAGCGATTCTTAGAACCCGTTGTCGACTTTGAACAAAGCATAGTCGATGATTTCTCGTCTGGAAAGGTTGGCATGCATGAAGACTACAGATTGTTTCAAACGTGGCTCCGTCTTTCCAGACCTATTGAAAACAACCTCTACACCTATCTGGGTAGCAGAACACTCTTTAACACTTATCAGTTCAAGCCTCTGCTGAGATTCTTGTCTTCCAATTCTGAGGAGAGGCTCTTCATCGCTGATGAGGTCGGTGTTGGAAAGACAATCGAAGCCGGAATAATTATAAAGGAGCTGATGGCACGCGGCAGACTGGACTCTCGTTCTCCGATATTGATTGTTTGTCCCGCTTCTCTTGGAACTAAATGGGCCAAGGAAATGAAAGAACGGTTTGGCTTGTATTTTCATCTCCACGATGGAGATTCACTGAGGCATTTGCTAAAGACAGTGATTAAAGAAGAGATTATTCCTCAAGGGTACACTTTCTCAATAGTCGGGCTGCAACTCTTGCGACGCGAAGAGTACCTACGAGCATTACAGGAGATTGATTCCAAAAGAGGCGAACCACTTTTCGAACTTGTTATTGTCGACGAGGCTCACCACATGCGCAACTCAGAGACAGACAGTCACGAGCTAGGCAGTATACTAAGCTCTATGACTGAGATGATGCTTCTGCTTTCCGCGACGCCCTTGAACCTTAGGAATGAGGATCTGTTTAACCAAATGCACATATTGAACCCAGCCGCATTTCCAGATATAGATACATTCGAAGCCTTACAGAGCCCCGTGATTGAACTGAATCGCTTAGGGCGTCTTATAGCTCGAAATGAACCTGAATCTAGAAAACAGTTACCGATTTTGCTCGAACAATTGAAGGAAAATGCGCTAGGTCAAGCTATTTTTTCCCATATGAGTGTCCAAAAGTTTATTGACAGAATAAACGACCCATCGCCATTCTCAACAGAGGAAGTTGCAAGATATCAACGATTGTTCATATCAATGAGCCCATTGTACTATTCATTTACTCGAACAAGAAAGAGAGAAGCACTTGAACATCAGGTTTATAGAGAAGCTCATGAACTACCAATTGCTCTTTCGTTAGAGGAAATGAATTTTCAGAACGATGTTCTAGATGTAATAAGGAAGCATTATCTTTCTAGAAACATCGAGCCTCTAGCTTTAGGATTGGTAATGAATATTTATCGAAGAATGGTAAGCAGTTGCATCCCAGCCATGGTCGAATACATGAAATGGAGCCTAACGCAAAACAGAATCATCAGTGACCAGAGTGAATATCTCGAAGAGCCAGAAGACGATAGTGAACTTAACCTATCCCCTCTTGATCCCGAGTTAAGGCAGGAGTTCGCAAGATTAGTAGAAAAGGCAAGGAGCATAGAATATACAGACAGCAAGTATTCCCAGTTTAAGGAAATGGTCAAGAAAATCCTGGCCAATCCTGAGACTCCGCGAGTGATGGTTTTCTCCTTCTTTATTAGAACTCTCGAATATCTGAAAAACCGTCTTGGCAAAGATGGGTTCTCAGTCGAGGCAATGCATGGGAACATCCCTCTAGAGAGTAAAAACGGCGTTTATGGAAGAGACCTAATAATGGAGGATTTTAGAAAAGGGAAGTTTCAGATTCTGCTTTCCAGTGAGGTCGGCGGCGAGGGACTCGACTTCCAGCATTGTCATGCTATAATCAACTACGATTTGCCCTACAATCCGATGCGGATTGAACAAAGAATCGGTCGAATAGATAGATTTGGTCAGAACGCTGACAAGATCATCATTGCTAATCTATTCATAAAAGGAACAGTCGATGAAGAGATCTATGACCGACTGTATCGGCGTATACATCTAATTGAAGATGGAATAGGCTCCCTTGAGCCCATTCTTGGCAAGGAACTTGCTGACCTCCAAACAGCATTGATCGTAGGTAACTTAACAGAGAATCAAAAAGAGGAAATGCAAAGAAGAGTAGAAGAACACATTGCATATGCGAAGATTGAGATGGAAGAGTTTGAAAAAAGCCGCAGAGAACTGTTAAGTGATGATTACATGGTTACGCCACTTACAAGGTTGTCAAAAGGTGATTTTGTCAGTCCAGAGGATGCGAGTCAACTTACCGAACTGTGTCTATCCAAGTGGAAGGCATGCCATTACTCCAAGGACAATGGCAGTACTGCTGAAATAGTGCTTTCTCCTGAAGTGATGTCCGAACTCGAGCACTTCTTAAGGCGCCCTGGGCGAGAAGGAGGGTACAACGAGCTCCATCCATTGCTGTCCAACAAAGGTCCAATGAAGATCGTTTTCGATGGAAGCTTGGCAGAAAACTTGCCGAATCACGTGTTCCTGTCTCCGACAGGCTATTGGTCACGTTTTCTAATCGAAAAACTAGAACGAGAGAAAGCATTGTTCAAAACATTTTGTTTCCAGCTATCTTCTGATGTTGGCCTCTCCAAAGGAGAATACTTAGTCTTCTTTTTCGAGGTAAGAATGGAAGGAGTTAAGACTGAGATAGAGTTCATAGGGCTTCCAGTAGAGATAACCGATAAGACTGTCATCGAAACGGACTTCAATAGTCTACCTAGAGTTCTAGCCAACGCCAAAGTTTCAGATTCTGACATAAGGCCACCTCAGGTGGACATCAATGATTTTCTAGACATTGCCAGGGACTATCTGGATAAAGTCATAGAGGAGAAAAGAAGGACAGCATCCGAAGACAATCGCTATAGGGTTGACAGCCGAATCGCGGCTTTGAGAAAGGCTACTGAACTAAAGAATAGAAAGCTTCAGCAGCAAATCGATAATCACACAATAATCAGGAAGAGAGAAGGAAGAGAACCTGATGAAAACTACATTCGATTGACAAAAGCACGAATTGAAAAAGAGAACCTACGGCTCGTTTCCAGAGTAGAAGAACTTCAAAAACGACAGGTCCTGACTCTTGATTACAACCTTGACGCTATAGCTCATGTTAGAATCCATGGTGGTTAACATGAACAACACACTTTACGACAGAATCCGAGAGGAGAACAAGAGCAAGTACGGCACACAGGTAAGCGTTTATGGACCAGTCCTCCTCGCAAATCTGTACAGCGATAGAACACATTTCATCTACGAACTCCTGCAAAATGCCGAAGACGCTTGCGAACGAGCGAGAAGAAAAGGTCAAATGAAGAGATTCTCCATAAGATTTGAGTTACATCCTGATAGATTGGAAGTGAAACACAATGGGATTTTGTTCGACGAGAACGATGTAAGAGGAATATGCGGTATAGTTGAAGCAATAAAGGATAAGAACATAAAACAAATCGGCAAGTTCGGCATTGGATTCAAATCAGTCTATGCATACACTAATTCGCCTGAGATACACAGCGGAGACAAGTCTTTCTACGTCAAAGATTATGTTCACCCTTATCCAATAGAACCTGCGAAAGACATGCCGAATGGAGAAACACTATTTGTAATCCGCTTTGAGAATGAAAGCAACAAACGAAAACAAGCCTATTTAGAAATCGAAAATCGGTTGAGAAATCTGGGCATTAGAACTCTGTTGTTTCTGAGAAACTTAGAAGAAATATCATACAGTCTGGAATCCAGAAACGGCAAGTATCTAAGAAACTTTGAGACCAAGACAAACATAAAAACAGTGGCTCTTCAGCATATCGAAAACGGTCAAGAGAAACTCAAAGAAAACTGGATTGTCTTTGACAAGCCTTTAAACAAAGACCCTACCAGGGAACTTGAGATCGCGTTTCAATTAATCTACGATACTGACTCGAGAAAATGGAAAATCTGTCCTGCGAAAGATGTCAGACTATTTGTCTATTTCCCAACAGAAAAGGAAACCCATTTGAAATTTCTGGTACAGGGACCATTTAACACCACTCCAGCTAGGGACAATATACGTGATGACAATTGGAATCGAGAATTGATAGAGGATTTGGCAACATTTGTTGCAGACAGCATATCAAAAGTAAAGGACATGGGCTTGTTGAATGCAGATTTTCTCAATACTCTTCCCATCGAGACGGATTATTTCACAAGCCACACGACCTTATTTGAGCCCGTATACGAAAAGGTTAAGGAAAAGCTTTCTTCTCAAGAAGCTTTGTTGCCCACATATGACGGTGGTTTTGTCCCCGCGGGTCAGGCATTTATTGCAAGAGGCAAAGACCTTCGCTCACTGCTTTCTGGAGAGCAACTTGACTTGCTATTTGAGCGAAAAGGCAGCAAATGGCTCGATGAAAACATAACTGAGGACAAAACGCCGCAATTGCTGGAATACTTGATTGGAGTACTTATGGTTGAGGAAGTCTATCCGGAACTCTTTGCCAGAGCCTTTAATGAAGACTTTATTAGTAAACAGGACGATCAGTGGGTCATATCTTTCTACACCTTTCTCTTGAATCAAAAAGCCCTGTGGAAAGATGCTGACTACTCTTATGAAAGGCCCGGCATTCTACGCTCAAAACCAATAATCCGCTTGCACGACAATTCGCACGTGACACCTTTCAACGACGATGGACATCCGAATGCATACCTTGCGCACAAAGACCCTAGTGTAAACAAGATGTTTCACCGTATTGTAAAAGAGTCAGTAGCAACTGACAAGAAAGCAAAGGAATTCCTGAAAAGTCTGGGCATTAGTGAACCCGACAGGATGGCCGGCATTTTTGAATTGATTTTGCCCAAGTATAAGGAAAACAGCGTAGTGTCAAGAGAAGAGAATATTCAACACGTTAAGTGGATATTGAAGATCCTCGAAGATGACGAGAGTTCGAGGAGAGCCGATTTGCTAGAAGAGTTGACTGAGACGCCATTTCTGTATGCCGAGAACGCCTTAGATCATCGAAGAGAGTATAGAAAGCCGATTGAAATTCGTCTAGGAGAGAAATATACAGGTAGCAAGAATTTGGAAACGTTTTTTCAAGGAAACGAAGAAATCTGGTTTCTCGACGAAAGATATCTAGCTTTGGAGAATACTAACAAATTGACAGATAAGCTCAAACAGATTGGCTGCAAGCCAGGCATAGTTGCCATCTACAGGAAGCCTAACTATTTAGGCTATGTCATAATCGATGATTGTTTTGGCTGGCATAAGAGAGGTTTAGACGGGTTTGATCCAGATTGCAAAGTAGAAGGATTGGAGTATGCGCTTCAAAACATCAATATTGAGAGGTCAAAGATAATTTGGCAAATAGCAAAAGAATGTTGCAGATGCATATACGGTGAAGTTGAATCTTGTTCAAGACAGAGCTATGAAGGATCAGAGCGGATTAGGCAATATTCAATTATGGGCAAATTGTTAACAGAGCATGCATGGCTACCCGATTCTAAAAACCTCTCTTTCCATAAACCATCTGAACTTGTGCTTCTCCAGCTTCCAGATGATTTTGATAAAGAAACCACCGAAGCAAAATATGTTTCAGAGAAACTGGGAATGAAGACAGTGATAGCTGATGAAATACAGGCGATACTTGAAAAGACCCCAGAAGAGGCAAAGGAGATCGTTGAGATTTTTGTTTCAGTCACCCCCGAAGTTCGGCAGCGCATTCTCGAAACCGTACGCAAAATAAAACTGGCCGAAAAACTGCAAGATACAAAAGCTTCAGATGAAACAGCAACTGCATTAGTTGTAACACCAACCTCAACTGAGCTTGAAAACGAGTTTCGGCAAGGTTTGACACAGGACCATCCCCAATCGCTTGCCACCGAAGACAGAACATGGACAGGTCCAACGCCAGAACAAGAAGAAAAGATGCGACAAATCGAAAGCGAAGCATTGGCAAAATTGTCAAAAAAGTCTCAAATTATTGAAAAAGAACACAGAGAAGTAAGCCACATCAAAGCTGAAGGAGACAAAGAGTCAGAGTTAAGGCAATTCTTGCTCGAACAATACAAAGGACACTGTCAAATCTGCAACACTCGGTTAGATCTTGGACCTACGAAAGACCCTTATTTCGAAATCTATCGCATAATAGAAAAGCGTCACAAGGTCGGAGCGTGGAGCGACCTAGAGTTCAATGCCCTTTGCTTATGCCCAAATTGTCACGCGCTGATGAAATATGGAGGGAGAAACCTTAAAGAACTGTTCGACAGAGCGATGTACGTCGCAAAGGGCGAGGCTGCTCCTGAAGAGATTGAAGAAAGAGGAGGAGACTTCTACGTAGTTCCAGTGACTGTGGCAGGAAAGGAAAGAGAACTCTATATTGCCCCAATCCACATGGCGAAACTGTCAGCCTTTGTCAAAATGGTTGAAACTAATCTCCAAAAATAGCCAATAACAGTCCTGCCACAGCGCCGGAACTTCGTCAAGTTGGGATCACAACTATAGAAGCTCTTGCAGTCTCGCCTATCAGGGAGATAACCGATAAAACTGATATAGGTTCTGAGAAGGCGCTTCAAATCATTCTGGAAGCCAGAAAGCTCGTTCAGGCTGATTGGACGACGACGAAGGAGCTTTGGGAGAGACGTAAGGGCATGCTGCGTTGTTCTACTGGCTCTCAGAAGCTTGATGCGTTGTTGGCTGGTGGGATAGAGACGCAAGCTATGACGGAGTTGATTGGCGAGTATGGCGTGGGCAAGACGCAGCTATGCCTAAAGCTGTGCGTAATGGCTCAACTGCCTAGGGACCAAGGCGGATTGGAGGGCAATGCGCTTTTTATTGACACTGAGGGAACATTCAGCCCAGAAAGAGTTTATCGCATAGCCGCTACAATGGGCTTAGACCCGCAGCAAACTCTTAACAATGTGATTATCGCCAGAGCTTACAACAGCGACCAACAATGCTTCCTAATCGATGGTTTCTTCAAGATTTGTCCAGAAGAAAACGTGAAGCTAGTAGTAGTTGACTCGATGATAAGCCACTTTCGAGGAGAATATGTTGGAAGAGAAAGTTTGGCTGTACGTCAGCAAAAACTCAACCAATGCCTGCACAAGCTGCTTCGGCTAGCGGAGATCTACAACATAGCCGTCGTGGTCACAAACCAAGTGCAGGCTAATCCAGCTCAAGGCTTCGGCGACCCAAACAGACCAGCGGGAGGCCACGTGCTAGCTCACGCATGCACGCATCGAGTCTATATCAGAAAGGCTAAGGCAGGCACTAGACTAGCTACTGTTATCGACTCACCAAGCATTCCAGAGTCAAAGGAGTACTTCGTAATTACAGAAAAAGGAATAGAAGATGCACCAAGCGCAGATTAAAACTGGGAGAATCAAGTCGGGGCTGTCCGCAGTTGAAGTTGATATGAACTTGGTTCAGCCAGGCTTAGCCTACATCGTCAGCCAAGAAAACATGGCGATGTGACTCGCCTGCAACAACCAGCGGACAGCTGGACTAAGTACTATGAAGAATAAGGAATAGCTTCATCTTTAATTGTCTTGAACACTCGGTTAAGAGAAGATTGAAATCGACAAAATTCCTCCTTTGAGCCCGTCGAAAAACTCCTGTACCTACGATTTTATCCGTTATGCGTGCCTTCCTATGTTTCGCCATTGCTTGGCTGTTGCGGCTTCCGCGCTAGAAATGCAAACTCGAACCAAAGCACAGGACTTAGCTTCTCGTTTAGTGATGAGGGTTTTTACATAAGTAATAATCACACAGTCCGTTTATGGGGCATATCCCACATTTGGGAATAGTGTATAAACATACTGCAGCTCCGAGGTCTAAAAGGGCATAGTTGTATTCCTGATTATTCGCATCAGGAGATAGCGAATTGGCGATGGATTGGATTTCCTTGTATGATGCCTTTCTTCCAACATGTCTCATGAAAACCCTTCTCATTATTCTTAACACGTTTGAATCCACCATCGCTGTCGGAACGCCATGTGCAAGCGTTAGAATAGCATTCGCGGTATAGTCGCCCACGTTCGGGATACGCAAAAGCTCTTCTTTCGAACTTGGAATCTCGCCAGCATATCGTCTTATTATGAACCTGGCCACATCGATCAGCATTTTTGTTCTTCGTTTATGGAACCCTATATTTGCGAGAAGCTTTTCAAGCGACTTACTATTCGTATTTGCCAACGCCTGAAAATTTGGGTATTTCAAAAGGAATTCTTCGTAAATCCGTTTCACAGCTGAAGCAGTAGTTCTTCTGAGAAGAATTTCGCTTATAAGAACGGAATATGGAGTTCTGTCTCTTCTCCATGGAAACCGCCTAAAATTGTTCAAACCCCATTGAATCAAACGAGTTCGAAAAGTGGACTTCTTTTGTTCTATGTCTTCGACCATGGCGATGTCAGTTTCGGCGTTCAAGGTCTTTCGCCTAGATTTTACTACTTCTGGCTTTCATATAACTCTACAAGCTGGTCTGGAACGGTATTGAATATTAGGATCGCATACGTATGCAGGACACGAAACAAATAAGAAATGCGGATTATGCAAAGCAGAAAGATAGATAAGTGATAAGTCTGCTCCTAAAATTAGGGTTCACCTTTGTCTGTCGAAAGCTTAGATAAATTTCTAAAACAGCCGAAGCCTAGTGATGAGGAGACAGAAAAACAACAGCTTTTGGCGTTGATAAGACGTCATAAATATGGAGGAAGGGGAAGGGAGTGGCATCCAAACTTTGTCAAGTATATGTATGCTGTGGTCAAACACCCAAACTATCAAGGTATGCCATGGGGCATCGATGAAAAAGGCAAGATAAGATGGGATGCTCCATCATACAGACCCCCGGGCGGAAAATGGTCAAACCTCCATGATGAGAGGCTCGAGTGGTGGAAGAAAAAGGCATCGGAAACTGGGATACCGCTTGGGGCGAAATGGATATCAAAGGTAGCCAAGGAGATTCACCCATTCAAGCGGAAGCCATGTCAGACTTGCGGAAGATACATGAGCTTGCTTTACGAGTATCCAACCAAACGCACAATCCAGAAAATAAACCAGTTACCGAACCTGGTGACTGCTTTTGACTACTATGATTTCCAGAGCGTTCTTGACATTATTCCTGAAATAGTCAATCAGTGTGGCATGGAGATCCTTCCAAGACTTTGTGAGATACTGTCAATTCCAATGACGTTACCAAAAGACTACGATGCATTTATGGAATATGTTAAAAGCAACCTTATTCAACATGAGGCAAGAGGTATTCTTAGTCCTGGCGCCATGTCAAATGCACCAGATAGGCTGGATGGTTTTCATACATACAACTTATGTTGCAGAAGCAAGCAGGATACTGGCAGAAGCCCTGATAACCTCATGAAATATGGTATTGACAGACGGACGTTTGAATACTGGTGTGATGGTGATTGGGCCGCAGCCGACTTCCTCATGAAGCAGAAAGTGACCGGAATATGCACGAAGTGCGGTCGAGTAGGAGAGCTCACTGCCGACCACATAGGTCCTTTATCTCTGGGATTCTGTCACCGACCTAAATTCAGAGCCTTATGTAGATCATGCAATTCTGCCAAGAATAATAGAATGAGTCATGAAGACGTTCGAATTTTAAGAGAGGATGAAAATAGAGGAGAAATCGTCGTCTCATGGTATGCGAGGCGTGTCTGGGACAAGTTAAAAAACACCGTGAGAAATGATGAGGAAGCACTTCATTTGAGTAAGCTTATGCGAGCTAGTCAACATCATTACCTCATGCTCCTATCAAAGCTAGCAGATCTTGGATATAGTGAATTCTTAGAGGGATTACTTACTCCCGAATATGCTTTAAATCGGTACGAATTGGTGGGGTTTGATGGCAAGGACTTCAGCTACAAAGAATTAAGAGTGACTCGAAGACAGGAGACATATGTCAAATCCATGATCCGTCGAACGAAAAGAATAGCATTTGAAGCACTTGCGGATTATGCTGAAAAGGGGAATAGAAATGCCATTTTGTTTAAGGACAAGGATTTGTCTCAGCTGGAGAGTGTAATCATTTCTACATTGCGGGAGGGTTTCAAAAGCTACGGAAAAGCAAGGAAATTGCTGGACGATTATATGGGCTTAGTTACTGATAAGCTTCTTCAAAAAGGCGTTCCTCGTGGTTACTGGAAATAGTCGCCGAGAGCTCGCTGGCTGGCTTGTAACTTCGCTCCATAAAGCTCTAACAGTTCTTCTATCGTGATTTCCCCTCTAAGCCACCTTACATAAGCCGAGTCCGGTTTGGAGTATTCGACCGACCGTTTCATAAGCCAAGAGTTTGGTGGAATTGGAGGTAGATTTGCAAGTGCGTCGCCTACCGTTACAGGTTTTGGAAGACCTGACTTTGGAGATAAAGAGAATATCGGCGTTGGAGGCTGGTATTCATAATCTCTTACACCCACGATGAATATCCTCTTGCGTCGCTGAGGAACACCAAACTCATGGGCCCAAAGAAACAATGGTATGATTTTATAATCCAGCTCATCGAAGTCATGTAACAACTTGAGGTAGAACGATCCCTTCTCAAGGGTCAATAGTCCAGGGACATTTTCCATTACAAAGTGCTTTGGATTCAGAAGTTTAACAACTTCAATAAAGCGTAGGTAGAGATTGTTTCTTGAGTCGTCCTTGCTTCTTTTGTTACCTGCCTCGCTCAGCCCTTGACAGGGGGGGCCGCCTATGACTGTATCGATTTCTTTGCCAGAGTCCCTGACCTCTGCCGTCAGCCGGTTCACGGTTTCGTCGTTTCTTAGGTCCCCGATTATGGCTTTGTTTGTTGTAGGGATGTTTGCAGTATATGTTTCCACAAAATCCTCTTCAATGTCCACAGCAGAGAATATGATGTGGCCTGCGAGATAAAAGCCGAGGCTCATTCCTCCAGCTCCTGAGAACAAGTCTATAACATAACCTTTTGGTAGCGTATTAGCGACTGTATAGGCGAGTAATGGAGGCACTGCATTACCAATCTGCCTAAAAATCGAAGCTTTCGATTTTCCAAAAAAACGGAACCAATCAGGGAAACTCTGTAACCTAGCCGCCTCCCGAGCGCTCAATGTTCTGTCCTGGGTAGGATGGATATTGCACCCATTTCCAGGTCTATAAAAGTGGGTGGATATCGTATATGCTGGTTTCATTCGGTCAAGTCGCCCGTAATATGTACTACGGCTTCCATTTCCAAGTTTGAAGTTTTCTCTTATTTGTCTAAGCCTCTGTGAAGGAATAGATTCAGGTATGTCTTTCCAATTCCCGCCCTCCGGAACCGATTTGACCATTTGAATGTCCAATTCACTTAGAGCTGCAGTATCATGATTTTGAACAATTTGAATAGACTCGAATTCTTCGATTATTCTTTCCTTTGTTCTGTTACCTATTTTGGGGAATTTGGAAAGAATATATGCAAGCTCTCGCCGATTTAGGCCATACAAGGAAGCAACTAGCGCTTCCAGCTTGCATATGCTTTCTTCAGTGTATTCCTTTAACAGTTTGTCAACAACTAATTGTATTTCCTTTAGATACGGGTTGTCGTCCTCTAATCTTGGAATGGGTATCTGTCTCGTAACGTACATGTTGAAGTGATTGTTTGTGCTTAGTTGCCTGAGTCGATACTCGATCAATAAACTACTCCAAACTCCGAGCAGATAGCGTCTCTTTGTTTCAGTCAAGCTCTCCTTGAAATAATTCAACGAATTTCCGAGGACATAGTTTACAGGAGCGATAGTTGCGAACATCCTTCTTTCTTTATTTGAGCGAGCAATGTCTCTCCACACTATTCGTTCTACTTCATGTGACTTCTGGCTCAGTTTAGGATAGTTCTCTTTCACCCAACGATCTGCTCTTATTTTTATTCTGAAAGGATTGATGTCTCTTCCTTTCAGAAACCTGAATGGCGTTTCTTGACCTATGATGTACTCTCTGTCATTTGTCTCATCGAGCTCTCTTCCCACATCCAGATTCCATGACCCACATGCCTGATTGGAAACTAGAGGGAAGCAATACATTTTTTTCAAGATGCCAAATTCAACTTCATTTGAGATTGGAGTAAAAGTCAGATCGTCTGGGCTTAACTTCACAATGAAGCTACGGTCAATTCGTGGAAGATTTTCCTTAAGCAAGGAGAAGGCTGATTCTATCGAGTTTATTTCTGATTGGTAAACGAACTCATCAGTTCTGCCCCCCCTTGAGAATATCGTAAAAAGTGGAGACACGTCGACCTCTGGAAACAGTTTTGCTCCGATTGAGAAACCCCACATTTCAAGGATCTTGTTATTTATGAGCAGCTCTTCCCTAAGTCTGCCTGCGCCATAATCTCCAGCAAGACCGGTAGGTGTTATAACCCCTATAATGCCTCCCATTCTTGCAAGCTGTAGTATTCTTTCAAGACTTACCCTGTATAGGTTAACTTCACTTGGGCTCTTGGCAAGTCTGTAATGCTTGGAGATGTATTCTTTGGTATCTGCTATTTCCTTCCTATACTCATCGTAGCGTTCTCGTATACTTCTGTCGCTAAGGAATACCTCTCTTTTCCTTACTCGTGCGTCTCTACTTAGCCTGCGGTAATCAGGATGATAAATTGAGAAAAACTCTCGATCGTTCACTTTTACAACTTCCCAAGGTGGATTCGCGATTGTTATCGCGAACCCAGGCTTATCTCTATCAAAAATATGAGGAAAAGCTTTCTCAACTCCGTCTATAACTAGTGCATCCACCTTCACAACATTGAAGAAACTGTCAGGCTCAACATAGTCCCCAGTTAAGTCTGAAAGGACTGAGGCAATATTATACTTCGTTCGATCAACAGCCTTTGGGTCTTTGTCGGTTCCATAGATCATATTAGGTAACGATGTGGCAAGTTTCTTCTTCTCCTCTTCAGGGAACCTGGCAAGCATTTCTTGACAAAAGGCTGAGAGCAGCTCACCTGACCCTACCATTGGATCTAAAATCTCTAGGCTGCCGACATTGTTTAAGGTCAGGTCAATATGCGAGAGAACACGGTTAGCCAGAAATCTTGCACTTTGCCTAGGCGTATAAAAAATTCCATTCATTTTTTTGTCTAGTAGCATACGAGCCGGCTCACTTATACTATTGATACCAACAGTATTCATAAATGATTTTCTCCGTGTACATCATATGGTGTAGTGGTCGTTCATGTTGTAAATACTTGCTAATACATTTATATTAATCTTACGGCACTGGTTGTAACTGATGTGAAATGGTTCGTTCAAAACGTACAAAACGCACAAATCTTTACATACTTGATGAAGAACTTTGGGCTTGGGCCATATACAAAGCAAAATTGCTTAATTTCCGCTCAGTTGCGCAGTACATATTTGAGCTCATAAAAATGGACAGGGAGAAAACCATACTTAAGCGTAAGGAATTGACTAAGTAAGCTCACACCTCAGATCTTATCCTATCTTTTCTTGTGCCTTCCCACTGTTCTCTGGAAAAGTATTAATTATGAGGTCTTCAAGTTCTCAAGTTGTCACACCAACAGACACATGTAAAGCGGCTCCTCTCTATCTATTAGAGGGGGGCAGTCGACCTTTGCATCAGCGGGTTCAATGATTTCATTTATTCTCTATTTTCTCCCATGCTTGCTTTGCGAAGACTGTAGCTTTTGTTTATTATCTATGATTCTTATCTTGGACGCTAGTCTTAGCTTACGAGTTTTCGTGTTTCTCCTCCCATCATAACGCCAGTTTGTGGATTTACTTCAATGAATACAGGATAGTTTGATGTCATGTTGCCAACGGCGATACATTGTCTGCTTTCCAGGTGTTTCAGGGCATTAATTGACTTTGTGTCAATGAGCCCAGATTTGGCTAATTGCCTCAGTTCGTCTTCATTGCGGAACATGAAAGCTACTAAGTTATCGAGCAATGTAAACACCTCGTCGGGCAGTGTGCGAGGGTCATTGGTTATAAATGTGGGAAATATGCCGAAGTGTCTCATTCTCGTGAGGATGTTAACCATGTTTTGGCGCTCCACGTAGAGTTGAGCCTCCTCCAGAAACAGGGAAACAGCCCTAATAGCCCCAGACTGTCCGAGTTGAGCCAGCTTACGGAGCACAAACTCCACTATTATACCTCTTTCCCATTGGCCTACCTGCGCAAGATTGAAGACGATAACTCCTCCGCTTTTATGCATCTCCGTGATGAGGCTTGTAAGATTGCTCGGCCCGAAAAGCCCAACCGCTCTGGCAGCATCAACTCTGCCTTGAAGAGCCGTCCTCACAGCATCGTTCTGAACTCTCGTCACAAAATTTTCTAAGTCGTTGAGGTCGAACTGAGTTTCGCCCCTTTCTCTCCAGAACTGCATAAGGTGCTGATAAGTCGGTGTGCCTTGAGGCACATTGACGAAAGCAGCAAAGTCGTCGTAGGTTATCTCGTTTAACGGAATGAAAAAAGGCAATTCATTGGCTTGAGCTCTTCTTAAGCGAGGAGTGAACACTTTCACTAGACCTGCATACTTGTTTGGCGTCTGCTCATCGGCCTTCCAAAGGTTCAGGTATTCAGCGTTCAAGTCAAACACTAGAGTCAACACTCCTTTTTCTATTAGTTTCAGAAGAAGCCTTTTTGCCGAATAGGACTTTCCAGAGCCTTTCATTCCAGTGATTAAGTTTATGCCAAGCCTCTCTGCTATGATCTCGAAGCCTTTCGGTTCGGTTGAGAGGGTTTTGCCAAAATCGCATAAACCCGCAAAACTTAACCCGAGAGCTTCGAAGAGGTCATCTTGGCTCAAGACCCTTATTTCGGCTCTCGCTCTGCTTATGTTAAATTCGCTTAACCCGGTTTTGAAAACTTTTTTCTTGTTTCCTTTGTCATCGCTTACCTCAACTATTCTCCCTCTTATCTTGGCTATGGCCAGCCTTTGGTCGGTCAATGAGTCAATGACGCTTTTGACTTCAGGTTGTATGTGCTCTTTTATTTCGGCTTTCGCGACCAATGATTTCCTCAAAATATGCTCGAGGACGCCGGGAAGGTCTGCGAAGCTAATATCCACGACCTGCGCTATTACTCCATCAATTGTTAAGGTGTCACCGAGTCTAAGTTTTTCCTCGGGCGAATAAACGATGTCTAGTTCGTCAGCTTCTTTTATGAGTAGGTACATTTCTATCACCTATAAAGGGAATAATTTTGTTCTGAGTTCTTCTTTCATAGTTAATCCATGTAAAACTATCGCTGCCGACTGCAGTTCCACAATTTCGATAGAGCTGAGAACACAAGTCATATGAGCCAATCTCAACTCTTCGGGGTAACCGTAATCTCCAGCCAGCCCCGCTACTTGAGTGAAGATCTCTGAGTGGGGGACGGGCGTGTTTTCCGGAATATCCACCCTAAAAGGCTCGCCTAAGGGCGTGAGCTTGGCCACGTAAATGTCCCCAAGATACCTTTCTTTGTTTTGAGTGATGTGGTCCTTGATGCCTTCTACGTAACATGGCCCATGAACGCCTTCTAGCAATGAAAGGATGTTTCTTTTGGTTTGTTGTAGGGTAAGTCCGGTGGACTTGGATATGGCGACAATGGCATTTTCATTCGAGGCTGAGTCAGCTACGATTTTTCTCATAACAACTCTGTGGTCTGCAACTGTGCCTCCTATCAGGCTGCCATCTATTAGGATTAGACTGTCTCTGTAATGCTTCGCTACTTCTAATTGGATATGTCTTTCGAGAAGGTTCCTTAGGCGGTCAAGGGTTTTGAAACAGTCTGGGGCATGAATGTTAGTTTCTTTTCTATAGACTGCTTTGTACGTTGCTCTGTAGATTAAATCTTTGTTTTGGTTTGTGACTGGGACCAGATAGGGACCATATCGTTCGAGGCTGTGGCCTGTTTTGCCGGCGGGCTTAATTATTATTGAGGCTCTAACAGCTCCAACTAAACCGTCGGGTAGCTGACCTAGGGTCACACTTGTGCTGTCGATCGCTACCACTTGACTATCCACAGGATATTTTGCAACAATCGGATGTGCCTCAGTCCACTTTTCCTGTTCATCCTCACTCACGAAAGCTACCTCTTCACCGTCACCCTTAGTTGTGGAAACGAAATAGTCCGTCAAGTTAATGTCTGACGGTTCGAAAGTCAGCCCCTCAGGGATCTTACCGCAAATTGTCGCCACGACTTTGTCAACCTCAAGCATTTTGCCAACTCCTAGACTTTATCTCTGTATAACCATGCTCATTTCTATCCAGTATAATATGGTGGTCCACAAAATTCGAGATGTCCTCATGAGCTATCACAAATATCTGCGAAAACGTCTTCTTCATCAGATCTAACACTTCAAATATCCCTTGCTTCCTTACGTCATCACTGCTTGAAACGCACTCATCCATAAGCAGAGAATATTTGTCAGCCATAACCCTCGAGTCAAGTATGCTCTGCGTGAACGCCAACCTTAAAGCAATCAAAAACTGGTCCTGTGTTCCGCCGCTGAAGATTTCTCTCTCCTTATAGCCTCCCGCCTCGTTTGAATGAACCTTGAATTTCAGGTCCTCAGTGATCTCGAAGTCCGAGTACCTGCCGTCTGTTAGAGTTGGAAGAATCTGGTTGATTATGAATCTGGCATGTGGGATGACCTTGTTCCTCAACTCTTTGCTTGTTTCAGACAACTCAAGAAATACTCGATTCAAAAGCTCTATCTTACTTTTGCTCTCTTGGACTTCTTGTTCAAGCGCTGGATAAAGGTCATAGTCCGGTTTGAGTGTTTTCAAGTCTTTGCTCAGTTGCTGAATCGTTCCTAGCATGCCTTGGACTTCTTTGTCTAGATTAGCGTATTCATCTCGGCGTTCTTCAAATCTCTTCTTGGCAGTATCATGTTGCTCCTTGTCGTATTGTAACTCATCGACAGAAGCAGGCTTGGTTTTTTGCAAGTTTGCAATTTCAGTTTCTTTTTCCTGAACCTGTTTTTGTAGCTTCTGCTTTCTTTCTGAGGGTTTTGATTCTCTGAGGGTCTTTAGACTATTATCGACGTTTGTCAGCACCGCCTCTATTCCCTGTATAGAATCTACTCCAGTCTCTTTCTTCATCTCTTCTGAAATAGTGGAAATGTGGTTGTCAATGTCTTCATGAGAGTTGAAGGAAGTTTGAGATTTTGTCATGTCCATCTTGGCTTTGAGGTTAGAAACTTCTTCCGCTTGCTCCTTAAGTTGTTTCGTTATGGCATTGATTTCAGCGTTTGCCGTAAGCAACTTATCTATCTTCAAGTAACTATAAAAAATATAGGCTGCAACCCCTAAGAGGACAAGCCCAATAACGCTTAAGACAGCTGTTAGGATTAAGCCTGTAACTAACAATCCAAGGCCTCCTATCAATGCTATAATAAAGGTAATGAGTTGTCGATGCTTCCGCGTTGGGAGATCCTGCGACAGCAAACCTATGTCTTTGCCTGTAAGCCCTGACTTTTCAATGATAGCTTGCTTCTTCACCTCAGTAGATTTGACTGAACTTTCAGCCTCCTCTAAACGCTTTTCTAAATCCAAAAATGTTTCACGCAAGGATTGAAGCTGCAGGACTTCAGGCTTGTACTTGGAAACCGCTGTCGAGTACACTTCAATTTCGTTTTCTAGGCTGGAAATCTTCTTAACGTCTTTTTCAACCTCCTCCATTTGGCCTTTCAAAGAAGAAATCACTTCATTTGTAGAGCCGAAACTGTATAGCCACTCATATTTTGCAAGAACATTTTTTGCTTCATCTACTAGCTTCTTCTTTTCTCCTAAGGCTTGCTGCAAATTAGCAACAGAGGCGTCCAAGTCCTTCTTTTGCGCCAGTTTGACTTCATACTGCTCTTTGTTCCTACGGACGGAGTCTAATTGAAGATTCTTTTTCTCAAACTCGTCTTCCAGGTTTGAGCTGTCGCCTTTCACGTTGGCTGAAGCATCGTCAAACACCTCTATGCCCATTACCTTGTTGACGAGTTGTTCCCTCTTAGACTTTGCCAATTCCCTTAAAGCGTCCAAATCCTTTTGTTTTACGTAGATGAGCTTGGTGAAAGAATCCCTGTCCATTCCAGTGATCTGTTCAATCTTAGCTTCTATGTCCCTTAGACTTGTAATAGAACTTGACTTGTCCTTGACGCCTGCGATCACAGGAGTCAAGCTGGCTCTATGACCCGACTTTACTCCGAAAACTCGTTGTAGAACGTAGGTATCTTGTCCCGAGGTAAATTCAACCTCTAGCTTTGCCTCGTTTTTGCCCCATGTTACGAGGTTTCCTCTATCTTCTTCCACTTTGGCGCCCCTTCTAAGTCCATAAAGTGCATATTCGATTGCTTGGAGAATGGTTGTTTTTCCGCTTTCGTTTTGTCCTAGTATGCCTATTCTGCCTTCCTCAGGGAAGCGGATGTCTATGGGGTCTCCAATAATTCGGAAACCTGACGCCTTCAAAGAGTGAATGATCATTTGACTGCCTCCAGATACTTAATTCCAAGCTGCTTCACTTGCTCTAGTAGCCGTCTTTTGTTCTCATCAAAACCAGCATCTGCAATTAAAGAGTCTGAACGTTTAGAAAAGGCTTCCACAGGGTTGTCTATCCGCTCAAGGAATATTCTGCCATAACCCTCCACTTCAAGTTCGCTTCTGTCTAGGATCAGGTGGAAGAACATGTCTCTGCAAGCGCTAAGGATTTCATTCACCTTGAGTTGGCCGTATTGTTCCTGTGAGATTAGGCCACGAAGATTAAGCTTAAGCATCTTCTCCCCCTCACTTAGCTTAGAAAGGAATTCAATCACGTGGTCTTTGATGCCGGGAGAGTAACCTACATCTTTAGAGAGCGTGAGCTCCTGGATTTCCATCGGTTTCGTGTCAAGTTTGACAAATTCTACTGATGTTTCTGAGCCGTGCAACTCCGCCCACATAAACCCCTTCTCATCATTTATTTCAGCCCAAGACAATTTCTCCAAAGAACCTGGATTAACAATGGTGCATCCCATGTGTTCCCTTTCGAAGTAATTGTGAAAATGGCCTAGCGCGAGATAATTGAGACCCTTCTTTATATCGTCGGCCATGAATGGATTCTCGTTTGCCATCTCTGGGCTAGAAGAAACCACGTTTAACCCTTGGAGAGAACCATGAATCATTAAAACATTGTATTCTCCATCAAGTGGAACATCAACGCCTTTCAATGGATTTGCTCCCTCAAATTGAGTGTAATAAGACCTGCCAGAGACACAAACTGTTCTTCCATCAACGCTCAGCAACTGTTTCTCAATGCGGTCAGAACGAGAAAAAACAGTCGCAAGCCCAGCCGACCCAAGCACATCTATAGCCAACGAGGGAGACGCGCCAAATTTTGGAACATCATGGTTTCCACCAATGATAAAAACAGGAATGTTTGCATCCTTAAGCTGCCTAATCTTCTGCGTCACGAAGACTCTTGACAGATTAGTCGGAGAAATCCTGTCAAAAACATCTCCGCTTATTAGAAAAACATCAGGCTTGTTCTTTAGCGCATATTCTACAACAGCTGAAAAGTTCCTGTTCAAATCTTCCTTTCTTTGAAATGCTCTTGCAAAGTTTGATATGTTAAAGTTCTTATCTAGGTGCAGATCGCTACAGTGAAGAATTTGAAGAGACACTTAAGTAGCCCTCCATGTGGGGTGTAGCCCAGCCGCAACATTTCTCTTAGTTGCTCTAACGGCCGTCAAACTAATCGTCCACAGAATAGTTCGCAGAAGTAGTATATTTCTATTGAGACTCTCTTACCATAATACTTGAAGTGGATGAACGTACGTTGAGAGCTGTTCATCCAAAAGTCGCAAAGCATATTAGCGTCAATGCTTAGCGTTAAGGCCGTGCATCCAAGCTTGCAACAGCGTGAGGCGAAACTCCCAGATGACCGGAAAATGTGAGGAGCAAATTCTTAACTATCTACGAGAGGCCTCAATTGACAGATCAATAAAGGAAATCGCCAAAGCCACTGGAATTAACAGAAACACCGTTTCAAAGTACCTAAACGTTCTCCAAGAAAGAAGGCAGGTCAAGCTTGAGAGAAGAGTTGGAAGAGCTCAGATGTATAAAGTGGCTGGGCAAGACCACGCAACAATCGAAACTGACAAAAAGCTCTCTGTGCTTGCTCATTATAAACGATTGAAAAGGGAAATTGAAGAGAAAAACAAGTATTATAACTCATTTCAATTTCGAGTCCTGCAATCGTTTAAGGATAGTATTATGCCTTTGCGCGAGGGGCGTGAGTACAGCTGCAACGCATTTCCATTGGAGTGGCTTGAAGAGAAACTGAAACAAGGGTTAATTGAAATAAGCCCACCAGCCTCCAATACAGAACTGGACAAGCCAAAGTTCCAGAATCGAAAAGAAACAGGCAGTTGAACACTTGGCTTCCCATTTCTTCTTGAAAAGAATACTTAACCGAAAAATCTTGATTCTATCCTTCTAATCCTAGAGGGGCCTCTTGCAACTTAAGAAAACGCTTTTTTCAGCTCAAGCAAAACCCCACACCCTACTATTAGGGGGTCGAATGTGCGACCCCGAATGCGTTGGGGGTGAAAAAATGCTTGATGTGAAGACAGTAGTCGGGTTTGTGATTCAGCAGGCCTCATTTAATGAAGAAGGCGGTCTGCGTGTGCAGAAATGCCTTGTTTCCTATATGCAAACAACAGAAACATCTACCGGCCAAGCCACGTTAGACAAATGGTTGCCTTGGGTGCAGGCTGAGAAAGTAAATGAAACGCCTAAGCTAAGTTCCCGCTCTCAAAAATTTTCCTGGAAAGAAGTCATGAACCTGCCAGTTGCGATTAGTTGCATAGAGCTGACAATGAAACATGACAAAAACGGCGAAGTAGCAGACTGGATGAAAGGCGATCAGTGTGGAACAGAATGGGATGGTTCCGTTGACGACCAAGAGGAAACGCTTGAAGAACACGTGAGCAAGTACGGCTGGGAATTCTAGTTCCAGAGGCCTTTGTTTCCCTCTTTTTTGTTTTTCCTTTTTTTCTTATGGAGAACCGTTGCGATTAAAGTGGTTAGCATTAACAGTGGTAGACTCATGGTTGATGGGAATTCTGGTATAACTGTGTAAACATAGTAGTATCCGTTATTATCCTCAACTTTAAGGTTTCCAGCATTATCGTAGGCTGTAATTTTATATCTTACGAGGGTGTGTGCTTGTTGCACCTGAATTGCGGTTTCATAAAGTCCCGTGGTAGAGTTAAAGGTCATAGGTAAGACAATCCATACAGCGCTATCGTTTAGGTTATATGACAAAGTGACATATTTGACGCCACTCAAAGAATCAGCGACATTCGCTAAAACTTTCACTTCTTGACCTGGTTCAACATCGTCTTCTGGTATGCGAAACGGTATTCCAATTGTCGGAACAGTCTTGTCGAGCTTAATCCCAGTCAATATTTCATGCGGAAGCTCTTCATTACCTGCGTTGTCCACGCTCCAATATTCTAGGGTGTTGTTTGCACCTTCAGTTGTCGTGAATGGTTGTCCATACGTGCTCATATTTTGGATTGGACCACTATTGATTCTGTAGTATATCTCGAATATACCACTTTTGTCGTCGCTCGTTGTAAGGTCTATTGTAAAAGCATCAGTATGCCATAAGCCATCATAATCACAGGTAGTAACAGGTGCCGTAAGCTCATAATCCACTGCTTTTCCGTTGTTAACGGTTATGGAGTTAAAATTTAAGATGTTATCAAAACTGTAGGGTCCTAAATAAATTCCCACTCCTATATTGACCAGTAAATCATCACCACTAAATGTATTATTGGATCCAAATAACCAGATTCCGTCTCCAAGATTTACGTTTATTTCATTTTCAGCGAACATATTGTAGGATGAGTAAAGTCCAACCCAAACGCTAACGTAAGTATTTGAATTTATTTGGTTCTGCATTATTGTGTTGTTAGAGGAATCGCGAAGTAATAGGCCAACTCCAACATTCGCGTTTATCTTATTATATATTATCGTGTTATTGACAGAGTGTTCTATATCAATACCATTTCCACCATTTGAGTTAATTGAAAAATTTGCTACTACAACATTATTGGCTATTATTTTAACTGCTGTCTCGAATACTCCATCGATTTTGGTTACATCAGCGCTTTCTGCGATAAGCGATATGGCCTTATTTATGACGATATTTTCCTTATATTCTCCGGATTTTACATAAATATTATTCCCAGAATTTGCTCGGTTTATAGCTTCTTGTATTGTTGGATAATCGTCTGGAACCACTACGAATTCTTTGTAAAAAATTAATTGCCCAGCTTCTCCGTTTGCCGAACCATTTGTATGAATAAAGTATGTAGTTACAAAGCAACTCTCGTTATTTGGGAACCTAAGTATCGTGCATGTGGGGTTGCTGAATGAAACGGAGCCTTTATGGGTTTTGATGTTGAGCATTGTAAAGTTGTTTTTTGAATGGTCGTATAGGAAGATTCTCCATGAACTCCAATCATCTTTGCGGAGTTGTGCTTCCTGTAAAGTGTAGTTCCTTCCTAAAAGTTGAACGTGATCTCTGTCGCCAATATTGCCTTGGACACCCATGGAAACCAGTTTCTCGTTGTAATCGAACAGTTCTGTTACGTTTTCCCAAATCATATTCTCTGGGTTATCTAAGGGAATGGTTAGCCAACCCGCCGCAACTCTGTCCAAGCCTATGGTGTTGTTTAGGAAGTGGAAGCCAACACACGCTTTCATAAGCGAACTTTCTATCGTGATGTTGTAGATGTTTGGTGTTCCCTCATTGCTGTTGCTTAGGGTTCGAGGAGTATCCAGTGTGGCGTTTGGAGAATCATTAAGCAATGTCGGCAAATTCGAGTAATATTGGAACTGAAGGTGCGATTTACAGTCTGGTTCCTTCTTCTCCAAAGCAACGATATATGCACAGTTTGGAGCTTGAGCAATCGTGGGCTGAGAAGCATCATATGTAACATTTCTTATGAACTCCCAGTTTAACAAATCTGTAGAATTGGCTAATCTCACGACAAATGTTTCATCATCCATGGGAGTGTGATAGATGCCTAAGTAGCCATTAATAGGATTCTTGACGATTTTTATTGTTTGCAACCATAAGCTTTGGCTGTCATTCGCGTCATACTGATAAGCCGTTGCCTCAGTTACATCTTCAAGCATACGTTGAACGTATACGCCAAAATTATCATACGTTGATAAGCTTAAAGAGTCAGCAGGCTGATTAAGAGTCAGCGAATCCGATTTTGAAAGTTTAGAGTTCATATAAGCAGTAACGTTTGTGAAATTTGTAGCGAATGTTGAAAAGCAGAGTAAAACGATAACCAGAAATGAAAGCAACTTCTTCAAGTTAAAGCCTTCTTTGATTCGCGCGAGATAATAACATACTGGTTAACAGCACCATCAAAACTGTTCCAGAAACTGCTTTTCGCTTCATACCTTCCTCGTCCTTTCTCAATTAACTACTTATTCACCGCAACCAAAATTTATGCTTTATCAAACATTTCTCCATTGTCATTGTGTAGTTTGTGTGCGTGCACGCCTTGCTCAGCATATTGGTTGCCTTCCAAAAAGGTCTTGAGGAAATTCTGCAAAAACTCAAACCCGGCAATCATGAAACGGCTTCCTGCAGTTTTTCCCCGCAAGGCCACTCGATTTGTTGTTGCCGCCATAGGTTGTAGGGACACTGCCTCCAGCAGAAGGGCCTGCGCCTCCTCATGGTTCTCCTAGTTTCCTCAACCAGGTTCTGTTCCTCGACCGCCATCCAGTCTTCCGCCTAATCCGAATGAGAAATTTCGACCTAGAATATCTAAGGCGACTTGCAAAAGGTATCAAAGATTATACCTTGCCGGTCCATATCGTCAGACCTAAAAGAAGCTTACTATGAGCTGGTCGCTGGACTGAAGAATACCCGCATGCATGAAATCTCCTCAATAAATCCGAAAAATGTAAATTCGTTTTAGATGATCACTATACTATAGATAACAGAATATTGCAAACATGTGAAAGTTATGTCTCTTGAGGCATTGAAGTCTATATTAACTGACTATGTCAATAAAAACTCTAATGTTCAGGACTTGGAGTGGGATCAAAACATGTCCTTGAAACTGCTTTTTGACCCTTACTCAAAGAGTTACAGCGAAAGGAAGAAGATTGCACACTATTTTCTTCTAGTAGCATCAATAACTGAAACAAAGCTTATTGGAAGATCGGAAAATTCGAGGGGATTAATGGTCCAGATTCATAGTGTTCTAGGAGAGGATTGTTTTGGATTAGGTCAGGTGAACAAATTTGAAAAGATTGTTCGAAATTCCGGTTTTTTCGGTCTGCTAGGGCCTTCAAGGGATTTGATTCCGCAAGTTCTGGAATCGGTAAACAGATTCGTTCAAGAGGTTGCTGAGGGAGAACTAGTCTCGTATGCTGCGAGATTTGCTAAACCAGAAGAGTTTGTTGAGGAAATTGGCAATAAAATTCCGCGCATGGGAGAACGATACATCGAGAAGACATGGATGTACATGCGGTGGATGACACGTCCTTATCCAGACCTTAGGATTTTCAGCAATTTTTTGCCAAGAGATCTTTACGTGCCCATGACGTCATGCATAAGAGATGTTGCCTTTTGCCTTGGTTTATGCTCCGAACCGGAAGAGGGGTGGTGGGACGATTTCAATAGGGTCGAACGGGATAGGAAGCGATTTACAGAGTTTGCTAGAGAATTGTTTCCGGAAGACCCGGTAAAGGTTGATTATCCTCTCTACGTGTTGGGGCGGTGGGTTGGAGGGAAACATTTACGAACTCTACAAGCGCCAGCTCGCTTACAACTCTTAAAAGACTATTTAGATTTCTGGAAAAAAATCTATGATAAAATTAAAAGACCGCCTGTTACTTTCGATGTCGTTTCAAGAGAAGAATCTACTTTTGAGCAAAACATTAGATCCGAACTTGAGAAAATGCAGTTCATGTTTCGATTTGAACCACATATCTTCCATCTGCCTAAAGATCAAAATGCGCCTAAATATACGCCGGACTTTGTTCTACCCAATTGTAGGAAAAATAATAAAATCGTTATTTTGGAACCCCATGGTTTTTGGACACCACCCGAGAAAAGGTTGGTCAGGATTGGTCGCCAGAGATTTACGATCTGGGTTCGTCCTGCGCGAATTAATCCAGATGAGTTAAAATTTATCAGTAAGCTCAAAAAGTTTAGGGATACGTGGGGAGAAAAGTACCATCTGATTCTGATCGCACCATCATCAGTCAAAGACCGCATTGCCGAAGATTATCGGGATCCTTTTGATGAAATATGGGATGGAGGCGACGTACCCAAACTACTCTTTGATTTAAGGAAGCATTGTGACTAGCCATGCAGGTTCTGTTAACTTCTCATGGGATTGCGTAACGTGTTAACTTTCGTGGGATGACCGATTGTTTCAGATTCACTAGTGAAATGTTTAAAGTTGACACTTGGGATACTTTCTTTTGAGAGATTGAAATGGCATCACGAGAGCATGAAGACCTCAAAGAAAGAGCCAGAGCAAAATTAGAAAAGCTAGGTTACAAGGTCACATCAGTCCCATCCCAAATGAAACAAGTATTTGCAAAGAAGGGATATACACTGCGAGATATAGGTCATCCAGATTTATGTGCAACAAAAGATGATGAAGTGCATGCATGCATGCATGCTTATGTCAAGTGTATTTTGTTAATTAGAGCCAGAATTTTAGGTATTTCGTCTCCTTGATTTTGTGACACGAAAAAAATCTGAGATGTTTTCTTTGGGATTCTTTCAAATGGCTATGTATATAGCA
>Ga0315282_10002189_pt1 | contig 36344 bp, 24 predicted proteins | sample YL17G07_20_MG_FD_203693 | JGI IMG/M metagenome (GOLD analysis project Ga0315282, IMG submission 203693) | Sediment microbial communities from Yellowstone Lake, YNP, Wyoming, USA - YL17G07_20 | ecosystem: Environmental > Aquatic > Freshwater > Lake > Sediment | place: USA: Wyoming | collected...
GAACGCCGCACCATGAACCGTAGGGGCGATCCTTGTGATCGCCCCAGAGACGGCCCGTTCAAGGAAAGAGGGCGAACACGAGGTTCGCCCCTACCACCATACGTCAGGACACACACGTACCATGCACCGTTCAACCATTCTGTTGATGACCATCAGCCGACTTCGCTTTAAGTAGCCCCCGGCTTCAGCCGGAGGGCGACGAAGTTCGGCTTCTGTCACGTCATCGCCCCAAGAATGGGCTTTCCATACACGGTCTCAGATTGTTTCCACGCACAGTCTCCTCTGCCGCTTTCAGGAACAATGAGCTTCCTCACAACTTTCCTCATCGCCCTCGGGCTTTCCGCAGACGCGTTCGCCGTATCCATATCCACGGGCATCTCGCTTCACCGGCCGCGGGTGAGCGACGCGCTCAAGGTGGGTCTGTCGTTCGGGGGATTCCAGGCGCTCATGCCGGTCCTCGGCTGGCGCGCGGGGTACGCCCTCAAGCAACTCATCACCGAGCTCGACCACTGGGTCGCGTTCGTCCTGCTCGCGTTTGTCGGCGGTAAGATGCTCTACGAGTCGTTCCGCGGCACGCGACACGAGGTCGCGTCGCGAGCGCTCACGCCTTCCCTGCTGCTCGTGCTGGCCGTCGCGACGAGCATTGACGCGCTCGCCGTCGGCATCAGCTTCTCGTTCCTCCTCGTCTCCATCGCCTTCCCGGTGCTCGTCATCGGTCTCACGACGTTCACGCTCTCGCTCTGCGGCGTGTTCATCGGCGACCGGTGCGGTCGGCACTTCGAGCGGAACGTGACGATCGTCGGTGGACTCATCCTTATCGCCATCGGCGCCAAAATCTTCATCGAGCATGAGTTCGGCGGGTTATCCAAGCTGTTTTAAGCACCGTTCCACAGTGTTAACGTGGACACGCAGCGATACGGGCCTGACCAACTCGTTCCAGTCACGCCTTGCTCTTCCCGCCCCATTCGTGCACTTTCCATGCCTTGATCCTGTGCGAACAATCCAATCCGTGAAAGGCTCACTCATGAACATCCTCCTCATTGATATTGACACGCTCCGCGCGGACCACCTCGGCTGCTACGGGTATTCCCGCATGACCAGTCCCCACATCGACGCCATGGCACGACAGGGGACCACCTTCCTCGACATGGTCGCCCCGCACATCCCGACGCAGCCGAGCCACACCTCGATGTTCAGCGGGCACGACGTGATCAGCCACCAGATCGTCGCACACGGCGGCAAGGTCGAGCCGGATCCGGCGATTAAGATGCTTGCGGAAATCCTTTCCGAGCGCGGCTACTTCACCGCCGCAGCGGACAACATGGGTCGCTGGTTCGAACGCGGGTTTCAGGACTACCGCCGGTACTCGTGGGAATCGAAGGGAATCGAGCCGGTGCGCAAGGCAGAGGCGGTGAACGAGGTCGCGCTGCCGCTCTTGAATGACTGCGCCGCGCAGGACAAGCCGTTCTTCCTCTTCGTCCACTACTGGGACCCGCACACCCCGTACCTGCCGCCGCCGCCGTTCCACCGCATGTTCTACGAGGGCAACGAGAAGGACCCGGCCAACTCGTCCATAGAGCCGGTCTTCGCGGACCCGCAGCTCGGCGGCTATTTCAGGAACTGGCTGCCGGAGGTGACGGACATCGCGTTCCCCATGGCGCAGTACGACGCGGAAATCGCCTATGCGGACCTCGCAGTCACCCATCTGCTGACGCGCCTGACGGAACTCGGTCTCGAACGCGAAACGCTCGTCATGCTCACCTCGGACCACGGCGAGACGATGGACGAGCACGGATGCTACTTCGACCACCACGGCCTGTACGACGCCAATCTCTGCGCGCCGCTCATCGTCCGGTGTCCGGCAACGGTCCCGACGGGACAGCGCCTGCGCGGCATGGTGGCGACGTACGACATCGCGCCGACAGTGCTCGACTATATCGGTTTGCGCGACCAGATCGCCCGCCACGGCATGTGCGGCAGGAGCGTCAAGCCGCTCGTCGAACACGGCTCCCACGCAGGGAATTACGACTTCCTCTACCTCACCGAGTGCACGTGGATGAAAAAGCACGGTATCCGGACAGAAGCCTGGAAATACATCGAAGCCCTCGAACCGGACTATCTCAACCTGCCGCCGGTCGAACTCTACAGCCTCCACGAGAAGCCGGTGCGCGAGGCGACGAACCTCGTCGACGAACGAGACGACGTGGTGAAAGACCTCAACGGGATCCTGGCCGACTGGGTCGAGCACCGCCCGGCGGAGGTGGGGAAACCAAACCCAATCATGGAACAGCCGGTTTCGCTGCTCAAGCGGGGAAAGGCGCAGTAGGCCGAGGGGAATAGCCTTTCGCCCGTCGGGGTTCTCGGGATTGAGCAAAGATGGACATCGCGCCTTACATCGCCTGCATCCGTCGCCATGTCCCCCGGCTGTCCATTCGCACCGCCGTGCCCATTCTGAGCGGAGCGGATAGCCTCGTGCTCGATGTCAACGGCGAGTGCATTTTCCGCTTGGCCCGACGGCCGGAGGTGGAAGCGCGGTACGAGAAGGAACTCGTCCTCCTACCCATCCTTGCCAAGGCGCTTCCCGTTGCCGTTCCGCAGGTTGAGTATGTCGGAATAGAGGAAGGCAGAATCCGTTTCATCGGTTATCGGAAACTCTCCGGCGTGCCACTCGATCATGTCCTCGCGCGCGGCGGAAACGAGGAAGGCCTCGAACGCGCGCTCGCCAATACCCTGAGTGCGCTCCATCGCGTCCCGGTCGAGAGAGCTGTGGCATGTGGCATCATCGGCTACGATGCGGACGAATGGAAGCTGTGGTACCGCAGGTTCTACATCTTGATACAGGAGGATGCCCTGTGGCTCGTGGAGCCGGTGCTCGCCAGGAGCATTACTAGAGAGTGGGAAGAGTTTCTCAGCGACGCCACGAACTTCCGCTTCCGAACGGCGCTCATCCACGCCGACTTTGCGGCGGAGCACATCCTCTGTGCTCCGTCAGGGGACCGTGTCGTCGGTATCATTGATTGGAGCGACGCGACGATCGGCGACCCGGCGCTCGATTTCGCCGGTCTGTTCCACGACATCGGAGAATGCTTCACGGACCGGGTACTGGCTCGGTACACCGGTGAGGTGGACGAGTCGTTTCGCCGCCGCATACGGTTCTACGCCCGGATTATCCCGTTCCACGACCTGAGGTTCGCGCTCGTCACGGGGGATGAGGATCTCCGGAGAAACGCACTCGCAGAGATCAGTCGGGAGTTCGGCGGCGCGCAATCCGAGAAAGCGTGATTACTCACGCGGGCCGCTCTTTGATCACCCGCGCCGGCACGCCACCGACGATACTGTACGGCGGCACGTCCTTCGTCACGACCGCACCCGCCGCGATGATCGCGCCTTTGCCGACTCGCACCCCCTCGAGGACGACGACGTTCGACGCGAGCCCGAGTCCCGCGCTCAGGTCGAACGACACGCCGCTCACCGGCACGCTATGGGAGACTCCGGCGAGGAAGTACCAACCGGAGGCTTCGACGGTACTGCCGTCCAGCCACTTCGTGTCGTAGTGCGCCGTGATGCTCGGACTGAGCGGAATGCTCGAGAATGTCGCGCCGACGTAGATCTCCGAGGTCTTCGCCTGCGAATCGTTCGGGTAGTGGTAGTAGACCCCTCCCAAAGAAAGGCCGACACCTTCGGCGATGGTCCGGCTGTAGCCCAACGTGAAGTCCCACTCATCGGCGTACTTCGTCGCGCTCCGGTCGAGAAGCGCATAGCTTGCCCACAAGCTCGCCGACAACCCGCTCTCGTGCGTCACCGTAACGCCCGGCTGTATGGGGAACTTCGCCCCGCCAAGCAGGTCATATCCTCGCCACAGGTAATGAGTTGCCTGCGTCATGTCGATGCTCGCGCTCATCGGCCCCGCCTGTGCCGCGCCACAGGCTACCACCGCGCCAGCAACCACGAAACGCCACAACCGCTTGTGCACCATGCCGGTGCTTCCTTGCGTAAAAGAGCGTGCTAACGAATGGGCCGCGCACCGTTGACAACCGGCCTGCTACCTATGACGACAGGTAGGTCCGACACTCCTGTCGGGCCCAGTTCGTGCGGGACAAGAGTGTCCCGCCTACCACCAGTTGGATTCTTGCGCTCAATCCCGCAAGGCAGCACTAGGCTCCGCGTCCTGATTCCCTCCCCGACGAATGCTCCACGTGGGCGAACAGGCTCAGCGTGTTCCCGGAACGGCGGTCCACCCTCCAGGTGGCCATTCGCGCCACCTGCGCGCGCTTTCTCTCGTTGCAGCGCCTACAGAGCACCTGGACGTTCTTCACCGTCGATGCCCCGCCGAGCGAGCGGGGAATGATGTGGTCGAACTCGAGGTCGGTCGTTTCCTGACAGACCACGCACCTGCTCCGATCGCGTCTCCAGACGAGCGCGCGCACCCGTTCAGGGATGTCTCCGGGGCGTTCCGCGTCGTCGAGGTCACGCTTCCAGTCGAGCGCCACGGCGGTCTGCTCCATGCGTCTGCGCAGATCTCCGAGGTACTCGACCATGAGCATCCGCATCTCGTCGGCACCGTACTGCCCGTCGAAGACAAAGAGCGTATCGTCGAGGAACGCGTACCGTTCTTCCGGGAGACAGTACCCCCTTGTCGCCGCGTCGAGAAACTCCGCCTCAACGGTTGGCGATAGCGCTTTGTGCGCCTCCTGAAGCTCGCCCATCATAGCCGCACCGTCCTCGTCGACGCGGGCGTTCACACGGTAGAATCGCTCGGCGGTCTCTTCCATCGCCGCCGCATCCACCCATGGCGCAAGTTGCCCCACAACTTCCCGGCATCTGTCGACTCCGTCCGCCGCAGTCGGAAGCACGAGGATCGCTTCCACCTGCTGTCCGAAGCGCAGGAGCCGTCGCTGGTCTTCGGAAAGGTTGCTCGCCGCGAGCGCGGCCAGCTTCTTCCGGGGGATCGTGCTCGCCAATTGCGTGACCACCGAGCCCCATTGGCGGACGATGTCCTCCCGCTCGTGGACGCGCGCGCGCCACTCCTGCCAGAGGGTGCCGTCGGGCCTGATCGTTCGTTCCGTCGTAAGCACCCTGATTGATGTCGCCTCAAGGAGCGGCGCGGCGACCGCATCGGGCCACCGCGCGACCCCCGCTTCCACGGTGAGCAGCCGACGAGCGATCTGTGCTTCTACGGTCAGGATGACCCTCGTTTCCTCGGGTACGTCCGGCGTTTCGACGAGCAGCGGACTGGTGTGAACCTGATATTTGACGATGGCGGCGCGGGTGCATTGCATGGTCCGATCCTTCCTCTGCAGACGAGACTCCTGTAATGTACGGAGTGACGGGCTGCTGGCGGAGGGCTGGCCATCAGCATGTGTCGCGTTCCGTGTGCCCTCGGATGAGAGACGAGAAGGCGATAGCACCGCGCTTCGCCTCGTGAATGGCGCTCAATGATACTTCGCGTCACCGTTGGACCGTTCACCATGGTCACGATAGCCGCTGTTCTCATCTTCGGTGTCGTCGTGCCAGTCATGGAGACCATCTCCGGCATCTCCGCCGACACCGGCGCGCCGCGCAAGGCGGAGGGTATGGTCAACCGGTCATGGCAGGACGCACGCCGCTGCCTGGAGATCGCCGGTGGACGCGAGCTGGCGCAACGGCGCTTCGTGCTGAGGGCGAGTATCGACGCCACGGGGTTCGTCAAGTCGGTGACGGTAATCGAGACCCCGGCCTACGGCAGCGTTGCCAACGATTGCCTCATCCGGATCGTGCGAGCGTGGCGTTTCGAACGCTCGGCAGATGAGCGAACGGTTGACCTTGTGTTCGACCCGTCCCAGCACGCCTTCGATGCGTCCTTTGATATCTCTGAGCCGTAGCGGACCGGTGCTTCTCCCGCTCATCGCATCCTGCGGCGAACGTCGTCCCGTTCCGGAGGCGAACGACACCTCCGGGGCGTACGCAGTCCGGTTTGCCTACCCGAACACGTGAGAAATCGAGGCGATCCTGCGCACGCTCCGGGTTGCTCCGCTCTGCGAGCGGTGGCACCACCGCACGATGGAAGGTCCCCGGCCGGGTCGTTCCTGACGCGCCGTCACGCCAACCGCCGTTCCACGCATTCCTCGACCACCGCCTCCCCGATGCCGAGGAAGCACAGCCACGCCTCGATGACCGTGCGACCGGTGGCGATTTCCAGTGCGCGAGCGTATTCAAGGACCTGGGACCGGTACTTCTCGACGAGCCGAGGGACTTCCTCCGGGGTGCTCCGGTCGGTCTTGTAATCCACGAGGACCAGACCGCCCTCATGCTCGAACACGAGGTCGCAAATGCCTCGCGTGACGGTCGTTTCGCCGTCGCGTTCCTCGCAGAGGATCACCGGCACTTCCTTCCACCTACGAGACGCACGCGCCGCCCGTCTCACCAGCTCGGAGTTGAGCGCCAGCATCGTCTGGTGCATGGCCCTTCTCCGGCTCTCCTCACTCAACCGCTGCTCCGGAGCGAGCAGATCGATCTCCTTTGGGATCCGGCCCTCGTCTCCGGGGTTGAGGCGTTCCAGTGCGGCGTGGACGACCGTACCGAGCCGGCGTCCCTCGTCCCGCTCCGGCGACATCTCTTCCACCCCGACCGGGGGCGCTTCTTCGTCGGTCGTGCCACGTTCGGCCTCGTGCAGCGATGGCCTGCGGACGCGAACGCGGACCTTCGTCCCGGTCTTCGTCCGCTCCGCTCGGCGGCGGACGAGCTCCTCGCGTTGTGACCGCAGCAGCTCCTGATCGCTGCTTTGCAGCGCGCGGCGCTCATTGAGGCCAACTGAACGGTCCGCGTCGGTGCAGGGGGTCCATCGGGGCCACGTGTTCGACCCTGGCGTGCGTTCGACGATGTCCTGCCACGACTTCGATTCCTTCGCGGCGTTGTTCGAGTTCTTCTGGACGACCTTCGGCAGGATGAGATAGTCGCGTGCCCGGGTCAGAGCGACGTAGAGCAGCCGGATGGCTTCGGCGCGTTGCCGCTTGTCGTCTTCTTCCTTCAGCTCGTGCCACCGGACGGTGCAGAGCGGCGCGTCGTCGAAAGAAACGTTGACGTTGAGCGCGAACGAAGGTGCTCCGTCGGAGTCGGTGCGGATGGACACGAGCTCCGGTCCCTGATTGCGGCTTCCCCCATCCATCTGCGCCGCAAGGTCGATCACCACGACGATGGGGAATTCGAGCCCCTTCGCCTTGTGGATGGTAAGCAGGCGGACTCGCTGGCCGCCTTCGTCTTCGAGGGTCGCCTCGCCTTCCTCTCCCCCCTCCTGCCGGAGCGCGAGGAGATGTTCAGTGACTCTGCGGAAGGGGACCGGACCGTCCCGTTCTAGCCGCCGCGCCTCGTCGAGCACCTTGAGGAGGTTCGCGACGGCCTGTTCGCCATCACCGGTCTGGGCGTAGACGGCGAGCACCTTCGTGCGTTCGTAGAGTTCCTGCACGAGCGCGGCGGGCGCCTTCTCTCGACGTTGGCGGTGAAGCTCGCGCAGGCAAAGAAACGCCTCACGCAGCGAGTCGGGCAGTGCTTCCGGAAGCTCATCGCGGTAATCGAATCGCGACCTGGCCACAAGCGCGCCTGTCGCGAGGTCGGCGTCGGAGACGCCGAAGAACGGGGAACGCAGCGCCGCGACGACGTTCAGCGCGTCGCCCGGCTGCTCGATGGCGGTGAGCACGGAGATGAGCCGGGCAATCTCTTCGCGCTCGAAGAAGGTCTTCCCGCTGATGACGCGGTATGGAATGCCCTGCCGCCGGAATTCGCGCTCGAAGTGATCCAGCACCCGCGAAGACCGGTAGAGCACCGCCACATCGCCCCACCGCGCCGGGCGAATCGCTTTCGTGTCCGGGTCCGTCACGAGGCGTCCCTCAACTACGATCTCCCGGATCGCCGCCGCGACGAGCTTCGCCTCGATCGGGCGGCCCGTCCCGAGCTTCGTCTCGAACGCATCACCGTCCGGAACCAGCCATCTGACCCGGGGCGAGGTCCCGCCCTTCGGGGTGTTCGGGTTCGGCACCAGCGCCCGATAGACTGGCTGGAACGAGAGCCCCACCGCGGGGGTGTCCGGATGGCGAAACACCTCCGGCTGCGCGAAGATGGCGTTCACCGCCTCGATGATGTCGACATGAGAGCGGAAGTTCGCCTCGAGGTGGCACGTCCCTTCCCCGCCGATGAGTTCGGCGACCTGGCTGTACGCTTCGATGTCCGCGCCGCGAAAACGGTAGATCGACTGCTTCGGGTCGCCGACCACGCACAATCTCCCGGGAGCCAGCTTCGCACGGGTCCACGGAACGTCGAGCGTCGCGTCATCGTCGGAGGGTTGCTGGGCGATCCAGACGATGAGCTCGGTCTGCACCGGGTCGGTGTCCTGAAACTCGTCCATGATGATGTGGCGGTACTGTCGCTGAAGCTCGCGGCGGACGTTGAGCTTTCCCCGGACAAGGTCGCGGGCGCGGATGAGCAGGTCGTCGAAGTCGAGGAGTCCCTGCACGTCTTTCGCTCGATCGTATTCCCGGAGGAACCCTGGGCCGTCCGGGCTTTCGGCGGGGCGGTCGAGCCACCGGACGAGGTCCGTGACGAACGGGTGGGTGATGGCCGCGCGGAGGCGCCGGATGACTGGGCAGAAGGGACGAGTCGTCTTGTTCTCCTTGAACGGGGGAGAGCCGAGGATGAAGGTTGTCCGTTCTTCCTGCGGCATCGCGGAGAGACGGGAAAGCCACGCCGCCATCTGCTCGTGGATTTCACGCTGCTTCTTCGAGAGACTTCGCGCTATGCCCGTCTCAGGGTCTTCGCGTTCAACGTTCGAAAGCTGACGCTCCAGTTCGCGAATCTCGGTTTCCCAGTTGATCTCCGCCGGTTGCCGCTCGATCAGTTCCCTTACCGGCCACGCACGGCGGCTGAGAAGCGCCCGAGCAACGCGCCGGAGCGTCGGAAGGCCCAGTTCCATCTCCAGGGCGCGGCAGAGCACCTCCGGGGCGGCCGGACGCTGGAATTCTCTCACGATCCATTCTTCCCAGAGCTTCGCCTCGATCTCGTTGGCGGTGCGCTCGTCGGCGACCGCGAACTGCACGTCCACCCCCGCTTCGATGGGATACTGGCGGAGGATGCGGCTGCAGAAGCTGTGGATCGTTCCGATGGGAGCCTGTTCAAGGTCGCCGAGCGCCTGCACGAGGCGGCGACGCGCCCGTTCGTCGGTAGTGGGAAGGGAGGCAAACAGGGCGGCGCGGAGGCGGTCCTTCAGTTCCTGTGCGGCGCGTTCGGTGAACGTGATGGCAACGACTTCCCGGAGCGACGGCGGCTCACCCCCGCCCGGCGGAGGTGTTGTGAGAAGCGCGACAAGGCGATGGACCATGGTCGTGGTCTTGCCGGTCCCGGCGCTCGCCTCGACGAGGAGGGTTTCGCCGAGGCTCGTGGTGGCACGGAGGCGCTGCCGCTCGTCACGAAGCGTCATCATCGCTCTCGCCCTCGGCAGCGGGTTCTTCGCCTCGAAGCGCGAGGAACCGACGGATCCGATCATCAGCGACCAGTTGCTTCCATCGCGCCGTCAGTTCGGTGAGGGAACCGCACGCCGCGGCGACATCGCACCGGGTGCAGTCGCTATAGGGGTCGGTCGGAGGCTGTTCCGGAAGGGGCGGGAACTCGCCGCGCCGAACTCCTTCAAGGACAATCCGGAGCACCCGGCGCAGCTCCGTACGTGCAGCTTCCAGAGCCTCGGCGGTCAGTACGTCGAACGCGGTATCGTTCTGGAACGAGCTGGCCTCCGGCGGCCGCTCGCGCAGGTAATGGTACGCCGCTTCGGTCACGGTTCGGTTCTCGCCTCCGTGGGTGAGCCAACCGGCAAGCCCCGATGCATAGACGACGAGCTGCACGAGCCGTCCGGCGTTCGTGTGTCCCGCCTTCTTCTTCTGGTACCAGTTCTTGCCCGACTTGTAGTCGACGATGCGCGCTGAGCTCCCGTCGCGGCTGAAATCCACCCGGTCCACGATCCCATGCAGGGCCACTTCGCCCTGTTCGCCGATGCCGATGCGGATCGGTTCTCCGGATGACCGGCGATCGAGGTACTCTTCGACGACGCCGAGCCCGAGTTCCATGCAGCGCGGCTCCCATTGCCCCTTTTCGATGAGGCTTCGCTGCACCGCTCGCCACGCTCGCTCGGTCAGCGTCTTCCACTGTATGTCCCAGGCGACTGGCACGGGTAAGACGGTCCGCAGGGCGATTTCCTGGCGATGGCGCGCCGCGAATTCCTCGAACCGGCGACGGTACTCCTCCTCCGGCAATCTGTCGAACGGCAGTGCATCCGTCTGCCGGAGGTGGCGGTAGAAGCGGGCGAGGAGGTTGTGGAGGAGGGTGCCGAACAGGAGCTTGTCGAGCGTCATCTCGTAGGTCGGTTCCGGTAATGGCCCGACGTCCAGGACGTGCTGGACGAAGTAGCGGAACGGGCACGTCGCGTGCATCTCCATCCTGCTCGGGGAGACGGGATGCGTCGGGTCGAACTGGCGGCTCAGGTGCTCTGCAAGCGCCGGTATTCCGACCACCCACCCGTCGTACTGGTTGACGCCACCCAACCGCCGCGCACGGAGCAACGCGCGAGACCGTCGGGCAAAGACGCCGAGCCCGTCCACCCAGAGTTCCCCGGTTGGTGTATCAGCCAGATTCCCGGCGTGCGCCAGGTCGAATTCGTCGGCATTGAGCCACGCCGTCACATCTTCCGGGACGGGGATCGGGCGCTTCAGGAGCCATTCGCCGCGCTCCGAGAGCTTCGCACGCAGGGCTCTCTCATCCCACGGAACCGGTTGTCCGTCGTCGTCACGGTGTGGTTCGAGAAGCCCGCTGAGGGTGTCGAGGAATGCGGAGGAGGGCAGCCGCTGCGTGTCCTTACTGGTCTCACACCGGGGATAGCTCAGGTGGACCCTCTTGCGCGCGGAAGACAGGGCCATGGCGTACAGCAGATAGTCGTGCGCCACGGACCGGTCGATGGTGATCGTCCGTCTCGATGCTTCCGCAGTGTCCCCGTTCCGAGAGGACGCAGGCCGGAACTCCACCTTCCCCGCGTCGAAGAGGGCGAGCGCGCTCGCCTGCTGTGGGCGAGGGAATTCCGGGTCCACCAGACCGGTGATGATGAGGATTACGGGACGACGATATCGCGCCGCCGCGAGGTCGCCTATCCAGACGCCCGGTTCGTCTCGCTTGCTCGGGGGGACGCACTTCGCCTCTAGTGCGTCGGATAGCATGCGCCTGCGGACCGCTGCCGGGGCGAGGGGCGCCACGCCGCGGTACTGGCTCATCTCCTCCAAGAGCGCCTCAATCTGGACGACGATATCCCGTTCCCGGTCGAGGTCAAAGAGCAGATGCCATCCTTCGCGGACGGCGGTGACCCATTCGTCCCAGCGCTTGGTACGTTCCTTCGCCGCCACGCTGGTGCGAATGTCGTCAATCGCCTCGATGAGTTCATGGAGCTTCTCCGCATAGGCGCGGTCGATCTCCATGCGCTCCTTGCTCACCTGCGGTCCCTCTTCCTCAAAGCCGGACCGGTAGTGTCTGATCCGTTGCGCAAGCTGATCGTCGTAACGTCGCAGACGGTCGAGCCACTCGCTGCGAACGGTCTTCCCTGCACCGAGCCCTCCGACGACGCCGGCGAGACGGGTGATTCGGTCCCATTCGGTGGGAGGTATCGGTCCCTTCTCGGACGCGGTCCATTCGGGCTTGAGCGGACAGGTCGTGATGAGCTCCAGCACGGCACTTCGCGTCAGACCGCTCTCGAGCGTGTCGAGCACCTGGATGAGGCTCCGCCCGGAATCCGATTCGAGCAGCGACGTGCCCTGCACACTGAAGCACGGGATACCGGCCTGAGCGAACACGTCCCGTGCAACGGCGCGTACCTGCCCCAGGTTCGGCGCGATGATGCGGATGTCGGAGAAACGCAGATCCTCGTCGCGCTCCATTTGGCGCCAGATCCACCGGGCGATCTCAAGCCACTCCTGCACCGGGTCCGGAGCGCTCAGGAAAGAGATCTCCGGGATGGAGTGCACGGTTCCTCGGTCGGGATGGAGCAACTGGCAGAGGAGCGGACCTGCGGGAGGGTCCGCGTCCGGCTGCGCGTGCTGAGCCTCGGTCTGCCAGAGGGCAGAGAGATGTTCCACGAGCGAGGTCGTCAGGGCGAACGCCGGCGCATCGGGAACCCACGGCAGGAATGCCGCCGTCTCGTCCGCCACATTGGTGAGCGCCGCGACGAGACGCTGTTCGAGATTGTTCAATTCGGTGAACCCGAAGAGCGCGACGCCCACCGGGCCATCGAGCGAAGCCTCCTTCTCGAGTTGCTCCGCGGCCATCGCGATCACGTCGCTCAGGTCCACCCATGCGCCCTCTCCGAGGATCTCCTCGCTCGCCTCATAGATGGCTGCGACCTCACGGGCGAAGCGTCGCTCGGCGGTCCCTCGCAGGGCCTCCGGCTTCACCCCGGCCTTCTTGAGGTTCATGATCTCAGTCAGGACGATGTGGTGGAAGTTCGGACGGTCCCGAGGGTCCGCACCGCTCCTCGACTGAGGAGACAAGGCCGAGGTCTCGACTTTCGTCCTGCGGATTGCCTCCGCGATCACCGCAAGCGAGGCGAAGCGGGGAAGAGGCCTCCGGCTCGAAGCTGCAAGGCGGTGCGCCGCCACCGTGCGCGCCCACGCGGCAAGCGTCACGACCTCGACGTTGAACAGCCCGACGCTGACGGGCTGGTGCTGTGAGCTGGCGGAAGCGGGTTGCCGGAGGCTGAGCAGTGCGATCGGCAGCTCGTCCCGCAGGCTCCTCACGACATCGGAATCCGGTGCGAGAACGAGGATCCGCCCGAACGGATCGTTTGATCGCCACGCGGCGATCTGACGCGCGAGCGAGTGCACGAGCGCGGCGGGGATACCTGTGGTTATGCAACGATACATCGTGATCGCCGCCGGTGAAGCCTCTCGTGCGAGGAAATCCCCTTGGGAAACCCTGTTCGGAGTCTACAGGGCAACTCTCGACAGTGCAAGGTTGAGCCGGGCGAAGCCCTCGTCCAGCGCACTGAATCCATTCTTCGCGCCATAGCGGGCCGCGTGGGAGGTAACATGCGGAAAACCAGCGTGTTGCACCCAGGGCGCGAGACCGGCAGTCAGGGGATGCTCTTGCCTCGACCCTGAAATGCGGGTATCTTTGAACAGTGCTTTCCGACCTGAAACGGGATCCGGGTGCGGTCGGCTTCCCTTCCGTGAAGGGCGGATGGGGCGAGGCCGCCGAGGGGAGCGTGGCTCGTGTTTGACAATGTGCCTCTTGAACATGAGTATCACAACCTCGGCAACGACTGCTACCGGCTCGGTCAGTACGAGAAAGCAATCGCCCACTACACGAAAGCCGTCCAACTGAACGCGCACATGGTCGAAGCGTACTTCAACCGTGCCCTCGCGTATGCTCGCCTCGGCCAGTACGAGGCCGCCCTTGCCGATGCCAACCGTGTGCTCGCCACCAACGCAAGTCTGCATGACGCGTACTATCTGCGCGGGCGCATCTGGGAATTGTGCCTCGATGACAGAGCCGCCGTGGCCGACTATCGGAAGGCGCTCGACCTGAACTCTTCCTTCGAGGCGGCGGCGGAGCAGCTACAGCTGATCACCTCCCGGGAGGGGATGTACCGGGAACTGCGCGAGCTCCGCGATCAGATCGAAGTCGAGCCGACAAATGGGTATCTTCGGTACCAGTCCGGGCAACGCTTGGCGATGATCGGTCACACCGACGACGCCCTTCGCGCGCTTGAGCAGGCGCGTGCGGACGGGTTCGTGATGGCGGATTTGTGGGTCGAACTTGGGCAGGTCTATGTCGCGTCGGGCCGGACGATTCAGGGGATCGCGGCGTTCCGGCAGGCCATCCGGGTGGATCCGACGGTGGTGGTGGCATACGCCCATCTGGGACAACTTCTCACCGAGGCGGGACGCTTCCGTGAGGCGGTCGGGGTCTTTCGGCAGGCGCTCGCGATGCCGAATGATGACATGGCAAGCCTCTACTGTGGCCTCGGTACGGCGCTCAGCGGCCTGAAGCGATGGCACGAGGCGCGGGAGGCGTTTCGGCGGGCGCTCGTTCTCGAATCGCGCCTCGGCGAAGCGGCGCTCGGCCTGGCCACCGTCGCCTGGCGACAGGGGGACTACGACGCGGCAGGGAACTGGTGTCAGCGCGCAGTGGAGCAATCTCCCGATCACCTCTCCGCGAATCTCCTGGCCGTCACTATCGCGCTGTCGAAGGGCGATCGCCACGCCGCGTCGGAGATGATCCTGCGGATGTTTCAGGCCCACCCCGACGACGCGCGCGTGGCCTACGTGCTCTGGGCGGTGAGAACGCACGTCGCGCTTCGTGCCGGGTATTCAGATACGGACGCCGCCACGGTGCGGTTCTGGGAGAGCCACGAACAGGTGGTCGAGTCGGCGCGGCGGCTCGTGCGCGACCGGGTCAGGACCCATCGGGAGTTGGTCGGCGTTCAGCGGGATCTGCCGGAGGAACTGCTCGAGGCGTGCCCACTCGTCGAAGAGGCGGCGGAACTGCTCTACCAGCGGCTGGTCGCTTCTCAGCGCACCGCGTTGGAGGAACTCTACGACGAAGTGGCGAAGCCGGGCACCATTGCGCTCGCGGACCGGCTCCAGCGCGCCGCCGAGATCGCTCGGTGCCATGATGAGGAATGGCTCTCCGATCTCTGCTCCGCGTACGCGGCCATCCTCTCCGGCACGCCAGAAGCACCGCACACCGAGGTGGTGCTCGCCGCACTCGAACGGCTTAGCGTCCTTCGCGCGGCGCACGCCGATCCATTGCTCGAAGTGTACCGGCTCTGCCTCGATGGTCTGGCCGCGGAGTCCGTGGAAGACATGCTCGACCTCGCTCCGCGCACCTCCCGCCTTGCACGCCTGGCGAGCAGACCGGGGTTCATCGTTCCGGGAATCGGTTCGGTCCTGATGGCCCTCGCTGCATGGCTTGAACGGGTTCGCGCCGCCGTTCACGCAGCTACGGCGTCAGATGAGTGGACCGAAATTGCCGAGCGGGGGCTTGAGCTGCGCGTTCACCTTGCGGAAAACGTCGCACCGCCAGAGCAGTGGGTCATCTCCTCCATGCTCACCAACTTCGGCATGATCGCCCGCCAGCACGTTCCAGCCGTATGAGCACGGAGTCTGTCCCGCCAGCATACGAGCGTCGTGCCGAGCAAACCGAAGAGCACTCTCACGCTCGGACAAGGCGCAACGTATCGTTCAGATCGACGCGCGTCTACGAGCGGGGAAGTCCCGTGGCGCCGTCACCTTCCGGCGGACTGCCGCAGAAGGGCGGGTGCGGAGAGATCGGTTCGCGGGTTGACAGCAGATGCCTCGACCACGCTCAACTTGGCATCGGGAACGAGTCGTTCTTCCGGATGCGCTCTCAGCAGGTTTCCGGCCTCGCCACGCTACCTGCTACGTCGGGCGATGAGGCGACCGAGGAACAAGAGGACGACGAAGGCGATGACGGACCACACCATGGTGGACAGGCCGAGGAACGTGCCCCATGCGTTCCCGAGTTGTCTGCCCAGATAGACCGTGAACACGACGAGGGTCAGAAACGCCCCGGCGTTTACGACCTGCCCGAAGACGTAGTCCACCGTGCTATAGGCGTCGGGAAAGAGCTTCCTGACGAGTGGGCGCCAGCCGAAGAGCACAATGTCGATCAGGGCGATCAGCGCAAGCAACTCGACCAAGAACATCGGCCACCGAGATCCCCACAGCAGGGGAGCGCCTTGGTACATAGCGCCGAACAGGTGGGAAATGGATTTCAGCAGATTCTCGAACTTCACAGGTGAGTCTCCCAGCATGGTATGTGCACGCCACAGCGAACAACCGAATGATCAGATCGGTACTGAAAGTGCAAAGATAATGTCTCCAAACCGGAACGCCAACGCGCCTCCGTCGTCAATTTGAGGCGCTCGGGCTCGCGTCTCGCGCGGGCCGCTTTGTCTCCCTCACCGACACCGGTGGTGTCGTGGTTTCGGAGACCTCCTGCCCTCGGTGCGCCAAGTCGGCCAATGTGATCTTCCCATAGGCGGTCTTCGACAGCTCCTCGAGGTTCTCAAGCGTCGTCGTCACGGCGGCATCGCCCTTCTGACGCACCCGCTCCGGCAGCGGGTCGGCGATTTTCCCGTTCCGTATCGCCGCAACGACGTCGGCGAGAGTTATCTGTTCGGGGTCACGCGCCGGGAGAAATCCCCGCTCGGAGTCGGTAAGGATGTCATTCACCTCGAGGCAGTCGAGGAACTGCTGCACCATCTGGATCGGAATGTCGAGCATGTCCCGGATCCGCAGAACTGTCGGCCCCGGTCGCCCTGCGATGAAATCTCGCACCGCCTGCACGCAGATGGACACGCCGATCCATTCCCGATACGACTGAGTCACGTCCTGGTAAGCCCTCTGGCGGCGATGCGCATCGACGTTCTGCCACGCGTAGGCGAACTCCGCGCCCAGCAGGACGACAAGCCAGATCACGTAAATCCAGATGAGGAAGATCGGGATGGAACCGAGCGTGCCGTAGATGCGGCTGTAGTTGATGGCCCGCGTCGCATACAACGTATATGCCCGCTTGGCAAGCTCGAACAGGACTCCGCCGACAATCCCGCCCACGATGCCGGACGACCAGTAGACCTTCGTGTTCGGGATCATTACGTAGAGAACCGTGCATGCCGCGCACGAGGCAAGGAGCGGCAGCCCGATGCTCCGAACGAAGGCAAGCTGTGTCTGCTCGGCGAGCGGAAGCGACGAGAACTCGGTGATGACGGCGGTGACAAACGTGGTCAGCGATATGCCAAGAAAGAGGGGACCGAGCACGACGATGGCGAGGTAGTAGACCAACCGGTCGACCAGCCGACGGGGCTTCTTGACTTCCCAGATCTTGTTGAAGGAACCCTCAATCGAATCGAGCATGAAGAACACGGTGACGAACAGCGCCGCGATGCCGATGCTCGCGACCGCGCCGGAGTGCACGTTGTCAATGAACCGGTCAAGCGCGGCGATGACGGTGTCGCTTGCACCGGCGGCAAGATACCGGTAGATCAGGCTGCGCAACCTGCCATACGCCTCCTTCAGAGTGGGAAACGCTGCAAACAGCGAGAACGCGACGGCGAGAAGCGGAACCATGGAGAGGAGGGTCGTGTACGCAAGCGCGGTCGCCCTGAGCATGCACTCGTCCGCCCAGAAGCTCCTCCACGCAAGCACGGTGACGCGCACGACCCGGAGAATCCTGCGCCAGACGGCTGATCCCTGGAGCGGATGGTTTGCTTCCCAGAGGTTCGCCCTGAACAGTTGTCCGATCCTGCTCACAAGCCTCTCCCACGAGGTTCATAGTCCCGTAGAGGGGTCACCGGGAAATCCCCTGTAAGATACTGACTGCCCGTACGACGGCAAAGGAGGTTCCGTGTCCGCTCAGTGACCCTAGTGGCTTGTCAACGCTGCAATGAGGGATTGGGCGGGCAGGAATGCCCGCCCCACCAACAAGCTGCGCGGTGGGGCAGACATTCTTGTCTGCCCGAACACCTGTCAACACAGTGTTGACAGTGCACTAGGAGGTACGTCCGACTCATGGACCTCGCCAGTTGTCCGGACGTTTCCTCTCTGGAACCGCCGAGCGGGTGCCAGGAGCGAGCAGGGAGGTCCAAGCGCGTCTCGTTGTTGGAATGGGGGGCCCGATTCGCGACATTCATAGTGCTTGCCACGACAGCTTCAGAGGAGGGTTCCACGCGATGCGGATACGGCTTGCTCAGAGCGACTTTCTCCGGATGCTCCAGACGGTGATCGACGCGGTTCCGAGCAGACCCACGCTGCCGGTGCTCTCGATGATCATGCTGCGTGCCGAGGAAGGTGGCTGCACGCTCTCGGCGACCGACCTTGAGCTGTCCATCAGGACATCGCACCCCTGCGAACCGCTTGAAGAGGGTGCCGCAACCTTCCCAGGCCGAAAGGTACACGACATCGTCCGGGAACTGGCGGCGGGGGAACTGACCATCGGCGAGCGGGACGGTCGCTTCACGCTGACATCCGCCACCGGGGAATACTCTCTGCTCAGCATGCCGGTCGAGGAGTTCCCGACCATCCCGACCCAGATCGACGGAACGACGTTTGCCATTGACGGAGAACTGCTCAAACGCATGACTGCGAAGGTGGCCTTCGCCGCCCACCCCGACCAGACACATCCGACTCTCAGCGGCGTGAACTGGCGCGTCAGTCCTTCCGCCACGACGATGGTAGCCACCGATACCCATCGCCTCGCCAAGATCACGGAGCGCGTCTCTGCCGCACAGGGTCAAAATATCGACGTGATCGTGTCGCCACGGATCCTCCAGAGCGCCGTGAAACTGCTCAACGCGGGCGGAACGACCGCGCAGGACAACCCTCTTGAACGTGTTACCGTCGGCGAGCGGCAGATCCGCTTCGCGTTCGCGCGGGCGGATATGGTTGCGCGCCTCACGGAAGGGACGTACGCCGATGTGGATGCGGTCATCCCACGGGACAACGACCGACACCTCATCGTCGCGTCGGATGTATTCGTCCCGGCGGTGAGGAGGGTGCAAGTTCTCTCCAGTCAGCAGAACCATCAGATCCGTCTGGCGCTCCGGTCGAACGAAGTGGAATTGACGGCTATGAACCGGGACACCGGCGCGGAAGCGCGGGAGCTTGTTGAAGCCGAGTACAACGGCGAGCCAATGGAGGTGGGCTACAACGCAACGTACCTGCACGACGTGCTCAGGACAATCGCCGCCCAGCGCGTGCGATTCAAGTTCCGTGAGCCCACCTCGGCAGCCATTGTCGAACCGGCGGAGCAATCTGAAGGCGAGGAGTACTTCTGTCTCGTGATGCCCCTCCGGTTGATGGACTGATCGCACGGTGTGCGTTGCCGGGAAAGTGGTTCTTCGCTTCGTCAGGATGAGGTCGTTCGACGCTCGGGGAAATGCTGACAGTCTTGCACATTCTCAGGAGAGCGGGGCAGGGATTCTCCGTGACGCGGTTCACTGGTCATTCACGCCCGAAAAAGTTCGGGCGCATGGGTGTTTGAGACGGGCGAAAATCCTTGGAGATCGGACGGGGATTTGGTATATTCCCAGAGTCTCAGAACCCTGAAAGGATGGTACACATACCATGCGGGTCGAACTATCGCAGAGCGACTTCCTGGAGATGCTCCAGACGGTGATTGACGCCGTGCCGAGCAAAGGCACGCTCCCGGTCCTGTCCACGATCCTCATGGTCGCAGAAGAAGGATCGTGTTCCCTGTCGGCGACGGACCTTGAAGTGTCCATCGCAACGTCGCGCCCTCGCGAGGCGGCTGAAGAGGGCCGGGCAACCTTCCCGGCGCGGAAGATGTTCGACATCGTCCGGGAACTGCCGCCGGGCCAGGTGACCGTGAGCGAGCGGGAGGGCCGGATCACCCTCGTCTCCTCGACGGGCCAGTACAGTATGCTGAGCATGCCCGCCGCGGAATTCCCCACCATCCCCACGCAGATCGAGGGTGTGACGCTGAACGTTGACGGTGAACTGCTCAAGCGCATGATCAGCAAGAGCGCGTTCGCGGTCCATCCTGACCAGACCCGCCCAACCCTTGCCGGTGTCTGCTGGCGGGTCAGCCCGACCGGCATGATGATGGTGGCCACCGACGGCCACCGGCTTGCCAAGGTCACCGAAGAGGTGAAGGGCGCACACGAGGGAACGCTACAGGTGGTCGTGCCGCCCCGCGTGCTCCAGCAGGCCGTGAAGTTGCTCGGCCCGGACAATCCCCTCGAGCGGATCACCATCGGAGAGCGGCAGATTTACTTCGGGTACGCCCACGCGGACATGTTCGCCCGTCTCATCGAAGGTGCATATGTGGATGTGGATGCGGTGATCCCGAAGGACAACGATCGGATGTTGTTCGTCTCTGCGGAGGCGCTCATCCCGGCAGTGAGGCGGATACAGATCCTCTCCAGCCAGCAGAACCACCAGATCAAGCTCCTGATGCGGGACAACGAACTCGAACTGACGACTCTCAACCGGGAGACGGGCGCGGAGGCACGGGAACGAGTCGAGGCTGAATATGCGGACGAGCCGATGGAGATCGGCTACAACGCGAACTATCTCCAGGAAGTGCTCATGAAGATCGACACCGACCGAGTGCGGTTCAAGCTGCGCGAGGCGATGTCGGCCGCCATTATCGAGCCTGCCGAGCAACTGGACGGCGAGGAATACTTCTGCCTGCTGATGCCGCTGCGCCTTGTCGATTCGTAGCGTCGGCGGTCAACAAGCTCACCACGTGATCGCGCTTCTGCGTGCTGGCACGGGGCCTCGCCCTGCGCGGCGGATTCGTCAGGTGAATTCGCCGTTCCGCTCCCGCCCTCGCGGCTGCGGCCACATGGGCCCACTCAGGGTGGCAGGAGAACCTCGCAGTGTATGTGGCCTCTGTGGCATTACACGACTTTCGCAACTACCACAGCGCCTCGCTCGAGCTTGCGCCCACGGCGACACTCATCATCGGAGCGAACGGCCAGGGTAAATCGAACCTTCTGGAAGCAATCGGTCTGCTCTCCATCGGCAAGTCGGTGCGCGGCGCCCCTGATGCCGAGGTGGTGCGCTGGGGCACTCAGGGCAGCCGCATTGCCTGTGAACTTGTCGGCACCGCGGCCTCGCGGTTGGAGATGCAGATCGAACCCGGACAGCGCAAGCAGGTCCGCGCCGACGGGGCAGCTCTCTCCAGCCTGAGCGACCTCATCGGCATCATGCGCACGGTGCACCTCGCGCCCGACGTGATTGACTATCAGTTTCGCTCGCCGTCAGGCCGACGACGAATGCTGGATATCCTGATCTCGCAGATCGATCAGGGATACCTCGCGGCGCTCAAACGGCATCGCAGGATCGTGCAGGGAATCAACGCCCTCTGCAAACACGAGCAACCGGATGCCTCGGTGATGGATGTCTGGGAAGCGCAGCTTGCTTGGGTTGCGGTAGAGATCATGTCGCGGCGCAACGAAGTTCTGAAAGCGTTGCAGCAGGCCGCACAGCGGTATTTCGAGGGCCTCTTTCGGTCGGAAAGCATCGAAATCAAGATGCGCACCACACTGCCTGCGGACGGCGAGGACGAAAACGAACTGAGAGATGCGTGTCTGGAAGCGCTCCGAGCGGCCAGAGGTCAGTCGAGGCGCATGGGCTTCGTGACGAAAGGAGCGCACCGGGATCGGTTCGACGTGCTCATCGGCGGTCGATTGATCGAGGCGCACGCCTCACAGGGACAGACCAAAGGAGCGTACTTCGCCTGGAAGCTCGCCGAAGGGGACGTCATCGAACAGACCACGGGCGAGAAGCCGCTCTGGCTGGTTGATGACCCGTTCAGCGAGATGGACCGACGGCGCGCCCTTGGTTTGCTCGACCTCTTTCGAGACCGGGGACAGGTTATCCTGACAACGGCGCGCGACAGCGATCTGGGTCTCGACACGCTCGGGTTCGCACGGTGGCAGGTGCATGATGGATCCGTCACGAGCTTGGAGTGATCCGGCGGCGCGGGAGGCGGTCAGATCTGCCGGCCACGGATTGCAGAGCAAACATGACGCACGCGACGATGAGGCAACGCGTCGCACCGAGATGACGGAGCAGGTCGGGACCGTGCTCGAACGGCTTGCCCTGCGGTGGGGCAAGATCAACGAGTACCGGCTCTGGGTCCTCAGGAGTCGGTGGTCGGAAGTGCTCTCCGAACCGTGGGTGGAGGCGGTGAAGGTGGAGCGTGTTAACGACGAGGGACACCTCGTCGTGAGCGTGCCCCACTCTTCGAGCGTGAGGATGGAACTGCAACGAAAAGGACGACGCTGGCGGCGGCTTCTTGACGGATGCTGCCGCCTGACCGGATACACGTTCACTGACCTCGTTCTGGACGACCCCAGAAAGAGGCCGCGAGCACAGAAAGGAACAGGACGCGCATGAGCGAGACCCCGATTGCGGTGCAACAGGCCGAGTACGACGCGAACAGTATACAGGTCCTCGAAGGTCTTGAGGCCGTCAGGAAGCGCCCCGGCATGTACATTGGTTCCACCGGCGCGCAGGGAATCCAGAACCTCATCCGAGAGATCGTCGACAACTCCATCGACGAGGCGCTGGTCGCCTGCTGCGACCGGATCGACGTCATCCTGCGGCCCGATGGTTCGGTGACGGTGCGCGACAACGGGCGCGGCATCCCGACCGGCGTTCACCCGACCGAGAAGGTGCCCGCCGTGCAGGTAGTCATGACGAAGCTCCACGCCGGCGGGAAGTTCGAGCATTCAGCCTACAGGGTCTCCGGCGGGCTGCACGGCGTGGGCGCCAGCGTGGTGAACGCCCTCTCGGAGTGGTGCGAGGTCGAGGTCCACCAGAAAGGGAAGGTCTTCTGGCAGCGCTACGAACGCGGCAAGACCGTCACTCCCCTCGAAGTGCGCGGCCCGGCAAACGATACCGGCACGATCACCACGTTCAAGCCGGACCCCACCGTCATGACGGAAACGCAGTTCAACTACGAGACGCTCAGGCATGCGCTCCGCGACCAAGCGTTCCTCACCCGTGGCATCACCATCGCCCTGTGCGACGAGCGCGGGCCGGAGCCGGTCCAAGAGCAGTTCCACTACGAGGGAGGTATCGTCGAGTTCGTCAGGTTCCTTGACGAGGGCAAAGCTCCGCTCCACGACCCCCCCATATTCATCGAGCGGACCCGCGACGATGTGATCGTCGAAGTGGCGATCCAGTACAACAACTCGTACAGCGAATTGGTGTTCACGTACGTCAACAACGTCAACACCGTCGAGGGTGGTACGCACCTCGCCGGATTCCGTGCGGCGCTCACGCTGGCGATCAACTCCTACGGCCAGAAGTACAATCTGCTGAAGGACATGAAGGAGGGGCTTTCCGGTGAGGACGTGCGGGAAGGGCTGACGGCAATCCTGAGCCTGAAGATGCCGAACCCGCAGTTCGAGAGCCAAACGAAAATCCGCCTCGGCAACCCGGAGATCAAGGGACTCGTCCAGTCGGTGGTGATGGATGCGATGAACGAGTACTTCGAGGAGAATCCGACGGTCATCAGGAGGATCATCCAGAAGTGCGTCGACGCCGCACACGCGCGCCTAGCGGCACGGAAAGCGCGTGAACTGACCCGTCGGAAGGGCATCCTCGACGGGAGTGGCTTGCCGATCAAACTTGCCGACTGCTCGATTACGGACCCCGGCGCGTGTGAGATTTTCCTCGTCGAAGGCGATTCGGCGGGCGGCTCGGCGAAGCAGGCGCGTGATCGGCGCTTTCAGGCCGTCCTTCCCATGTGGGGAAAGATGCTCAACGTCGAGAAGGCGCGCATCGACAAGGTGCTCGGCAACGAGAAGCTGCAGCCGGTCATACAGGCGCTCGGTGCTGGAATCGGCGAGGACTTCGAGGTCTCGAAACTGCGCTATTACAAGGTGATCATCATGGCCGACGCCGACGTGGACGGTTCTCACATCCGAACGCTCATCCTGACCTTCTTCTTCCGCTTCATGCGGTCGCTCGTGGAACAGGGACACATCTATATCGCTCAGCCGCCGCTTTTCCTCGTTAAGAAAGGGAAGGAAGAGTACTGGGTCTTCAGCGACGAGGAGCGCGATCAGGCGCTCGCCCGGTTCGATTCCGCTCGCGGCGTGACCGTGCAGCGCTACAAAGGCCTCGGAGAGATGAGCGCCGAACAGCTCTGGCGCACGACGATGAACCCGGAAACGCGAACCCTTCTCAAGGTGAGCATGGACGACGCGGTTGAAGCGGACCGGATCGTGACCATCCTGCTCGGCAGCGACGTGGAGCCGCGTAGGCGCTATATCGAGGCGAACGCAAGGTTCGTGAAAGAACTCGATCTGCACGCGGCGTAGGGTAAGCGCCGCGACGTGGTATTCCGTGGGGGCGAGGCGTGCTTCGCCCCTGCGGCGCTTCAGACAAGCATGACAGAGTCAGCGCACAAGGCGGTATGACGTCGGTAAGGAGTCCCCATGCTCGAAACGCGTGAACGGATTATCCCGATACAGATGGAAGATGAGGTCCGCGAATCGTACATGGAGTACGCCCTGAGCACGCTCGTGGCGCGAGCGCTTCCGGACGTACGGGACGGGTTGAAACCGTCTCAGCGACGCATTCTCGTCGCCATGAACGATCTCAGGCTCGGCCCGACGGCGAAGTACTACAAGTGCGCGAAGGTCTGCGGCGACACCTCGGGCAACTATCACCCGCACGGGGAAGCAATCGTCTACCCGACGCTCTACCGGATGGCGCAGCACTTCAACATGCGCTACCGGCTCGTCGACGGGCAGGGCAACTTCGGCTCCATTGACGGCGATCCGCCCGCTGCGATGCGGTACACCGAGAGCCGTATGACCCACATGGCGATGGAAATGCTCGCCGACCTCGATAGGAACACCGTTGACTTCCAATCGAACTACGACGAGCGGCTCCTGGAACCGAAGGTGCTGCCTGGGCGCTTCCCGAACCTCCTCTGCAACGGGGCTTCCGGCATCGCCGTCGGTATGGCGACGAACATCCCGCCGCATGGTCTCAGCGAAGTGGCCGACGCGGTCATCGCCCTCATCGACAAGCCGGACCTGGAAGTCGCCGACCTCATGCACCATGTCAAGGGTCCCGACTTCCCGACCGGCGCGATCATCTACGGCGTCGAGGGCATCCGGGAGGCGTACACGACCGGGCGCGGCCTCATCAAAGTGCGCGCGCGCGCGAACATCGAAACCCTCAAGAACGACCGCCAGAACATCGTCATCACGGAAATCCCGTTCCAGCTGAACGCCACGACGCTCAAAGAGAAGATCGCCGAGGTGGCGCGTAATCGGGTTGTGGACGGCATCGCGGACTTCCGGGACGAGTCGGACCGCGACGGGATGCGCATGGTGATCGAACTGAAGCGCGACGCGTACGCCGAGGTGACCCTCAACCAGCTCTTCAAACACACACCGCTCGAACAGACCTTCGGCATCATCCTGCTTGCGCTCGTGGACGGTCAGCCGCAGGTGCTCACGCTCAAGCAGATGCTCCAGCACTTCATCGACCACCGCCGCGAGGTGATCAGGCGGCGCACCCAGTACGATCTGGAGCAGGCGCAGGCCCAGGCGCACATCGTCCAAGGGCTGCTCCTGGCGCTTCGAGACATCGAGCCGGTGATCGACACGATCCGGAAATCGGCGGACGGCGTCGAAGCGCGCACTCAGTTGATGGGGCGATTCGAGCTGAGCGAGAAACAGGCGGACGCCATCCTCGACATGAGCCTGCGTCGCCTGACGAGCCTGGAAGTGACCAAACTCGAAGAGCAGTTCAGGGATCTCAAGAAACAGATTGCCGCGTTCCAAGAGACCCTCAGTTCGGACTGGAATGTCCTCACCGTCGTCAAGAAGGAAATGCGCGATCTCAAGAAGAGATACGGCGACGAGCGCCGCACCGAGATCGTCGCCTCCGTGTCCGATTTCTCCATCGAGGACCTCATCGCCGAAGAGGACGTGGTGGTGACCATCAGCCACGCCGGGTACATCAAGCGCATGCCCATCAACAGCTACCGGTCGCAACGACGCGGCGGACGCGGGGTGACGGGCATGACGACGAAGGAGGACGACTTCGTCGAGCATCTCTTCATCGCCTCGACGCACTCCTATCTGCTCTGCCTCACCGCCGAGGGACACTGCTACCGCCTCCGGGTCCATGAGATCCCGCAGGGCTCCCGCTCAAGCCGGGGTCGCCCGCTGGTGAACGTCCTTGAGAGGACGAAGGACGAGAAGATCGCGGCGGTCGTCCCGGTGAGGGAGTTCGAGGAGGGTCGCCGCCTCGTGATGGTGACGGAACAGGGAACGATCAAGAAGACGCCGCTCACCGCGTTCGCCAACATCAACCGCCTCGGAGTCATCGCCATCAACGTCGCCGACGGGGACCGCCTCATCGAGGCGGCGATCAGCGACGGGACGTACGACATCATCCTCGGCACGCGGAAGGGATACGCCATCCGGTTCCCGGAGGAGACCGTCCGGTCCATGGGACGAACGGCGCAGGGCGTCAGGGGCATCAGGCTCCGGTCCGCCGACGATTGCGTCGTCGGCATGGTCGTCAACCAGCACCGTGACCGCACGCTCCTGACCGTGTGCGAGAAGGGATTCGGCAAACGCTCGCCCATTGACGACTACCGCATCACCAACCGGGGAGGCAAGGGGATCATCAACATCAAGGCGAACGATCGGAACGGGCAGGTCGTGGCCATCAAGGAAGTCATCGACGAAGACGAGCTCATGATCATCACCCAGCGTGGCATCCTGATCCGCCTTCCCATCGCCGAGCTATCGGTCATCGGACGCAACACGCAGGGCGTCAGGCTCATCCGGATCGAAGAGGGCGACGAGGTCGTCGATGTCGCACGGCTCCTCGTGAGGAATGAGAAACCCGACACGTTGTCCGCCGTCACGGAGACGGACAACGGCGCCAACAGAGATGGGGAGGACGCGGCCACCGCGCTCGCGCTCACCGCAACGGAGCAAGACAACACCACCGAACAGCCTGAAGTTGACCCTGACGGCGAGGAGGAGTAACTTCAAGCTAAGGAATTTCAATTGCCGCGTAGAACCTACGTAGAGCCTATCGAGGTGCCGACCAACGTCATTGGGGGAGAGGTGAGGAATCGCGTCTGCGTTGGGCGGGGCCGACGGTTCCTCACCTCGTTCGGAACGACGGTTCTCTCGATGGGTACGTATTCCGTCGCAGGCGGCCATGCCAACGCGAGTCCTCATCGCCGATGAGTCCACGACCGCGCGGGCGTCCCTCGCCGAACTGCTGCGCCACGAGGGATACGATCCCGTCATCGTGCACACCTCTCAGGACATCGAGGTAGCCTGTGAGCAGTCGGACGAGTGCGTTCTGATCCTCGATCTCGACCGTCGCGACGCAGATACCTTCGCGATGCTCTCCGATCTCAAGAGGAACCATCCTCATCTACCAGTCATCGCCTTCACGAACGAGACGCAGCTCCAGAGTGCGGTAGAGGCTATGCGCTGCGGCGCTGACGACGTGCTGCTGAGGCATTCGCCGCCGGAACGGTTGCTCTCCGCCGTCTCGCGCGCCGAGAAGCACGGGAGCGCTGCACGCCAGCACGATCTCGACCGAGCGGAGATCGAACGGCTCACCTCGCTCAACCAGCAAATCATCGACTACAGTCCCGTCCCTATCGCGCTCCTCAGCCCCGACGGCGTGATGCGCTACCTCAACAACGCCATGCTCCGGCTCCTCGAGATCGCGGGAAAGCGCTGTATCGGTCAGCGTTTCCTCTCGGTGATGGAGAGCGTAGCGGACGACATCGACGATGCTTTGCCCACCGGGATCAACCGGGCGCTCCAGTCGGGTGCCCAGCAGCATGTGAGCGCGGTTCACCTGCGCGTTGGCGGCGTTGATCGCTACTTCGACCTCGACGTGACCCCGCTCCGCGAGACCGAAGATCGGGCGGAAGTCATGGTCGTCCTGCACGACGTGAGCCAATGGATCGCCGGCTATCAGCTTCTGCGCTCGATTGTCCGGGACTCCGCCGACGCCATCGTCATCACGGACGAGCAGTTGATCGTCAGGCTGTGGAGCGTCGGTGCAGAGAGGATCTTCGGCTTCGCTCCGGGCCAGATCGTCGGCCAACCTCTGACCCTTCTCTACCCGGCTGACCAGCAGGAGGTCGGCCCGGCCAAAGTGCTTGCCGACCTCGCCGATACACCTTCGTCGGGCAAGAAGCGGATACGACGGCGGAGACGGGACGGCACGCTGGTCGACGTGGAACTCACCCAGTTCGCCCTCACCGACCCGCAGGGCCGACCGGTCGGGGTATGCGAGGTATCCCGGGACATCACGCTCGACATAGCCCGGGAGCGCCAGGTCGAAGGCATCAAGGAGTTCTACGAGCGGATCATCGACACCATCTCCGACGGTATCCGGATCATCGACGCCCACGAACGGAAGATCGTGCTGGCGAACGAAGCTCACCTCGATTGGATCGGCCTGCCGGCAGGGAATGTCATTGGTCGGTCCTGCCGCGAAGTGCCCTGGGGTTTCGATGATGAAGGAAAGGGCGTCGAAGTGAATGACCTGCTCGACCGCGCCCTTGCCAGCGGCGTTCCCGAGCAGGGAACGTATCCCTCGCGCCCGGCGAAGGGGGACCGGACTCACTGGACCGACGTCGCCGCATATCCCATGGCGAATGCGCTCGGGATGATCGAGCACATCGTGCTGGTTGGCCGCGATGTCACCGATCGCGCGGAAATGGAGGCGCGGCTCGCCGCCGAACGGGACCGCCGCGATCAGGTATTCGCGTCGGCTCCGATCGGTATCCTGACAGCCGACGCTCGGGGAACCATCCAGTTCGCCAATCCGATCATCGCGGAGATCTTCGGCGTATCGGGTCCGAAGAACCTTGTTGGCGAGAACCTGTTCCACCTGAGGCAGGTCCGGGACATGGACCTCACGACGAAGCTGCGGCAGGTTCTCTCCGAAGGGATGCATCTGCATCAGGATCAGGTCCCGTGGGGTTCCGCGCGGGGGCACGACATCGTGGTCAACATCCGCGCCGAGCCGCTCCACGCGCACGATGAGATCATCGGTCTGGTCGCCGTCGTCGAGAACGTCACGGAGAAGGTGAACCTTCAACGCCGTCTCAAGGCGACGACGTCAGACCTGGCGATGCTCGCGGAGATCGGCGAACTGTTCGAGGAGTCGCGGAACCCGGACCTCATCCTGCAGACGATCTTGGTCGGCGTGACGGCGGGAGAAGGACTTGGTTTCAACCGGGCATTTCTTCTCGTGACCGACTGGGAGACCCGATTCCTTCGAGGGAAATATGCCATCGGTCCGGCGGACAAAGAAGAGGCAGGGCACATCTGGGGAGAGCTGAAGCGGACCCCGCACACGCTCCACGACATCCTCACGGGGTATCGAGAGGCGATGGAACTGGGAGAGGTGCGCATCACCGAGGTGGCGCGCGAGCTTGTCATCTCTCTCGAAGATGCGGAGAACATCGCGGCGCGCGCGGCACTGGAGCGGCGTGCCTTCCTCGTCACCGACGGACGGAACGATCCCATGGTTCCGCGGGAACTCGCCGACCGTCTGGGAACCGATTCGTTTGCGGTGGTCCCGCTTATATTCAATGATAGGGTGGAAGGCGTGATCCTGGCCGATAACGCGATCACCGGCAAGCCGATCACGAACTACGATCTGCGAAGCTTCGAGTTGTTCGCCCATCAGGCCACCCTCGCCGTCGAACGCTCGCGGTTGTACTCGGAACTTGAACGCAGGCTCCGGGAATTGGAGGAAGCTCACAACCTCCTGAAAGAGAACCAGGAGGTGATGCTGAGAAAGGAACGCCTTGCGGCGATGGGGCAGCTTGCGGCGCAGGTTGCCCACGAAATCCGGAATCCACTCGTGGCGATTGGCGGATTCGCCCGAAACGTGCTATGCTCCCTTGAAGAGGGAGACTCCAAACGCCAGTTCGTCCAGATCATCGTTGATGAGACGACACGCCTGGAGAAGATCCTCCGGGAGGTGCTCGACTACGCTCGCCCGAAGCAGGGCCAGAGAGTCGAGGTGGACTTGGTCCACCTCGTTCGCCGCACCCTCGACATGATGCAGGAGGAGTTGGCCAGCTACCGCATCGAAACGCGCCTCAATCTACCACCCGAGCAGGTGATGGTGAGGGCGGACGCCGATCAGGTACGACAGGTATTGCAGAACCTCGTTCACAACGCCGTGGAAGCGATGTCCGGCGACGAACGCGGCACTTCCGGGAAGACGCCGAGCGGCACGCTCAGGATCTCTCTCGAAACGTGCGGGGGCAAGGCAGGGGTCACCATTCAGGATACTGGCCGCGGCCTCGACCAAGAGGCGATGCAGCGCATCTTCGAGCCGTTCTTCACGACGAAATCCCATGGGACCGGCCTTGGGCTGGCAATCTGCCAGCAGATCATACGTGACCATGACGGCGAGATCAGCGTGGCGAACGGTCAGGACGGCGGTGCGGTATTCACCATCGTATTGCCCTACCGGGAGAAGGAGGAAGGCGATGGCGCGAATTCTGGTGGTTGATGACGAACATGCCCTCCGGTTGCTCTATGCGCACGAACTGACCCAGGAGGGACACACCGTTGACACCGCGGAGAGCGCAGAGGAAGGGGTCGCCAAGGTGCGCGCTAACCAGTACGACGTGGTCATTCTCGATATTCGGATGCCGGGGAAGGATGGCCTCGAGGCGCTCGGCGAGATGCTCGCGGAGCGGCGGAACGTCAAGGTGATCATCAACTCGGCCTACAGCACGTACAAAGACAACTTCATGAGTTGGGCTGCGGAAGAGTACGTGGTGAAATCGACCGATCTGACTGAACTCAAGGAGAAGGTCGCGGAGGTCATCAGTCGATGAGATCACCCCGCGAGCTGACGGTTCCCGGTGGTCTCCTCCGCGACACCATCGCGGTCGTGTTGGCTGGTGGGCAGGGAACGCGCCTGTATCCCCTCACGAAGCATCGAGCGAAACCCGCCGTGTCGTTCGGCGGTATCTATCGCATCATCGACTTCACCCTCTCCAACTGCGTCAACTCCGGCCTTCGACGCATCCTGTTGCTCACGCAGTTCAAGTCGTTCTCTCTCGATCGCCACCTTCAGCAGGGGTGGAGCATCCTGCGGCACGAACTCGGTGAGTTCATCATCCAGCTCCCTCCCCAACAGCGCATGGTTCGCTCGTGGTACGAAGGGACAGCGGACGCCATCTTCCAGAATATCTACAACCTTCAGGAGCAGCGCCCGAAGTATACCGTGGTCCTGTCCGGCGATCATGTCTACCTCATGGACTATGCCCCGATGCTCGCCACCCACGTGCACAACGAGGCCGATCTCACGATGGCCGCTATCGAAGTTCCGCGGGCCGAGGCGCGGCGGTTCGGCGTCATGCAGGTGGACGAAAACCTGCGCGTCGTCGGATTCGAAGAGAAGCCCGAAGATCCAAGGCCGATCCCCGGACGGGACGCCTGTGTTGCATCCATGGGGGTCTACGTCTTCACGACGGAAACGCTCGTCCACCGCGTGCTCGAAGACGCGAAGAAGCCCGCCAGCGATCACGACTTCGGAAAGAACGTCATCCCCGGCATGATCAACCGGGACCGCGTCTTCGCTTATCCGATGCCGGGTCAGGACGACAAGCGGCCGTACTGGCGCGATATCGGCACTCTCGATAGCTACTGGGAAGCGTCGCTGGACCTGCTCAAGCCGGACCCGCCCATGAACATCTACCGACGCGCATGGCCGATCCGAACGTACCATGAGCAGCGGCCTCCCGCCCTCGTGGACCATGATGGATCGCAGTCCGAGCCGAAGGTGGTCAACTCCATCCTTGCGAAGGGTACGCACGTCACCTCCGCAACGGTCGAGTGGTCGATCTTGTCCACGGACGCCATCGTCCGGTCCGGCGCCGAGGTGAGGGAGTCGGTCCTCATGAACCGCGTGCAGGTGGGTCGGGGCGTGCGCGTCCGACGGGCCATCGTGGACAAGGACGTGAACATCCCGCCGGGAGAAGAAGTCGGGTACGACCTTGACCGCGATCGTCGGCGGTTCCTTGTCACCGAGAACGGCATCGTGGTAATCCCGCGTGGGTTTGTCTTCGGGTGATTCCAGCATATTCCCCGTGGCCCGCGCCCTGAATGGGCCCTTCGCTTCGCTCACCACGCTTCAGGTTCCTTCCATTGCAGGGGGATGAATGTCGGAACTGCGGAAAGACCCCATCACTGATCGGTGGGTGATCGTATCCACCGAGCGCGGCAAGCGACCATCTGACTTCGCGCCCGTGCCGCCCCCGGGGAAAGTGGCGCTCTGCCCGTTCTGCTACGGCTACGAGGGCAAGACCCCGCCCGAGATCTTCTGCATCCGCGAGCCGGGAACCGCCCCGAACACGAAGGGATGGCACGTCCGCGTCGTGCCGAACAAGTTCCCCGCGCTCCGCGTCGAGGGGACGCTGGAGCGGGAAGGGATCGGCATGTTCGACAAGATGAGCGGCATCGGCGCGCACGAGGTCATCATTGAACATCCCACCCATGAGAAGCGGTTCTGGGACTACACCGTCACGGAGATCGAGCGCATCATCGAGGCGTACATCCAGCGCTCGACGGACCTCAAGAAAGACTTTCGGCTGCGTCACCTCCTCATCTTCAAGAACGAAGGTGATCAGGCCGGTGCATCCCTCGCGCACTCCCACTCGCAGCTCATCGCCACGCCGGTCGTACCGAAGCGTGTCAGGGAAGAACTCGACGGCGTCGCACGGTATTACGCATACAAAGAGCGGTGCGTGTTCTGTGATATCCTTCGCGAGGAGCGACGCTTCGGGGAACGCGTAGTGTTCGAGAATGACCATTTCACCGCGTTCTGCCCGTTTGCCTCGCGCTTCCCGTTCGAGACATGGATCGTCCCGCGCATCCATCGCGCCGAGTTCGCGTCGCTGGAGTCGCGGGAGAAAAATCCGCTCGCTGAAGCGCTGCGCACGACGGTCCGTAAGCTCAACGAGGCGCTGAACGGGCCTCAGTACAACTGGATCCTCCACTCCGCACCGTCGAAATCCGACGGGCGCGACCGGTGGGAGGACTACCACTGGCACATCGAGATCATCCCGCGCCTGACGAAGATCGCCGGGTTCGAGTGGGGCACCGGGTTCTACATCAACCCCACACCGCCGGAAGATGCCGCGCGGTACCTCTCCGAGGAGGAGGGGACAGGCTCGGTTGGCATCACTTGAGCGACCGGTCGAGAATGCGGGAGATCAGGCGACCCATCGCAATCTGATGCGGATTCAAGATACTGAGGTCGAGTCTTGCACTCTTCCTGGAGCGGGTGAGTTCGAGTGATGTGGTGCTGTTCTGGATGTGGCCGGAAGACACATGTGCATGCAATTCGCAAGTAGGTGCTCCTGCACATCAACTTGACCACGGCCACAGGTTTTGTCCGAGACCCCTCTGTCGTCTCCGTTCCTGCCGTCCGCTGATGTCATCCATTCGTCCGCAACAATCGTCACCCCGGGCTCGAGGTGCAACGCATCTCTGCACCGGAGAACTGAGGCATCGCCCACAGCGGTCCCCGGGGACGGAAATGCCGCCTTGCTGGACTCGGGGCGGGAACGACATGCGCAAGGCAGGATCGTGCTTCTCACTTGCCGTGACCGACTTCTGCTGGGAACACCGCGCCTGGTTGCCAGAAGATGAAGAAACTTTCATCCTCGGTTCAAAGAGTGTTCATCTCAGGTTCGTACCCTTGTCCTCGATAGGGAACGGTTCCTTGCAGCGTTCTCGATAGCGCCGCGAAGACAGGACAAACGGCTCGTGCGACGAACGGCGCACAGCCTCCTCATGCGCCCGCGGGGCGGGTCCGCCGCACGCCAGGCTGCAAGAGCATTGGATTCTCGCCGTCTTGCCCGGAACGGGTTCGGAAAGAAGGAGAGTACGGCATGAGCGAAGTACGCGTCGCCATCATCGGCGTGGGGAACTGTGCCTCGTCCCTCGTGCAGGGCGTGCACTTCTACCGGAACGCGAAGGACGATGAGTTCGTCCCCGGCCTCATGCACGTCAACCTCGGCGGCTACCATGTCCGGGACATCAAGTTCGTCGCGGCGTTCGACATCGACAAGAACAAGGTCCGCAAGGACCTCTCCGAGGCGATCTACACGAAGCCGAACTGCACGTACGAATTCGTCCCCCGCGACCAGATGCCCCAGCTCAACGTGCCGGTGCATCGCGGCATGACGCACGACGGCCTCGGCAAGTATCTCTCCGAGATTATCGAGAAAGCGCCCGGCCCGACCGACGACATCGTGGGAATCCTCAAAGAGACGAAGACCGATGTCGTCATCAACTACCTCCCAGTCGGTTCGGAGGAAGCGACGAAGTGGTACGTCGAGCAGGTGCTCGCCGCCGGATGCGCGTTCGTCAACTGCATCCCGGTGTTCATCGCCTCGCAGCAATACTGGCAGAAGCGCTTCGAAGAGAAGGGCCTTCCGGTCATCGGCGACGATGTCAAGTCGCAGGTCGGCGCGACGATCACCCACCGCGTGCTCACGACCCTGTTTCGCGATCGCGGCGTGCGGCTCGAACAGACGAGCCAGCTCAACGTCGGCGGCAATACGGACTTTCTCAACATGCTCGAACGCTCGCGTCTTGAGTCGAAGAAGAAGTCAAAGACCGGTGCCGTCACCTCGATGCTCGACTACGATATCGGTGCGGACAACGTCTACATCGGGCCGTCGGACTATGTCGCGTGGCTCAAGGACCGGAAGTGGTGCTTCATCACCATGAACGGTCGGACCTTCGGCGACGTGCCGCTCAAGCTCGACCTGAAGCTCGAAGTATGGGACTCGCCGAACAGCGCAGGAGTGGTCATCGACGCGGTGCGGTGCGCGAAACTCGCCCTCGACAACGGTCTTTCCGGTGCGCTGATTGAGCCGAGCGCCTACTTCAAGAAGACCCCGCCGAAGCAGTTCCCTGACTCCGTCGCCCGCGAGATGCTCGAAGCCTGGATCAAGAAGTACGGCGGGAAGCACGCGAAGGCGGGCAACGAGAAGAAGAGCGAGAAGGCTGAGAAGGTGGCGGTGAGGTAATCCTTCGGTACGGGTTGCCGATAGGCAAAGATGGGGGCAGGCCGGTACGGCAGTATTCAGATGGCTATGCCCCTTTTGCTTGTCCGTGCCAGATTTGTGTATACACCCAAAGCTACGTTCTTGATCTTGATGCTTGCCTGACGTACCGTCGGAGATAACAACGGAGGGTCGAACTCCATGGGTCGAAGGTACAAGAACCCGCCGATCATCGAGGCAGTCTGCAAGTTCAGGTTTGGGCAGGATTCCCCTTGGGACATCGCCGTGCCCGGGCTTGTATATGCAGAGGTAAGGGGTGCCTTTCCCAAGCGTCGGCAAGTCAGGAAGCTTGGTGTAGGCGTTCTGGCCGATGAGGGCGCCGTCAAGCCAAACATACAGGCCGCGGACGTGATGCAGTTCCATCGTGCGGATGAGAAGGCACTCATTCAGGTCGGCCTTCATCTACTGGCCATTAACCACCTGAGGCCGTACCCTTCGTGGGACAAGTTCCTCCCCATGATCGAGAAGGCTTTGCGCACCTACTATGAGGTTGCTGCTCCCAACAGCATCCACCGTATCGGGCTGAGATAACGTGAATCGCGTCGAGATCCCTGAACAGTGCGTCGACCTAGATGACTACTTCGAGTTCTACCCGAGGTGTGCACCGGGCTTCCCGGAAGACCACGGCCCGTTCTTGGTAGGGTTGCAGTTTCCCTATGAGAACGGGCGCGACGTCCTGAGGGTCCAGCTGGCTTCTGCTCATGTGGAGAGGCCCGGCCTTTCGCCGATAACGCTTGATCTTGACTACTTCCTCACCCAACCAGGCAAGTGGTCCGTGCAAGAGGCCGTCAAGTGGGTTGGCGACGCTCACCAACGCGTAGAGGCAGCGTTCGAGGCGTGCATTACGCACAGACTGAGGGCGATGTTCGAGGAGGTGTAGTAGATGGTGTCTTTGGCAGTGTCGGTGGACCAAGCTGTATGGTCGACTCCAGCCGCAACCTTCCCGGCCCACAGGCCAAGTTCGCCCTTTCCCAACGCAGTGCTTGAGAGCTCATATGTGCGGACGAATTGGGGGGAGACCGGTTCTTCAACGGTACGCCTCTCCGATGAGCATGTTCAATGGCTTGAGGCACTGTACGTTCTCAGGAATCGGAAGAGCGTTCTCTCTTTCCTTGAAAGCCATCCCCTCCTTGTCTCGCTTCTCATCGAGGCCCACCAGCGGATTGGGGGATACTTCCCGCATTCCCGGCTTGTCCTCGAAGCAATGGCCGATCCTGAATACCCTGCTGACAGTGAGTTGGTGATCTACGTTCAGACCGATACGAATCCAGAAGAGGCTTTTGAGCGGTTGCAACAACTCGACGATGACTGGTGGTTGCACGCTGTTCGACAGGGGCAAGGGCTGCTGTGCATGAATGTGGAGTTCGTATGAGGTTCGACTGATCGGGCTACCTCAGCCTTGCAGCCGATCTCGTCAACCAAGCTAAGAGCCTGACGAGCAAGGCTCAAGACCAAGAGGCGAGATGGCGTTGTGCGGTCAGCCGAGCGTATTACGCAGCGTTCTGCAGCGCACGCAATCGCTTCGTGCACAGTGGAGGTTCGATCCCCAAAGATGTGAATCCTCATAAGTACTTGAGCGACCGGCTTATCGAGCGCAGTGATGATACGAGCGTGCGGATTGGGAGAATGCTGAACAGCATGCGCGTAGACCGTAATAAGGCTGACTACGA
>Ga0315282_10002190_pt1 | contig 36336 bp, 25 predicted proteins | sample YL17G07_20_MG_FD_203693 | JGI IMG/M metagenome (GOLD analysis project Ga0315282, IMG submission 203693) | Sediment microbial communities from Yellowstone Lake, YNP, Wyoming, USA - YL17G07_20 | ecosystem: Environmental > Aquatic > Freshwater > Lake > Sediment | place: USA: Wyoming | collected...
CAAATAGATGTTTTAAAAAATGGGGCCCCAAAACTCCCATTTTTTTCATCTTGGCGTCTCCCTTCTCCGTATCAAGCTCAGACATCCGCGGCGCCCGGCTTGGCCGGGTTCCCTCAAGGGCGGTTCGAGAAGGCTAAACCTTCCACGGTCGCTGCGGCCGTTCCCGGACCTTCTCCCTCATTTTTAGCCATACAAAACGGAAGAGAACCCATAAAAATAATAGTTCTTTATGAAAATTCCCGAATAAATCAGGTGAAGGATTTTACATAATAAAATTTTTCATTTATCATAATCCTCGACGACGGCCGGCGATACCACAGGAAGTGCTCGACTGACGATGAGACATAAACTTTTCATCCTTGTTTTGATCATGGCCGGCTTTCGAGCTCCTGCCGCAGAGGCTGTCCCGGCCGATGAATACACCCTGGTCGCCGGGCTCATGGACCTCCGAACGGATACGAGCGACGGCGCGCATTCTCTTGAAAACATTGTCCGGCTGGCTAAAAGCCGGGGCTTCCACGTCCTTTTTATCAATGATCATGACCGGATCGCCCTGGAGTACGGCCTTCCTCTGTTTCGAAACATCCTTAAAAAAAGAGTCGAGAAAGCTTCTTTGGGAACAAAGGGCCCGGAAAATTACTTGAATAGGATTCGACGGACCGCCCAAAATAATCCGGGAACCATCCTCATCCCCGGCTCCGAGTCGGCCCCCTTCCATTACTGGCGAGGGAGTTATTTCACCAAAAACCTGACCGTCTGCGACTGGGAAAAGCATCTCCTGACGGTCGGTCTGGAGACCCCCGAAGATTACAAAGGGCTCCCGGTCATGGACAACGGCCGCTCGGTCAAAAACATACGAGCTCTTTGTTCTTTCAGCTTTTTCCTGGCGTTTATCCCGCTGGCCGTCGGCCTGGTCTTGATTTTTAAAAAAAACAAAATCGGAAAAATTTCCGGGGTCCTTATTCTTGTTCTGGGCCTGCTCTTTGCGGCGAACCATCTTTTTATCCAGAGCTCTCCCTACGACCCCTACCACGGACCGCAGGGCATCGCCCCCTATCAGCTTTTGATCGACTATGTCACCTCCCGAGGGGGAATGATTTTCTGGAATCATCCGGAAACAAAGTCCGGAAAAGGAGAGCTGGAGACCATCCGCAGGGACACCCCTCCCTATCCCCAGGTCTTGTTGGAATCCAAAAACTATACGGGTTTTGCGGCGCTCTACGGCGATTCGATCACCGTCACGGAGCCGGGAAATCTCTGGGACCGGGTTTTAATGGAATACTGTCAGGGGAAACGGGATAAGCCGGTATGGGGGATTTCTTCGGCCGATTTTCACCGGGACGGACAAAATGGAGAGAAATTGGGAAACTATCCGACGTTCTTTCTGGTCAAGGAAACGACGAAGAGAGCCATTCTGGAGGCTCTTAAATCCGGCCGGATGTATGCCTACCGGGGGGATATCGACCAGCCGCGCCTCATCCTGGAAGATTTCTCGATCTCCGACCCTGAAACCTCAGAGAAAGGAGTTATGGGGGAGAAAGTCACATTGAGGAGTTCTCCCCGCCTTCACCTAAAAATCATTCTGAGCGGCGAAAAGGAGAAAGCCTCTCTAAAAGTCAGGTTGATTCGATTCGGGGAATTGGCCCGAACTTTCGAAGGCCGGACGCCATTGACTATAGATTTCAAGGATGAATTTTATGAGCCGGGCAAGATGATTTTTTATCGCCTGGATGTCCGAGACGAAAGGAGCAGGGCGATTGTCGCCAACCCCATCTTCGTTCAGTTCCTCCCCCCGTCCCCAAAATAAGGCCCACAACGCGTGACGCCCTCCGAACAGGGGGCGGAAAAAAACTGCCTTGAACCGCTTCGGACTAAAGCGTTTTTTTCTCTTTGTAAAGCGCGAGAAGTTTGCTCCTGATGCCGATGTTCGGATCGGAGGGCGGGGTCAATTCCAACGACCGGGATGCCCATTTGACCGCCTCCTCGAATTTTCCGACTTGAGCGAAAGCCGCCGCCAGCGTATCCAGAGCGCCGGCCATCTTGTATTCCGTCTTGGAGCAGAGCTCTTGGGCTAGCTCTAGGGCGCGAGCGCCGTTCCGCAGATTCCGGTCGGGCGAGACAGCCAGGAGCCAGGCCAGGTTGTTCAATGTGTTCAGATCATCCGGAGAGAGCCTCAGGGCTTCCTCATAATGCCGGAGAGCGCCGGCAACATCTCCCTTGCGGTTCAAGACCACGGCCAGGGCCCGATGAGCCTTGGAGTATTGGGGATTTTTCTTCAAGACGAAGGTGAATTGCTCCAGGGCCTCGTCATATCGTTCCAGGTCGATCAACGTCAACCCATAGTTATAGCGGTTGTCCAAATCGTCGGGGTTGATCTCCAGGGCCTTTTGGTAATGCGGCACGGCTTCGTCCAATTTTCCCGCGATCGACAAGGCGCCGGCCAAACCGGCCTGCCCATTAAAATTCATGGTATTCAGTTTCGCGGCAATCTCGAAACACTTCAGGGCTTCCTCGATCTCCTGCTTCTTGACGAGAGCGCTGCCCAAATAAACATAGGCGTCGATGTTGAATTTATCGATTTCGATGGCCTGCCTGAAATAGCGGATGGCCGCGTCCAGGTCCCCTTTTTCACTCAGGACATAGCCCAGCGCGTCCAGGATCTGGGGATAGTCGGGTTTCAGTTCCCGGGCTTTCTCGAGGGCGGCCATGGCCTTCGCGTACTCTTTTTTACGGAGGAGTTCTTCTCCGGTATCCAGATGGATTTGATATTCCACCGCCGGGACCTGGATCTCCTCGATCCCCTCGGCTTCGATATTGACGAACTCGGGGATGTTGACCGCCCGGTTGTAGGCTGTTGAATTGGGAACAAGGATGGCCGGACTGTCGTTGCCGTTCTCATCGACATGGGTCAAAACCATCACCGTAAACGGCTTGGCCGACTTGGAGGAGAAGACCAGCCAACGGCTGTTGGGGGACCAACTGTGCCAGGAGTTCATGAGCGGCGTGTTGCAGTTCATCCGCCGGGCGATTCCTCCCCCCGCCGGGATGATGTACAGGGCGCTGTCCGGCCGCATCAACAGCCCATTGTTCGCCTGAACGAAGACAAGCCACTTCCCGTCCGGAGAGAATTTGGGAAAGGAATTGCTCCGGCCGTTCGTCGACGCCCCTTCGAGCGGCTCGGCAATCCCTCCTTTTCCGTTATTGAACGGAACGGCGTAGAGATCGTACTTGATCGGATTTTCGTTCGGGTCGTTGGCCAGTTTCGGGAGGGGGACGCCCGGGATGAAATTGTCTTTGGCCAGAGCCCTGACGAAAACGATGGTTTTGCCGTCGGGACTCCAGACCGGATTGGCCTGAACGTAGCGAGGGTCGTCTGCGCCGGGGAGGGTCTTGATCTCTCTCGTCTCCCGATTGTAATAGGCTAAAACGCTGCGGGTGGGATAAAAAATCTGGAGGAAGCGAAAATCCAGATAGTTGACCACAAAGACCGATTCATCAATGCCCGAAACCACGTACTTGCCGTCCGGGGAAACCCGGGAAAACAGGCCGAAGGTCGGCTTGTCCTTATGGAAGGCATTCCAGGTCATGACGTTTTCCCGTTTGATGACCATGTTCTTTTGAACAGGAGCGATGGCATAGGCGCCCTTATCTCCGGAGGGGCCGTCCATGTCCATGCCCAAGGTGCGCCCTTCATTAGAAAAGGAATGACAATTGCCGCAGGTCGGCATGGTCTTGAGCACGATCCGGCTTTCGGGTTTCCTCAGATCGCGCAGCCGCCAGCAGATAAGGGGAATGGCGTCCTGAGAGAGGGGTTCGATGACTCCTTTGACATTTCGACTGGGCATCAGGGGGACATCCCTGTAGAAAATCGGCGCTCCCACAGGGTCCTTGGAAATCCGGATGACGATCTTTCCTTGCGAAACCAATCGGCCGTTCCCGCTATCGGGCCGGGCCGGGTCGCTCGTCTCAAGGCCATAAACGCGCACGGTGACGTCCTTTTCGCTGGATTGGCTGATGGTCCCCCATACTTTCTCGCTGGGAGTCCAGGCCTTGGCGGATCTCTGGGTTTCCGGCTCCGTCCATTCATTGACATCGGCCGCGCAGCGGGAATCATAGACTTTCTCCGGCTGCCGGCCGTGGGTCAGAACGAATATTTCAGAAGGATTGTTTTCAAAGGAAACTCGGATCAGCCACTGGTTGGATTTTTGATCGGGGTCGCGGAAGAGGAACATCGGCGAGCACATGTCCGGGGGAAACAGGCTCCGGTTTTGTGGATAATCGACTACAAGAGTGGAAACGGACGGAGCTTCCTTCAGGCGCGATTTCAAGGCCGCCATGATCGCCTGCGGGTCGGCCATCGCTTGCTCGCCGGCTCCAAGGATATCCGTTTCGAACAAGTCGGCTTTCAGCTCTTCAATTTTTGCTTGTTTTGCTTGCGGGAGAATTTCGCCGGCGCTCTTGCCCTTCGAACCGCAGCCGCCGAAAAAGATGAGCGCCAGGACGAACGGCATCCCGATGAATATATCTTTAGCCCGCAATAAGCCTCTTGTTCTTTTAATCATCGGCACGTTCCCTTTTCATTTTTTTTCTTAGGTTCACAGAAACGACTCCCTCCAGTTCCACGAGAAGGTCATCCCGGCAAATATCCGCTTTGACAAAATGGGAGGGAACATTTCCGAAGGACTGTTGACAGATTTTTTTCACAACGGGCAAATCGCCGCGACGCTTGACGTAGGCCCTCAGGTAAGAAAGCGGCCATGGCTCGCCGCCCGCTTCAATCCCATGATTCTTCAAATTATCCTTGGAAACGAGCCGGCGGATATTCTCGATCGTGATCCGGGTTTGGGATGCGACGTCCTTTCGAGCGAACGTGGCCTGTTCACGAACGGCCGCTGTTCCGGATATAAAAACGATCCCCGCGCCGTCCCAACCCAGATATTTACCCCGTTCGAAAAGAGGGGAGGCTTTCGGATAACTTTTCCGTTCCGGATCGCCGACGAGCACCTCCTGAGAGTAGCGGTGGGCGTCTTTCTGGAGAGGATTCGAGAGCGGCACCACGTCCAAGCCGGAGGAAGGGGAAACCGCCTGGAATTCGAGGACGACCCCCCCGTGGGACATGCCGATTCCCGTGGCTGCCGGAAAACCCGCCGGGAAGGCTGCCTCGCCGTAGAACCGGCGCCGGATATCATTGAATTCCTGGTAATTCTGACGCTTTCCGGAAAGCGTCGACCTGAGGCGAAGAAGGTCTTCGATGTAGTTCCATTGGCGGACGATGTCGCCTAAATCCAGGCCTTCTCTGCTCAAGACTTTTTTCATTAGCTTAAAGGCGGCCGCGCTCTGGTTCCCGAATCCTTGGAGCCGATGCCCGACAGTCAGTCCGGCTCCGAGGACTTCGCGCCGGCTCCCGCATTGGACCGAACAATACGGGATTCCATCGGAGAGTTTGTATTCGACAACGGCTTTCCGGGCGTTCTCGGAGAGCGCCTCGGCGTAAAGAGCGATAAGAAGGCCCTCTTCGGGAGCCTGAGCCACGATGCTCGAGGGCGGCAGATCGCTTCCAAAAAATTCTTCGAGGAGCCGGGACAACTTATTTTTTTTTCTTTGGAAGTCCGCATGGCCCTTGGAGTCGATGAACAGGGTCAGCTTCAGGATCCGGCCGACCAAAGATTCCTTCGGCGGAGCCGCGTGCCGGATTCCTTCGTTTTTCGAACTCGGAGCCGAGCGCGAATCTTGTGAATTCGGTCTTTGTCCCTCCATCAACCGCTCGACACAGTCAGCCAGCTGAGCTTCCAGGGTTTTGCCCCGAGTGGGAAGGAGACAAACGTATTCTTTGTCAAACACAAAACTATTCTAGGTAAAAAACGACGAGCGGTCAAACAAAGAAGGGAGTGAAATAATCCCACGAATAGCGTCTGTCATCGCGAGGAGCAGAGCGACGCGGCGATCCCCAAGATAGATTCTTTTTTGGAGATTGCCACGCCCAGAGGCTCGCAATGACTCTAGAATCAACAGCTCATCATTTCTATCAATTTTGGGTGGTATCTATGCCTGAAAAATTCTTGGTATTTTTTGCTCCAACAGCATCAGGTCCGCCAGGACCAGGGCGGCGGCGGCCTCGATGATGACCGGGACACGGAGCGCGAGACAGGCATCATGGCGGCCCTTGATGACCAACTGTTCTCTCCGGCCGCTCTTGAAATTGTAGGTGTTTTGAGGGCGGGAGATGCTCGAGGTCGGTTTCACCGCCACCCGGAAGACGATGGGGTTGCCGTTCGAAATTCCGCCGTTTATGCCGCCGGAGTGGTTGGTCTCGGTTTTCCCGTCTGCCGATAAAATCAAATCATTGCAGTCCTTGCCGCTCATCCGGGCAGCCTCAAAGCCGGCTCCGAACTCGAGCCCTACGACGGCCGGGATGGAGAAGATGAGGTGAGCCACAAGGGATTCTACCGAATCAAAGAAGGGTTCGCCCAAACCCACGGGCACCGAATCAATCCGGCAAAGGATCATCCCCCCGACCGAGTCACCCTCTTTTACCGCACGATCAACCGCCCGCTCGATGTCGGTCTCCCCGCCGGCTTCCACGAGTTCAGCCTGGATGGCCACGGGGCGGATGATCTTTTTGGCGACGACGCCGGCGGCGACAAGTCCCAGAGTCATGCGTCCGGAAAAATGGCCCGAGCCCCGGTTGTCGCTGAAACCGCCGAACTTCGACCGGGAAGTGAAATCAGCGTGTCCGGGTCGGGGGATATCCCGAAACAGGTCGTAATCCGCCGATTGGATATCGGTGTTTTTAAAGAAGAGTTGAAGCGGAGCACCGGTCGTCCGGCTTTCATAAAGGCCGCTCAGAATTTCCGGGCGATCCGGTTCCCGGCGAGACGTTGTGCCTTGGACCGCCGGTTTTCTGCGTGCAAGATCGGCCAGAAAATCTTCTTCATTCAAGGGCACGCCGGCCGGGCAACCGTCGATCAAAACGCCGATACCCGCGCCGTGGGATTCACCGAAAATGCTCAAACGGAACAGTCTTCCGAAGCTATTCATGAATTCTACCTCCCAAGCTGCGTAGATCTTCGAAGAAGTCAGGATAAGATTTTTTCACGCAATCGGCCCCCTCGATGGCGATCGTATCCTCGGCCACGAGCGCCGCTACGGCCGCGGCCATGGCGATCCGGTGATCCCCGTGGGAATTGACGCTCCCTCCCCGGATCGTCCCCCCCTTTATGATCATCTCGTTTCGCTCCAGACGGATGTCCACTCCCAGAGACTTGAATTCCCGGGCCAAGACATAGGCACGGTTGCTTTCCTTGTGCACCAGACGCTCCATCCCATGAATGATGCTCGTCCCCCGGGCGCCCGAGGCCAGAGGGACGAGCGCCGGAGCCAGGTCGGGGCAATGGGTCACATCAAACTCAAAAGCCTGCAAGGGAGCCCGGGAAACCTCTACCCAAGTTGAGGAAACGATTATTTTGGCACCCGCGCGGCCGAAGATATCGATGATCTGCTTGTCGCCCTGGGGCGAATCGAGGTCGAGCCCTTTGATCCGGACGGTCCCGGAAAGAGCGGCCGCAACCATGATTAAGGCGGCGCCACTCCAATCCCCTTCGACTCGATATTCCGCTTTCCGGTACTTTTGGCCGCCCTCGATCCGGAAGGTCTCGAAATCTTGATGGCTGACCGATATTCCGAATTGAGCCAGCAGCCGAAGCGTCAACTGGATATAGGGAATGCTCGTCAGCCGTTCGACCGACAGCACGGAATCCCTTTCCGCCCTGGGGAGGGCCATCAGGAGACCGGTCAAGAACTGGGATCCGAGGGAAGCGTCGATCCGGGCCTGACCTCCTTTCAAGGGGCCTTTGACGGTCAGGGGCAAATAACCGTCTTGGGTGGTGCAGGCAGCGCCAAGATCGGAAAGTGGCTGTTCGATCCTGCCTATCGGCCGTCGGCAAAGCGATCCCTGCCCGGTCAATTTCATCTCTTCTTCAAAAAGCGCGGCAATGGGAGTGAACATCCGGAGGCACAGCCCCGATTCCCCGCAATCCAAGACCGACTCCCGCGCCTGGCTTCCGCCTTGAATGACCACCCGGTCAGCCTCCCATTCCGCCCGCGCTCCAAGCGCCCGGACGGCACGGATGGCGGCCTCTGAATCATCGCTGCGGGACGGATTCAAGATGACGACAGGGCCCTCGCTCAAAAGCGCGGCGGCCGCAGCCCGCTGTGTCACGCTCTTGGAAGCGGGCGCGGTCATTGTCCCCCCGATCTCAGAGGGAGATACCGATTTCCTCATGGACCTTCCTCACCGTCTGATCAGCCGGACTTTCGTTGCCGACGATCAGGTCGGCCGACTGGAAATAATCGTCGAGCCTTTGCCGGAGCAGTTCCCGGGCATGGTCGAACGGCCGCGGATGCTGAAGCAACGGCCGGCTGCTCCGGTCCAACCGGTCGAAAGTCGTCTTCAAGGAAGTGTAAATCCAGATGACCAGGGAATGTTCTGCGAGACAGCGGCGGTTGTCTTCGTCCAGGACGGCCCCTCCGCCGCAGGCCAAAATCAATCGTTTTATTCGAGTCAACCTGGCTATTGCTTCTTTTTCCTTTCCGCGAAAATAGGCTTCGCCGTTGGTCTCAAAGATGTCCCTGATCGACTTTCCTTCCTGCTTTTCGATCCAGTCGTCGACATCCAAAAATTCACAGCTCATTTTGGCGGCCAATCCCCGGCCAATGGCGCTCTTCCCCGAGCCCATGAAGCCGACCAGGACGATATTGTTCCGGTCGAGCGAGGGAGCGGCCTGAAGCGCCCGGGGCCAATCCATTCTTTCCGTTTCAATCTCTTTTCCAAGAAATAATTTTAAAGCCGGAAGCGCTTGATGTTTCAGCCATTCTTCTCCCCGGATGTAGCGGACCCCTTTCGCGGCGGCCATTTTTTCCCAAGTCGCGTCTCCGTAGTTGGCATCCAGGAGAACCTGACCGGGGTGCATGGAACAGGCCTCAAGCGGCAGGCTCCCGGGAGGGACCGTGAAGACAAGGATCTCGGCTTTCCCGATATGAGCCTCCAGTTCCTCCAAGGAACCGGAGGCACAGCCGATGGTTCGAGCCAGGCGCCGCGCTTTCTCCGGATCTCTATTGAGCACGATAACCTCAGCCCCTTTATATTTTAAAGCATAAGCGGCCGACCTTCCGGCCCCGCCCGCCCCGACGACCAGACTTTTTTTGCCCCGGAGACTGAGTCCCGAGCTTTCGAGCGCGCCGGATACTCCCAAGTGGTCGGTGTTGTAGCCCTTCAGGATTCGTTTTTCCCGGACGACGGTGTTCACAGCCCCGATCTTCTTAGCCGTCGGGTCGAGGCGCTCGAGGTGCGGAACGATTTCCATCTTGAACGGGGCGGTGACGTTCATTCCTTTGAGGCCGATTTCATTGAAAAGATCCAGAGCTTCCCGGGCGGACTCCGCCGCCAGGCGGGTGTAATGGGCAGGAAGGCGATAGCTCTGGAAATAAGAATTAAATATATTGGGACTCCTGCTGTGGAGGATCGGGCGTCCGGTGACAGCAAAAAAATTCATGTGACTATCCGCCGAGGGCGCGAATTTTCTCCCGCATCGCTTTCCAGTCCAGTTGGCCGTCTGCGGTTTGGCGGCCGGGAGCGAGAGAGGCGTAGGTGAACGGCGCGCCCAGCGACGGAGCGACGATCCGGGTCATTATCCCGAGCCGTCCCAGGCCGAGGGCGATGATGGGCCGGGATTGATCGTAAAGGGACAGGAGCCTGGCGCAATCGCCCTGGGAATGAACCCGGCAGGCGAGCTTGGCGATATCGGCTCCGGCTCGAAAACATCGATCGGCGATTTGCTCCAGAAGCGGCCGATCCGGCGTTTTTCGGTCATTATGATAGGATATGATCACTCGACAGCGAGAGGCTCGGGCGGCTTTGACCAATTCATCCCGAAACGCAGGCGGGCTCTGAAGCTCCAGGTCTACGAACCGGGCTCCTGCCCGAATGGCCAGGGAGAGCATTTCCGCCCGCTTTTTAAGCCTGACGCCGCCCGGCCGGAATGTCGCCACCAGCACAAGCGGTCGGGAGAAGATTGATTCCACCTCCGCGGGAGACAGCTTGGCCCCGTCCATGCGGATTTCCGCCATTTCCAGCCCGCTCAGGGCGGCGACAAAGCTCTGATAATCCGGCTCACGAAGGCTGATACAAATCAAGGCACTCCTCCTCGAGCGATGACAGAGGAATTTGATGAAGGCACGGACGGCCGATATCCCCCAAGAGAACAAAATCGATGACCTCCCCTGTTCTTTTCTTATCCTTGGCCATGGCGGCGAATACGGGACGGAGATCTTTGCGGAGCGAAGTGGGGAGATGAAAACGCCTCAACAAACGGGCCAGCCGCTCCAAGACGCCTTCGCTCTTCAAAATTCCTTTTTTCAGGGACAATCTCAGGGCAAAGATCATGCCCACCGAGACGGCCTGGCCGTGAGACAGGCGATAAACCTTCTCCAGCCCATGGGCGAGCGTATGACCGAAATTCAAGAGCTTCCGTCGGCCCGCTTCCCGTTCATCCTCCCGGACGATAGCTGCTTTGACTTGGACGGCATCGTGGATGATGCGGGTCATCAGCTTCGTCTCCAAAGCCAGGGCTTGCTCGGTTTGGTCTTCGAGGATTTTGAGCAGTTCCGGATCCCCGATCAGCCCTTGCTTGATGACTTCGGCGAACCCATTAAACACTTCTTTTCGAGGAAGCGTCCGCAGCAGGCGGGGATCACAGATGACGAACTCCGGCTGATTGAAGACCCCGACGATGTTTTTATATCCCTCGAAATTGACGCCGTTTTTGCCTCCGACGCTGGCATCGACCTGGGAGAGGAGCGATGTGGAAACGAACCCATACTTCACTCCCCGCATATAAGTGCTCGCGGCAAAACCGGCGATATCGCAAACCACCCCGCCTCCGATTCCGAGAATGAAGGAGGAGCGGTCGGCCCCCCGATTGAGCAGTTCCCGGTAAATTCGTTGGACCGTTTCCAGGGTTTTGCTCGGCTCCCCGCTCTGGAGCAGGATCGATTTCGAAGAAGGGAAATCCCCGGCATAATGGCGGTAAACATTGCGGTCGGTGATGATGACGGTTTTCCGAGGCTCGATGTACTTTTTTATATTCTGGAACCGCTCGCCGACCAGAATTCTGGAAACGCTTAGCCGGCCGTGAACTTCAATGATTCTCAATTGCGGTTTGAAACGGTTTGATCGGCGAGGAAGGAATCCATCAGGGAAGCCAACCTGCGGATTTTTTTGACGAGAGGCGGAAACTGGTCCAGGGGAAATTGCTGTTCGTTGTCGCTGAAGGCTTTTTCGGGCCGGGGATGGACCTCGATCATCAGGCCGTGGGCGCCGGCGGCCACGCCGGCCAGGCTCATGGATTTGACCAGGCTGGATTTTCCGGTGCCATGGGAAGGATCGACGATGATCGGCAGGTGGGTCAACTCCTTGACGGCGGGAACGATGTTGAGGTCCAAGCTGAAGCGGGTCGCCGATTCAAAAGTGCGAATCCCCCGTTCGCACAACACGACCTGGGTGTTTCCTCCCGCCAGGATATACTCGGCGGAATTCAACCATTCGACCAAGGTGGCCTGCATCCCCCGCTTGAGGAGGACGGGTTTTCGGATCTTGCCGACTTCCTTCAAAAGCGCGTAGTTTTGCATGTTGCGGGAGCCGATCTGAATCATATCGGCATACCGACATCCCGACTCGACATCCCTGGTATCCAAGATCTCGGTCACCACGGGCAATCCGGTCTCCTCCCGAGCGGCGGCTAGAATTTTCAGGCCTTCGATTCCCAATCCCTGGAACTCGTAGGGAGAAGTTCTGGGCTTGAAGGCGCCCCCCCTCAGACCATCAACCCCGGCCGTTTTGAGCTTCCGGGCGATTTTTAAATATTGAGCTTCACTTTCAACGCTGCACGGTCCGGCAATGATGATGAAATCCCGGCCGAAGCGCTTCTGGCCGAAGGAGACGTGGGTTCTTTGGCCATTCTTCTTCAGTACAACCAGCTCGGCTTGGCGCATTCTCTTTCTTGCTTTTAAGGCATCCGCTCTCTTTCCGGAAGGAGCGAATGAGCTTGAATTTTACCACCGCGGTTTCTTAAAGTCAAAAGGCTCAATGAACTTTAATTATCCCGCGCAACGAGGATGTCTGGAAATAGGATGAACGTGCTTTTTTGGTGAATTTCGATATCTTATTGAACCGAATAGAAGCTGGAATCGCCCAGAATCAAGCGCTCTCCCCTTATTGGGATTCTGACGCGTCGGGATTAGATGGGCCTTCGCCCGGGGATGGTTCGCCGCCTGCTTCAGGAGATTTGTCGCGGGTTAGACGGCGGAGCCGTTTTTCTTCGCGCTTTTTCAGACGATCCAACTCTTTGTTTCTTTTCGCGCTCTTGTAAGCTCTAGGATTTTTAGCCAAGGGGCCTCCTCCTGACAAACGCTCATTATAATAAAACAACCCACGTCAAAACACAAGGAGATATCGCCCGGCTTTCCGGAAAAAAGACGGCGCAAATTTTCACGCCGCCACGGCCTGAATCATCCTCTCTCAAAAAAAGAGGAATATCCTGGATCTATCCCCTATCCTCTTCAGCAGAATTCTGGCCCTGTTGAAACTTGGAGGGCCGAATTAGGGTAAAATTCGATTCAACCAGGTCAGAACCGGCGACCGCCGCCGAATCCGCCGCGACCACCGCTCCCGCGACCGCCGCCGCCGCCGCCGAATCCGCCGCTGCGCGGTCTGTCCGTCCGGGGCTTGGCTTCATTGACCGTCAGAGTGCGGCCCTTGAGGTCCTTGCCGTTCAAACCGGCGATGGCCTTATCGGCCTCTTCTTTGTTCGGCATCTCGACGAAGCCGAAGCCGCGCGATTCACCGGTGTACTTTTCCTTGATGATGGCCGCGCTCGTAACCGCCCCAAAAGCCGCGAAAGCGTCCTTGAGCTCGGATTCCGTGACGTCCCTGGAAATGTTGCCTACGTAGATGTTCATACTCGTCTCCTTTGACGAAGGATGAATCCGGGTGGCACCCGAATTCTCCTCTTAAAAAATTGATCGAAATAAAGGAGAGGAGTATGTGACCGATCAGGGCCCGTGCCCCTTCCTTTATCCGTTCCGTTATAAATTAAACTTTCACCCCAATGGGGCATTAAGCAGTATATCTTATTTAAGCACAAAAAACAAGTTTTTTTAATATCCCCGGAAAAAAATCCGGCAATATCCACTTCTCCTCGAGAACGCCGACGGCGATGACCAAAAAGGCCCTCTTCCCGCCTATGGGCTTTCGAGCGCTTCAATCGCGCCAAAGAGATTGACCGGGATCGGGCCTGAACAGCCGGGCTCGGGCTTCCTCGATCATCTGGGCGACAAGCAAGTTCCAACTGATGAAATCCGGCGCGGCCAGCGGCGCGCCGGTGTCGGCGTGGTAATTTTCGTGCATCATCCCGTTCCGGGCCAGATCGCCCAGGCAAAGCCGAGTGACTTTCTCGGCCGTTTCGAGAGCGGCGGCGGGATAGCCGTAATGAAGAAGAGCATGCATGACCATCCAGTTCGCGTGGGGCCAGATCGGGCCCTGCCAATTGGAGTAGGGCTTGATCACGTTCTCGTTATTGTAGAGCGGCTCATCCGCGGCCAAAGACCGGATGCCGTGCGGAGCCCACAGCTTGCGCGGATCGAGCACATAGCCTTCGATCATGGCCCGCGCCTGTTCCCTCGAGGCCAGCCTCGCCCATAACGGCACCTGATTGCTGTAGGTGATGCACCGGATGCGGGACTTCTCGACGGCATCGTAGTTATAATATGTGGCGTCGGCGGGGTTCCAGAGATAGAAATTGACCGCTTCGGCGAGGCGGCGGGCCCGCTCGTTAAAAACTTGGGCATCTTCGCTCTTTCCGATCCGGCCGGCGACGAGCGCCATCGCCCGGTAATCAAGAACCATGAAGGCGTTGACATCGGCTCCGGCGATGCTGTTGTGGTAGCGCCGGACCAAGGCCGGGTTGTTGTCGGCCCCGGACTCCAAACTGTCCCACCATTTGACGAGGCCCGTCCGGGGATCTGCCATTTTTCGCTCGCGGTACGTGACGCAGGCCTTCATCTTCTCCCAGACAGGCTCGATCCAGCGGAAGTCGTTGAGCGACGAAGACGCGTAGTAGGCCGCCTGCCCCATGAGCGGTTTGATATGGTAAAGGCGGGCGTCGCGTCCGGCCCAGGGCCGTATCCCGCCGGGCGTGTGGCCGTCCGACTCCGTGTGGTGGAGGAAGTTCAAACACCAGTTCTTGAGATAGATCCCATCGGCCTTCTTCTCGGAGATGAGGTGAAGGCCGACGAAAAAAGCGTCCCAGTCCCACTGCTCCTCATAAACGCCGCTCGGCACGATGTAGTCGAAAGGGAGAGCGCCGTTGGCCCGACGGATGACCCGGCTCTTGAGACGGCCGATCTCCTTTTTTGCCGCCGCGGAGAGTTGGTCGAGAGTCAAGGTGGGATGGATCGTCTGCTCCATGAATCGAACTCACTCCTCGATCGCATCATATCATATTATGAGCCCGGTTATGAGCCCGGCATTCGTCCCCTTCCTGTTCAGGGAGGCCGGTCGGAATTCCGGAATATCAAGATCCGGATTTCCGCGCAGTTACAACGCAGGTCGCCGTCGCCGTCTTCGTCGGATCGCTCTCCGAGTGCGCCGTCAAGGTCACCGTCGCCGACTCGACGCTTCCCTGCGTCCAGTTGACAACCACCGGCACTTCCTTCGAATCGCCGAACTTCACCGCGGCCAACGCATTTTGGAGTTGCGCTGACCACCCCCGGCCATCGATTGAAACCGAGAGGCGATAGATGTCGTTGTTCAAGTAGGCCGCGGCGTCCTGCGGATGCAGCGACGGATCCGTCGCCGCCGGCGCGCCCGTATTTCTGAGAGTGAAAACACAGGAGGCGGACGATCCCGACACGCTCTGCGCAGCGGGCGGAGCCACGGCCACTCCTCGAGACTGTGGGCCCGCTCCGTCCAATGACCGGACTCCGACCGTGTAGGATAGGATTCCGTTTGCGTCCCTATGAACGTCGATGACGTAGAAGTGGAGCCGGTTCGGCGTGTCTTCCCACTCGTACAGGTTTCCGGGGTTGAGACCGGCATGGAAAAGCGCGTCATTCAACTGCCGGTAATCGGCCGGCGTCCGCATCATGGGCGTGCCGTCCGGCCGCTTGAAGTCGACCATGCCAATATCCTCCGGATGGGCGTCGATCACCCAGGTGAAACAGTTATAGCCGCAGGAATTGCCCTCGCCGTCTTTGTTTTTCGCAAGAAGCACCCCGTTGTCCGGGGTGAACGAGTCGTAGCCGATTCTTTGGACGACCTCGAGCGAGTAGAAATTGAAGACCGACGCGCCGGGGCAGAGAGGGTCCTTGTTCATGTCGCAGGGCGGAGTCCTGTCCTGGGGCGTGCTGCCGTCCAGTCGGACCGTGAGGCCGGCCAACCCGGTCGGCCCGGGATCGACGGTCCGAGCAGTGATCGTCGCCACCGCCAATCCGGAGCCGGCCAGACCGTTCCGATTGAGCTTCAGGACATTCGAGGCGCGCACGAATTCGAAGCGGATCCTGTTGCGGAGCATGAATCCCGCAGGCATCGCCGCGCCTTCCGTCGCCGGCACGACCCAGCGCCGATGCGGCCCTCCCGGGCCATTGAACGAGCCGCGGTCCATGATGTCCCAAGGGCCGGAACCCACTCTCCGATACGGCGTAACGTACGGATTGTTGTTGTTGTCGCCGGTGCGGAAGGCGAAGTGGGCGATCTCATGCGTGATCGTGCCGGAGTTCTCCCCCTGGCGCATCGACGAGAGACCCCACTGCATCTGACCGGCCTTCCAAGAGGTCCAGGGTACGTAGCGGGTGACGACCCATCTCGGCTTCGTCGGATCGGGATTGCCCCATTCGGAAGGAATGTCATCCCGCATCTGGAACTTCATTTCGCCGAACTCCTGCCAGACGCTCGTTTCGTCGTAGCCGGCATAGATCCGCAGGACGATATCGTATTTCGACTTGATGTCCTGTCCGGCGGCGGCGCGCCAGAGCGCGTCGGCGTCGGCCTCGAGACGGCCGTCGCAGGTGAATCCGGGCGGGCATCCGCTCTGCTGGCCATATTCGTTGAGGCCGTACTGGAAGAGGTTCTTCGGCATGCGGTACGGGCCGTAGGCGTCCAGGGGCGGAATGCCGATCTTGCCCCGGGACTGCTCCATCCAGTAGCCGTTGATGGTCTGCCCGCGGTTGAGCGCCTGCGGCTTGTTCCAGAAATCGACGTAGAACCGCGGAACATCCTCGCGCCTGACGGGATCGATCTGCGGATTGCCGAAGAGATCCGACTTCTTCGGCAGGGTGATGACGAACGGCTGATCCGGGAAATCGACCGCGACGAGCGCGATCCGGAGTTTCCGGGCCGGGACAAGAGAAGGATCAGCCCAATTTTCGCCAGGAATGGGATGGTAATCATCCCAGGTCATGTCCTGCGGGTCCTGCCATGTTTGGGCGTCGATCGGCGCCGGCGCTTGGCTCCCGGCCGGCCCGGAACCGGCCGCCGGGCTCGAAGTGCGGATCGCCTTCGTCGAACAGCCGGCCGCGCTTAATAAAAAGGAGAGACAAATGGACAAAAAGACTCGGGTGAACCCGAGGCATTTACAGATGGGGCGTGTTTTTTTAATCATACGGGGAATATATGGCCGGTTCCCGCCGGTGTCAAGGCAGTCGCAGACTGACCGTATATCACTTTTCGGGGACATGACCGGAAAATTCATGGGACACAATCCCTTTTCGAGAGAAAAGGGTTATGTCCCGAATTTTCCGGATCGTGTTCCCCTATCTTGAAAAGTGATATGCGGTCAGATTCGCGGATGCAAGGCCGGCCGATTCTTAACGAATTTTAAGGAAAAGTTCAGTAGTCAAATCATTTTCCGAATGCTATATTCATTTCAAGAATACCGATGAACATACTGGTTATCGAAGACGAAAAGAAAGTCGCTCAAGCTCTTAAGAAAGGCTTGGAATCCGAGCACTACGACGTCGAGGTGGCCTATACGGGGGAAGAAGGCTTCTTCCTCATCAATAAGCAGAAATTCGATCTGATCATCCTGGACCTCATGCTGCCGGGAAGACACGGGCTGGAAATCTTGACCACGTTGCGCGGCAAACAAGACAAAACGCCGGTGTTTATCTTAACGGCGAAAGATGCTGTCGAAGATAGGGTCATCGGGCTGGATTCGGGCGCGGATGATTATCTAATCAAGCCGTTTGCCTTTCCTGAACTTTTAGCCAGGATCAGGGCCTTGCTCCGGCGGGGGACGAGCGGCCAGGTTTTAAAACTCAAGCTTGCCGACTTGGAAATGGATTTGGTCGGCCATGTCGCAGCGCGCAACGGGAGGCCCATTCTTCTTACCGTCAAGGAATTTGAGCTCGTCGAATATTTTCTCCGAAATCAAGGGCAAGTCGTGACGCGCGAAATGCTGGCCAGAGATGTCTGGAAAGAAACGCAGAGGGCGACGCCCCTCGACAACGTCATCGACGTCCATATCGCCCGGCTCCGTAAAAAAATTGACGAGCCGTTCGCCAAAAAGCTCCTCCAGACCGTCCGCGGCGTCGGTTTCATCCTCACCGAGAGGGCCCCATGAGAATTCGTCCAGCGAGCGTGCGTCTGCGGCTGACCATCTGGTACACTCTTGTCTTGGCTTCCATCGTCCTGGTTTTTTCCTTGTCCGTTTATCTTTTCGTCAAAGGCCGGTTATTCCAACAGCTGAACCAGCAGTTGGACAAGGACTTTTCCATGATTGCCGGAGAGGTTTCCGAGGAGCCCGGTGACGTGCGCGAGTCGGAGCCCGAAGGTTCCGCCAGGCTTTTCCAGCTCATCCAGGGGAAAAATATTTATTATCAGAGCGGTCCTTACCAAAAAGCCGGGCTGCCGGAGATCTTAGGGGGGCCGATCGTCAAATACCAGACCGTCCGATCGGAATCAGGGAAAAGGTTCCGTCTGATAACGGGTCCCATTAAAAATGGTTTGATACTGACGGTCGCCCAGGATGAAGAGGCCAGCTGGAGCATCCTCCGCACACTTTTCATGATCATGGCCTTAGCTCTTCCGAGCGCGCTCGTTCTTGCTGCCTTGGGCGGCTCTGTCATGGCCAACCGGCTTCTTAAGCCCGTGGCCTCCATGGCTCATAAGGCCGAAAAAATCAACGCGGAGAATCTTTCCGAACGGCTTCCTGTCGAGAATCCCGAGGATGAGTTTGGAAAATTGGCGTCAGTCTTTAATCATACTCTTTCCCGCTTACAAAATGCCTTTGAACGGCTGCAACGCTTCACGGCGGATGCTTCCCATGAATTGCGCACTCCTTTAACGGCCCTCGAGAGCGTGGGGGAGGTTGCCCTTCAGGAAGACCTTGATGCCGATGCCTACCGCGACCGCATCGGCAGCATGCTTGAAGAGACGGCGCGCCTGACCCGTTTAGTCGAGAGCCTTCTTCTTCTGACCCGAGCCGACAGCGGCCGGCTGCTTATGAACCGGAAAGAACACGATGTCGCAAGACTCGTCGAGAAGGCCGTTGAAGACATGCGCATCATGGCCGAAGAAAAAAGCCAGAGATTGATGACGAACTTGCAAAGCGGGGCCCGGGTCAGCGTCGATGAAGACACTCTCCGACGGGCCCTGGTGAATATCCTTGATAATGCCATTAAATATACCCCCCCCGGCGGTACGATCTCCGTGGGATTAAGAGAAGGCGATCATAAACTCTTCATCGAAGTGACCGATGCAGGGCCGGGAATTCCAGCCGAGCATCGGGAGAAAATCTTCGACCGTTTTTATCGGGTCGAAAAGGATCGGCCCAAAGAAATCGGCGGAGCCGGGCTGGGGCTCTCTATTGCCAAATGGGCGGTCGAGGCGAACGGCGGCCGCATAGAATTGGAAAGCGAGGAAAATCTTGGCAGCACGTTCCGGATCATCCTGCCGAAGTGAATAAGGAAAATTTTTTAAAATAATAAGAAAGGAGAAACACATGAAAGTCAAAAGTCTCTTGGCCATTCTCGTCGTCGCCGTTTTCGTCTTTGCCATCAGCTGCAAAGAGAAGGCGAAAGAAACGGTGCCGGAGAAGGCTGAGGTCAAGGCCCAAGGGCAGGTCGCCGAAAAGGCGGAAGCGAAAGAAGAGGAAGAAAAAGAAGAAAAGGGAGAGAAAGCCGAGGAGCAGGCAAAAAAAGTGAAGGTGGAACTCCCGGCGGCGGTTGCCCAAGCCATCAGAGACAACGTCCCCAACGCCGAAATAGAAATCATGACCGTCGAACAGGAGGCCGGCCTTAATCTCTACGACATCGAATTCAAGGCCGGCCGGGGCGAAATCGAGGTTGCTGAAGACGGCACGGTCATGGATGTCGCCACCATCATCGAAATGAAGGACATCCCTCCAGCCGCTGCCGAGGCAATCCAGAAGGCTGCCGCCGGCGCGACGATAAAACAGCTCGAAAAATCCGAGGTTCGGGCCGAGATCAAGAAGGAAGGCGAAAAAGGCACGATCGTCAAACTCGACAAACCGAAATACGTTTTTGAAGCCGAACTCGTAAAGGGCAATCAGACCGGGGAGATCCAGGTCGCCCCCGACGGCAAAATCGTCGAGGCAACCAAGTGGACGGCCGGGATTGCCGTAAAGAAGGAAGAGGCGGAAGAGAAAGAAGAGGCCGAAGAAAAAGAGGAAAAGGAAGAAGCCAAACCGGCGGCCGTGGACTTGAAGATTCTTCCCCCGGAAGTCCTCAACGCGTTCAAAACGGCTTATCCCAAGGCCGTAATCAAGGGCGCCAGCAAGGAGACGGAAAAAGGCGTGACGTATTACGAGGTCGAGAGCGTTGACGGAAAGATGAACCGCGACCTGCTTTATACCGCAGACGGCAAGGCCGTCGAGATCGAGAAGGCCGTCTCCCCCGGGGCTCTCCCCGCGGCAGTCACGCAGGCGCTGGCCAAAGCCTATCCCGGCTACAAGATCCTCAAGGCCGAAGACCTCGTCAAAGGCGGCCAAAAATATTTCGAACTGCAGATCCAAGTCAAGGACAAGAAAATCGGCGTGACGATCGACCCAGATGGGAAAATCGTTGAGAAATCCGGGAGCACCGAGAAGATCGAGAAAAAGTAATTCCTGAACTCGGGTTCGTTCCTAGGACATTATGGAATTAAAGAAAACTTTTCTCTCGCCGCTTTTTGCATTTCTGGCCTTATCCGTCGCCCTTCCTCTATCCGCTCAGCACAGCCAGCCGGACACGATCAAGGCCCTGAAGATCGATACCGCGATCAAGCTGGACGGAGTGCTGGACGAGCCCGTTTGGGCCAAGGCGCCGCGCATCTCGAATTTCACCCAGCGCGAACTCAACGAGAACATGCCCGCGACCGAACGGACCGAGGTCGCCGTGTTGTTCACCAAGACCGATCTTTTCATCGGCGTCTGGTGCTTCGACTTGGAGCCGAATAAGATCATCGCCCAGAAGATGAAATGGGATTTCGAGTACGGGGCCGAGGACAATTTCATCGTCGTGCTGGATTCCTACGGCGACAAACGGAATGCCTATCTCTTCGTCACGAATCCCAACGGCGCCCAGTACGACGCCCTCGTCGTCGATAACAGTCGAAGGACCAACGTCGACTGGAACGGGGTGTGGTATGTCGCTGCGACGAAGACGGACAAGGGCTGGTTCGCGGAAATCGACATCCCCTTCTCCACCCTGAAATTCAGCGCGGCGGACGAGCAGACCTGGGGGATCAATTTCGAGCGGAACATCCGGCGCAAGCGCGAACAGGTCCTCTGGCAGGGATGGTCGCGGGACGCCTTGATCGTCCAGGTCAATCGGGCCGGGACGCTGACCGGCCTGCGGGACCTGACCCGCATGAAAATCTTCGAGTTCAGGCCCCATGTCCTCGGCGGCGGAGAGAAAGCCCGGGAGACGCGGGCGACGACGGTCGGCAGCATCGGCCTGGATTTCAATTATCTGTTCAATCCGACCGTCAAGCTCGATTTTACAATCCATCCGGACTTCGCCCAGGTCGAATCCGACGATCTGATCGTCAACCTGACGCGCTTTTCCATCTCCATTCCCGAAAAGCGCCAATTCTTCCTGGAAGCTCAGAATTTTTTCGATTTCCCCCTGGGGAAAGCCCGGCCGTTCTACAGCCGCCGGATCGGATATTATCAAGGGCAGGAATCGCCCATTCTCGGTGGGGGCCGGTTCCTGGGGAAGATGGGAGGGACGACGCTGGGCGTCATGATCCTCCAAACAGAAACCACCGCCACGGCCAAGTCGACGAATTTTTCCATCGTCCGTTTCAAGCAAGACCTTGGCGAGCAGTCCTCCATCGGCTTCCTGGCCATCGGGGCGGCTCAGTCCGGCCGGTTCAACGGGACGGCCGGCGTTGACGCGCTCTACTCGACGTCCAAGCTGTTTGGAAACAAGAATCTGCAATTCGGCGGCGCCTTGGCGGCGACCTATACGTCCGACCGGGAGACGCCGACCGGGACGGCCCATCGGTTGTTTTTCAATTACCCCAATGACTTGATCGAGCTCAGCGCTTCCTGGGAGCGCGTCGGCGCGGACTTCAATCCCGAGGTGGGTTTCATCAGCCGGCCGGGCTACCAGCTCTACAACCTGAAATGGCGTATCAACCCGCGGTTTGATTTTCTCCCCTGGGTCCAGAAACTCCAATTCAAGCCGATCGACCTCAATTATTACGTCGACGACGGGACCGGCGAAATGCAGTCCGTTTATATGGAATTCCGTCCCTTGGCCGTCTTCTTTAAGAGCGGTGAAACGCTGGAGATCAATATCGCGCGCGACGCCGAAAACCTGACCGAGGATTTCGAGATCCGCGACGGGCACCTTATCCCGGCCGGGCGCTATTGGACGACGCGCGGAGAGATCCAGTTCGCCACCTTCGACGGCCGGCCGATCGTTTTCGGGGCCGGCTACAACTGGGGAAAATTCTATACGGGGTCGAGCGTCGAGTGGGACACCGAACTGGCCTGGAAACCGAACCGATACTACGGCTTAAGCATGTCCTACCAGCGCACGGACATCCACCTACCCGGCGGAGGGTTCGCCATCGACGAGGTCGTCGGCAGGATGAATTTTTCCGCAACGCCGAAACTATTCGGGGCGATCTTCGCCCAATGGAACAACGACGAAAAAAAGATCCTCTTCAATTTCCGCGTCACCTGGATCCCAAAACCCGGCGCTTCGCTCTATTTCGTGCTCAACCAATTCAGCGACACCCCCGACTTGCTCCGCAAATGGCGGCCCTACAAGATCGCGGCTATGCTGAAGTTTGTTTGGTACTTCAGCCTGCCCTGATTGAATTAGACGTTCAAAGACCTTCTCTCCTGTTGAGCGGGCGAACGTCAATTTGGAAGCAAAGGTCCCTCCCCTTTCTGAACCGTGAGCGGCTTCCTCAGCGCCCAAAATCCCGCCGCCGCGAAAAGAGATGCCCCGCCGGCAGCCAGCCACAGCGCGTTGCCTCCGATCGCGGCATACAGCTTGTTGCCGACCAGAGGCGCGATGAGCATGGAAAGCGAAAAGGACAGGCTCAGGACTCCCATGTACCGTCCCGTCGACGCGCCGGCCCGGGCCGCCGCGACCGTCGCCGTGAGGGGCATGGTCAGGATCTCGCCCAGCGTCCAGACGGCCACGGTTGCGGCCGCATAGAGCATCCCGCGTCCGAACGGCAGGAGCGCGAATCCCGCCCCGATGAGACAAGCGCCCAGAGCGATGATTTTCATTTCCGAGCCTCGGCGCAGGGCGTGGAGAAGGACCATCTCGACGAGGACGATGAGGAGGGTGTTCACCGCCCACAAGGGCCCGATCCGGTTCTCCGCAAGCCCATAGACCTCGTTGAGATAGAGGCTGAAGGTCGAGAAGAGCTGGGCAAAGACCGTGGCCAGGACGAGAAAAAATCCCATGAAAGCGAGAAAGGTTCCGTCCTTCCAGGGCGAACGGGTGCTGGGAGCGTCGGCCTCGCCGGCGGATACAACGGCTGAGCCCGTTTTCACGAAGAGGGCAATCACCACGGCCGAGGCCAGAGTCGTCAGGCCGTCCGCCCAAAATAACCAGCGATAATCGATCAAGATCAGGTATCCGCCGATGACGGGGCCGAAGGTGATGCCCAGGTTGGAGGCCAGACGGCGCAGAGCGAATCCCTTCGTCCGCATCTCTCCGAAGCAGAAGCGGGCCATGGCCGTGTCATTGGCCGGGAAGAGGGCCGTGGCGGTCAAACCATAGAGACAAAGAAGGACGAGAAGCCATTTATAATCAGTGACATATCCTGTTCCGATCAGCAGGCTGCCCGAGAGAACGAGGCTTCCGATCTGGACTCGGCTCGGTCCGATCCGGTCGCAAAAAAAGCCGCCGAAGTAGCCTCCCGCGAGCGCCCCGACTCCATAGGCGCCGAGGATCCGCCCCGCTTGGAGCAGGGAAAAACCGAGGCGGCGCGTCAGGTAGATGTTCAGGAAAACGAGGACCATGAAACCGCAGCGGTTGATGAATTCGGACAAGGCGAGGAGCCAAGCGCCGCTGGGCACGCCGGCGTACGCTTGGCGATAGAGGCGAATGATGGGATTGCGCATAATGACGGCTATTTTAACACGCTCTCGGCGTCCGGCAAGAGCGGACTGACGAGCGGCGAACATGCCTTGTGGCTTGCCAGGGGGAGCCGCTCGTCAACTCCGGCCGAGGGCAGCTTGGCTCCGGCTTTACTTTCCGTTCGTGAGACGGTACTTCACGAGGGAAGGATAGCCCTCCTTGTCCCGCTCGATCTCCCAGAGCGACCGGCCGGCGAACCGCACCGAGGCGCTCGAGGCGAACGATTCATCGATCGGCGCTCCATCGACCGTGATCCTGCCCAGGAATTCGCCTTTTTGGGAAAAGACATCAAAGACATTGGCCGCTCGGCTCTCAACGTAGATATGAACCCAGAGATTGCCCTCTCCGTCGGCAACAAAATCCCGGTACGGCGGGAGTGTATCGGGAAACTCGGTGAACTTCACGATGACGGGGGGCGGCTTGGGGAGGATCGTCTTAATATTATCTTTGAAAACCGTCATCCTGAACCGGCCAAAATGGGCCTGCTTGTCTTTCTCGGAGAGTTTGAGGGCGGCAAAAGAGCGAACCACGGAAGCCAGCCGACCTTTGTCAGGGCCGAGAAGCTCGAACCCATAATTATCATTGCCGCCCACGGCGATGATGCCGGCCGGGGTGACTTCCATGGCCACGCCGGGATGATAGGGAAACGGGACCCTGACATAGCTGTTGGTCTCTTTGTTCAAAGCCAGGCGGCTGGCGCGGACCTTTTTTTCGTAAAGCGTCCGGAGAGGCTTTGCCTCGGCCGAGAGAAGCTCGACCACGCGGTCCTGGGTGTCGGGGACGCCGATCTGAGAGCCCGGGGCGAAGCCGCGTTCATAATAAGCGACGAGCCGGCCGTCGGGGAGAGCCCGCATTCTAATCAATATTCCGAATACACCCGGATAAAATGGGATCGAGGCGATAAACTTTCCCTCCGCGTCCAGGATCGAAATGCGGCGACTCATGGATTCCCAAATATAGATCCGGCCTCCGCCGACCTCGACGAATTCCGGGCCCAGGAACTCTCCGGGCCCCTGCCCTTTTCGCCCGATCGTCCGGAGGAATTTTCCGTCTGGACCGAAGACCTTGAGATGGTTGGCGTCGCTGTCGGCTACATAGACCCGTCCCGCGGCATCGACGGCGATACCTCGGGGATTTTGGAAAAAAATATCGGAAGGAAATGCCTTATCCGAAATCCGGACCTCTTCGACGAGCTTCAGCCGTCCGGTCTTGTAAAGCTCGGCGAGCGGACGGTCCTGAGCCGCCATCGCCCACGAGGCCAGAATGGCCGCCGAAAGAAACCCCGCGGCGCGTATCTTTTTTTTCATCAGACTTCCTCGCATATTACGTATTACGCTGCCCGGCAGAAAAACGTTTAAGAAGGGATAGAAATCCTTTCTGAGAGAAAAATCCGTGCACGAGCTTTGTGACTATAACGTCCTCGGAATATTTCCTAATCTACGTGCCGGCCTCCCCGTGGATGACGGCCCATCCCGTCGCCGCCGTCCGCATGTGGCATCTCATCCTGCTCTGTTGTGGACCGTAAGATCCGCACCGGTCCCAGAAGCCCCGACGGCAACAACGGCGAGTCGGCGCGATAGAACGGCTGCGATGTATAGGTATACTTCTTCGCCGCGTTGGGCTGTTGGTCGCCGATCAGCCGGTTCACCCACAGATTCGTCACCTTGATCTGCACATCGTTCGCGCCCGGTTTCATCGCCCCGGTCACATCTACTCGGAAAGGAGTCTTCCAGACGATGCCCAGCGGCTTGCCGTTGACCGATACCTCCGCCAGGTTTTTCACGTCGCCGAGATCAAGCCACAGCTTCGCACCGGACTTCATCCAATCGGCCGGAGCTTGAATGGTCTTGGCGTAGGTTCCCGTGCCGGAGAAGTACTTCAGGCCCGTGTCGGCGTTCTCACTCCACGAGCTCAGCTTGTCGAGCACGATCTTCGCGGGGGCCCCCCGCTCCTCTTGGAACCTGACCTCCCAGGAGCCCTCCACCGTGGCAAGCGGCACTTCGCTCTGCCGCGGCAGAGCGCGCGCCTGCATCGCGGCCGGTTTGCGGAACACGACGAACACCGCGTCATGAGGATCGAGGCGCAGAGGTACAATTGTCCGCCCATTATTGACACGGTAAGAGGCCGACTCCACCTCGCCGTTATCGGCGTGCCAAAGCTCGGCGGCCTTGCCCTGGAGCCGGAAGCTCGCCTCCAGCGTCTCCACGCGGTTTTTGCGGTTGTTGACCCAGAAGACATCGCCGTCGGTCAACTTGCGGTGCACGAACAGCAGGTTCGTGTCCGCCTGCGGCTTGGTGTATTCGAAGTCCGGTCCCAGCTGCAGGGCCGCCAACGCCTGCACGATCGTCTGTCCGGCATAAACCCGGCCCTTGCCGTGAGCGCGTTCGCCCGGGCCCGAACCCCAGAGCTCGTCGGCGATGGAGCGGAACTCCGCCTGGTCGTCACTCAAGCTGGGCGAGTCGGCGGGTTTGGGTCCCACGACCGCGGCCCCCGCACTCACCAGGTCGCGGATCTTGCGTAAGACAGGCAGAGACATGTGCTGGCTGTTGGCATCCAAAGCCAGCACGGCGTAGCTCATGCCGCTTCGCGTGGTGATTCGTCCGCCTTCCGCGGATAGGCGGTGCAAGATCGCATCGGCGTTTATGAAGTCGAAATTGCAGCCGGCGGGTATGTCCGGCGGCTTCGCTCCAAACAGGGCCGTGATGTTGGAGTCCTCACCGTAGAAGTAGAGCACGTCTGCCACGAACTTCCCCTGCTGGAGCATATAGGAACTGCGGGCGAGATAGGTGGTCCAGGGCTTGGCCAGCTCGGCCCAGGTCTCGTGCCTCGTGAACCATTGACCGAACGGACCAAGCGAGAGGCCCGGCACTTTGTCCGATACCGGCTGATGAACCGAGGTGTGGAGCACGAAGCGGTTCAGTCCCATGGCCAACTCTGTATCCGCGGTCGGTTTCAGCGTCTCGGGCGACCAACTCCATGCGCCGCTGCCTGCTGTTAGCGACTCCGCTGCCACGAGATTCTGGCCGTAGATGTGGGCCACGGACGCCGACTCGAGGATATCGGCGCTATACCCGGTCGGCTCGACGCTGGGAGTTCTCGGCGTCCACAACGCGCTCATCGGGATGTCGGCATTCCGCTTCACCTCCATGCCGTCTCCAATGAAAGCCCGTCCGGATTCGTGCGATTCGGTATAGCGGCCCATCCCTAGCTCGTGCAAGGATGCGGTGAATTGGTCGTAGTGGTATTCCGTCGTCAGGTCGCCGATCGTCTTGCGGAAGTCCCAGAGGAAACGGTCGCTCGATTCGGCGCTTTCCACCACGCGGCCGGTAAGAACCGGCAGCCAGGGACGCGGGTCATAGCCGCGGCGTTTGGTAAACTCCACGATCATATCCTCGGTCCAATTCTGGACACCGGCTTCCCAACTGTCCGTGATCACGTACTGCAAGCCGCGCTTGCCCATCAGCGGGCCGAGTGTGTCCTTGTACTGGCCCAGATAGTTGTCGAGATAAGCCTTGACGTGGCCGCGGTTGAGCTTGTCCACTTCCAGACCGGTCGCTTCGGGTGAAGCCGGAGAGTTGCGCGCGCCGGTGAGCGAGAAGCCCAGCCGCAGCACGATCCAGCGGCCGGCCGGCGGCGTCCAGTCCAGCGTGCCGTCCGGCCGCATCTTCGAGGTCAAGTCGAGGACGTCGGCTTTGCGCACGGCATCCTCAGCCGGCACGGCAGGCGTCGCGAGGCTGTAAAGGTTGGCGGCCGCGGAAAAAGCCGCCTTGTCCTCAAACCGGTTCACCCGAGCCCCGGTGTGCAGAACGAGTTCGGCAATCTGCGTCCCGGCCGGCGCCGCAGGGGTACCGCCGCCGGCTCCGCCCCGGCCGGCCGCCGGCGGTTGGGGCGTCCTGAATGTCACGCGGAAGAATTTGGCCGTGACCGCGGTAAAGGCTATGGTTCGTTGGGCCGTGCCGCCGCCCCAAATCGCCGCGACTGTCCGGAATTGCCGGCCGTCGTCGCCCGCTTCCAAAGCCTGGTCGCCGCCGCCCCTGCCGCCAGAGCCTCTTCCGCCAACGGCCACGATGCTGAGCCCCCGAACCGACTGAGGCTTGGCGAACTCAAACTGGATCCAGGCCTTCTGGTCAACTGGGGCAGCCGGCAAAGTGGCGGCTTGTGCCAGGTCGCCGTCGGTCAGCCCGGCCAGGTCAAAGTGACCGCCGCTGGACGTCACTTTCGGCTGCAATTCGGCCGGCGAGAGGTCGCTCGCCGGCAAGCGATAAGCGATCACCGCGCTGTCGCCGTAATACTCCGGAGGGGGCGCGGACGCCCCGCCGCCGAATCCTCCCCGTCCGCTGGCAATGTTCTGGAATGATCCGGTGGTCGAAGGCGGCTTGGGCAGAACGCCTGAGAACGGCCGTCCGCCTTCCAGCCGGGTCTCGCTCCAGACCAACTTCTTCATCGCCTGCGCGGGCGGCACCCAAGGGCCGCCGCTCTCGCTCCATCCGGGCGATCCGGCGATGGCCATCTCCAAGCCCAACTGGTCGGCCAGCGCAGCGGCGTACCTGAACGCATCCTTCCATTCCGGCGTCATGTAGACCAGGCGTTTCTCAACGATCTGCGGCGTGTTGAGCGCGGCATCGAAGTTCTGGAAGCCGCCGATCCCAACGCGCTTCATCCATTCCAAATCGGCCTTGATCCCGTCCTTGGTGACGTTGCCGTTCATCCAGTGCCACCAGACGCGCGGTTTAGCGCTCTCCGGCGGGTTCCGAAAGCCGCGTTCGAGGGCGTCGCCCGAGTCCTGGGCCACCACGGCCCAGGCGCCCAGAAGAGCTACGATCACCGCGACCCTGCCAATCCGTTTTATTCCATTGCTCGTCTTCATCGGCATGTCTCCTCTCGTAATGGGATTAGCTTCACCGGCTTCATCAGACCATTAGGCTGTGCCGGTACAGTTTGATGGCTATTGTCCAAGGCTCAGAAGCGATTCGGGAATGTGTTGACAACTCAGACTGCATGTTGTGTTTTAATAGAGGAGGGAATTGATGTTTCATTTTTATGGAATTGAGATTCCCCATCGCGAAAACATGATATCTCCGGCCGCGAAGCTATGTCAATGATGTGAAAATCATGGCTAACGGGCAAACCGGCCCGCGAATAAATATAAAAAACCCGGCAGCGTCCACCTCTCCCACTCGGCGCCCCGAGCGAAGGCGCGGCACCTAAGGCTTAGATTCCGTATCCGGAAAGATACGTACTGTCTCTCGTCATGCTGGACGTCAGGTTCTATGAGAAAATGGCCCTGTCCCATTCGTCTATTAAGAAGAAATCTTTAATGTGATTTGACATATAGCCATACTTAATGTATGGCTATATGGATGAAAACAACCTTGAATATTGACGATTCCGTGATGGCCCTCCTGAAACAGGAGGCGGCCCGCCGAGGGTGCACCATGTCTGAGCTGATGGAGTCCGCTCTTCGGCTGCTGCTGACGGCCAAGGAAGCCCCTCGCCCCATCCCGCCTTTGCCCGCGTTCAAAAGCGGCGGCCCCCTGGTCGAGATCTCGGACCGGGACGCTCTTTATGAGGCCATGGAGGGACGGTAATGTTCGTCGTCGACACCAATATTTTCATTTATGCGGCCGATAAAGATTCTCCTTTCCACTCGCGCTGCCGCGAGAAGATCGAGGAGTGGCGGAGGCAGACCTCGCCCTGGTATGCGACTTGGGGGATCCTCTACGAGTTCCTCCGTGTGATCACGCACCCGCGAGTCTTCCGTCATCCCTGGACGGCCTCGCAGGCCTGGAGTTTTGTCGAGGCCATCCTCGCTTCGCCCTCCTTCGGCCTTCTCGTCCCTTCGGCAAGGCACGCCGAGGTCGCGGCCGACATCTTGAAAAAGTCGGCATTCCTGCGCGGCAACCTCGTCTATGATGCCCAAACGGCGATCCTGATGAGGGAGCACGGAATTAAGACGATCTATACCCGGGACACCGATTTCCATCGTTTTCGCTTCCTCGAGCCCATCGATCCGACGGCCTGAATCCGCTTTAAATCATATCCTCTTTTTTCCCCCTGAAATAAAAAAACCGGAAATCTCCTGCTCTTCCGCTAGACTGCCCGAGCGAGCCGCCAGCGGCAGGAAAAGGACTTGACCTTCACCCCGGATCGCGAAGATCCGGGGAAACCAGAAGATTGAGCTCAGAAACGCCGGCCGCCGCCGAAGCCGCAGGGACTCATCGAAAGAGCCGCGGGGCGAGGTCGGCCAGGTAAATCCGCCAGTTGGCCCAGGTATGGCCGCCGGGCGTTTCATTGAACAGATGAGCGAAGCCGTGTTTCTTCAACAGCTCTACGAGAGCCTGAGACCCGGTGTAGGCCAACTGGTCCTTGACGCCGCAGCCGACGTAGTAGAGCTTGACGCCGCCGGCCTTGAGCGCGGCGAACTGCTTGTCCGTCTCCTCGCCGGCGTTCCGGATCCCGGCGCTGAAGACGCCGATGTAACCGAAGAACCCGGGATTACCGTTCGTCGCGGCGACGGTGTGGCCGCCGCCCATCGATAGGCCGGCGATCGCGCGACCGTTCTTGTCCGCTATCACTCGATAATTCTTCGCGATATAAGGGACGATGTCCTTCACCAAGCTGTCCGGGAAAACCGTTCCGAAACTGGGAACAGCTCCCCGCGCTCCCGGAGTCTGTGCCGGGGCCGGAGCCTGGACGCGGGCCGGCGGCAGTCCGTAGGCCGTTCCCTGACCAACGGTTTGGTTCGCGTTCCCGTTGGGCATGACGACGATCATCGGCTTGGCCTTGCCCTGGGCGATGAGGTTGTCAAGGATCATGTTGGTCCGGCCGAGCGTCACCCAGGCGTCCTCGTCGCCCCCAGCCCCGTGCAGAAGGTAGAGGACGGGGAATCGCTCGCGGCTCGCCGCATATCCCGGCGGAGTGTAGATGTACATCCGCCGCGTGAGCTTCAGCGTCGGCGAGGGATACCAAACCAGCGAGACCTGGCCGTGGGGGACGTCCTTCAATTCATAGAGCGAGGAGGCCGGGCCGGAGACGAGCAGGATGCTATCGAGCCGGGCCCCGTCCCGTTTAGTGTTGGGATTCCGCGGATCGAGGGTCCGGACTCCGTCAACGCTGAACGTGTAGCCCCAGAGCTCGGGGGCCAGGGGTCCGACGGTCGCTGACCAGGTGCCCTTATCGTCTCTCGCCATCGGGACGCCGGCCCCGCCTTCCCAATCTCCGTTGACCTGGACCTCGACGGCATTCGGAGCCAAAAGCCTGAAAGTGACCCGCCCATCCGGGAGGATCTCCGGCGAGGTCGGTCCGGGATCGCGGACCGGGCCTATCGGCCGTCCCGGCTGACCGGACCGAACGGATTTGAACTCGCCGAACTTTTCCTTGGGGACAAGGGAGACGGTTTCCTTCTTGACCATCAGGTCCTCGCCCAGGGTGAACGAAGCGGTCTGCCGGATGTCCCGGGACGACGCGCCGATCTTCACCTCGTACTTGCCGGCTTCGGCGGTCCAAGAGGAGCTCACGGCGTCGAATGAAGCCAGAGCCCGGCCGTCGAGAACGAAGGTCAGGGTCTGAGATTCGCCCGGAGCGAGCAGCTTCGTTTTGGCGAATCCCTTGAGCTCCAGAGCCGGTTTGTCGAGCTTTGCAGCCGGGGCGGAAAGGTAAAGCTGGACAACCTCTTTCCCCGCTGCCGTCCCCGAATTCGTGACCTCGACGGTCGCGGTGAGCTGATCGCCGAACGTCTCCGAGCTCAGCTTCAGGTTCGCGTAAGTGAAATTCGTGTAGGACAGGCCGTAGCCGAACTCATATGCCGGCCTGACTCCGAACGACTCGTAATACCGATACCCCACATAGATGCCGTCTTCATAGGTCACGACGGACGGACGGGAACGGCGGAAACCCGTCGCCTGGCCCTCGGCCGGAGCCAGCGTTTCCGCCTCGATCTGCTTTCCGGGGAAGCTCCTCGCCGAGGGCACGTCCTCGTACCGGACCGGGAACGTGGTCGCCAGCTTGCCGGACGGGTTGGCCTTTCCGCTCAGAATGTCGGCGATGGAATTGCCCGTCTCCTGGCCGGCCTGCCAGGCGAGAAGGATGGCGTCGGGCTGGTCCCGCCAGGAGGCGACCTCGACGACCCCGCCGACGTTCAGGACGACGATCGCTTTTTTGCCCTTGGCCTGGAAAGCGCTCGAGACGAGCTTGATCAGGTCGCGTTCGGACACGGTCAGCCTGAAGTCCCCTTCGCCCTCGCTGCGGTCCCGGCCTTCTCCCGAGTTCCGGCCGATCGTGATTACGGCGGCATCGGCCTGGCCGGCCATCCCCTCGACGAGGTCCGCGTTCACGCCCATTTCCGCGATGCTCCTCGATGAGGCCATGAAACCGCGCGGCTGCTGGCGGGGGCGGCTCTCGCGGATCGTCCGCAGATAGGCGTTGTAGAGAGCCTGCAAGCCTTCCTCGACGGCATAGCCCGCGTTTTTCAAGCCTTCGACGAGCGAAACGCTGTAAGCTTCGTTGACGTCGCCGCTGCCCGTTCCACCGGTGATGATCTCGTAGGAGGCGTTTCCGAACGCGGCGATCTTCTTGACCTCCTTCGTCAGGGGCAGGGCGGAATTCGTGTTCTTCAGAAGGACCATCCCCTCGGTTGCGGCCTGACGGGCGACCTGGGCATGGGCTTTTAGGTCGGGCTTGTTCGAATACCGATAGCCTTTGAACCTGGGGCTCTGGACTACGATGTTCAGGATGTTCTCGACGTTTCGGTCGAGGATCTGGACGTCCAGCTTGCTTTCCTCAACGGCTTTGATGATCGCCTGGATCTCGTTGGGGTTGCCCGGCATCAACTGGTCGTTTCCGGCCGCCATCATGGCTATGGGATCCCTCCCCCCGCCCCAATCGGTCATGACATAGCCTCCAAAATTCCAATCCTTCCTTAAGACGTTCGTCAGGAGGTCTGCATTCTCCGGGGCATATACGCCGTTGATCAGGTTGTACGACGACATCACCGTCCAGGGCTTGCCCTCCTCGACCGCGATCCGGAACCCTCCCAAGTAAAGCTCGCGGAGGGCACGTTCGCTAACAATCGTATTGAGGGAATTCCGGTTCGTCTCGGCGTTGTTGGCGGCGAAGTGCTTCAGCGACGTCCCGACGCCCTGCGATTCGACGCCATTGACCATGGCCGCCGCCATTTTCCCGGTCACCAGCGGGTCCTCCGAGTAGTATTCGAAGTTCCTGCCGCAGAGAGGGTTGCGATGCAGGTTCAGCGCCGGGGCCAGCAGGACGTCGACGCCGTACTCCAGGAGCTCATTGCCCACAGTCCGGCCGATCGAGCGGACCAGGTCGGTGTCCCAGGTCGAAGCGAGGAGAGTCGCCACCGGAAAGGCCGTGCAATAAAACGTCGCTTTTTCGTTTTCCCGAGTCGGGCTGATCCTGAGCCCGGCGGGCCCGTCGGCCAGGACCATGGCCGGGATGCCCAAGCGAGGGATGGCAAAGGTCGTCCCCGCGGCTCCCGGGACGAGGCTCCGGGGTCGCTGGGCCAACGCGGGGGCTGCCGGCTTGACCGGAGCAGCCGGCGCGGGCACGGGCTTATCGGCGGCAGGCTTCGCTCCGGGCGCTGCGGGAGCTCCCGCGCCGGGAGGGGGCCCCATCCGCATCCCCGTCCCCACAACGAGACTCGCTTTTTCCTCGAGGGTCATCGCGGCAACAACCTGCTTGACAGAGGCTTTCCCCAATTGAGGGACTTGGGTGTTCTGCGCCGGCGCTGAGACAACCCACGCATAAAACAAGCAGAGCGTAACGATCAGAATGGATCTCTTCAGAGCTTTCATGTTTTAACCCTTTTTTTCAACAATAATGATTATGCCGATGGTTTTCGGAATTCCATGAGCTCAATGGGGCGTCTTGATTTCGCCACCCGATTTGCTCTTTTTCCAGATCGCCGCATCCCCGCTATCTCGTCAACGCCTTCGTGTAGGTCGCGTTCTGGCGGATTTGGTCGATGGCGTTCTGGGCATAGATGCCGACGCAGACGCCGTCCTTGCGCTGGATATGGTTGAAGGCGGCCTCGAAGCCTTCCGAAGCCGGGAGCCGTCCCGCCGCCAGGATCTTGTAGGCGATGGCCGGCTTCTTGAGCTGCGCGATCGTGGCCTCGGCCAGTTTCCTCTCGGCAGCGCTGTAGTCGTTGGTTTTGGAGGCGTTGTACATACACTGGTAATAGAAATCCACCGGGAAACCGCGGCGTTGGAGCTCGGGATGGATTTCTGGCCAGTGGGCCGCGACCCCCGCCGGAAGCCCGACCTCCTTGATGTGCTCGACCCAGGACTTGAGGGTGTCGAACTTTCCGGCGCCGAACTGCTCCTCGACCCGGGCCCCTTGGATGAAGATCGCCTTGGCCCCCGCCTCGACGGAGCGGTCTATTTCGGAGAGCATCTGATCCGGTTTCCCATGGCATTGTGAGATCCAGATTTTAAGCCGGCCGCCGTTCTCCGCGTATCGGGCCCAGAGCTTGCGCCAGCGCTCATCGGGCGGGCTGGCCACGGCCGTGACGCCGCATTCGGCCGCTTCGTCCAGGATCCGGACGATCCGCTCGTCGGTATGGAAAGCCCGCATCTCCTGGTCGAGCTGGGCGGATTTGTGGGAATAGCCCCAGAACGGGTTGGAGCCGAGGATCAGACGAGAAACCTCGAGCGCACCGAGGCGCACGGCGGGGAGGATTTCGGCCGCTGCTTGCCGCCCCGAACCCGATAAAGCCTTAGCCGCGAACGTCACGCCGGCCGCGCTGCCGATAGCCGCCGCGCCCGTCTTCAGAAAGTCTCTTCGCTTCATGAGGGGTTTCCTTTCAGAGAATCATGATCCCGGCGTTTTTGTCTCATGCTTAAGCCTCACCTCGCGAAATTATGATATCGCCGGCCCGGTGCCGGGTCAAGGACATGAAAGTTCAGACGGGGACTTTAACAGATTTTTGACAAATTCTTTTCAAACTTCTGACAACTTTTCTCCTTTAGCAAGCTACATTGTTCATTGAAGAGATGATTAAAGAGAACGAACATGAAAAAAAAGCCAGCCCTTGTTCTAAAAACTTCAAGAGCTGGACCTCATTGTTTGGACAGTCCAGGGGGAGCGAAACCTATGGCCTCAATTTTTCACGCAAGTGAAATAAATAATTTTTGAAAGGAGGATTCAGTAAGATGAACAAGTACAGAATTGGCCTGATGTTCGGCCAAACTGGGCATTAGGCTTCAATCTCGGAATAATTGCGGTGACAGACAACTCAATCACTTCTATGATGGCGAAACGTAAGTCCTAAAAAGCATTTCTTTCATCTTTAATATATTTGCCAGCTGTTTTCTGATAAGTGAACAAAGTGTTTTTCTGATCTCCCGGTGACGGGGCATAGGGCAAAGCTCCCCGAGGAGCTTGAGCTCGCACACCTGGCATCTGGGGAAAGCTTGCCAAAGGAGAAAATCCCTCCAAAATTAAAAAGGGCGGACAGCCCTTCACGGGCCTCCGCCCTCTCGTTTCCGAAACAAAGACCGCTAAGCTAAATCAGCGGTCAGTAGCGCCGGTCGCGGCCGCCGCCGAAGCCGCCTGTCCGCGGCCGGTCGGTGCGGGCCTGGGCCTCGTTGACCTTCAGAGCCCGGCCCTTGAGTTCCTTGCCGTTCAGGGCGCCGAGGGCTTTGGTCGCCTCGTCCTTGTTCGGCATCTCGACGAAGCCGAAGCCGCGTGATTGGCCCGTGCCCTTGTCCGTGATGACCGCGGCCTTCTCGACCGTCCCGAAGGCCTCGAAGGCCTCCCGAAGGTCGGCCTCCGTGGTGTTGAAAGAAAGGTTGCCTACGTAAATGTTCATACTCGTCTCCTTTGACGATGGATCCGACCGGGTCACTCTTGGAAGGAAACCCTTTGAACGGGTTTCCTTCCAACGGTCTCTTCGCTCCCTGCCTTCCTTCCAAGGTGCATTGGCCCGCGAATTGAACCGCTGGGTGGCTCCCGGACGGTCCTCTAAAAGATATCGACGATCGAAATAAAGGAGAGGAGTATGCCGCCAACAGTCAGGGCCTTTGCCCCTTTGTCCTTTATCCGTCTCGAACGAAATTTAAAAAAACCCGGCAACGTCCTACTCTCCCACTCGGTGCCCCGAGCAGTACCATCGGCACCTAAGGGCTTAGCTTCCGTGTTCGAAATGGGAACGGGCGTTTCCCCTTCGTCATGGTTGCCGGGATTTATAACAATCCCGATAAAATCGATCGAGGAGAAATCCGGGGACACGATCCCAATTCCAGAGAATTAGGTCATGTCCCCGGATTTCTCCTCTAGCATTTTTTGTCAAGAATAAACTTTATGGTCAAGCCTCACGGGCTATTAGTACTGGTAAGCTCAACGCCTCTCGGCGCTTACACATCCAGCCTATCAAACTCGTAGTCTACGAGTGCCCTTCAGCCCTTGCGGGAGGGAGATCTTATCTTGGGGCGTGCTTCCCGCTTATATGCTTTCAGCGGTTATCACTTCCGAACATAGCTACCCAGCGCTGCTCCTGGCGGAACAACTGGCACACCAGAGGTTCGTTCGTCCAGGTCCTTTCGTACTATGGACCACCCCCCTCAAATCTCCTGCGCCTACCGTGGATAGGGACCGAACTGTCTCGCGACGTTCTAAACCCAGCTCACGTACCGCTTTAACCGGCGAACAGCCGGA